>ENA-OWOZ01000391-OWOZ01000391.1-bioreactor-metagenome-genome-assembly--contig:-NODE-391-length-57923-cov-6.625886_pt1 | contig 57923 bp, 52 predicted proteins | sample MGYA00238140_ERZ651804 | MGnify/ENA primary metagenome ERZ651804 (study PRJEB26910, sample SAMN07631232) | bioreactor metagenome | isolation source: Switchgrass digestor | place: USA: Dartmouth...
TCGTCAGCGGCAATGAGAACCTGTGAATTCTCGTCCATGGAGGAATTGTCAACGGTATTAAGGGTTTCGGTATCGTCGGTATTGCGCGGGGGCGGGGTAGGCGAAGGTGTTGGGTCTGGCGTAAGAGTTGGAGCAGGTGACGGTGTTGTTTCCGGGAAAACGGCATAATAGTCAATCCGTATCGGGTACCAGAAGCGTATTGATACAGCTCCTGCATTTGCGAAGGTTCCATACCCGATGCGAAGGTTATTGCTGAGCTCGTCCACTCTTTCGTCAGGTCCATCCTTTATCGTAACCAGGAAGTTTGGCTCCAAATAGCCGTCTATATCCTTTATATCAGCGTACTGGATGTTGTTTCTGTCACCGTAAAAATTATCGGGTGAATATGCTACACCTGCGTTTTTTCCGTTTTTATAATACATGGCATAACCGAGACTTCCAAACCCGGTTTGAACAATTGGAATGGGATGAGGATATGAAAACTGCAACAGCTCTCTTTGAAGACTTGTACCCACTAAACAATTCAGTTTTGGCAATGCCCTGATTACTAAATAGTTGTCATATATTTCACACTCGGGCTTTTCAGGTAGAGCCTGCGAAAAATCCGAGGGCAGCGGCTCGAAATTAAAGAAATTAGTTGGAACAGTATGTTCGTCAGAATACTTAAGTGTTTCTGTTTCAATGTTCATTACCGGAGTTATTGTCGCACCGGCAGACAGGGCATCCAATACCTCCTGTGGATGATATATTTTATATTCAAGCACAAACTCATTCTGGTATATTTTTTCCAAAAGAAAACTGGGTCTTGACCAACGTCCATCCTTGGCCTCTTTATCATATATAATTATCTCTTTGGTGCCATTACCGGTCCTGGTTGTTGCTTTCCAATATCCCCCAGAATAATGCCAGAATTCAATTAATTGCCAGCCTCCCCTTTTTGCAATATGTTCGCCAACATCTTCGGCTGGAGAACCTATAACCAGTTCATTAAAAGAACCGGATTGAGATGATGACTGGGAAAAAGCACAGAAAAAAGGTATGGCTGATAATACTATTAGTAGCATAAACAGAGTTCTTTTTACCATTCAAAGAACCCCCTTGAATCAAAATAAGTATCTAACGAATGACCTCCCGCTGCATCATATCTGCTGTATTCATTTAAGGTTAAGGATATATAAAAACTTCCTCCCGAAGCGTTATTTGGTGTTAGTATTTCAAAAGTTAAGTATAAAGAATCAATATTGTCTTTTCCGGTACGCAATGATCTGTCAAAAGTCTTTCCGGGCTCAGGCAATGATTGCTCCGGCGCAAGTTGTTCATTTGTGGAAAAAATACTTCCCCAGGAACCATCATCAGCGGGTTCTTTTGTCCAATAAATGATTGCCATTTCCCACTTGTATCCATTTGGCAGTTCCGGAATATACCCGCGTACCCGAACCTTACCCTCATGTTCATAGAATTTCAGGTGTTTTAAAAATACACCTACAAATTCTTCTGCCTTTAAAATCCTCATAGACTTGCTTGACGTGTTGACAGTATCTTTTTCGGGATCAAATCTTATTCCTTCAACTTCGACAACACCGTTTCCCAAATCCTTCTTCGGGGGGCGGTTGAGCTCACTCACAGGAATGGGTGTAGGACTCGGGTTTGCAGCAACAGGTAATTCTGCCCTTATTCTTGCGGACGGGTCAATTATCCTTCTTATCACTGCAACCGCCTCGGCCCGTGTTAGGTAGTTGTCGGGCTTAAATTCACCATCGGGATAACCTGTCAGAATTCCCAGGTCATAACACTTAACAACATTGCTTTTAAAGGTGGGTGATATATCGTGGTAGTCTTTTATCAGGCTGCTTACCTCAATAGGATCCCGGTATTCGGAATTATCAATAATCTTATTTAAGGCCCTGCCTGCTATCTGGGCCATGTATTCCCGGCTTATCGGCATTTTATACCCCGCATACGGGTCATCTTTTGTTTTGAACGATATACGGGTGTCCTGAAGAGGAATGACATACCCTTCCTCAATGGCTTTTTCGATATACGTTGAAGCCCAGTAACCAATACCATTCTCAACTTTGTGGCCCATTACGGTTACTATCAGCTTTATATACATGTCAGCAGTAAGTGTCTCGTTCGGCCTGAACGTACCATCGGGGTAACCTGCGAAAATATTTCTTTCATTTTTCAGGATGTACTGCAGGTCCTCATAGTACCAGGCATAGGACGGAACATCGGAAAAACTTATTGTTTCTTCAGCTTTTGCAACAATGCCTGGTTTTATATTTCCCGGAAATATTAAACCCTGGATGCTGCCCGTTACCGGCATGAGGTTCAAAATCAAGGATATAACAATAATCGTTGCAATTCTCTTTTTAAAGCTCTTCATAATTTCCACTCCTTTAAACCAAGACTTGTTTTATTATCCTTTCCTTATACCGTCTTACAGCCAAGTAACTCAGGAACCCAAACAAGCGCAGCAAAGCACGCAGCAAAACCTGTAGTAAAACACAACAAAGGATTTTGGGGGTTACCTGCAAGTTAATTAACATAAATATTCTCTCAATATACAATATTTGTAAATATGATATGAATGAAAAAAGGATCTGTCAACAGGTTTTGCATAAATTGCATATTTTTGTGCGCGAATAGCAGAAAACGTGAGAAGAAATTGCATTAATTGCTTAAAATTTTGCGTGAACGGCTAAACACGCATTAACACGTAATAATAAGTTTATTGATCATCCTGGTTTTAAGCAAATTCTCTTTGCAGGACCCAGGTTTATGAAATTTATTCATGTTTTGCTTACTTAAATTCTATAAAAGTCAAACATATGTGACACAAAATAGCCCGGCATCCGGGAAATCCGGGTAATGATGCCGGGACTGATAATGCAAAAAAACACTATTGTTACAATTATTTACAAACCGTCTATTCCTTTAGCTGTACCACGGTAACACCGGTTTCGCCTTCACCGTATTTACCGAGCCTGAAGGACTTTACATGCGGGTGGCTCTTTAAAAATTCGTTCACACCCTTTCTGAGCACTCCGGTGCCCTTTCCGTGGATTATCGAAACCTCGTGAAGCCCTGCTATTACAGCGTCATCAATATACTTGTCAATCCTGACCCTTGCCTCCTCGATGTTTTGTCCCCGTATATCCAGCTCAAGACCCACGTTTCCGAGTTTTACGCCTGAAACCCTTCTGCTTTGGATACTGTCCATAACCTCCTGCTGTTCATCGACGAGCCTTAACTGGGTAATATGCATCTTTATCTTCATTATTCCCGCCTGGATAAGGACATTCCCGTCCTTGTCGGGCGTTTCCAGGACAGTACCCCTCTGGTTCAGGTTTATTATTGTTACGGCATCTCCGGGTTTCAGGTTTTCGGGCGGTTTTGCATATCCTTTGCGAGGAAGGACGGCTCCAGTTATACGCTCGTCAAGCTCGTTAATCTTCTTCCGCATGCTTTGCCTGAGCTCCATCATTTCGTTGTCAAGTTTTCTCTCCTGGTACGCTTTTTCCAGCTCTTTAAGCCTTTCCATCATTTCCTCGGCTTCACGCTTTGCATCTGCGAGTATCCTTCTTGCCTCTTCCCTGGCCTTTTTTATAATGTTTTCCTTTTCACTTTCTGTTTTCTGTTTTTCCTCTATGGCCGCTTCCTTTAATCTCTCGATCTCCATCTTTGCTTTGGCGGCCTGCTCCCGTTCCTTTTCAGTTTCAATCCTGTTTTTCTCTATATCTGACAACACTTCTTCAAATTGTATGTCTTCCCCTGTCAGGAAGTTTCTGGCTTCTTCGATAATATCTTCGTCAAGGCCGAGTCTTTTTGATATCGCAAATGCGTTGCTTTTCCCCGGAATCCCCACCAAAAGGCGATAGGTCGGACGCAGAGTTTCAACATCAAATTCACAGCAGGCATTCCGGACATTCGGCGTTGTCATCGCATAAAGTTTCAGTTCACTGTAATGGGTTGTTGCCATTGTTCTTATACCGCGTTTTGTAAGCCTGTCAAGGATTGCAGTTGCAAGGGCTGCACCTTCTGTCGGATCCGTGCCGGCCCCAAGTTCATCGAAAAGAACAAGGCTGTCCTCGTCAATCTCCCTGAGAATGCCGACTATGTTTGTCATATGGGAGGAAAATGTACTCAGGCTCTGTTCAATACTCTGTTCATCGCCAATATCTGCGAAAACATTCCTGAACACGCACATTTCGCTGTTTTCCGCCGCAGGAATATGAAGCCCGGCCTGCGTCATCAATACAAAAAGGCCCGTGGTTTTAAGCGTTACCGTTTTTCCGCCTGTATTAGGTCCTGTTATTACCATTGTTGAAAACTCGTCTCCCAGGCTTATATCGACAGGTACAACAACCGCCGGATCAATCAGCGGGTGCCTTCCTTTTTTAATTACAATACGCCTCTCGGTGTTAAGTACAGGTTCAACGCCATTCATATCAAGGCTCAGCCTGGCTTTTGCAAATGCAAAGTCTATGCGTGACAAAAGCCTTACATTCTCGGTCAGCAGATCGGCAATATTGCAAACCTCACCGGTAAGCTCCATAAGGATCCGTTCCACTTCCCGTTCTTCCCTGATTTTTAGCTGCCTTATCTCGTTGTTTGCCTCCACTACGGCCATTGGTTCAATGAAAATGGTTGCGCCGCTTTGGGAAACATCATGCACAAGGCCCGGGATCTGGCTGCGGTACTCTGCCTTAACAGGTACAACGTAGCGATCCCCTCTTAATGTGACAACAGCGTCCTGCATGTATTTCCTGTTCTGCGCCGAGCGGATTATGCTGTTCAGCTTATCCTTTATCGTATCCTGCATACGGCGGATACTTTTCCGGATTGATGCAAGCTCGGGGCTTGCGTAATCTGACAGTTCCTCCTCTGACTCAATGGACTGGTTCAGCCTGTCCTCGAGGGTCCTGTTTGTTTTCAGGCCATCGCACAAAAGATATATCGTGTTGGCTTCCTCCAGCTCAATTTTATCCTGCGTAATATAACCCTTCAGCTTTCTTGACACACGAAGCACATCGGCTATCTTCAGCAGCTCGCCGGGATTAAGCATGCCTCCTGCCTCCGCGCGCCTGATAAAGGGCATGATATCATGAATACCGCCAAGCGGCGGGGAGCCCTTTCTCAGTATACAGATCACTGCATCGGTTGTTTCCTTTTGAAGCTGTTTTACTTCATCAAAATCAACCGAAGGCACAAGCGATTCGGCCAGCTCCTTCCCAGGCCGGCTTGATGCCCTGTCTTTCAGCTTTTCAATGATTTTGTCAAATTCCAGTACTTTTATAACCTTTTCGTTCATTTCAGCAACCTTTCCGGAATTGTACAAAGTTTCACAGATACGGTTATAATTATAGCATACCGCAAAACAGCTTCAAACATTTGAAGGCGTAGAGAATAATTATAAATAAAAAAGACGGGGGTTACCCGTCTATTGCCGGAGTGCTTCAATTATGCTTTTCAGCAGCGATTCCGCCGCCTTGTATTGAAAATCGCTGGTAACAAGCCGCTCCAGTTCAGACTTGTTCGTCATGAACCCGAGTTCGGCCAAAACCGCAGGCATTTTCGTCTCTCTTGTAACAACCAGGTTTGGTCTTGGTATTATGCCCCAGTCCCGTGCATTCAGGTCATTAACCAGGTTTTTCTGCACGATCTGGGCAAACTTCTGCCCGTTCATCCTTGTGTCTTTTGACGTTGGATAATAAAGTGTCATTACTCCTTTTGCACCGGAATTTGTAGATGCGTTGTGGTGGATGCTTACAAACAGGTCAGCCTTAAGATTGTTGGCAATATCGGCTCTTTGATAAAGCCCTACAAACACGTCCTCCGAACGGGTCATGTAGACCGTTGCGCCGGCTTTTTGCAGCATTTCCTTCAGTATTTTCGCCACCTGAAGGTTCAGCGTCTTTTCCTCAATGCCCCATGCCACCGCCCCGGGATCGCTTCCGCCATGCCCCGGGTCCAGTACAATTATCCTGTTTTTAAGCGCTTCAACTGTTTCGTCTTTTTCTTCGTTGTCATAGAACTCTTCCGGTATCTGTCCCTTAGTGGATACGAATACCGAATCCTTTTTGCCGTTCCATGCAATTTTTGCACCTAATGCTTCAACTACATACCTGATGGGAATCATTATCGTACCATTATGTATTGTTGGCTGAGCCGGCATTTTTTCAACGTTTGTTCCGTTTGCACAGTTGTAGTTGGAGATATACATGGTTAAATTCCGGCCTTCTGAACGTATTCTGATTCTCCAGATTTCAGGCTCCCATTCGTAGGTTGCACCCAAAAATTCGACTGTATCAAGGGGTACCAGCAAACTGTAGTTCTGGGTCAGGAACCCGTTTTCTGTTTTAATCAGTTGATTGTCAATCCAAAGGCTTGTATTACAGGAGTAATATTCACTTTTATCCTGGGCTGAAACTTTAAGCACTCCAAAAAATAAAATCAGAAAAGCAAATGATGTCACAACCTTTTTCAGCACGGATAATACAGCCCCCCGCATGACATATGTGTTTTTTTACCCGTATCCCGCCTGTTTGCCTGAACCGGCAGAAAAACCGGGCTGATTATATCTTTACATAAAAAAGCATGCAGGGCAATAGGCTTAAACTAACCGTAAGGAAAGATAAACACTTTAAACCGAAATGTTAACGAAATGAAATATATGACATCAGGTATTCAGAAATTCCTTTGAATTTTAGGCTGTATTTTCTGTATATAATACTGTGTCCAGAGCGAAAAAAGCCAGTCAAAAAAGAAAAACAGGACCTGGAGTATCAGTATTATAACCGCAATATGAAGAATCTCAAACAGCCTTCCCGGAACCAGCTGCAGAACATTTACGGCAATGTTCCAGAGAAAGTACAGGGATAAGTTGAAGAAAGCAAATTTCAATATCCATTCAATTATTAATTTATACAGCCTTTCTATATGGCTTTTCACAAGGGCGTATATACCGAAAAACATGGCGTACGGCAGAACAGCGGTCTTTTCAGGCACTATCAGGAAAGAAATCAGGGATATTGCAATATAACCCGCCCAGCCATATGCCAAACCGCATTCCATTATAATAACCGAAAGAAGGAATGTGGATAATACATAGAACCCTAATTTTCCGGTGGGTGAAATATTCTCAAGCAGTAATACCGCAGCGCTTAATGCCGTTATAATTCCTGAAAGCGCTATTTTTTTAGTGCTGAATCTATTTGAACTTTCCATATGGATTCACCTGAAATTCTGTCATTCTCAAAATCATGAAAACATGGTGCAGGTTCGGCGGACTTAACAGCAGGCTATTAAGTCTCCCCCGCAGCATTCGCATAAACTGTCGGCACACCACAGGGTTGTGCATACAGAACACATATCGGGGCCTTGATGATAACCGCCCCTGTAATAATTGGGGTTGTAGCGGTATGCATTAAACTGGGTATTGACGCGGCTTAACGCATCGCGGTACTCCATATTGCCGGGATCCATCTGTACCGCCCTTTGCAGGTGAACATTGGCCCTGTCATACCATCCGCGTCTCAGGAAAAGCAGCCCCTGGAGATAATTCCATGTTGCATCACGCACAGGCATGGAATCCAGCAACCTCTGGGCCTGCGCGAAATTCCCGTTCTGTATCAGCATTTTTATCTGGTACACGAGCCGGCTGTTGTCTGAATAACCGCCATAATAGCCCGAGCCGGTACCCTGGCTTTGCTGCTGCCTCTGGTACTGCTGCTGTTGTTGCTGCTGCCGCTGATACTGCTGCTGGCGCTGATTATTGTTTGCATTCTTTATTAAATAATCATAGGCTTCATTTATCTCACGGAGCTTTTCCTCAGCCAGATCAGAAAGAGGATTATCCATATACCTGTCAGGATGGTACTTCTTGACAAGTTCCCTGTATGCCTTTTTTATTTCTTCTATGCTTGCGCCCTCTTTCAGTCCCAAAACTTCATAAGGATTTTTCATGACAATCTGCTCCCATCTGCAACACATTACGGGTTTTGATTAATAACCCGCGGTATATAATGTTTTCCAGGATGCTTTTGTTCTTCTTTATATCCAGCAGGGAAAACGCCTTTTCCAGTTCACTCAGGGAATAGACAAGAACAAACTCGGTCTTTTCCCTGATTCTTTCCCTGAACGATTCAACCCCTTCGCCGTCGTCATACCCGAACTGCACTGTCAGCGGATTATATGACCGGCTTTTTACATTGTCTTCAATATCGTCATATGCATCCAGCAAATAAATCCACTTTCCAAGATTGTATCCGACCCATCCGAGTACTTTGCCTATGTTTTCACAATCACTTGCATAAAGGAATATACTCTGCATCAGCCTCGCAAAAGGTTCACAGGCTTCGTCAATGCTGTCGCAGTTCCGCTTCTCCAGTTCCTTCAGGTTATTCAGCTCTTCTTCAACAGCATTGACAAGGTCGGGATACTTCCTTTTAACTCTCCTGTAACCTTTTTTCAGTACAGCCATGCCGGCAGGCCCTATTAGCCTTTTTTCGTCCTGCCACTTGTCTTTTAGATTATAATACGCAAGAAGAATATTAATGTCTGATGCATACTCAACCGCAAAATTACTGTCCACGATGTACCTTTTGTTAAGCGGGTGAACAAGGCACCTTCTGTGCTTACCGGATACAGGTGCTTTATCCAGCGAATCTATTAGCAATGCCAAAAAAGCACAGTCATAGGAAAGAACAATTCGTCCCCTGTGCCCGGCTTTTTTCGCAATTGTTTTGCAAACACCGCAGTAATATCCCCGAAAAACCTCAAACTCGCATATTTTCAAATCGGGTTTATCGGGTGTTATATAACCGAACATATAATTAATTAAACTTCCTTTTCATTCTCTTCAGTTTCAATCTCTGTTTTCTTCGGCTCCTTGTCAAAACTGACGCCCTGGACGTGGACATTTATTTCGTTGACATTAAGCCCGGTCATGCTCTCCACATTCTGCTTGATGCGCTCCTGGAGTTTCCATGCAACATCAGGTATACGTGCCCCGTATTCCACAACAACATGAAGATCTATGTTTACCGAACGGTTTTCGGTAATATCCACCTTTATTCCCTTAAACGGGTTTTTTCTGCCTAAAACCTGTGAAATATTGCCTGCAATACCTCCGCTGAGGCTGGCAACACCCTTTACTTCCATAGCTGCATTGCTGGCTATGACCGAAACCACCTCGCTTGAGATCCGTATTTCCCCCAGTCCTTCATTTTCCGCTGCAACGGGCTGAACCTCAGCTTCTGCCTGATTTACTGCCTTTACCTTTTCGTCCGCCATTTATTTCACTCTCCTTCAATATATTTGAACTTTCCTTACCTATACTATACGATAACATAAACAAAAAATACCGGTTTTTGGTCTCATCATGCATAATATTTACCGCACTAATAAAAATATTATACCACATCCCGGAAAAGCTGAAAACCTTACAATGCAGGAAATCTTTCAGCACCCGTGCTTTACAGGTCATTATATCCCGAATCGGACCATATAGATAAATAAGATACGAGCATATGCTCATTCTGTTTGAATCATCGGAGAAACGGGCATGAAGAAAAATGCAAATATGCGGGGTTTTCTTACAGTTACCCTGCTTACCGGTTTATTCATACTGCTGATACTGGATACCGAAGGTGTATTGTCTTCGGGACAAAAAGCCGTTGAGCTTTGCCTGAATGTGATTATTCCGTCTCTTCTGCCTTTTTTTATTGTATCCAGGCTAATCATGAATACCGGGGCAATCCGCATTATAAGCCGTTTGTCAGCGCCGGTTGTCAAACCGCTTTTCAACCTCCCCGGTGCGGCATCCTTTCCGATAATTGCGGGATGGTTCAGCGGTTATCCTGCAGGTGCAAAATATACAGCCGATTTGTACAAGAAAGGCCTGCTGACTCGACCCCAGGCAGAAAGGCTTCTTTGCTTCTGCAACAATTCGGGGCCGTTATTTATTGCAGGCGCGGTGGGAACAGGCTATTTCAACAGTCCGCAGCTCGGCCTTGTTCTTCTTGCGTGCCATATATCAGCAAGTTTTACCGTGGGAATCCTGCAGCGCATTATATTTAAAGATGACCCGGAAAAGAAAGATAAGACCAAATCGCAGTTACCGGTCAGAATCGAATTCTCAAGCAGAATGCTTACAGACGCAATAGTGGATTCAATGTCGGTCCTTTTGCAGATATGCGGTACAATAGTATTCTTTGCTGTCCTTGTACAGGCTATTGAAACGGCAGGTGTTTTTTCGGTTATCAATAAACCTGCCGGGCTTATAACCGGGGTTAATATATCGGATTATATAGAAGCATTAACGACAGGGTGCCTTGAAATAACCTACGGCCTGTTTCTTCTCAGCCGCTCAGCGGCTATACCCGTTTATCATAAAATAATACTTTCGTCTTTTCTCTGCGGTTTCGGCGGGTTTTCGGTTTTTACACAGGTCACCTTTTTCTGCCCGGAGAAAATAAAACTGGGAAAGTATTTATGCGGAAAACTAATACATGGATTTGTTGCATCAGTATATACAGCGCTGTTCATAAAAAATCTTTCCATCCCTGTAATGACTTATACCGGGGAAATCTATAACACCGGGTTTTCAAAGGGTATTATTCTGCCTGGATACATTGTTCTTCTGGCATTACTTGTTATGTATTATATAATATTGCACTGCCGGGGCAGCTATCTTCGCAGGCACTGACACAAGGCCGGCCCTCCCGGTTACTTCAGTTCATCCCGGTTTGCCTTTATTACTTCAAGCGTATCCTCAAGTATTTCTTCAACCTTGCTGAGAATACTGTCTGCGTATTCCCTGGTTCCAAGACGTATTTCCCGGGCATTCTTCTTCGCATTGTTGATGATTACTTCCGCCTGCTCGTATGCCCTGCGGCTGATCTCATGTTCATCCACCATCGCGGCTATACGGCTTTCGGCGTTTTTTACAATATTGTCAGCTTCCTGCTGCGCTTCTGCAAGAATCCGGGAACGCTCCTTGCTGACCCAGTTGGCCTGCTTTATATCGTCGGGCAGCTTAAGGCGAATATCCTGAATGATTTCAAGGAGTTCGCTTCTGTCAACCATGCATTTACCGCTGAAAGGTACCGAAATACCGTTTTCAATAGCGTCCTCCAATGCCTCCAATAAAGATAGAATCTCCATTCTTTTTCCCCCTGGCATAAATATAATTCGTTTCCGATATCCCGGGTCACACCGGCGGTGAACAAGGAATGACGGCACATAAGCTGTATATTAGTAAACTCTTAGCTTCTGATAAATCTGATCTACAATCTGTTCAGGCACCAAATCCCTTATGTTGCCTCCGTAGGATGCAAGCTCCCTGACAGCGCTGGAGCTCAAGTATGAATATTTTATATTGGTCATCATAAAAAGAGTTTCAACTTCAGGAGCAAGGTTTTTATTCAATAAAGCCATCTGGAATTCGTATTCAAAATCAGAAACCGCCCTGAGCCCTTTTATGACTGTTGTAGCGTTATGCTTCCTCATAAAGTCCACAAGCAAACCCGAAAAAGGAATTACCTCTATATTATCCCTTCCCTTCAGTACCTGTTCAAGGAAAGAAACTCTCTCTTCCATTGTAAAGGCCGGTGACTTGCTGCGGTTTTTCAGCACAGCCACAATCAGCTTGTCACACAGCTTTGCAGCGCGCTCTATAATATCCATATGTCCGTTTGTAACGGGATCAAAACTGCCAGGATAAACAAATATTTTCAACTATATAACCCCTCTCAGTACCAGCAGCAGGCTTGCTGCAGTTTATGTACATGCTTCCGGAAGAATCCGCCCGTCTGCCTGAAATTATTCTTTAACAAGGAAGGATACCCGGGTATCTCCATAGTTTTTAACCCTGACCTTTTTCAGGTTCCCGAGGCTGTCCGGAACATCTTCGTTTTTATGGTGTTCAACAACCACGATGCCTTTATCATTTATTATATCATTTTCCATTAAAAGTTGTAGTGTTTCCTGTATAAAATTATTGGAATAGGGTGGATCCATAAAAACAATGTCAAATCTTACACCATTTTTGCAGTTTTCCCTGAGAAAAGCGCTTACCTTGCGGCAATAAACCGTTCCTTTTTCAATGAACTTCGTATGAGCCAGGTTCTCCCGTATTATGCCGCAGCAGTTCCGGTTCTCTTCCACGAAACAGGCATATTCCGCTCCCCTGCTTAATGCCTCGATCGCCAATGCTCCTGTTCCCGCAAACAAATCAAGAACCTTGCTTCCCTGTATATACGGATTCAGTATATTAAAAACCGATTCCTTGACACTGTCCACAGTAGGACGGGTATTCAGCCCTTTTGGCGTTTTCAGTTTCATTCCGCGGGCTTCTCCTGCTATAACTCTTACTATATCAATTCCTCCTTATATAAGACCTGAGGTCATATCAATTCAGGGCAACTTCACTGAGCTTATCCTGGAACATCAGCAGCAAATGCTCCTTAAGCCTCTTATAGTCTTCCCTTTCGCTGAGTTTCTGATTCTTCACAATATCTTCAGCCGCTTTCTGAACTTCCTTCAGGATATCCATATCTTCATACAGGTTGGCTATTTTGAACTCGGGCAAACCGTGCTGCCTGACCCCGAATATGTCGCCGGGGCCGCGTAATTCCATGTCCTTTTCCGATATTTTAAAGCCATCGTTATATTTTGTCATAATCTCCATGCGCTTTCTTGCTATATCGCTTTTACTCTGGCAAAACAGTATACAGTAGGACTGGTGTTTCCCCCTGCCCACTCTTCCCCTGAGCTGGTGAAGCTGCGCCAGTCCGAACCTTTCGGCGTTTTCCACAACCATTATGCATGCGTTCGGAACGTTTACCCCGACCTCAACTACCGTTGTGGATACAAGAACCTGGATCCTGCCTGCTGAAAAGTCGTTCATTACCTGCTCTTTTTCCTTCCATTTCATTTTGCCGTGAACAAGACCTACCGACAATCCCTTCAGTTCCCTTTCCCTGAGCCTTTCTGCAAGAGAAGCGGCCGCCTCGGCTTCGATCTCATCCGACTCCTCTACCAGCGGGCATATGACATAAGCCTGCCTACCTTCCTGGACGGTTTTCTTGATGAAATTATAAACCCGCTCCCTCATGGATTCGTCCACTGCATATGTCTTTACGGGCTTACGTTCAGGCGGCAGTTCATCAATAATGGATATATCCAGATCACCGTACAGTATCAGTGACAGCGTCCTCGGAATAGGTGTTGCAGTCATGACAAGTATATGGGGATTTGACTTCGAGGCCAGTACAGCCCGCTGCTTAACGCCAAAACGGTGCTGTTCGTCGGTAACTACAAGACCCAGTCCGGCAAAATCCACATCTTCCTCGAGCAGGGCATGGGTCCCGATAATTACCTGGTACCCGTTGTTCCTTATTTCTTCCTTTATCCTGTCCTTATCCTTTTTCGAAACACTTCCGGTAAGCAGCGCCACCTTTATATCATAATCCTTTAGCAGAGGCACAATGCTTTGGTAATGCTGTTCCGCAAGTATTTCGGTCGGTACCATGAAAGCAGCCTGGTACCCGTTCAGCACCGTCAAAAGAATTGCGAGCACAGCCACGATGGTTTTCCCCGAGCCCACATCTCCCTGGATAAGCCTGTTCATTTGCTTTTCGCCTGTCATGTCTTCCTTAATTTCGTTATATACCTTAAGCTGCGCATTTGTCAGCTTAAACGGAAGCCGGTTTATGAACTGCTCCATTAAGGGCTTGTCATCCATTTTTATACCCGATACCGTCACCTGGTTATGTTTCAGTTGCATCAGCCCCAGCTGAAGCATCAGCAGTTCTTCAAAAACAAGCCTCTTGCGCGCCCGTTCCTTCTCTTCAAAACTTGCAGGAAAATGGATATTCTCAAGTGAGTAGTTGATCTCGGCAAGGGAATACTGTTTTCTGAGCTCATCGGGCAGTATTTCGGTCAGCTTTCCGATAACGGTATCAAGAGCATTCCGCTGTATCATCCTCATGTATGCCTGGGTGATTCCTGCCGTTAACGGATACACGGGCTGTATGCCCGTTGTTTTCTTTCTCTCCGAATTAACCTCTTCATAAACCGGGTTTGTCATTTCTATATAGTTCCCTGATCTTTTAACCCTGCCGAAGAAAACATAGGTTTTGTCCTTTGCAATCTTGTCCCTGATATAGTCCTGGTTGAACCAGGTTAATGTCACAAGTCCGGTTTCATCTCCTGCTACGGTTTTATATATTCTTAAGTTGCGTCTCGGCCTGGTCAGCGAAACATCGGACAGAACCCTTAATATAACGGCACATTCATCCCGGTCGGTAAGTTCCAGGACTTTCTTTTCCCTGGTCCGGTCCTCGTAATCTCGCGGATAGTAAGTTACAAGATCGCCTATGGTTTTAATGCCAAGTTTATTTAACTGCTGAGCCCTTACCTTTCCAATATTCTGGATGGTTTGAACGCTTTTCGCTAATAAAGGATTCAACATTGCATTATCCAAGAAAAATCTGTCCTTTCTGTAATTTCTGCTGTATCCTGTAACCGCTGTATGCTCCGAAATCTTTCAAAATTCTTGTTCGCATGTCTGACAGGTTTTTATTCTCAAATATATTTTACATCATTCATGCATAATGGAAAAGTAATCTCAATAACCATTCCCGGTAAATTATCCGGTTCAGCCCCGGCAGGGATGCCGGTTATGAGTCTTCTTAACAGTATGGTGCCTGACTTAAATGCCTGATTTTCCCTGTTCTGTTGTGTTTTTTATTAACTAATGGTAAAATATATATAAGAATATCAGATTATGTAACTCTAAACGGCCGTTTTTCCGGATGCATTCTGCATTGTGCGTGCAGTTGAGATAATAAAATGAAAAGGGATGAGTATAATGAAACGGGTTATTATCCTTATCCTGCTTGTCTGTATACTGTTCATACCAGGGACTTCAACAGACACGGCTTATTCATCAAAATTACCGGGCACACAAAGAATTCCGTTGTCATCTCTTGATGAAAACGGATGCATTGAATTCCTCGCCTTTATGGGTGTAAGCATTCCAAAAGAGTTCAGTGACAGGGCCAATATAGGCAGCATGGCAAAAAACCTCATCACAGAACTTGAAAGCGATCCGGACAGAATATATGCAATCGGCAGCACCGTTGCCTATGATTTTATTGAGGATGTCCGAATGGCAGTTAAAGAATATCACCGCGACGGCTCTCAGCATAACTGAATTCTATGTAATCAATAAAAAGATATTGAAAGAGAATCGGGTTAAAAAAACTTGCATTCATTATTATTCATGTGATAGAATAATAAATGCTTTGGTTATTGCACTAAAGAAATAGTATATATCAAGCACCCATATAAAAGTAATATATACGTAAATTCAGGATTTGGCCATCAAGAGTTTAAGGAGGTGTGCTGAAATGGCAAAGTGCGAAATTTGTGGAAAAGGGCAGTTGTTTGGAAATCAAATCAGCCATTCACACAGAGTTACGAATAAAGCATGGAAACCCAATATAAAGAAAATCAGATTAACCGTTAACGGAGTAACAAAGAGAATGGCAGTATGTACAAGCTGCATACGTTCCAATAAAAAGTCCGTTTAATAACTCAACAGGGCTTAATCTGCATGAGTTTCCATCCGAATACTTAAAATGAAAAACACGGGGCTGTTGCAAGACGATAGGATTTCGTTAATCAACAGCCTTTTTACATGTGAAAATTATGACTTTTGTAAGATCAACAACAGGTTATTGAGGCGTTAACTGCACGATTATGTTTTCCCTGCCAGGTATACCGATATTCTGCAGGTTGATATAAAATGTATATTTTGATTTTTCCTGAATTAAAACATACAGAAACGGTTAAACATGAAATTTTATATTCATAGGGGCAATTCCATATGATTGCAGCAAAAAAGGGCTGTTGCAAAACGTTTCGGTTCCGGTTATGCAACAGCCCTCCTTATATATTTACCGCAACTGTAAATCATTGGAATATATTGATGTCATCAGGTGTTTGATACAATATTCATATGTATCAGTGAATGTTAAAGACTCTTCTAAGCAGATTTCCCAAGAAACGAGGCATTTTCAGCACGATTACCTTCATTAAGGGCCACCCCCAGGCTTATTTGTTTGATAATACCAGTATATTCCCATTCGAAAAATATGTGATAACGGTATCATTTATTTATACTGTATATACCGGCGAGGCGGGGCACAACAATTCCCGCTACCGTCCCGGTTACAACACCGGTAACAACACCTGAAACAATAAGTACAGGCAGATAGGAAAGCACGGTGGAAGTCCTGAGCACCAGCATGGCTGCCAGTATCTGGCCGATATTGTGAAAAACTCCCCCTGCAACCGACGCACTGACAATGCTGAACCCTTTATCCCGGAACTTCCAGAATAAAGACATCACGGCAACGCTTAAAATCCCCCCTGAAAGGCTGAAAATCATGTTTGAAAATCCGCCGTACAAAAAGGATGTCATTAAAACCCTGAGTATTAATACCGAGAAAGCCGCATACGGGCCGAATAGATACAGTGCCGCCAATGAAACAATGTTCGGCAGGCCAAGTTTTATGCCCGGAACGGCAATGGGCAGCGGGAACATCCCTTCCACAAAATGAAGAATTACTGCTGCAGCAGTCATAACTGCAAATAAAACCATCCTTTTTATATCATTATGATTCATTATTCCGATACTCCATCAATCTCATTCGTTTGCGTACTTCTTATCTCGACTGTCACCCTGTTCGGAAGACATATTATCGATTGCCCGTCTTTACCGGCAGGACGGGTATGGACACATACCTGGTCCCGGCAGTTCGCCTCGATCATCCTGGCCTCTCCGCCCTCTACCCTTATGACATTCCGGTTGCCGTTTTCATCTTCGACAATAACAGTCTCATCAGCAGTCAGCGGAACAGTCGCAAATACCTTCCCGTCCTTGAAAACAACAACTTCCCCTCCGGTATTCCCGCCGGTTGCCGTCTTCGTCACAAGCCACAGCACTGCTGCGGCGATTAAAAATACTCCAATCAGTAAAAAATCTCTTTTCTTCATAAAACCTTTATACCCAGTTTTATCAGTTTTAATAATCAACATCATTTTATCAGCAATATAAAAATTCTTCAAACCAAAAAGGGCTATACCGGTAACTGAACCGTTTACGGCATTTTTCCAGACGGGGAAAAGGAAAGTTTATTGCATGAACGGGTTTCATAAGAACAAGGCTCCCCTCCTTAAGGGGGGAGCCTTGTTCTTCAAAAGGTGCTCAAGAATAATACCTTTTTTACCTCTTTGAAGCCAGGTACTGGTCCACCTGTCTTTGCGCCTCCTGCAATACCTTGTCAATGCCTGCTTCCTTCATCTTTGCAATCAGTTCATCAATGGCTTTGTCAACGTCTTCTACTATTCCAACGCATATCGGGTCGAAATATTGCGTTGTTAAGGTTGAAATAACTGCAACTTCGTTCTTGACATTGTCCTCGGTGAATGAGAATGCATCAAGGGGGTGATTTGATGTCAGCTCATTCTTCCATTTTTCAATTGCTTCCTGTACCTTGATCACAACCGGATCGGGATTTTCAACATAGAGTTTCCTCTTCAGGTTTTCGTTATTCCAGCCCCAGTTGCAGACAGTTTCAGCCGGAAATCTTCCCGCATCGTCAAGGGGTGTATACATGTCGTCACCGACAGCCTTATAATGAACCCCTTCAATACCGTATGCGGCAAGATCATATACCTGTTTGTCGGTCATGAACAGGTTCAATGCCATCATGGCCCGTTCAGGATTCCTGCTGATTGCGTTAATGGCAACACCGTTATTTGTATACGGGTTCACAGGTCTTTTTACATTCGGAGCAATGTCGACAAAGGTTGCCTTCCACTCGGGATGCTCTTTGTTAATCTGCTGGGCATAGTATGATACGTTGTTTACATTCCATACCATTGAAGCAGCTTTTCCAAGTACCCACGGGTCGCTCCTGGTATCGTTGGATGTTAATGAATCCCTTGACCAGTAACCCTTATCGGCCATTTCCTTCATCTTGTGCGCGTATTCCCTGAATTCAGGCGTTTCTATCACGGAAACCAGGGTTGTATTGTCCGGGTTTGCCGTTTCATACAGGATTAAAGGCAGAGGCGTCCCCCTTACAACCTGCCAGCCTCTTGACTGGAACAGGTACGGATACTGAAGCCCGATTCCCTGTGTAGCCAGCGGTGTGATGTCGGTTTCATTTTTTACGATAGCATCATAGTACGCTTCGAGGTCTTCCTTGCTCTCAATTTTCTCAATCCCGTACTTTTCCATCAGGTCTCCGCGTACGCCTATTACGTCATAACCGTATTCAATGCTGTAATTCGGCACCATGTAAACTTTTCCGTTGATTTTCGCCTGGTCCCATGCTATTTCAGGAACCACTTTCATAATGTCAGGCGCATATGTATTCAGGAAGTCTTCGGTCAGTTCGTAAAAGCCTTTCTTTGTAGCAGTCTGTTCATAATGTCCCCATCCCGCAGCTGTAAAGATCAGGTCAAAGTCTTCGCCTGACGAAAACAGCAGCGGATACCTGGTATCATGGTCCGCCCAGGACAGGAAATCCACGGTGATTGTTGCGTTAATCTTTTCCTTCAGAATTTTGCTGATTTCTCCATATACAAGGTCCACGTCTGCAGCACCGTCGCCCAGCAGGTACATTTTCAGGCTGACGCTCTTGCTGGTGTCAATTCCGGTTGTTTGACTGTCCTGGTCTTTCTGCTGTGACTGGGTGGGCTGAGCGTTGCCGTCAGCAGGCCGTTCCCGGACGGTGCATGCCGAGATCATTAAAACTGTAACCAAAAGAGTTAACAGCAGAACAGCAATTCTTTTTCCCATAAATTTTACCCTCCCTTGTTTTTTATTAAAACGGTATAGTAACCATACCGGTAATAACTGTCAGCCCTTTATGGCTCCGATTGTTATACCTTTTACGAAATATTTCTGCGCAAAGGGGTACGCGAAAATAATGGGGCCGGTTACAACAACGGTTAAAGCCATTCTTAGCGTCTGAGTCGGAAGCTCTATGAAACTTCCGGCCATTCCTCCGCTCTGCGCGATAATCTTTTTATAGGCCTCTATATTGTTGATCCGCATGTACAGAAAGTACTGCAGGGTGTATTTCGAATCGTCATTGATATACAGCATTGAATTATACCAGTCATTCCAGTAAGCAAGGGTTATGAACAGGCCTATTGTGGCGAGAACGGGTTTTGACAATGGGAGTATGATCCTGTAGTATATTGAAAAGTCACCGCATCCGTCAATGATTGCAGCTTCGGTAAATGCTACCGGTATACCGTTCATATAGTTCTTCATTACAATAAGGTTGAACACGTTGAAAAGCAGCGGCAGAATCAGTGCAAGGTACGAATCCTTAAGGCGAAGGTAGCGTACCATCAGTATATAATAAGGAACAATTCCCCCGCTGAACAGTGTTGTAAAATAAAAAAAGAAGGAAAAGCGGTTCCGCCATTCAAAGTCTTTTCTCTGAAGAACGTACCCGGTCATTGAGGTCAGTGTCAGTCCAAGTATTGTACCTATTATCGTGATAACCATCGTTACCAGGTAGGCCCGCCCTATGATTTCAGGTTTCTCAAAGACAGTTCTGTATGCTTCAAGGGAGAAATTCCTCGGCAGCAGGCTGAATCCTTCCTTTAGAATCAGCTTCTCTTCAGAAAAGGACGCCGAGAGAATCATAACAAAGGGCACAAGGCACAATAATGCGACCAGTCCCGTTACAATATAACCCGTTATATTGAAAATCAGAATATCGGTACGACGCTTTTTTTTCTTCATAGCCATCCCCATTCCGCAATAGAATTCAATGTTTGCTGCTTATTTGCTTTTCTGACACAAATGGTCTTGAAGCATCATCCTAAAACAGTGAATAATCCTTATCAACCCTCTTAACAAGGTAATTCGTGGTTACTATTGTAATGAAACAGAAAACCGACTGGTAAAGCCCGGAAGCCGCAGCCATTCCGACGTCATTGCTCCGTATCAGTGCCCTGAAGGTAAAGGTGTCTATAACATCGGTAGTATCAAAAAGGATACCGTTTGTGCCGACAAGCTGGTAGAACATATCGAAGTTGCCGCGGAAAATCTGGCCTACGGCCAAAAGCAGCAGAATAATTATTGTCGGAGTCAGTGACGGGATTGTTATATAAAGAATCCTCTGGAATATATTCGCCCCGTCAATCTCGGCTGATTCGTACATCTCGGTATCTATGCCCATTATTGCGGACAGATATATGACCGAACCGTAGCCGACAGCCTTCCACGCATTAAAGAAAATCAGGATGCCTACCCAGTATTTCGGGGTACCGTAAAAATCTATTTTATTCTGCCCGATTGACTGCAGGAACGAGTTTATTATCCCATAATCATGGCTCAGGAAGTTGAACGCTATAACAGACACGATAACCCATGAAATAAAATACGGAAGGAACATGACCGACTGGGTTATTTTTTTGAACCTTCTGCCCCTGATTTCGGACAGGAAGATTGCCACTGCAAGCTGAAGCACGGTATTAACCAGCATAAAGGCCAGGTTGTAAAGAATGGTGTTCCGTGTTACTTTAAAGGCCTGTCCCGATGAGAAAAAGAACCGGAAGTTTTCAAACCCTGACCATGGGCTTCTGAAAATGCCGTCAGCGTAATTGTAGTTTTTAAAAGCCAATACTATTCCGGCCATTGGAAGATAACTGAATATCAGGGTATATAAAACGGCCGGCGTCAGCATCAGCAGAAGAACTCTGTATTTGCGAACCTTGAAAAGGAAACCCTTACTGCGCAAAATTCCACCTCCAAAAGCCTTACAATGCAATTATATTCTGTGGTAAAAGATTTGAAAGGTATTATTTTAATCGGCATGGGTAAAATCTTTAAGTAATGCAAAAGCCCCGGAACAGTTGCAAATTGTTATTTTTATCTGTACATGTTATAATTTTCTTTGGAAATTGCATTTTGCAGGGTGTGGAGTCGTGCGGATATTCAGCATGAAAAGCATTAAATTCAAAATATTCATATCAAACCTCGGTATTGTTATAGGCATGTTTCTGATATTCGGCGTTATTTTTCTGAAAATTAACATCGACCAGGCACGGGATACCGCATTTTCATCTGCAAAAGCATCACTGAGCCAGGCTTCCACCTACCTTGCGGAAAAAACAGCCTCGATCCGCAATGATGTGGATTCAATAGCGCTGAATCAGCAGGTCATTGATATTTTGAACATTGACAACAGCGAAAAATACAGGGATATTGTGAAATGGAACATTGATTACAGCCGCATATCCGAAATGGTGATTAAAACGCTGAACAATTCCGACATCGACACACTCCTGATAGCCACCGAAAATGATATTGCAAAAGTAATGAATACCCCAATCCTTTTTGATATTTCATCGTTCAGGAATACGGAATGGTATGACGAATGGGTTGACAACCCGGGGTCATATCTCTGGCATTCATCCTTCGAAACGGAACACGGACCTGAACCTTACGAGGAATACGTATGTTTCACAAGGAACCTCCTTTATTCATATTATAATTACAGGACTGTCTATGTCGGCTTTATCAGGAAAGAGGTTTTTGACAACCTGCTGAACATAAATGCACTGGATGAGCATACTTCATTTTTTATCATGAACTCGAAGGGCGAAATACTGTCGGGTACAAAGAACCTGCCTTCCGGGTACATGGATGATATCCTTGGGAAAATAACCGAACGGATAGATTTCTGGTCGGACAATATGTACCTTCAGTCAGAGAAACTGAACGGCCATGAATTTATTTTCGGGATTAAGCAAATTCCGAATACCAACCTGTATTTGACATACATATTCTCAATCACAGGTATGACAACCGATATGGTAATAACAAGCGCCCGGAATATCTTTCTCATAATGCTCATTATTCTTCCCGTGGTCCTGTTTTTGTCGCTTGCCGTTGCATATTCGCTGACAAAACGCCTGGACAGGCTTAAGGAGAACATGACGCATGCCAGCGAGGGCGACTTTGATATAGACATAATCCAGTCATCCCAGGATGATGAGATAGGAGTGCTTACAAAACACTTCAACTACATGCTCACAAAGATTTCAATACTGATGGATTCCCAGTACGCACTCGGTAAAAGAATCAAGGAACTTGAGCTGAAATCATTACAGGCCCAGATTAATCCCCATTTTTTATACAATACCCTTGATTTGATAAAGTGGCGTGCAAACGAGTATAACGATACCGAAACCGAGGAACTTGTCGCAGCCCTGTCCAACTACTACAAAAGAAGCCTCGGCAGAGGCCGGGACATGGTACCGCTGAAGGATGAAATAGATCATATAGAATCCTACGTATACATTCAGAATATGCGATTTGACAATTGCGTTAAATTGACCGTGGAAATCCCGGACAGCCTGAAAAACTGTTTACTGCCAAGAATAACGCTGCAGCCGATTGTTGAGAATGCAATAATTCACGGCATACTTGAAAAGAACGACGAAAGCGGAACCATTAATATAAGAGCTGAAGACAGGAACAATGAACTGTACATATATATCACCGACGACGGAGTCGGAATGGAGCAGGAAAAAGCCGACATACTGCTTTCAGAAAACGACACGATGAACATAACCGGTTCGGGATACGGACTGAAAAACATTGACGAACGGATTAAACTGTCGTTTGGTGAAGCATACGGGATTTCCTTCAGCAGTCATCCGGGAAAGGGGACAACTGTTATTGTCAGAATACCGATAAAAATATTGGGAAATGGAACCAAGTAGCAGGGTGATAAAATGTATAAGTTATTGCTCGTGGATGATGAAACCGCCACACGCGCAGGTATACTAAAAAGCATCAGATGGCAGGAGATTGGCATCAGGGAAGTAAGGGACGCAAAGAACGGTGTTCAGGCCCTTGATATTGCAAAAGACTTTGTACCCGACATTCTTTTGACCGATATAAAAATGCCGAAAATGAACGGTATTGATCTTTCCTACCGTGTAAAAGAAATAAACCCTGACTGCAGTATACTGATAATGAGCGGATATTCGGAGATTGATTATTTAAAATCCGCTATAAGGCTCAGTGCGCTTAATTTTGTTGAAAAACCCATTGACATCAGAAAGCTGGCTGAATGGATTAAAAAATCGGTTGAAGTCCAGGATAAAATCAGGAAGAACAAGGAGTATATTGAAAACAACCGCTGGTTCCTGATTAATGAAACGGCCCTTGGACTTATCCGGAACAAGGAGGACACAGCAAAACACATCCGGCAGCTGAAAGAGTTATATCCGGACATAAGCGCCGACTGCAAATGCGTCTGCATTATGCTGAAACTGTTCAGCAAGGATTTCGGCAGGGACATTAAGAATATGGACTTGCACGGCATTACAATCAGAACGGGGAAACTTCTGAGCAGTAAATCATACCGGTATGTTCTTGCACCAACCGATCAGTCAACGTTTGTGATTATGCTCTTCCTGCCTTACGGCAGCAATTACGATCTGTCTTTCAATGATTTATGCGGTGAACTGTTTTCAGCATTAAGCCCCTTTGAGCTGTTTATCGCAATAGGGACGGTATCGGCCAATCTCTCCCTTGCGCATGAATCATACAACACCGCGGCAAAACTGCTTGAACAGGTATTTTTTTCAAGGGAAAAAAGAATAATCAGGCATGACGGCATTTCAAAAACCTTAAGCCCGGAATACCTGTCGCAACAGGTTGAAACATTTTCAGAGTATATAAAAAACGGGGATTTGCAAAATGCGTTAAGGGTTATTGAAAACGCAACATTTCATATTTCAATGCACCCGGGCACCGGGATACCGGTTGTCAAGGATTTCTATTTCAAGCTTATCTTAGAGGTTTTGAAACAGAATGATTCTTCCGAGGCAAGGACGGCTCCGGATTCGGAACATGACAATATACTGCTCAGGATAAGCAGCTGCATTTTTCTGGATGAGATCAGGGAATATACAAACAGTTTTGTGAACAGGTATTTTGACGATTTATATACAAGCAACGCGTTAAGCCCGATAGACCAGGTCCTTTCTATAATACACAGCAGCTACGGCAGTAAAGATCTTTCACTGAATGAAATCAGCCGGCAAACCTTTTTGTCGGTACCGTACATATGCGTACGGTTTAAGGAAGTTACCGGGAAAACCTTTTCCCGCTATCTTGCCGAATACCGGATTGAAAAATCCCTTGAACTGCTGAGGGACAGAAACAACAAAATGAATTACATAGCTGAAAAGGTAGGGTTTGCGAACGGGAACTACTTTGCAAAAACCTTCAGGAAGATAAAAGGAATCTCTCCTGCAGAATACCGTCAGCGTTTCTGTGCCGAAAGGAAAACGTAACGGCAAAATTATTTTATTTAAGGTATAATCGGGGTAAATATAGATTTGTTCAAGGCCATAATCGGCAAAACATAGAGTTGCCGAAAAACATACCGATATAAATTGACTAACCGGGGAGTAATGAACTTGAAAAAAGCATTTTTACTGGTACTGTGCCTTTCATTACTGGCAACAACAGCATGCATGCAGGCAAAACCTGTGAAAGAGTCAAGGTTTCTGTTAAACACCGTAGTTGAAATAACCATATATGACAGGGACCCGAAAAACCTGGTAAATGAACTGTTTAAAGAAATACAAACCATGGAGGACAGATACAGCAGGTATGTACCCGACAGCGAAATATCAAAAATCAACAATAACCCCGTAACGGCTGTAAACGTTTCGGAGGATACCCTTGAACTGATTGAGCAGAGTCTCTTTTTCAGCACCATATCCGACGGCCTTTTCGATATCAGCATAGGCCCGCTGGTTGATATATGGGGTATTAACCAGGAAAACCCGAAAGTTCCGTCCCAGGCTGAAATTGATTCGGCAAAGGAAAAAATTGATTTCCGCAAAATCTCGCTTAATAAAGAAAACAGAACGGTATCGGTTGCCGACGGTATGTCCATCGATACCGGGGGAATTGCAAAGGGTTTCATAACCGACAGACTGATGTCCATACTGCGTGAGAAAAATATTGATTCCGCCCTGCTAAACCTTGGCGGGAACCTTTACCTGCACGGCACCAAGCCCGACGGCTCCTTATGGAACGTTGGAATAAGGAATCCCTACGGCCTTCAGGGGGACTATATCGGAATTGTATCGGTAAAGGATATTTCAATAGTTACATCCGGAATATATGAACGCTACTTTGAGGAGGACGGCAAAAGATATCATCATATCCTGAACCCTAAAACAGGTTACCCTGAAGACAACGAACTTGCCTCGGTATCCATTTTCTCTCCCTCTTCAGTTTTATGCGACGGGCTATCCACCACCTGTTTCCTTCTTGGCCTGTCTGACGGCATGGAACTGATAGAGAGCCTTGACGATGTTGAAGCCATAATGGTAACAAGGGACAAAAAAGTTTATCTTTCAGACGGAATAAAGAACGGCAGAATACAGTTCAAACTGACAAACACTGAATTCATGGTGGCTAACTGAGCAGGTGCTCAAACAGTATTTTTGTACCGATTCCGATTAAAATAACCGAACCCAGACGGTTAAGGTATTTACTGAATCTTGCATAGTTTGTCATCCAGCATCCGAGCAGGACTCCTGCAAAGGACAGGCAGAATGTTATAACGCCTACCACTACTGACGGAACAAGAATATGATAGCCCAGCGCGGTTATGCTTATACCAGCTGCAAAGGCATCTATGCTTGTAGCAAGTGCAAGAGTCAGCATAAGTTTAATACTTGTCAAATCCAGCGGTTCCGGGTTCTCTTCGGTGGACTCCTTCCACATTTTCACCCCGATAAACCCGAGCAGTACAAAGGCAATCCAGTGATCAACAGGTTCTATGTAAGTTCTGAAAGCAGATCCCGAAAGCCATCCCAGGGAAAGCATTCCCCACTGAAAAATACCAAAAAAAAGAGCTGCCTTAGTAGCATTCCAGTAACGTCTTTTAATAACACACAGCCCGCAGGATACCGAAACTGCAAAGGCATCCATGGCAAGCCCTACGGCAAGGGCTATAATAAAAAAATAGTCCATTCGTTATCACCAAACTGCGTATATTATACCTGTGTCCACTGAATATTCATATTATACCACAATAAAAAATATATCAAGTATTCCTGGACATTTTTAAAAACCGCCAGGAAAAAGCCTGACAAAATACTGCAAAAAAAGGGGTTAAAAACCCTCTCTCATCTTTTTATGAAGTTTTATTCACCTTTTTGTAAACCCTTATAATTTCAATATACCTTTGATAAACTTCATCAACAATGCTTTCCCAGTCCCGGTATATTGTTTTCCTTGCCTTTTCTCCTACTTTCCTTAAAAAGTCCCTGTCATTGATAATACTGATAATCCTGTTTGCATATGATACCGAATCGTTATCGCTCAAAAAGCCGTTTACATTATCCACTATTCCTTCAGCCGCATTGGTGTTTGCAATAACAACCGACGGCGTTCCGACCGCTGCGGCTTCACGAATAACTATCGGTGCATTGTCGTATACCGACGGGAACAGGAAAAGATCAGCCCTTGCGAAAAGGGAGCGCAAATAGTCCCTGTCGAGGATTTTGCCCAGGAAAACAATCCTGTCATCAAGCCCCAGCTCATTTACATAAGCCTCCAGCTCTTCCTTCGCATACCCGTCGCCGACAAAAAACATCCTGTATGGTATGTTCCTTTCAGATATCAGTTTAAGCGAATCAACAATAAGCCTGATATTCTTCTGCCAGATATGCTGGCCGACAAACAGGAAAACCAAGTCGTCGCTTTTTATGTTCAGCTTTTCTTCGGTTTGCCGAATAAGGCTTTCCATGTTTTCAGGCATGACAAAATCGGTGCCGTTGGGTACTATTTCTATATCCCTCTTGTAACCATACTCACGAAGAGTATCGGCGGTGCCTTTGCTGACCGTCCAGACCTGGTCCACCCTGTCGAAGAAATCCATTACTATCCGGGTGCAGAACTTGGCAAATACATCTATTTTCAGAACCTGCTTAAAGTCGTCATAGAATTTTGAATGGAATGTTGCTATTATAGGAATATTGTTTTTTCTGGCAATCTGCAATGCAACTGCACCCGAAGTGAACGGGCAGTGGGCATGAACAATGTCAAACGGGATTTTTTTAATTGTACTTCGGAAGTTAATATCCAGAAGTTCCAGCCCGATTCGGTATGGTTCCCGTTTCTTCAGAGGAATTGAGTAATAGCGCAGAACAGGAAACTCCTCCCTGTCGACATACCCGGGATATGCCGGAGTGGCCACGTAACATTCACCGTATTTTTTGTCAAGCCAGTAAGCATAATTCTTTACCACGTTAGTAACCCCGTCCATGACAGGGGTGAACGAATCGTTAAACTGACCTGCAATAAGTTTCTCTCCCATGCTAATACCCCAAACCTCTTTCACTCAATTGGACATATACGTTTATAGTACGGAAATTAACAGAATTTGTCTTGGCTTTTATTATACCATAAACAGAAAATAACATCAAAATTGTTTACAAAAATTTACCTGTTCAGTAATTGTTTAAGAAGTTCGGATCCGTCGGTGTCAACCTTCAGTATTTCAACATTCAGCGAAGAGGAGAGATCTTCTATGCTGAGATCATCCATGAAAATATCGGTGCCTGCCCTGAACATATTGGACGGAAGCAGAAGAACATCGCCAAGGTTTCTTCCCGACAGCTGGTTTTTTATGTCAATGCCCGTCAAAAGCCCTGAAACGGTAATAGTATTCCCGAAAAAGTTGTTTATAACCGGGTAAACAAGTATTTCCAAACCCGGGAAATAACTTTCGGCGCGTTCTGCAAGGCCGGATATTATTTTTTCGGCCAGAACGCCCGTTGCAATACTGACCGTCCTGTGAACGGGGCGGCTTTCTTCCTGCGACAGCGCGGTATCAAACTGTTCGGTAAATAACGCAGCCATCCCCACGCCGTTTTCTATCTGGGGAAAATCCTCATAGTGGGTATAATCGGGTAGCGGTGTACCAGACATCAGGTACCATTCATCGGAAAGAAACACCCTTCTTGCACCTGTTTTTTTGAGGAAAAACCTCTGCCACCGTTCCACCTGCGCAATCACGTCAATGGCCGAACTTCTGTCGAAAGGCTGAAGAACGGGAAGGCCGTCCCTGAATCTTGTAATTCCGACCGGGACAACCGATATACTGTTCAGAGCCGGCATAAGCAAATACAAATCGTTCAATGTTCGGTCCAGTTCACTGCCGTCGTTTATGCCCCTGCACAGAACAACCTGTGCGTTCAGGGTTATACCGCTGTCTGCCAGGGCTTTCATTTTTGACATGATATCTCCTGCGAAACGGTTGCTGAGCATTTTAACTCTCAATTCGGGATTTGTGGTATGAACCGATATATTCACGGGTGACATGTGGTATTTTATTATCCGGTCCAGGTCGTCCTTTCCCATATTCGTCATTGTAATATAGTTTCCGAACAGAAAGGACAAACGGGCGTCATCGTCCTTGTAATACAGTGACTGCCTCATTCCTTCGGGAAGCTGATCAATGAAGCAAAAAATGCACTTGTTCCGGCAGCTTTTCTCCTCGTCGAGCAACGGGTTTTCAAAATCAATACCGATATCCTCGTACTCATCCTTTTCGATATCAACCCTCAGTATACTCCCGTCAGGTTTCATAACCTCGAGGGTTAATTCCTCGTCTGATGCAAGGAAACGGTAATCGAAAACGTCAATAATATTTTCCCCGTTTATTGACAGGAGAACATCCCCCGCTTCTATCCCTGCTTCCTCTGCAATGCTCCCCGGATATACCCCGGCTATTTTAAGATTACTCATTGTTCCTCCGAAGTTTTGCGCTGTATTGTCAGCATGAATTGAACACTCTCCACCCTGAAAAGGCGGATTTTCCTGTAATTGTTCCGATAAAAAATAATAGCAGCCATGGATTCTTACATTAAAAGTCCTGACAAATAACCTCAAACAGTTCAGACGCTTTAATGTAATTCAGTAAGCTGCTACCATCGAATAAACGTATTTTGTTATGCTTCTACTTTTATAACTTCTTTTCCGTTATAATACCCGCATTCCATGCAAACACGGTGCGGCATTTTCAAGCTGCGGCACTGAGGGCATGAAACCAGCTCTGGTGCTGTAAGTTTATAATGTGTTCTTCTTTTATTCCTTCTTTGCTTCGATACCTTACCCTTTGGTACTGCCATTCATAACACCTCCGTTCCGGTTTTCGGCGTCATTCTGCCGTATCGGTATGTTTTTTATCAATTAAATCTTTTAAAGCGGCCAGTCTCGGGTCAATGGGCTGATCCAAATTACAGCCGCATCCATTACCGGTGACGGGTTCTCCGCATTTTTCGCATATTATGTGGCAATTGTCGCTGCACCTGTGATGCATGGGCATTGCCAATACAATCTGATCGGACAGAATTTTGTCCAGGCTGAGCCAATTACCGCTGTAAGTATACTGGTCCTCTTCATCTTCCACGTTCTGCTCTTCAACCAGATCCTCGCTTATCTTAACCCTGAGCTCCCTGAAAATCTGCCTGTTGCAGTAATCGCAGCGGGTACTGTAGGTACAGACAGCATCACCTTCAAGATGCAGCACTCCGTCCAGGTTTGATATGATGCCGTTTATAGCCACAGGCCCGACAACCGATATTACACCATAAATATCAGATAAATCATCAATTATGCCGGACTCATTGATTTTCAGTTCAGAACCTGCAACCTTGACAACTGCAGATATATCAACTACCATATACTCCTCCGGCTATAAAAAGTCAACAAACTACATTATAAACACTGGGCGGTTGTTTGTCAATGACCCCGTCAAAATTAATAGAGTCTGAACCTGTCGGTCAAATCCCCGACGGCACCAATGACTTCATCCTTATACCTGCTGAAGTCGGTCAGTGTTTTTGAAATAAGCTCTGCGATCTGCTTCATCTCCTGTTCCTTCATACCCCGCGTTGTCACGGCAGGTGTACCAAGCCTTATACCGCTTGTTACGAAAGGACTTTTAGTATCAAAAGGAATTCCGTTTTTGTTCACGGTAATATGAACCTCATCCAGCAGCTGCTGAGCATCCTTTCCTGTAATATCCTTATTGGTAAGATCAACAAGCATCAGATGATTGTCGGTTCCTCCCGATACAATCTCAAAGCCCTGTTCAATAAGACCTTCGGCAAGAGCCTTTGCATTTGCTACTATCTGTTTCTGATATTCCTTAAACTCGGGCTGCAGTGCTTCCTGGAGCGCAACTGCCTTTGCCGCGATTATATGCATCAGGGGCCCGCCCTGTATACCCGGGAAAACAGCGCGATCAATATCCTTTGCATATTTCTCCCTGCAGAGGATCATTCCGCCTCTCGGTCCGCGAAGTGTTTTATGAGTCGTTGTCGTAACAAAATCGGCATACGGAACAGGGCTCTGGTGGCATCCCGCAGCTACAAGCCCTGCGATATGGGCCATGTCCACCATGAGATATGCCCCGATTTCGTCACAGATATCCCTGAAGGCTTTGAAGTCAATCTCCCTCGAGTAGGCACTTGCCCCTGCAATGATCATTTTGGGTCTGTGTTTTAGAGCAAGCTCCCTTACTTCGTCATAGTCAATACGCCCGGTATCCCTTCTTACACCGTATGATATTACTTTGAAATACCTGCCCGACATATTAATGGTCATTCCATGGCTGAGGTGCCCGCCGTGGGCAAGGTCCATTCCCATAAAGGTGTCGCCGGGGTTGAGTACGGCAAAGAAAACTGCCATATTGGCCTGGGCTCCCGAATGGGGCTGAACATTCGCGTGTTCTGCTCCGAAAAGTTCTTTGGCGCGTTCTATAGCCAGCCTCTCAACAACATCCACATGTTCGCATCCGCCATAATACCTTTTTCCGGGATAACCCTCGGCATATTTGTTTGTAAGCGGCGTTCCCATAGCCTCAAGGACGGCTTTGCTTACAAAGTTCTCAGAAGCAATAAGCTCAATGTTATTTCTCTGTCTTTCCACCTCATTATAAATAGCCTGTGCAACCTGAGGATCAATTTTTTCAATGTTCTCCAATCTCATATTCCCTGTCCTCCAATTTATAGAATAAACTTATTGTATAAACATCCAATCAGCCTTCTGCGGGGGGAGCAATCACCCTTCGCGTGCGGCTAAGATACATCAGCGCAACAAGCCTTTGCCTGACCAATATAATAATCACTTCAAGAAAAGAAATTATAAACATTGATATCAGCTGCGATTCCACTGTAAACATACCAATCATCACATTCAGAAAAGATATAAAGAATATGTTTACTCCAATGATTAACCTGTTCCCTGCAGACAACCTCGTTGACAATTTAAAGTTTCTCCAAATGGTAACACCCGTATCAAGGAAGGTGATATCCTTGAATATGAATATTACCTGGAGAATAAACCAGCCTGCAGGAAGCAGATAGCTTATAAGCATGATCGGCAGGATTAATACCGGGACCAATACCGCAGCAAATGACAAAATGAAAAGACCGGCGAACAGTATAAATATTATTGCTGAATAAAAAATCAAGTTGAATCCTACAAACCGGGTCAGTGCCTTTTTATATTTTCCTATGTAACAGGACAATGAGGAATTCTCTGATTCATGATCGCAAAGGTATGCTCCGAGATAAAAATAGGATACAAGCATTAATAATATCCGCTGCAGTATAAATATTCCTATAATTTTCAATGATGCGGACAAAAGATTCTGAAGAACAGCAGACTCCTGCAGCGATTGTGCAATCTTTAACATCGCCGACGGATCCCTTAAATCCTGGGATGACATAATCTCACTGTAAGTGTTGGCCATCTGCTGCAGATATATGCTGTAATCAATCACAATGGGCCTGGCTGCAATCCTGATGCCGAAGGATATTGCCAAAAGAAGCACAAAAAGCACCTGGGGTACAGCCTTTACCTTTAAATCATGGAATTTTATCATTTTTCGAAAATACATTATAAAATGCCCTACTCTGTTCTCTATCATATCTTCACATCTTCCCTGTCAGTTGTTTTACTTCCTTGTCTGTTAGAAATCTCCACTCGCCGGGCTTTAATCTGCCAAGCTCCAGGCTTCCGTATGCAACCCTTTTCAGTCTTACAACAGGGTGGCCTATTCTTTCGCACATTTTCCTTATCTGACGGTTGCGCCCTTCATGAATGGTGATCTCCAGTTTTGTTTTATTCTCATAATAATTCAACACCTTGACAAAAGCAGGTGCCGTTGTATACCCGTCAATCAGGATACCGTTCCTGAGCTTTTCAATTGCCTGTTCCGAAGGTTTTCCCCTTACCGTAACGATATATACCTTCAATATTTCATTTTTCGGATGCATCAGCAGGTTTGCAAAATCACCGTCGTTTGTCAGCAAAAGCAATCCGGAGCTGTCATAATCAAGGCGTCCTACCGGGTAAACCCGCTCCTTCACATCCTGAACCAGGTCGAGCACTGTCTTGCGGCCTTCAGGATCGCTTGCCGTTGTAACATAACCCTTTGGCTTATGCAGAAGTATATAAACCTTGTTTTTTTCCATCTTAACAGGTTTGCCGTCAACTTCTACGCGATCACCGGGCGAGACTTTCACGCCCATCTGTGTTACAACCTGTCCGTTTACGCGAACCTTACCTTCGCGTATATATTCCTCGGCTTTCCTTCTCGAGGATATGCCGCATTGAGCCAAAAACTTCTGAAGACGTATCTTTTCCGTATTCATCCCCTGCTCCTGCATATTTATTCCGCTTTATTTCACAATTATAACACATAAAAGTTGAGCTGCAAGGCTCTTAAGTAAAAAAAAGCCTGATATAAACATATCAGGTCTTAAACATACCCGCCGCATTTAAACAGCGGCATCTTTCCTTTTCAACTGATAAAAACTTATATTTACTAATAATACCTGTTCGGATGATACCTGGATTTGTCCCTAATCATATTATTTCCGGTAAATTCTTTCATAGCCACATCATATGTTATATCTACCGTAACCCAGCTGCCGTCGATCAAAACCTCGTTCCACGCGTGGTAGCCTTCGATGTTCTCTGAATATCCCTTTACAAGTTTTGCAGGAATTCCCTGGCTTCTCAGCATAGCTGCAAACAAAGAAGCAAAATCGTAACAAATTCCCTGCTGTGTGCGGAAGGTTTTTTCAATATCAGGTATATAGGGCATGTCCGATGAAGGATTGAAACTGTAATCGTATTCAAAGTTTGAAACAATGTACCTGTAAACTGCTTCTGCCTTGTCACGGGTATTTTGGGTGCCGCGTGCCAGTTCTTCAGCCTTCTGAACCGCTTTCATGCCCGATTCATAGCGTACATTCTGTATGGACTGGAGATAAACAAGGTTTTCATTGTCAGCATGCACAAGGATGGTGTCACTATGTACAACCATGTATTTTGATCCTGATATGTTTTTCAGCAGGGATATCCTATATTCTCCGTTTCCGAGCTGTAGAGGATAAAACTCTGTTTCAGGACCTGAATAGTCATAGTAATATGTTTCGGAGCCTTTTGAAACAGCAACTTTATAACGTACTCCTTCTTCGGTTTGAAACGCTACTCCAATAACTCCGTTATTAATACCGCCCTTATCGAGAAAGGCTTCCCCAGCAAATGCATTTGTGCTGAGAAGTACGGGAAGCAGCAGCAACACTGCCAGCAAACCCAAAGATTTTTTCATAAAAAATCTCTCCCTTCGGCGGCCAGGCTGCCATCGCATAATGCATTAGGCCCTATAGCTTTGCGTCCCTGCCTTTCAGCAGGTTTGCCTTTATCGGTGGAAAGATTCTGTATTTCCGCCGTATAAAACAATATTCTATTTTATACTGCTTATATTCCCATTATACACCATTTTTAAACAGTGTCAAACAAAAATATTATCTGTCCTGTAAAATTTCAGAAATATTTCTCGAGTTCCACGGTATGCAGCCATTTATCACCCTTGTAAACACGCATGCAACCGGACGAAATCTCGTCAATAAGCGCCACTTTACCGTCTATACGGCCGAATTCCAGTTTTAAATCATACAGCGTAAGGCCTTTGCTGTTTAAATCGTCACGGATTATTTCAGTTATCTTCCTCGCCAGGGTTCGAATCTCCTCGTATTCGGCTCTGCTCATAATACCCAGCATCTCAAGAGTATCCGGGCTTATCATCGGATCCCCGCGGTCGTCATCCTTAAGGCTGGCTTCAACCAGGAAATCCAGATCCTGTCCCTCACTGCAGTAATCACCGTAGCGGCGTATGAAACTGCCTGTAGCCTTAAGCCGGCAGATTATCTCCACACCCTTTCCAAAAAATACAGCAGGCCTGACCGTCATGGTTCCCGCGTTCAGGTCACTGTCAATATAATGGGTAGGGATACCGGCGGCATTGATTTTTTCAAAATAGTACCTGGTTATGCGCAAGGATGCCAGTCCCAATCCTTCGATTGTAGCACCCACCTTGTTTCCGCCCGGATCAAGCTGCCCGTCCTCGCCAACGGTTGCAGTATCCTTGAATTTAAGAAGGATATTGCCGTTTTCCAGAGCGTAAACATCCTTTGTCTTGCCCTCTTTTATCAGCTTCATTCATTTCTCCTCCCTGATTTCTTGGAATATAAAGCAATTATGAAGTAACAACATGTTGCCAGAGAAATCGCATATTTCCATTATACACCGTTTTGACTCAGATTCAACAAATTTTTGCAAATGTCAAAACCCCCTTCCCACAAGCGTTTCGGGTTCTATAAAACCGAGCTGATGAAAGGGGGCTGTCTTTACGCAAAATCTTTAACAATTATGAAGTTATTGCATCTTAGCCTCAAGGCGTCTTCTTATTGCCTTTATAAAATCCAAAGTGTTGACAACTTTCTTTTCGGGCAGCACTGAAAGGGCAGCCAGGTCCCCGGTCATGGTTCCTTCTTCAATGGTTTGTTTTACTGCGCTCTCCAGCTTGTCTGCAAAGCTGACAAGGTCATTTATGCCGTCCAGTTCACCGCGTTTTCTTAATGCACCCGACCAGGCAAATATGGTTGCCACCGAGTTGGTTGACGTCTGTTCACCTTTTAGGTGCCTGTAATAATGCCTCTGAACAGTGCCGTGGGCTGCTTCATACTCGAAATGGCCTTCGGGCGATACCAGGACCGAGGTCATCATTGCCAGGCTTCCAAAAGCATTCGCAACCATATCCGACATAACATCGCCGTCGTAATTCTTGCAGGCCCATACAAAACCGCCCTCAGAACGAATTACGCGGGCAACGGCATCATCAATCAATGTGTAGAAATATTCAATTCCGGCTTCTTTAAACCTGTCTGCATATTCTTTTTCGTATATTTCCTGGAAAATATCCTTAAAATGGTGATCATATGTCTTCGATATCGTATCTTTAGTCGCGAACCATAAGTCCATCTTCTGATCAAGGGCATAGTTAAAGCATGCCTTTGCAAAACTCCTGATGGATTTGTCGGTATTGTGCATACCCATCAATATACCGGGGGAGTCAAAGGAATGGATTAACCTCCTTGTTTCATTTCCGTTTTCGTCGGTATATACAAGTTCGGCTTTTCCGGGCTTTTCAATCAGCATTTCGGTGTTGTTGTAAATATCCCCGTATGCATGACGGGCAATGCAAATGGGCTTTGTCCAGGTTCTTACGAAGGGTTCAATACCCTTGACAATAATAGGTGCCCTGAATACGGTACCGTCCAGTATTGCACGGATAGTACCGTTTGGACTTTTCCACATCTTTTTCAGGTTGTATTCCTTAACCCTGTCTGCATTCGGCGTAATGGTAGCACACTTTACAGCCACACCGTATTTTTTGGTTGCCTCTGCGGCATCAATGGTTACCTGGTCGTCTGTTTCATCACGGTACTCCAAACCCAAATCAAAGTAGACGGTTTTCAAATCCACGAAAGGATCAATCAGCTCATCCTTAATGTACTGCCATATGATTCGGGTCATTTCGTCCCCGTCCATCTCAACAAGGGGTGTTTTCATTACTATTTTGCTCATGCTTCATTTCCTTTCTGTAATATTCTTTTTTATCCACGGAAGCTTCCCGCCCGCCTTGAGGATTTCCGCATCAAGACTGGACAGTGAATGGGCCAGTTTTATCCTGTTACCTTTTGTCCTGTTATAAAGGATGCACTCACCCGACAGGTCTCCTATATTAATCTCCAGTTCATCCATTTCGTCAATGGCCGAATAATCATCCGGATTGACAAAGGTCAGCGGAACAATACCGAAATTAATAAGGTTTGCCAGGTGAATCCTTGCGAAGGATTTTGCAATTACAGCCTTAACCCCCAGGTACTTTGGTGCAAGCGCCGCATGTTCACGGCTTGAGCCCTGGCCGTAGTTCTCTCCGCCTACAATAAACCCGCCGTTATTCTCTTTTGCCTTGTTATAAAACTTGCTGTCAATTGATTCAAAAACATGTTTCGAGATTTCGGGAATATTGCTTCTCAGCGGGAGTATCTTTGCGCCTGCCGGCATAATATGATCTGTGGTTATATTGTCTTCAACCTTGATAAGAACCCTGCCCGAAAGGACGTCTCCGACAGGTTCAAAGGTTGGAAGCGGTGCAATATTCGGTCCCCTGACAATTTCCACTTTTTTTGCCTCTTCTTCTGGAAGGGGCTTTATAATCATATTATCATTAATGAAAAACTTTTCAGGCATTGTGAATTCAGGGAATTCGCCAAGCTCACGCGGATCTGTAAGATACCCGGTAATTGCTGCTGCAACAGCAACCTCAGGGCTTACCAGGTAAACCTCTGCATCCGCTGTTCCGCTTCTTCCCCTGAAATTCCTGTTAAAAGTCCTTACCGATACACCACCCGAGCTTGGAGCAGCACCCATTCCAATACACGGGCCGCAGGCATTTTCCAGTATTCTTACGCCTGCTCTTACCAAATAGCGGAATTCACCGCTTTCAACAAGGTGTTCCACAACCTGGCGCGAACCGGGGCTGACCGTTACATGAAGACCGCTGTTTACTGTCCTGTCCTTCAGAACATTGGCTACAACTTTCAAATCCCTTAACGAGGAATTCGTGCATGAGCCTATTGCCACCTGGTCAACTTTAATCTTTCCGACCTCACGCACTTTCCTGACATTGCCCGGACTGTGGGGCAATGCCACCATTGGTTCGAGGGATGACAGATCTATTTCAATTATTTCATCATATTCAGCATTTTCATCGGGAAGCAGTTCTATCCACTGGTCCTCCCTTCCCTGACTCTTCAGGAAGGCTCTTGTAATTTCATCACTTGGGAATATGCTTGTTGTACAGCCTGTTTCTGTTCCCATATTCGTTATTGTGGCTCTGTCGGTAACGCTTAAAGTTTTGACTCCTTCACCAAAATATTCAAGGACTTTGCCAACCCCGCCCTTGACATCAAGCCTGCGTAGAATTTCAAGAATTACATCCTTTGCAGACACCCATGGCTGCAGTTTTCCAGTAAGATGCACGCCTACAATTTTGGGATATTTAATCCTGAACGGTGCACCTGCCATGGCACAGGCAACGTCAAGCCCGCCTGCTCCCATTGCAAAGCATCCGACACCGCCTGCTGTTGGAGTATGGCTGTCCGAGCCTATCAGCGTATTCCCGGGTTTTGCAAAGCGTTCAAGGAAGACCTGGTGGCATATCCCGTTTCCCGGCCTTGAAAAGTAAATTCCGTAGCGTTGGGCAACGGACTGCAGAAAACGGTGGTCATCCGCGTTTTTGAAGTCGGACTGCAGTGTGTTGTGATCAACAAAACTCACGCTGAATTCTGTCCGTACCCTGTCTATTCCTATTGCTTCAAACTGCAGGTAAGCCATGGTTCCTGTTGCGTCCTGGGTAAGCGTGTTATCTATATGTATGGCAACTTCCGCACCTGCTTTTTTTTCACCCTCAATTATATGTTTATCAAGTATTTTTTCGGTAATAGTACCCGCCATACTCAACACCTGCTTTCTGTTTATGTTATTCAATCATCAATTAAAACGGACTGTATTAAAGACGGCTTTCAGCCATTATTATCTTATTATAAATGATTGAGGTATCATGTCAAGTAAATGATAGGAGGCAGGTATCGCATATTTTCGAAATACAGCCTGGAAATGTGCAGATACTTACCGGCCATTGCAAACGCAGCTGCTGTTTCTGAGCATTCGCACGATAGCTTTTCTATACTGGTTAACTGTTTGGAGATACCGTACAATGCAAGGAAACTTTTAGCGGAGTGCAGCTTAGAGATGTGCAGTCAGAGCGAGGACCAGCAAGCCGACTGTTTGAGCAAAAATGCGTCCTACTATATTTTTCATAAGCATTTTTGCGAGTTTCGGCTTGCCCGAGCTGAACTGCCCAGCTCTTGCAAACGCAGCGACTGTTTCCGGGCATTGCACGGTATCTCTACCTTTCAGCAACTTAAGTGTTGCCACTCAATGTGAATTCAATTGCTTGTTTAGGCACTATAAAGAATGTATAATAAACTTATTACCCTGTGTCAAAAATCTGCAAAGGGGGTCAGCCTGACCGGTGTTGAACGAGCATTCGGAAATTGCCGAAAAGAAGATCCTTATACTGTTCTTTCTCAGAACCATAGACATGCCTGTCGGCAGTATGCAGTTTGTCAGGATAATGCTTGAAAACAGGCTTATGAACTATTTCTATATGCAGCAGTATTTAAGCGAACTCATTAAAGAAGAGCTGGTAAACTCAGAGAAAAAAGAAGGCATTTCTTATTACACAATAAGCGAAAAAGGCATGGATGTACTGAACATGTTTGAATCGATTCTGCCTGCGGGACTGAAAAAAATCATCAGGGACAATGTTGCCGAAATAAGGAAGAATATCCGCACAGAAACCATGATCACGGCTGATTACCTGCCCGAAGGCGACGGCTATACCGTGCTGTGCAAAATCAGGGAGAATGATTTTTCATTGCTGGAGATAAAAATAGCAGCCGGAACAAAGGAGGACGCCCGCAATATTTGCAGAAACTGGACGGGGTTCCCGCAGGAAATATACCTTGAAATCCTCGACACAATGATTAAAAACAGGGAAAAGAACCCGCAGATTAACGGGAATATTACGGGTGATCAAGAATAACAGACTTGACCAATGCAAAGAATTCTCTCAGGTAACAGTTAACAAGAACAATTCCGGGAGTTGATGTACCGCTTCCGTAAGCATCAAGCCCATTTCTCCTGGCAAGTATTGTTGACCGGAAAACATGAAAATCATTGGTTATAAACACTATTTTCCCGCTTGGATCTATTAATTCTTTCGTGTACTTAAAATTCTCCATAGTGCTGGTTGATTTGTCTTCTACCATTATTCTTCCAGGACTGATGCCCCTGTCGACAAGGTAAATTGCCATCGCCTTCGCTTCAGGCATCGGCTCGGTTTTGCCCTGTCCGCCCGATACAACAATATATGCATCAGGGTACTTATTCGCATATTCAATACCCCGCAAAAGCCGTTTTTCAAGGGTTAGCGACGGGCTTCCGTCAGCATTGATACCCGTTCCCAATACCAGTATGTAATCAGGCTCCACATCAGCATTCTGAATATAAATGCCGCCCAGGATTATGCAGCCTTCCACTACGATGAAGAAAAACAGAAATAACATGAACGCCCAGTATGTGATACGACGCAGAGCCGGATTTATCTTCTGCAGATGTTTCTCATATAATGGTTTAAGCGACCAGACTATACATGCAACACCAATCACGAGAGGCAGAACGACACCCAGGTCCATTCCGTTTACAAAGGTGCTTACAACAAGCGTATCAAGAATTCCTGCTATACCCGCAATAAAAAGGATAATCCGAAAAACATTTTTCGTGTTCTTTTCCATTGTTTCTGCATCCGTTGTTATTTTTTTATGATTGTCTGCAATTTAAACAGATGAATCAAATATATTATATATAAAAATGTAAATTATTTAAAGCATTTTGCAAAAAACACACATCAAACTTTATACCATGCTTTTCCTAATCTCTACGATAAGAAATTTTTGCAGGAAATTACCGTTTGGAATTAAGGTGCTTGCATTAACCCTCCTGCAAATCCTTCCTGCACTTCATAATTTTGTTCCTGTGGGAATTTCATAATTATTTATTCTCCCGCTGAAGTTTATACAATCACAAGGTAAAAACATGCCTTTATTTTGAAAAATAAATGTCAGAAAACTCGATATTCATCAGGTCTATAATTTTTTTGTTTTCGCCCTCATCGTACCTGACCTCTTTCACATCCTGGGTCTCATGGGTGTCCGGGAGCCTTACCAGGAAAGTTGTTCCGTGAAACGGCTTGCTTTCAACGGTTATGGTGCCTCCCATTCTTTCAACGAACATTTTGACAAGAAAGAGCCCTATTCCGCTGCCTTCAGCCTGTCTTGAAAGGCTGTTGTCAACCTGCCCGAAACGTTCAAATATCACATCAATCTTGTCTTTTGGGATTCCGACTCCTTCATCCCTTACGGCCAGGTTAACAAAATCCTTCTCAACGGTTAGCTCAACCTGGACGTTCTTGCCCCTCGGAGTAAACTTTATGGCATTGGACAGCATGTTCAGCAGTATCCGCTCATATTTTTCGTCATCAATGGAAATCATCCGCTCTTTAACATTCGAAACAAACGAAACGTTAAGATCCTTCTGGACGGCATATATTTTTACCGATTCGGTTATCAGCCTTGTAAGGGACACAATATCAATGGTCCTTTTATTAAGGCGGATTTGATCGGCCGTTCCCCGGGTAATATCCAGAAGATTGCTGACAAGCCTGAACTGCCTGAGCGAATTCTGCCTGATTGTGTTTATATACCTTTTTGCCTTGTCACTTAATTCATCGCCGCAAAACAGCTCCATAGCCTGTATTGCTGTCATTATAACAGTCAATGGTGTTTTGAACTCATGAGAAATAAGAGTAAGGAAGTTATCCTTTATCTCTATTACCCTTTCAAGGTATTCTTTCTTTTCCTTCTCAAGTTTCAGTATGTAATAATCATTATTTACCTGGTTTGTTATGTCACGTATGGATATAATCGAAAAATATGTATTGTTCAGATTGTCGTACACAGGCCTTCCGCTGATACTGAAATGGTGAGTGTCTTCCTGCGTGACAACCGTAACCCTGAAAGCCTTGTATATATCTCCGTTGATAATCTTGAACACCGGCAAATCATTGTAGTATATTTCGTTGCCCTCCGAATCGTAATACCTTATGTTAACAGGAGGTGAGTTATACCTGAAACCGTTAAAAAAGTATTTGATTATATGAGCCTCCTGGTTTAACGCTGCTATACTGTAATCAGGATAAACCACAAACAGTGCGTCCGACATGTTTTCAACCACGGTTTCAAAGTGCCGGCATTGCCTGGAAAGCTGAGCATTCTGGCTACTGACTTTGTTCCTGTTTACTACTGCTTCGGTCACATCAACGGTTGTTTCTATAATATATGACAGCTTGTTATCCTGAAATATCGGGGTTAAAGATATATTCCAGTAAGAAATCCCCTTTTTCATGCTGTTGTGGCGATACTCGGGCAGATTTACCCCTTCCTCGGTTTGTAGCGCTATATTCCAAAGCTGCTCAAAAGCACTGCCCTTCCAGCCTGTTATTATTTCATTTATTGGCCTTCCAATGCTGAAATTCTTATTGCTGTATGGTTCATCCAGCCTGTTCAGCCATATCTGGTTGGCATCCAGCAGGACCATGTCGGAAGATCTGACAACAGCAATGCCGAACTGACTGTTTGAAAGAAACTGACGAATGGCATCAATCTCAAGCAGTTCATTTTTCATAATCATTAAACTGTTATAATACTCGTTCATGATTTTCTCCTCACTAATTATTTAAAATAATTCAGAATAAAGTTAATATATAAAAACCATTGTATAGCAGAAATCCTGAAAAAAGAAAATTCCTTATTCAATGAGATTAGCAGTAAACCTTTTTGGGAAATATTTTATATAAACTGTATTTCACAATAACAAATTATTAGCATAAATTTCCCATATTTTCAAGCTTCAGAGATTACAATTTTATTGTATTTACATGTCATTGTGGATACTCTTTACGACAAACAGGTATAAAATATTCAAAATGCTTAACATATTTAAGGACAGATGGATTCTTGAACGCAAAAAGAGCAGACCTGTATGTCTGCCCTTGTGTGCATGCTTATGAAATTAAACAGGAATAAGGCCGGGACTGCAACCCGTTATGCATTTCCCGCCTTCCGGTGTAACAATAAATGTATTTTCAATTCCTACCATTCCTATACCTTCAATACCCTTTTTAGGTTCAAGGGCAATTACCATTCCTTCATGCAAAGGCTCTGTAAAGCCTTCCGCGATCACCGGGTATTCGTCTATTGCAAGACCGATTCCGTGCCCCAGGAATTTAACCCTACGGCTTCCAAAACCCATGAAGTTAACCAGGAAATCCGGGCTAAGCCTGTTGAGTATGGTTTTATATATTTCGGCCGGAATTGCTCCCGGTTTCAGCATTGACGCTGCTTCATTCTGTATTTCCACGCACTGCCTGTGAACAGCAATCACTTCTTCGGGTAAAGGCCTGCCAAACATGTACGTCATTGTCTTATCGGTATGATATCCATCCACTGCGCAACCAGCATCGATAAAGATCAGGTCACCTGTTTTAAGTTTATGTTCCCTGCTTCCAAATGAAGGCACAGCCGGACTCATTCCGAAGTTACCGCCGGGCCCGTCAAAAAATGTCGGGTAGACCGAGCTTTCACCAAAACAAATATGGCCCAATATCATCGGGGTATCGAACATACCGAAGCGGACATTTGCGTCATGCCCTTCCTTAACCAGCGCAGAATAAACCTCAAGGGCAAGTTCGGCCTCGGTCATACCTTCCCTGAAAACATTCGGCAACTGCTCTTCCAGAACCTTCTGGTGAATTCTCCCCGACTTCTCCATTAATTCAAGCTCGTACCGGCTTTTTACAGCTCTTACCGAATTGATTGCACCGTCAGCGGGCTTTATCGTCTCAAAGGGAAAGTGTTTTCTGAACCTGTTAAGCAAAGCCACCGGAACAATCTCTGTTTCAACGTATATGGCATCGGGTACGCTGCCAAAGCAGGAAGCAGCATCCCTGTAACTGTTCATTGGCTTTATATTCGGAAACAGCGATTCATCCACAGCCCTTTCATAACTTCTTCTGACCCAGAACTCGGCTTCGCCGTCCCTGGGAATCAGAATCATTCCATCCTGCATTGTTCCGGCAAAATAATACTGGTTAACCTTGCTGAAAATTACTGCCAGTTCCCAGTCGGGATTCATTATGTCCATTTTATCCCTGAACAGCTTCATTCTCGCCTGAAGTTCGGATAATGGTACTTTCCTGTTCATACATTCTCCTAATGCCTTTATTGCTTAAACTGAACACAATGCTGATATCATAAGGGTTTCATCTGGCAAAAACAAGCAGAATAATCACTATAATGAATCCGATAACAGCCAGTGCAAGTTTTATTCTCCTGGCTGTATCCGGATTCATCGGTTTATAGTATTCTGTTGTTACTTCCGATTTGCAAAAAGGGCATTGTGTCATATGATAAAGGATATCCTTGCCGCAATTCGGGCAAGGTACCAGGTACCGTTCAAACTTTTTCATCCGGTTATTGTTCTTGTCCTGTTTCTCCATAGCGCCATCCCCGGTATAATTTCAATTTCGTGTCTGTTTCCCTGACAGGGATTATGCATCGAAATACTACTTAAACCAAACCTTCATACAGAACAGCAGAAAAAGAAAAAAAGCAGCAATAAACACAAAACCGATTAACAAACCGGCAGTAAGAGCTCCCCTCATGATATGAAAAGTTGCTTTCATATCAGGTATATACTCCTCCGAAGGAGAATTATCCTGCAAATGGCTTTCCTTAACATACCACGGGGTGCCTTCAATATTCATATCAGCAATTACTCTGCCATCATCATCGTCATATGCTTTTTTTCTCATCGTTCACCACATTTACGCATAACAGCTGTACATTGTTACATTATTACCCGATACCGGATAAAAATAATCAAAAAGGTTTTGGTTTTACTTTGCAATATCCTTATCATACAGATGGCATACAACCATATGCCCCTTCTCCACTTCAATCTCTTTAGGAGCAACTGTTTTGCATATTTCCATGCAGGAGCTGCACCTTGTATGGAATTTGCACCCGCTTGGCGGATTGGCAGGAGAAGGAATACTGCCCTCAAGTATGATCCTGTTCATTTTAACGTCAGGATCGGGTATCGGTATGGCACTGAACAATGCCTTTGTATACGGATGAAGAGGATTATCAAAAATAGCCTCCTTATCGGCATATTCCACAAGGTTGCCCAGGTACATAACCCCGACCGTATCCGATATATGCTCAACAACCGACAGGTCATGGGATATAAACAGGTATGTCAGCTTGTATTTCTCCTGCAGATCCATCAGCAAGTTTATAATCTGCGCCTGGATCGATACGTCAAGGGCAGATACAGGCTCATCACATACAATGAATTCAGGGTTAAGGGCAAGTGCCCTGGCAATACATATTCTCTGTCTCTGCCCGCCCGAAAATTCATGGGGATACCTGTCCTTGTGATACGGCTGCAGACCGCAGTCTATCATTATACTGGTTATATAGTCGTCGAATTCTTCTTTCGGCACTATATTGTTATCCCTGACAGCCTCTCCTATTATTTCACCAACAGGCAGGCGCGGTGATAGGCTTGAATAGGGGTCCTGAAATATGATCTGGATTTTCGGGCGCATTTCACGCAGTTTTTTCTTGTCCAGGTCAAAGATTGATATGCCGCTAAAGTAAACCTCGCCTTCGGTCTTGTCTGTAAGCCTGAGTATGGTTTTTCCTACGGTTGTCTTGCCGCAGCCCGATTCACCAACAAGCCCCATTGTGGTTCCGCGCTTTATTTTGAAGCTCACACCATCTATCGCCTTGACATATCCGCTTGCTTTTGATAATACACCTTTCTTAATCGGGTAATATTTTTTTAGATTTATCACTTCAAGCAGGTAATCGTCATCTTTTACATTAACCTGAACATTATCTATTGTATTAGCCATTTTTAGCCTCCTTCGCCTGTGAATACAGATAACAGCTGACCATGTGGGTATCATTCAGATAAAACTCAGGTGGATATTCCCCTTCACAAGCTTTAAAACGTTTATCACATCTGTCTTTAAAGTAACAATGGTTCGGCATGTTAATCGGGTTGGGAACATTTCCGGGAATGCTGTAAAGCCTGTTAACCCGTTTGTTTACAACCGGCTTGCTGTTCATCAGGCCTATTGTATAGGGGTGGGACGGGTTATGGAATATATCTTTTACAGTACCCTTTTCAACTATTTTCCCGGCATACATAACCACAACATAATCCGCCATTTCGGCTATTACACCAAGGTCGTGGGTTATAAGCATGATGCTGCTGTTTATTTTATCTTTCAGGGACCTTAGCAGATCGAGAATCTGGGCCTGTATAGTCACATCCAGGGCCGTTGTCGGCTCATCTGCAATTATCAGCTTTGGTTCACAGGCCAGGGCCATCGCTATCATGATTCTCTGACGCATACCTCCCGACAATTCGTGAGGAAACATCCTGTAAACCCCATGGGAATTTGCAATACCTACCAATTCAAGCATGCGTATGGTTCTTGCCTTCACTTCTTCCTTTGAAAGCTGCGGATTATGCAGTTCTATAACCTCATCCACCTGTTTTCCTACACGGAAAACAGGGTTAAGGCTGGTCATCGGCTCCTGGAATATCATCGATATTTCGTTGCCCCTGATTTTCTGCATTCTTTCTGAAGGTGTTTTCGCAATATTATATACAAAATCACCCGCATCAAACCTGATCTCGCCGTCCACAATCTGGCCCAAAGGCCTTTGCAGAAGCTGCATTAATGCAAGGCTTGTTACAGATTTTCCGCAGCCTGATTCACCGACCACGCCCACTGTTTTACCCTTTGGTATATCAAAGGTCACACCATTAACCGCTTTAACGGTTCCAATATCGGTAAAAAAGTAAGTATGCAGGTTATCAAACTCAACAACATTGTTAGGATCCCGCATAACAGCCCTGAACTCTGATTCGGGTACATTCCTGCGATTGTACTCCTTTTCAAAGGCCATTGTTATTTTTCTGTTCTCTCTCGATATTCTTCTTGATTCCTTTGCAGAAATATAATTAACCTTTTTAACGGTGGATTTTTCAGCAAAACCTGCAAACAATCCTGATCTTTTTTCGTTACCGTTTTTGTTTCCCATTCTCAGCACCTACCTTTTCATCTTCGGGTCAAAAGCATCGCGAAGCCCGTCTCCGACGAAGTTGAAACCCAATACCGTAAGTAATATCAGAAGTCCTGCAGGTATCCACAAGAACCAGTAATTTGTCATTTCATATGCTGTTGATACATCGCTTATTATGTTCCCCCATGAAGCCAGCGGGAACTTTACTCCCAATCCGAAGTAACTGAGTGTTGATTCATAGAGTATTATGTTGCCAAGACCTAAAGTTGCCAGAACAATCAACTGGGGAACAACATTGGGTACCAGGTGTTTGAATATTCTCTTGGACGTACGGAGCCCGGTAGCCTCAGCCGCTATCATAAACTCCTGCTCTCTTAATGAAAGTATCTGGCCGCGTACCATTCTTGCGATGCCTGTCCAGCTCATTACACCTAAAACCAGCATCAGGTAATATATTCTCATCTGTGGCTCAATATCCATGGAATCCATCACGGAACCCACAATCATAACCAGCGGCAAAAACGGAATGCAGTTGAACACGTCCACTATACGCATGATCAGCATGTCCACCCATTTGCCGAAGTATCCTGCTATTCCTCCAAGTATAACACCAATAAGGGTTTCAAGAAATACAACTATAAAACCAATTAAAAGAGAAACCCTTCCGCCATACATTAAACGTGTCAATACATCCATTCCGTGAGCATCTGTGCCGAGCCAGTGCCGTTTAGACGGTGATTCATACATGTTTATTAAGTGAGTAGGCGTTTCAGTTTTTATGGTATACACATTGTTCAATTTCGTTATGGTATATTCTGTACTTCCTTTCTCATCTTCGAAAACAAATGAAGCCTGATTATTCGTGATGGCTCTCTGAATAGTTGCTTTAAAATCAAGACTCAGGAATATTTCAGGTGAAGATGGCTGTATTGCAAATTCCGATACAATGGCATACGGAATCCTTTCTCCCGAGTTTACTTTATATATAACAGAAATCTCGTTATATTCATCAATTGCAAAATTATCACCATGCACCGAAAATGAACCTGAATCTGTCGTACGGATTGCTTTTTCGGCTGCATATTTGAAATCAAAATCAATTTTAAGATCCTTATCTGCCGGATCTATTATATACATTGACTCTAAGGCAATGGTCTCGGATTTGCCAAGCACATAATCCCTGTTCTGACGCTTGATGGTATAGATATCCCCTTCAAGCTCAAACTGTTCGGCTCCCGAGTCAATAGCCGCTTTAACTGCCTCTTCAAGTGTTCCTGATATTTCATTGCCTTCTATCGGATTTACTGCAAAAATGCCCCTGAAATAAGTGATGTTGGCAATGGGGGTTATTTGAGTGATTCGGTAAAAGTCTTCAGCTTCCTGAACTATACCGTAATCAGTATCGTTATGGTTAAATACAGACGCACCCTGATTTTTTGCCAGTATAAACTTGGCATGGGCAGCATCTCCATATTCTTTTCCTTCAACAACGGTGTACCTGAACTGGTTATTGTGCGTCACACTGGCATATTCCTTCGCCATTGTGCCTACATACGTAAAAACCTGTGTTTCACCATACGGACTGATAAGACCGCCTACAAATGAAAACAGGAACATGAATAAAATGATAAAAAATCCGACAATAGCAAGCCTGTTTCTGATAAACCGTTTGAAAACCAGCATACCCGGGGATAAAACCTTAATCCTCTGTTCATCGTCAAGGCTGGTTGAAGTACTTATATGTTCATTTCCTGCATTTGCAGTATGATCCACAGATTTAATAGGATTATCATTCATTGCATTTTTATTGTTATCCACGATTTACCTCCTATTTAAAACGGTGGTTTTTCCGCCAGTTTTAAAATTCATTACCATTTCGTTCTTCCTCATCAGCTGATCCTTACACGGGGATCAACCACAGCGTATAGGATATCAGCTATCAGTGTTCCAAGAAGCGTCAGCAATGCCAGAAATGTCATGTAAAACATTGTAAACGGTATATCTCCGCTTCTTATTGCCAAAAAGGATGTATATCCTATTCCCGGTATCTGAAACAGGGTTTCTGTGACCATGGCTCCTGCAAAAAGTCCCGGCAGTGAGCCGCCCAGTATTGTTACAACAGGAATAAGGGTATTCCTGAAAGCATGATAATTTATGACCCTCTTTTCGGGTAATCCTTTTGCACGTGCCGTTCTGATATAGTCGGAGTTCAGAACCTCGAGCATGTTTGTCCGGGTATAACGCATAAGGCTTCCCACGCTGACAATTGTCAATGTCATTACAGGCAACACATAGTGCGATGCTATATCAAGGAATTTACCCATCGCATCAAGCTGTTCATGGAACCTGCCCACTTTTCCGTAAAGCTCAAACCATCCCAGCCAGACTGAAAAAATCAGTTTCAATATGGTTGCAAAGAAAAACGTGGGGAGTGAAATGCCCAAAAGTGCAAACACAGTTACAGCATAATCAACTCTGCTGTATTGCTTCCGAGCAGCAAGTATTCCGAGCGGAATTGCTATTAAAATCTGCAAAACAAAGGATATTGCTCCCAATGCAAAAGAATCCCATATAACCTCGGAGAACTTTTCGGTTACAGGCACACTGAACTGCCACGAGTCACCAAAATCTCCCTTCACGGCATTACCAAACCACTGAAAGTAACCTTTGATTATGCCTACATCCAGTCCATACATTGCATTCAGCTGTGCCAGCCACTCGGAGTAGCTTTTTGACCCCGGTCTCGTTGAAAGTTCCCGCGCCATGTTTTCAACATATGACGAGGGAAGACAGCGCATTATCGCATATATAATCATTGATGTAAAGAATAGCAACAGTAGACATAACAAAAGCCTTTTAACTATATATTTTCCCATTAAATGACCCCTCTTTGCAAGTTACCCATTATGGGTTTTACTTATATATATTTATTAAATAATTCCATATAAATATTTTCCAAACATGCTTTAACAAGTTTAGAGCCCGCAGTTGCGGGCTCTAACCAGAAGCATAGCCAAAAACAAGCAGTCTGTTTTATCTCATTTCCAGTTTTTCAATCTCTGCCATCCAACCATAATAGGTTGTAATATCCGGAGTAATTAAATCCGTGTTGATTCTCTGTGTACTGAAAATAACCAGGTTCTGTCTCTGATATGTGGGTACCTCTACACCCCAGTCAAGTATGATATCAAGGGCTCTCTTGTATGTTGCTTTTCTGAAAGCCTGATCCGGGCTTTTTCTTGCTTCCATAATAAGCCTGTCAAGCTCAGGATCAGCAATATTGTAGTTATTGCTGTCGGTACCGCCTCTTCCGATACGGTTGTTGCTGTGGTATACCTGATACATATCAGGATCTATTGTGGCACCCCATGCAGCTGCCCACATCTCATGGGTATTTGCATTGATTGCATTCCACAGTTCGTTTGAATCTGCAGGGTCATTTATATCAAGGGTAATACCAATCTTGGCAAGTGCAGCCTGTGTATCCTTCAGGATTGAAAATGCAGGGTGATCTCCTTCACCTTCACCGGGTACTATTACCTTGTACCTCAGTTTGGCTCCTTCAGGTGCTGCCGTAAACTTACCGGTTGCTTCGTCAAATGTATAGCCTGCTGCCTTGAAGAACCCTATTGCTGCTTCAAGAGCTGCTGCATATTTGTCATCTGCAACCATATCAGCAGTGTAGATAGGATTACCGTTTACATCCCTTGAATAAGCAACTTCATATCCTTCATCCGCCTTTTGAGGAGCAGCCCATGATGTGTTGGATATCGGATAGTTAATAACTGAAGCCGCATCACCGTAATAGCTATCGATGGCAACGTCACGGTATACTGCATACAGGGTTGCAAAAGCTTTTCTTAAATTCTTGCTTGCTTCGGAACTGGGATCTCCGCCAACATTTACGTTATCAGCGTTGATACCGATATATCCGTAACCAAGGTTATCAACCAGGCTGGATGTAATTACATCACCAGTGAGCTGGCCGTTGGAATTCTTCTTCTTAATTTCATCCATTTTTGCAACTGAACCTGAAGGATTAGCCAGATCGATTACGCCGGTAGCTACACCTTCAATCATTTCGCCGTCGTTTGTTTCCTTCAGCTGCAGGTATTTGATCTTGGGTTCACCTTTATAATAATGTTCATTTGCTTCAAGGTAAACAATCTTGTTTTCATATTTTATAAACTTGTAAGGTCCGGCTCCCATAGGCTTTGTGGTCTTGGACTGAACTATTGAAAGATCTCCTCTCGGGAAACCGAACTTGTTGTTTTCGTAATCATACATGGATTCATCACCATAATAGTGCAGAGGAGCAACTTCTATGCCGCAAATGCTGTAGACAGCAGGTGCCTGGAATCCACGAACTTTAACTTCAACTTCTGTCTGGCTCAGTTTCTTGATACCTTCAATATTAGGAACTTCGGAACCGCCTGCAGTAGCAAGTTTCTTGTCAAGCAATATTCCGCTTACAATTCCCTCTATGTCAGCCTGGAAGTAATTTTCGCTTCCGCCGTAGCCGACTCCCAGGGCTTTCCAGTCGTCACCGTATTGAGCAATAATGTCTGCAAGAACCTGTGCTTCATCTGCAACTGCTGAGGAATCGTAATTCTCGTCTATGTTATAGAAATCTGCAAACAGATCCTTTGGATTCGGGAACGGATCGGTGTAAGCCTTATATCTTTCGTCACCATATAATGACTTGACCCAATCAAGTTCTGATGTAAGCAAATCTGCTACAAAATTCTTTATAGCCTCTTTTGATTCAGCACTCGGATTCTTCAGTTCGGCTGCAATTTCATCAGCAGTAACTTCGACCTGTTCTGCCATTGAGTTGTTTAACCTGTAGTTTTTCATACCTATGATATCATAGGAATACAGCGTTGAAGAACCTGTATATGTAGGATCCGAGAGAACATAATATGTGAAGATTATGTCATCAGCATCCATTACATGTCCGTCACTGAATTTTACGTCATCCCTGATTTTCATGTAGTATGTTGTTATATCGTTTTTCTCATCATATGTGACCTTAACGTCTGCTATACCGTTGTAGTAATAGTCAACCCCGTTATATGAAATTGTTTCCCCCTCAATTCCATTATACACGATACCACCGGTTCTATCGGTTGTAAGCAGAGAAGCCTGGGTTAAACTTACAACATCCTGGTCGTAAGCAGTCTGTGCAAAGAACGGACTGAACTTCTCACTGAATGGACTGTACCCTACAACCAATGGAGTATCGCCTTGAGATTTGCCAGCTGCTTCTGTAGGTTCAGCAGCTTGAGTGGGTGCCTGTGTCGGTGTAGCATCTGAGTCGTTTCCAGCTACCTGGGACTGTTTCGGCCAGAAGACTACTGCCAATACAACAGCCACTACCACAACGACTGCTGCGATAATCGCTACTAACTGTTTGTTTTTCATATCCTTCCCTCCTAATTATTAAAAACGGAATAATACAGGAACCTCTATTTAGACGGTTCGTGTTTGCAAAATTCCTTGTTTTTAAATTTATCAAAATAGCTGTATTATGTCAATGCTAATTTAGCGTAATAAAGTATCTTAAAGCCTAACCATTTTTTTCATTCGGCTCTGTCCTGAACCTTATTTTACCGTGAATTCTCAGGGCAGCAACGGCGGATACGGCCGTTATAATACTGCAGACCAGGAATACAAGCTCCTGTTCCGGCGTATTCCCATGTCCGGCGAGTAAAAAAACAACCTCACCCAGCACACTCGCAAAGGACAGTATTAAAACCCAGATGCCTGCAATTCCGATACGTTTAAAGGTTTTCTCATACTGCACTACAGTCAGTTTGCTCTTTGGATAAAATGACACGGCAGAAATAATCATGAATGATATGGGCAAAAACTGTATCACATACGGCATTACCACATAAAAAGCACGCGAGCCGTCGTTGTCCAGAAAACCGGCGCCGATAAACAATACCGCCATTATTACCGGTATCAGCAAAAGGCAGATTTTGTATCTGCGTTCAAGATTCCCAGGCATATCGGTTATGTAATAGTCACCTGTGTACACTATTTCCTGCCTGATCCGGTTATCGTATTCAACTGTCTCCACTTTAAACAGGTTCTTGTACTTTTTTCTTGCCATTACTTCATTTGCCCCTGTTCCGCATTCAGTATGATTTTTTCCTGCGGGTCATCGTTCAATAACTCGAAACTGGCTATCACAGAACCTTTTGCGTATATTTCATAATCACCAAGAAAGCCTGACATTACAAAAGATCCTGTTTCATCTGTAATGTAGGTTTTTTCTTTCGTCCACCATTCTTCATTTATAAGTTTATTCAATTCTTCATATGCCGGTTTGGCTGAACCGTCCCTGCGCAGCAAGCCGGCAGGAGCGCCAAGCCAGCCGCCGTCGACAAAATCCCAGTATGTTATTGATTCCACAGAAGGATGGGCGAACAAGGTCCTGTAATGGAGCACCAGTTCCTCGGCCTGTCTTTCTTCACCTTCGGGTGTGGTAGGCCATGAATCAACAACATAGTCATTAAGATCAACAATTTCAGGCGGCATAAGATGTCCTGATACCAGGTTGTTTTCAGTGAAATGGATGGGCAACTTGAAACGTGAAAATCTTTCAAGAATTTCAAGGGTTTTTTCAACGCCCCAGTATCCCTGGTGCATATGGGACTGTATTCCGATTACATCAATCGGAATTCCTGCTTCAAGGCAGCCTTCAATTAAAATATCATAGGATTCGGAGGTTTCAAAATCGTTGATCAGTAAAACCGCATCCGGGTTAGCTTTTTTGGCTGCATGAAATACCTCGCGGACCAGGCGGATTCTTCCGAATTCCTTGCATATTCTTGTTATGCCGTTGTCATACTTATTGAAAATCGGCATAATTACTACTTCGTTTATTACATCCCACATATCCACCAGGCCTGCAAAATCTGTAACATCCCTGCGTATACGGTTTAGCTGCAACTGCAGTATTTCAGTATTTGAATAATCAAGAAGCCACGGAGCAGTTACGGTATGCCAGCATAACGGATGTCCTTTCAGCTTGAAGCCTTTTGAAACCAGCCACTCTGCTGTTTTTCTGACACGCTTTGTGTCAGGATTTCCCTTCACAGGCTCAAACCTTCCCCAATAAAACGGAAGTGTCACTGCATTAAAAAGTTTGGAAAACTTTTTGAAAACCTCTTCTGCTAATTCCTTCATTTCCCCTTCAAACTCATTGTTTGCAAGAGGTATTGAATTAGCTCCCGCGCATCCGAAGAGAAACTTATGTTTAGTCTGCCTTACGGTTACTTCGATGCCTTTAAGCGGTTCCCCTTCTGCATTCTGAAGTACAACTGTCTTCTCCCCCATTCGGTGGCTGTAACTGTCATAAAAGTTATTTCCCATACACACTCACCCTTTGTCTTTTCTCATTATTTATCCTTATAAATAAAAATAAAGGCTTTACAATATCTTATGAAGTAGGCTCTGCTGTAATCTAATTATCTGATATTTCCCGGAAATAAGAAAGAAGAATTAACTGTCATGTCCCATTGGATTTGCACAGGCTGCTTTCCTGAACAGTTCGGGACTGATATGGCAATATCCGTTTGGATTCTTATCCAGGTATTTTTGATGGTATTCTTCCGCGGGGCTGTAGTTTATTAACGGTTTTACCTCAATTACAACCGGCTTGTCATACTTTTTCTGAAGCTCTGCAATTGCCTGTTGAATAACAGGAAGATCCTTGTCGCTGATATAATAGATTCCTGTCCGGTATTGGGTTCCGACATCCCCGCCCTGCCTGTTCAGTGAAGTGGGATCTATAGCCTCAAAGTATAAGTTCAGTAACTCCTTCAGTGTTATTACGTCCTCGTTGTATACCACCTTTACGGTTTCGGCATGCCCGGTGTTGTTACGGCATACCTCTCCATATGTCGGAAACAGGGTGTTTCCGTTTGCGTATCCGACCTGGGTAGATTCAACCCCTTTGATTAAAGACAGGTATTTCTCCATTCCCCAAAAGCATCCGCCTGCTAAATATATCTCTGATGACATCCAATCACCCTTTTAATATCGCTTTATCTTCAGGTTTATAATATTTCTCAAAATTTCAACCCGTTTCACAAATATACTTTTCTAATATACCCAGATTATCACAATAAATAACAACCGGCAACTGTCCATCAAACGACAGGTCAGTTTATGTTTGCATAAAGCTGCAGGCAAAGCGTGAAAATCAACCATTATAAAAAATTGCGAAAAAAGAAAAGCTCTCAAACGAGAGCTTTTTCCTGAATACTGCTTTTTAATCATTCACTTATTCTTCCGATTCAAAAGTGTCTTCCAACTCTTCAGACAAGCTGAACAGTCCTCCCATCATTGCATCCAGGAACTCATCATCTGCATCAATTATCCAGCTATTACCCTGTTTTGACAGTTTAATGTCAACTGTTGACGTTACTGTTTCGTTGCCCTCTCTTTCAAGCAGATCAATTAACAACTGAAAAATCTGTGCTTCCAATTCCTCATCGGACATTGCGTCATCTCCTGCAAAGGCGTTTTCCAGGGCAAGTGCCATTGCTTCCTGGAAATACTCTTCGAAAATCTTGCTCATATCAACATTTGTCAGCTCTGTTTTTACCGTTGCCGTATTCTTATTGACATCTGCTGATATTATATTGAAATCCAGATTGCCGAATATAAGCCGGAGGGTTTCCTCATCCTCGGTCAAATCACCTGAATCTGAACCATTAAACAGCTCCTCGGTCCCGAAATACTTCTGAACTGTTTTCCAGTCTATGTTTTTAACTGCGGTCAACGCGTTTTTTACCGCCTCATCCGGCGCTTCACCTTTCCCACAGGCTGTAAGCATTAATGAGAACAGCAGCACAACAGCAACAAGTGTTAACAGTTTTTTATTCATTTTGATAATCTCCTTTCAATTGCAAGTTATACGCTATTTTAACATAAGTCAACATTATTGTCATACAAAATATTATAAAAAAACTTAAAAAAACTCAGATAATCTACAAAAATTCCTTATAAAACAAAATAGGCCTAAGGGCTCTTAAAAATCCTGGCTTGCCTGTTTTTTCATTAAGTTACTTTTAAATGTTCAATTTCTGCATTAATGTCTCCTGAAGTATCCTGGAAAAGGTTATCCTCCTTCCTCCTTCCTCCTTCCTCCTTCCTCCTTCACCCTTTACCCTTTCTCTTTTCCTCCTGTCAATACCCGCAATTCAAATATTGTTTACTATGTACATGCTATGCTTTTAACCGGCTGTTTTGCTCTTGCCGGTTTGAAATTTTTGTCTATTTTATTTTACAAAACGAAAAGTTGATATAAAATAAATAAGGGGTTTATGATGAGCTTGGGAAAAAGACTAAAAGCTGCCGGAATAAGAAAGACCTGACACGGGATGAAACCGCTGAACATTTGAGGATAACTTTTTAGGCTCTGTCCAATTATGAAAGGGATGTGAGAGAGCCGGACACAAACCTGTTAAGAAAAATGGCAGAACTTTATAATGTTTCGGACGATTTTCTGCTTGGAATCACCAATAAAAGCGAAACCGCAAATGGCCGCAGCGAGGAAGATGACTGGACCCGGGAAGAACTTGAGGAAACAGAAAGATTCAAAGAGTTTCTGAGAATGAAGCAGAAGCATAATAATTAGTTTAGTTATTGCCGATAAGACTTTTAAAGTCTTATTAAATATATTAACGGAGAGGCGGTTGTTTTATGAAATGTGTTAATCATCCGGAAATTGATGCTCAAGGCGCGTGTGTCTATTGCGGTAAATTATTTTGCAAAGACTGCTTGGTTGAAGCCAATGGCAAAATGTACTGCAAGGCCGACATTGGCAATGTTTTAAAGGAGGCACAGGAGGAAGCCGCAGCTGCAAAGACTGCAACACCTGTCATTAATGTTAACAATGTGAACACTAATGTAAACACAAACACATTAAACGCTGCAGCTGCTTATCCATACAAAAAGAAAATAACTGCTTTGCTGCTTTGCTTCTTTTTCGGCTGGGCAGGAGTACATAGGTTTTATGTAGGTAAAGTAGGAACAGGCCTTTTGTGGTTGTTTACATTAGGGTTTGGAGGCTTTGGCTCCCTGATAGATTTTATATTGATATTAGTCGGCTCATTCAGGGATAAGGCAGGTTATCCGTTGAAATAAATCAGCCTTATCTTAGCAGTAATAATATGTTAAGAACGCAGAGCTTAACTGTAACAGAAGATAAAAAACTGAAGCTGTGCGTTTAATACTTGATTCTGTTCTCTTCTCAATGATTAAAATATGCGGAATAGCCTCTCAGCAGTACATGTCTTTACAGGCATAGAATGTCTGAGAGGTTTTCTTTTGTTTTAAAGTCTCTACTGAAAAGCTGGAAGGAAAGCAAAAATAAGTAATTCAATGCCAAATTTTACACTTGAAAAATTTCCCAATAAGCGGTATAATAGAACAGATGTTCTCGTATGGGAGGTGGTTTCTTGATATCTGTTATAACCTTTAATTATTGTAAAATTCTTTCATATTGAAGTGTGTATTTATATCACTTATAATGTTTAGTGGAACTCATTTCTTACAGCGTATGGTAACAGGCAATCAGCAGAAGGAAACCTGATTCAGAGGACAAGCTGTTAATGAAGACATAAAATCAAGAAAGCAATGAAAAACAATACCGGTACGAGAAAGCTGCAGAAACAGGTAATTCAGCAATATGTAGAAATAAAGGATGGCACAAAAAAATGGTTACACAGGAGCGGCACTAATAGAGCAAAAACGAAAGAAGGAGCGATACCTTTATGGATAATGAAAAATTATTCGATTTTATGACCAGGATGTACTCTGAAATGCAGGAAGGTTTTAAAAAGTTAAGCGGTGAGATATCAACAATAAAAGGCGAACTGACAGAGGTTAAAGAAGAGGTATCAACAGTAAAAGGCGAACTGACAGAGGTTAAAGAAGAGGTATCAACAGTAAAAGGCGAACTGGCAGAGGTTAAATTTAGGTTAACCTCTGTTGAAAACATAGTTACACGAATTGAACATGACCACGGTCAAAAACTTCAGGTTTTATTCGACGGTTATAAGCAGCACACAGACCAGCTTGAACGCATTGAAAAGGAACTTACAAGACACGATGAATTTATTATGAAAAGGATTAAATAATTATGCAAAATATAATTATATTTTGATATTAGATAAGCTCTCAATAAGAATTAATCCCGAATTTGACAGTCAGGAAACGAAAAAATCCTGTAGGCCATTGAAACCAGTGGTACACAGGATTTTTTATTTTAAAGTGCAAGAATACGTATGTGATATATCCATAGAGAAATTCACATGGATAATAATTCAATCCCTGATATTGTTAATGCTATTGCCAAGGGCATGTTCCACGACTCGATGAAGGAGAAGGTACCGTCAAGATTTTTTCGCAAAATCGGTTTCCGTTTGGTAGCCAGTAGTTAGCTGACTGTCATTAGTGAGTCGTCAATGTCTATTTCCTCAAGGTGCTTCATGCTCATGTATCGCTTGGTGCCCCAGGCTTTGCTCGCAACATAGCGCAGT
>ENA-OWOZ01000394-OWOZ01000394.1-bioreactor-metagenome-genome-assembly--contig:-NODE-394-length-57792-cov-20.857836_pt1 | contig 57792 bp, 66 predicted proteins | sample MGYA00238140_ERZ651804 | MGnify/ENA primary metagenome ERZ651804 (study PRJEB26910, sample SAMN07631232) | bioreactor metagenome | isolation source: Switchgrass digestor | place: USA: Dartmouth...
GGCGTAAATTTTATATTACAGGGTGAAGGGGCAAGCGGGAACGCAACAGCATCCGACCTTCTCTCTGGTAAAACTGCTACTACGGATGCTGGTGAAATTACGGGAACCATGCCCAACAGGGGTGCTGTTAGTCATTCTCTTGCCATTAACGGCACATATACAATTCCCGAAGGATACCACAATGGTTTAGGGCAGGTAACGCAGTCTATTCCAACTAAAGGCGCGGCGACGATTACGCCGGGAACTACCAATCAGGTTATTGCGGCGGGGCAGTATTTGGCGGGGGCGCAGACAATTTTAGGTAGTCCGAATTTGGTTCCTGAAAATATAAAGTCTGGGGTTAATATTTTTGGAGTAGTAGGTACAGCACCGAGCGGAGCAACCTTGATTGATTCTGGCAGAAAACAAGGTAATCCTGATGACCGAGTTTTTTCGTATAGGGATATCAATGGTAAGGTTCTGACACCTGTTACTCATCCTCTACCTTCAACACCATCTCTTATGATTGTTAAATACTATTATGATGGTGTTTACGGGACGGTTACAAACCTAACTGGTGTTGACAACAAAGGTGCTGGTGTGGTCATAAGTGGAAATGGATTTTATGTTACGATGGGTTCGAGTGCTGAGGACTTCGATGATTATTTTGATTATTGGGCTTATGTATAAAAAGGGGGCATTGTATATGAACCTTAGAGTTATTCCCAATATAAGCGAACGCTATAAGGCTTTATGGGTAAGAGGATACGACAGTTTGCCGAAGTTAATTGATTATTCCAATAACCCTACTCTAATCATTACAGAACATTTTAAGAATGCGAATCGACCTGCACTTTTAGTTATGGGAACTGATTATGGACATAGTGCTAGTACGTTTTTCAAAAACTTAGATGATGATATTCATATAGCGAGAGACTTTAATTTTACTAGGGGCGGCGGCATAGTGTTTGGTGAAGGAGTGTATACTATTGCTTTGCATACTCCTAAGTTTATTTCAAATATTGGTGAAATATTCTTAGAGTGTTTACAAGACAAGGGTATTGATGCTGTTGCTAAAAACAATGATGTAATGGTAAAAATAGATGGAAAATATAAAAAAGTTTTTGGTGCGGCATCAATCCGTTGGGACAATAAACAATACACCACAACCATGCTTATAACGGTAAAAGCACCTATAGAATTACTGCGTAGATACCTAAGAACTGATAATTTCAAGTTTGAAGATAAACCAGCATTTGATGACATTTCGGATGTTGTTGGCGGCTTGTTGGATGTTGGCTTGGATGAAAGTATTATAGATGATTTCGTAGTCAAAATAGCTGAAAAATATAACTATACCATTGTACCTTCCGAATTAACTCCAGAAGAAATTATTGCGTGTAAGGAATTGTATGCACAAAATCCAACTACTGTTAAAGGTGTACCCATTTACGACTAAAAAAGGAGGTAATAGAATGCAAGTAGGACGTAAGATTTATTATGAATTAGCAACGGGTGATGTGATACTCATTACACCAGAAAAATTTGACGGAATAAACACCACTAAAGAGCAAGATTTCTTGATGTATGAACCGCTGTCGATAAGGAACCCTAACACCGTTGGCGTTATTGAATTAGAATATGGGCAATATGCTAGTGACTTTCAAACTGCTACCTCTGTAAGAGTGGACGTAGAAACAGGAGAATTACTTTTTAACTATCCGGTGTTTAGCCAGCCATTATCTATTCTTGTAGAGCAATTACGTGCTGAAAACGAGAGTCTTTTACAACAAGTATCAGACCTTGAAATGGCTGTAGCGGCAATATTGGGGGGTGCTGAATAATGCCGACTTGGAAGAAAAATATTTTTGTTAGAGTCATTAGACGCAGAATGCAAATTGAAATGCGTACTGCTGAAAGTATCCTTAACGAATATCCTGCTCTTGCCGATTACGAGAAGAACGAAATACTAGTTGCTATTACAAGGTGATTATATGTGGTAATTGCATAGTAGACTATAAATGCGACACAACTAAATAAATATAGTATAGTGGAAAGTGTTGATATGTGTTTGTCAACTACTCACCACTTATAGAAGTGGGAGCTTGTAAGCTTTAGTTAACTAGCCTAAGTCCTTTGAGGACTACGTTATTCTACTATTATCATATGATAAAATAAATTATTATACAGCATAGCTACAAAACCACAAGGATTTTTGGCACAGCAGGCATAGCAAAAACCCTTGTGGTTATTTGTTATTTTGTGTTTACTTGGTAACTCTAATCACATAGACTTAATGTAGGGATATGCATAAATATGTAGATAGATTGGAGGTGTTTATGTATATTAGACTTTGCCATTAATCATGTGGAGGAATTGCAGTATCAGTATCGACAAGCAATACAATCAGAAAAGAATATGTATTATTTTACATGCCCTATTATACAGTTTAATTTAAACATAGATATAGATAACGCGAACACACTACAATTTGTAAGTGTTGCGGATGGTGTTGTGCATGGCTATTTTGATTGCAATATAAACCGTCTAACAAATAAAGTACATAATTTATCTATTATTCGTTTTGGAGATACTGATATTTTTAGACCAGATTTATTCCATTTATTTTACAAACTTTTCATGGAATACAATTTTAATTATATAACTTGGAATGTTGTAGTAGGTAATCCTGCAGAAGCATTATATGATTACATTGTGGATAAATATGGCGGTAGAATTGTAGGTACGTTTGAACAAGATGTAATGTTACCTAACGGTAAATTGTATGACCTTAAATTCTACGAGTTTTCACGCAATAGTTTTGTTAAAGGACTAGAGAAGGGTGTTAATGCTTTTAATTATAGAAAATAATGGAAGGAGGTGAATACCGTTACAGAAAAACCGCAAATATAAAGAAGCTGGAATACCTTGTTCAAAACGCAGGCTACCTGTTAGTACCCATATGTTAGTGGGGAATTCAAGCCTTCGGAGCGTCATACCAAACAGGAGTAGGTTTGTTTGAAACTGGACGCGATGAACAAGGAAAGAAACAAAAACTTTTATAAAGTTCTAATGTAAACTTTATAAAGTTTTGTAGGTTTTCTGTAACGGTGAAGTCTAGTGAGTAGTTCAGGTATTAGTGGTGCTAGTAACAATACAACTACATATAAAGATTTAAGCGGTAGAACCTATTCTGCTAGCCAAGTTGAGAGGTTGGGCAATACAACTTATGTCAAGGGTACTTCTATTCCTGTAGCTCTTGTATCTCCTTCATCTACCACGTCAAGTAGTGGTTCTAGTAGTTATAGCTCTAATTATAGTGGTAGTGGTTCTAGTAGCAATAAAACTTCTAATAATACAACCTCTAAATCTACTGCTGGGTATACTACTACAGTTACGCTACCAAACGGTACTAAAGTTACTGGTTATATTAATAACGGTATAACTACGCTAGCTGATGGTAGTAGACCACCTGTGGGTTCACTAGTAGATACTGCTGGCGGTACTTACAAAATGACCAGTTCTGGTGGTGTTTTAGTTTCTAATACTGCATCTAAAACGCCTACGGGATATACTACTACAGTTACGCTACCAAACGGTACTAAAGTTACTGGTTATATTAATAACGGTATAACTACATTAGCTGATGGCAGTAGACCGCCCGTAGGTTCTCTAGTAACTACTGCTGGCGGTACTTACAGAATGACCAGTTCTGGTGGTGTTTTAGTTCCTAATACTAATACTACTAGTATACCTACATCTTCAGCTACACCTAAAACGCCTACGGGATATACTACTACAGTTACGCTACCAAACGGTACTAAAGTTACTGGCTATATTAATAACGGTATAACTACGCTAGCTGATGGTAGTAGACCACCTGTTGGTTCGTTAATAAATACTGCTAGTGGCGTTTATAAGATGACTTCTTCTGGTGGTGTACCTGTTGCGGTTAATACTACGATTAATAGTGCACCTGTACCATCAGGTATAACATTAGAGCAAGTAAGTAGAAATTATGGGCTTATTACAAATTACAATCCGCAGACAAACACGGTTACTGTTACTAATCCCGCAAATAATAAAACTATAAGCTTTTTATCCGGACAGGGTCAAGAATACGGTTTAGGCGGTTTATATGATGATCGTAACTGGGTTACAGATGTGAATGCCTTCCTTAGAAGTTTAGGTATTGAGGAGCAACAACCGGGACAGTTGCCGCCTGAAGTAGACTGGCAAGCGTATGTAGACGCAATATTGAGGGATATGCTTAGAGAAATGCAACAACCTTATCCTGCTTTACCACAGATAGATATAGGGCAGTATATTAGTTTAATTGACCAGTACGCCCAGCAAAATGGTCTTACTTACGAGCAGGCATTACAGCAAGCTATGATGCTTATGCAACCTCAACAACGTGCAGCATTACAACAGTTAATGAACGCTTACAGGGAACAGTTGGAGTTACTGCCTTATCAGTTAGCTCAAAGAAGTTTACTGGATAGCGGTATGTATGAAGGCGGTTTAGCCAATTTAACTGAAGCACAGGCTCGTGCAATAGACGCATCTAATCAGGCAGCGGCACAAACTGCTAGTCAAATTGCACAAAATCTTATGAGTAATGATGCTGCTAGACGTGATGCTGAATTTAATAAACGTTTAGCTTTAGAGCAATTAATGGCTGCAAATAGAGAAAACTTATATAATAACGCTATGCGTATTCGACAGGATAAGCTACAAAATTTAATTAATTTACTTAATATTATAAATACTCAGCGTAGTATGGATGCAGACCAGTTAGCTAGGTTAATGGAATGGTATGGTACTATAGGTTTAATAGGTAATGATGATGCACACAATTTTGTGGATACACAGCTGGCGAATGTACTGCGAGCTTTAGGAGGTGAGTGATTTATGTTGAGTAGTCTTAAGGCATTAAATATAGCAGAACAACTGTATAGTGGCGAGCAGGTTAATCGTAAACCGGTTACCACTAAGGCTCGCCCAGTTACTGCTACAGGTTATGCGGAAAACATAGCTAATCTAATTAATAATTATAAATTACCACAAAATACTTTGGAAAATTATATAAAGCCTATTAAAAGTATTATGCATAAAACTTCATTACCTATTAAAATGCGGATGTTAGATACCGCTCATACATTACGTGCATGGCAGGCTGATGAAGATTACCGCAACAAGGCTTTAGCACAGGAAATGGCGTTAGCTGCAGCTAGAGCCTTTGGCGGTAGCGGTGGTGGCAGGGAAAGCCAGCCTGCTACTTTAACTGAACGTATAGGTGAGCTTACCAGACAAGCACTTCAAGCTAGCAGAGCTAAATATGACACATATAAAGCAATGGGTAGCACTAAACCATTATTAGATACATTATATACGTTATATACTAGCCCAGGAGGCAATGATTTAAAAAGCGTAGGTGTAAATTTAAATTCTATAGCTCAAGCACTTGTGGCAGAAAAAAGTAATGTAGGTAAAGACTTAGATGAATACATTAAATATATGATTAGTCATAAAGATCCTAAGGTAAGTAAACGGGCTACAGAGCTACAAGCACTAATTAATCAGGAATATGCAGACTACATTAAAAAACTGGAAATACAGAGCCAGTTTGGTAATAACTGGATGCCAAATATACCCACACTTTATCCATAAACTTTGAATAAGCAGCAAAAACAGAAGTTATGTGTTATGTGGGGGTGATATGTATAGTGGGTTACTATGATGAGCTTATAAAAGAGTATGATAAGGCGTTAATTAACGATATTACTATAGAAGATAAAAAGAAGAAAAAGCAGTTGCCTAAAACTACCCCAACAAATATTAAACCGGCAACAACTACTCCTAAAAAGTCTGAAAAATCAACAGGCGTTTTAGATACATCTAAATCACTTTTGGGTAGTTTACTCACAGGTGCTTTAGAGGGTGCTGCTAGTACCCTAACTTTTGGTGCAGATGTAGCCCTGCTCCCGTCTGATTTAATGATGTCTATTATTGACGATGATTATAAATATAATCGTTTTAATTATGCTTCGCCATTCCCAAGAACATCTGAATTTTATGCATACTGGGATAACAGTCCAGTAAAAAAGGCTATTAAACAAACATTTGATGTTAAAGACAATGTTTTAAATGAAGTAGTAGAAGAAATAGGTACTTTCTTTGTACCGTTTAGTACTGCGAGTAAAGTATCTAAAGTAGCAAGATACGCACCTAAATTGTTGAACAAAGCCCCATCTGTGGCTAAAGGTATTACTGCTGAAAAAGCCTTACAGGATACAGGTAAAACTATAGCTAAAAATATTGATGACGTACTTAAATCTATGGGTATGGTTTCTAAGGCGTCAACAAAACCTAGTACTGCAGCTACTGTTATAGGCAAGTCTGCTACTACAATACCAGATTTGTTAGTGACATATGCTATATTGGAAGCACCTAAACCTGCTGAAGAACGTATGCCCTTTGGTGAATGGGCTGCGTATTGGCTGGGCGGTGAAGTGGCTACACGCGGTGCTGGTGCTGCTATAAAAGGGCTTAAAAACGCACGTACTGCTAAAGCCGCACGTGGTATAAGCGATAAAACTGTTGACGATGTGTTAAGTGAGAAGTTTAAAAATTATGATTTTAAAAGCGCACAGCAGCAGGATAACCTTAAAAATCTTTTAGCTAAACAGCAGACAATTTTAAATACAGATACACCATCCATATTTAAACCAGCAGAAGATTTTGCTGATAAACTTAATGTTTGGCAAGACATACTTAAACCAGAACAGTTAGTACAAAAGGCACAAGCACAAAAATTATCTAAAGAGTTATTACAAGAACAGTATCTTGACGATTTAATAAAAATGCGTCAATTACAAGCACCAGAAGAATATTTAGACGCTATAAAATATAGCGAAGGAGTTATACCGCAGCGTGTTCCTTTAGTACACAGAGAAGCTATGCCACAAGCAACAGATGTGCTACCTACACCTCAAGCTGCACCTAGCCCAGCACAAACGAATTCTGCGGTACAATGGTTACTGCAACAGGCTGATGCTTCTCCTGCAAATAAAATTGACGTTGTTAATAAAGAACAACAGGTTGTTAAGCAGGCAGTAAAACAACAAGCTAAGCAAGCTAAACAGACTAAGCAAGCTAAACAAACAGTAAAACAGCCAGCTGAACAGATTGCAGCCACACCAGAACTAGATACGCAGTACACATTGAATAGAGGTATAAAAGGCTCTTTTGTTGTGAAATTCCCTACACCAGAACATAAAGAGTTAATGCTTTATGGTCAAGAATTAGCCCGTAAATCTAAAGGCAGGTTAGGTGCTAATCCAGAAGCATACGCTGCAAAACTAGACTATTTACGTAGTGCGTTAAAAATACCTAACGATGTGGATATTAAGGCTGTGGCTAAAGCATACTTCAACGATATAATCATTAAAACTAATGCTCCAGAAGTAGGATCTACTGTTAATGCGGGCAGTGTAAAAAAGACGGTTCAGTCAATACGCAAGAAAAAGACTAACCCTAAGAAGGAAATTACAGCTAAAAATAAAACAGATTCTATCGAAGTAGCTAAAACACAAAAAGTAGACAGCACAGCAAATAATAGTAACAGTAAAAAGAAAACTGAGAATAAGGCTACTGAAGTTAAGTCTAAGGTTAAAGATGAAGTTAAAGATAAAGCTAATACCGTAGAATTAACAAACGCATCAAAAGAAATAAATGCTGCTATCACTGCTTTAGATAAAATTGCTGGTAAAGCTAGAGTAAGAACTCAAATAATTAAACTTGCTAAAGAAGGTAAAAACGTAGGTGAAATAGCAGATGTTGTATCAGATAAAATATTAAAACATGCTACTAAGCACGATAGCAAAGACGCTGATCGTGTGGCTACAGTAGTGCTTGCTGTTTTACATAAGCAAGGTTTATTAAGTAAGCAAGGTACACAACAATTTAAGCGTTTTATAGACGAACAATTAAAAAAATCTAAAAACATAATTAAAGCAGAAAATGAAGTTGATATTACTTCAGTAACAGATAAAATTGTTGATGATATTTTTAAAAGTAACACTACTAACAAAAGCACCAGCGTACTAGATATACTGCCAGCTACTATAAAAGACGCACCAAAAACTACTACGAAGGCTACTGCAAAAGATACTACAAAAGCTACTAAGAAAGATGCTGTAAAAGATACTGCAAAAACCACTGCAAAAACCACTGCAAAAGACACTGCAAAAGGCACTACAAAAGAAGAACTAAAGACAATAGTTGAGAAAGATAGTAAAAGTAATAAGAAAATACAGAAAGCAGAAACTACCGATACTTCTATACAAAAATCCACAGCTGATACACAGAAGCCGCTTTTGCAGGCAGATTCTAAAAAGGAAGCGGTTGATACAACAACGCCCGTTACTATTAAACATTGGTTAACTTGGTTTAAAGAACAAACTGGTGTAGATTTCTTAGATAAAACTGCTATGGCTGAATTCTACGAAAAACATGGGGCAAAAACAGCAAGAGACCGAAGCAATTTAGATGCAAAGTACATGTATGCGTACAGGGATTATAAAAACGCTATTTTAGAAAAATATCCAAACGCAGTTGTGGAAAACGTTAACGCAAATAAACAAGAAAAAATAATGCCAAAAGAAGTTTTTATTTTAAAGCAGGGTGCTGATGCTCTAGAAAACTATGACAATGACCCTGAATATCGAATGTACGTTGATGCTTTATATGACTCTTATGTAGCAAAAATGCGTAAAAAAATACAATCAGAAGCAAACAATGTTAAAAATATAGCAAAAACTATTGTGGATGAATCTAGAAAAAACTATATAGTACCCCCTAGTACGCAAATAATGTCTCAGCTTACTGAAAAAATAGCTAATGCTTTGCGTATACAAGAGTATGTGCCGCCAAAAGTTACTAAGCGTTTTGGTTTAACTAAAGATGAACTACACCGCTTACAGAATGAGTGGCGTGAAGAAAAAGCCAAACAGTTAATAGCATCAGCACAAGAAATAGCTAATATTGTAGAACGTAAACATAAAGGTAATTGGTTAGAAATAGAAGATACACTGAAACGATATGCAGGTACTGCACAGCGTAAAATTATAGAAGCAGAAGAACGTATGGCACAGGCTCTGCAAAATGATGCTGAGTTGCAGGAAATCTTACGCACTATTAAAGAAAAAGACTACGCAGCAAAATTTAGGTTTGACGTACAAACCTACATGAATTCTCTAGACGATAACTTATCTGAAAGAGAAATAGCACGTTTAACTAAATTGTATAAACAGGAACTTGAACGTACTAAATACAAAGAATACATGCTTTTAAAAGAGCAAGCTAACTCTATTAAACGGAGCATAGAAGCACCTTTTAAATTAGAAATTAATATGCTATCACAAGACCTAGCGTTCTTCCAAGGCTTACTTAAACAAAAAGATAATTATATAAAAACCCTAAAATCCGATTTAAGAAACTTACAAATAGATCGTGTGCTAGGCGGTAAATGGATGCCTATTAAAGCAGCTGTGGATAGAGCATATGAGTCTTTAGTGCATAATGCTAAAATTAAGCATGACCCTGTACTTAATAATTTTGTACGTACTAAGTTTCAGTCCATAGACACTCGCGCACCACATGAAGCGGCGAATCGTGTGCACACAGTTATTAACAAACTAGCAACTCCCACAGAACGCCATTTATTTGAAGATATACTGTATGTTAAAGGTGCTATTGAAGATGTTGAAAAATTTGGTTTAAAAGTAGAAAATAATTTAACATTAGAAGAATTATACGATATTGAAAGACAGCTGTGGGAAGAAGCCAAACAACTTGACAAATGGGCGGAAGGTAAATGGTTTGCTAAAACCGGTGCAGTAAAACGTATAGAGCAAGCGTTAGAAGCCCACAAGAAGCAAGTTAGGCACTTTTTAAATATCTTAATAGAGGAGAACTATTTACCTCAGGACTTCTTAGCACAAGGTAACGCTGTGCGTGAATGGTATATGCCTTCACGTTTACTGCAATTAACTGACCAATTACCTATACCCGAAGCTTTAAAAGCCGCTATGTATAAGAATAAAGGTGTATTCAGAACACCTAATATAAAAGGAATTGCTACACGCAGAGGTAACGTATTACCTAAAGAACATGATTATGAAGCACTTATGTACGACTACTATAGGCGTATACTTTACAATAAGCAGGCACAGCGTGGTTTGCAGGATACCTATGCTATGTACGATTTACGTTCTGTTTTAGAACGGCGTATGAAAGAACTAACAAAACTTGAACAGGAACTAGGTTTAGACCACCCTAAAGTTATAGCCGAAAAAGAACTTGTCGAAAATACTATAGAACGTTTTAAATACTTTATGAAAAGCAGGTTAACAATACCTGACGAATTTAAAAATGATGATGGTACATTTGAAGTATTTGGAGAACGCTATAGAGCGTTTATAATACCTAGCAAATTTTTTGTATCAACTGACCCACAAGGTAAGAATTTATCGCAGGCAGCTTATAAGCTGATGACTGAAATTTTAACTGAACAATTACCTGTGGAAGATGTTGATGATGTACTTAGCGTGTTTAATGGTAGATTTAGTCAACTTAAAAAAGATAGATTTGCAGATAACAAAAAGCTTAATTTAGGTATCATGTACTTACCAGAAAGTTTAGCTGATACACTAGATATTTTCTTTAAACAGCAAATTGACAATAATCCGCTGTATGAACTAGGTAAAACAGCTACTGAAAAATTTAAACACAATGTGCTGCTTATAGCGAATATTGCGTCTTATGTGGTTAATAATACGATAGGGGATTTCTTAAAGCTGTATCATGAAGATCCGATTACAGCAATTAGTGCAGTATCTAGTGCTGTTAAAAAGGTGCCTACAGTAATAGCAGCACAGTTTAGTGATAGTGCTAGACAAGCATTAAAACGTATGGATGAAATGATAGTGCCCAAAGAAATTTTTGAAAACTATAGTAAGTTAGCAGATGCTTTTGAGATTGATGCTATTAATTTCATACCAGATAATCCTAATGCGGTTAGAATTAATGTACGCAAACTAGCTGCTTTAGAAGATGTTATTATGTCAGGCTTTACTTCAGAAGTATTAGGGCCGCCTAAAACAGATAAGGTCTTGTGGCAAGCACAGCATGGATTACGTAAAATAGGGACTATACGTGATAAACTGGTAAGAACACGTGAAGATTGGCTACGGGTAGAAAAATTTAGAAAAGATTTAGAAAGAGTAATTGCAGGCAAAAGCCCAATGATTACTAATGCTAAAGCAGGCAAAGGATTGCATAAAATTGAACTTGCAGGTTGGGCATCAAGAGCAACGCTTGTAGATTACGCTGCTGTAAGCCCTGCATTTAAAAAGTATGGTAGGGATTTACTATTCCCATTTGCTACGTTCTATGTAAAGATTCTGCCAGACTATGTACGCTGGTTTAAAGATAATATAGGTGCTTTAAAATACGCAGCTAAATTAGAAAAATCCACAGAAGAACGGGAGATACTAAAAGCTGCGGCTATCCGTTTAGGCTTTACACTAGCACCGTTCTTAGCACTTAGTGTATGGAATAATACAGGTATCAGACGTGATGTAGAAAAGAACCTACCCATGTATATACGCAAGCATCCGCACATAATTATTGATAGCTGGGTAGACCAATCCACAGGAGAATCTAGAATTATAACATTACAATCTCCGTTGGTTCTTGCACTTGGTGCATTTGGTTTAGATAATATAGTACCACTGGCTACAGATTTTGTGATGGATAACAAAACTGCTGATGATATTAAAAGACATGTAACCAACACTTTACCAACAGCCGCTGCATATCATTGGTTAAGTCAATTAAATCCGTTACCTAAGTCTATTATAGAAGCAAGTATTAACCAGCAATTTTATGGTGATCCTACGATGGGCGGTATGCCTGTAGTATACGGTAAAGAGTCTGCTGTACCTGTGGGTGAAAGCTGGCTCAAGAAAAGTGCTCACGTTGTAGGACAGACTATGCCGCTTGTAGGTAGGTTTGGCGTACAACCAGCAATACGGGCTTATGACGACAGCCAAATAGGTGTTAGTGCACCAAAAGCGTTTCTACACCATTTAGCTGAAAACGTTAATAGAGCAGTTAACCCTGTTCCTGCGGTAGTAGATGACGTAGATATTACTAAACGCAACATACGAATGTTAATTGACATAGCTAAAAATGTTCGTAATAAGGGTGATGCTAATAAAGAAAAATTGCGTGAGATGATGGTGAAATATTATTTAACCCGTGATCCAGAAACATTACAGGAAATTCAGCACTTCGCACAAACAGAAGCTATGATAACGCCAGAACAATACAACAATCTATGGCGAGATCCAACCACAATAGTTAAAGTGTACGATACACTAATTAAATATGAAAAGGATGATGCTAGGAAAAAACAATTAATAAACGAACGTAATAAGTGGAAAACACTTGAAATGTACCAGTATATGGAAAATGTTCCAAAAGCACAAAGGGAAACAGTACGTGAAAGTATACAAAGGCAGTTAAATTAAGGTAAATTGCAGCAAATTTAGGCGAAATCGTCGTATAGGCGTCTAACGCCTTCATAGTGAAGTTTTTGTTTGCGGCGATAGTAATAAGTATAGCAGCATAATAAAAACGCCGTAGCGGCGATTGTAGTAGCAGGAAATTTTTGTAAATTGAAGTTGAATGGAGGGATTTGGAAGATGTTTTCAACAGATGTGGTTTCCGTTAAAGAAACTGGGACGGGTGCATTAGAAGCTGTACTAGATGTGGGTCGTTACAATGGTAGACCTGTAATAAATGTTCTAGTTAGTGCTGATGGTGCAGCTACATTTACAGTAGCTGTATCAAATGATTGCACAACATGGTATACACGCGATACAATTACTTTATCCAGTGCAGGTAGTGATGTTAAAACTTATACAGATAATGCCTGTAAGTATATTAAAGTATCTACTGTTAGTGCTACTACAAATGTAATAGAAATCTGTGGTACTAGATAGTAAGAAATTATTTTAAAAAACAAAGGTGTAATTATATCGTTGCTAAACGATTAATTACACCTTTGTTTTGTACTATTTTAAAATATTGGTAATTTTAGAATGAAAGAACTTAGCATTTTGACGCTGTTTATGACCCACTATTGCACCTTTATTTATAATTGGAGTCCAGCGAGGTTTACTATCTAGTGAATAACATTCAGATAAAGGAGGACATAACATAGATTTATGCAATAAACATGTGGAACAATCGCATTTGTTTTTTGTTATCCTCGCCAATATTGACACTTCCCTTCTTCTGTTAAAGGCGGTACAAGAAAGTGTAGCAGTACCTGCCTAAGTCCACAGGTTTCTGGGTTTTTACAGTCTTGGTATTTAAAGTTTTCTTTTAAATATTCTTTAATTTTCTTTGCGTTTGTCATTTTATTTATTTCGGATACAATATGCGTGAATTTACAAAACTCTAAGCTATGTTCAGCTAATGTGTAATAGTGATCTGCGTCAACTGTTATTCTATCTTCTGTTTCTTTACCCGTAAAATCATGTACCATTAAAGCAGGTCTTACTTTTTTGGCTAATTCAATTACTGCATTACCTTCAATTCTACTAATACCGTCCATTAATTCAACTGCTTTATCTTTTAAATAATTTGACATTTCTTGTAATATTTCCCTCTGATCTTTTTTCCAAAACTCTGCATCATTTTCTAATTTATTAGCTAATTCAACTATCCAGATGATTGTTTCCCTCTGCTCAACTGTTAAGTATTTAGCCACAAAACCACCTCTCTCACTATAAAAGCTTGTAGCAGTACCCACAATTTGCAGGTACTGCTACTTACACTATTTATGCTTCTTACGTTTCTTACACTTCTTTATCTGTATTTGCCTGTATTAAATACTATAATACTTTTACTATTAATACTTTCTTCTGCATTTGGAGCAGTACAACTGCCTTGAAGCAATAGGATGAAATACTTTTCCGCATTTTTTACACGTTTTTGGCTTATATGTAGTAACAGTTAATTGTCCTGGACGCCTTGCTTTTTGCATAAAATACTGCACTTTCACCTCCTTCTCTAGACTTGCGTATTACTGGCGGGATTTACTCGCCGTCACTTCGTACTTGTGACAAACTCCGTACTATTACCGGTATCCTTTCATCCTCAGTTGTCGTGTTTTCCTTGAATTGCGGCACTAAAATCGTCCCAACATACCATTCCAATAGTCACACCATTCTTCTATCTGAATATCCTGTAACTCATCAACTGAGAGGTCGAATTCGCCAACTTTATAGCCTTCCTTCCAGTGATTAATAAAAATAGTTAGCGCATCGTGGGCGTTGTAAGCTACTACAATATGCCTCCCAGGATTCGCCTTATTGCACCGAAATTTCAAAATGTAGCATTTTTTATTTTTTAAGTCTTTTATCTTGCTTTCCACTTTATTTAGCCTCCCTTACTTCACATTCTAAACATTCCCCGTTCCCATTACTCTGCCCAGCATAAAATAACGGGTATTTTTTCTTCAGGTATCCCCTTAACAAACTCGCCAAAGGTCATTGTGCCAACATCCTCAAATATCCCAATTTCTCTTGGGTTAATCTCACGCTTTACAGAACAATAATCGTCGTCAACTTCAAAATCAAATGTGCTTTTGAAATACTTCTGTGCTTGTTCTTCGTCTTTGGCGGCAACAACAGTGCCGTAATCATCATTCATTAAAAATATTCTCATACATTTTACCTCCTTTGCATTTACAACAGACCAGGGGTAGCATCTATCGCGGAGCTTGAAATCGTACCTGACGGCCTCTAAGTTTGCATAGGAAAAGAAAGCCAATGTTATCCCTCCCTTATCCTCTTTTTGCTTTTTAGCCAAGCAGAACAGCATGTATAACACAACATCCCTATCGGGGTATCATATCTGGGATAAGAGACTTTTCTGCCACATTTCTCACACCTAATACTCACTAACCCTCGCCCCTTCCTACCTCAATTTCCTCTAGCTCCACTTCAACCCTCAGCTGATCCGCCCACCACTTTTCGACCTGAGCAGACATTACAGTAGTAACAGTAGTAAGTGAACTATAATTGCTCAATATAGACGATGATTGCCTCTACCCATTCATAGCCATTGATCACACTTTCGGCTTTCTTTTGCAATTCTTCGTCCGTAAAATTCGGATAGTCCTCATAATTGTCATCTATCCACTCGTCAACCAAAGTTTCAAAATCCTCATTGTATAAATACACCCTTTCAGCGTCGCACCAATATTTGTCTACCTTCGCCTTGCCCCATTTAGCCATCCAATACGAAAAGCTATCATCACACACTGCTTCTGTTGCCACCAGCGGCAATATTGGTAGTTCGGGGTTTTCTTTTATTAACTGTGACAAGGTGTTGACGTTTTCTTTATTAATCTGTTTCATGGTTTCGCCCCCTTCGTACTTATAACACTCCCCGCCTTAGCTGGCGGGATTTCATTGGAATGTGAATCAAAATATAACAACCATACTTGGAAAAGGTGCTGAATTTTTGCTGTTCCCAAACTTTAATCTGCCCCTGACAAATCGTATTTCTTTTGCTTTCTTGTAAATGTAATCGTGGAAATAACTTGTATCAGTTCTTGCAGGAATTAACATTACTACAGTTGTGTTAGGCTTTCTGCTTTCCTCATAGCATTTCTTTACCCACCTGCTAATTTCCCTACCATATGGTGGATTGCAAAACACGATTTCTCCAGACCAGTCCTGTTTTAACCCATCTTCAACTTTGGTGTAATACTTTTTACATTTAGCGTTTTCTGGTGTTGCACATGGGTCTAAAGTAAAGTTAAATTCGGCATTTAGTTCATCGAAAAACTCTTGTGGTGTCGCCCATAAATCCGTTTTGCTACTAAACATAACTTCGGTATTCAGCTTTCTTCTTCTCCCTTCTGACTTTTAATAAACTCCGCCTCAGTTGTCGTGGTTTCCTTGGAGTGTTCATTAATAAATCCGGGGTTTTCGTAAAAAATTGCCAATCTGTTTTAGAATAAAGCATCTCCTTCAGTTCATTGTCCCACGCTCGAATCTTAATCTCTCTCATCTTTTTGCAGCCCTCCCATACATAGCCCGTCTTAGTTGCACGAGATTCTTTTGCAGGCTCAACATAGTTCGGTCAAGGTCTGCACGTTCAGGGTTAGAGGCAAAGTAAAAACCATGCTCATTCCATTCTTGTTTGCCTGCTACGAAACTACCGTAAGAGGTTTTTATTACTTCTAGTTTTGCGGCTTTAATTTTATCTATCTGTACGTTTACTTCACGAATCAATAAATCTATCTCCGTTTTAGTCATGCTTTCACGCCTCCTTCGCTTATTCCTTGGAATGTGCAACTAATCAATTACTTCAATAAAATTTTCAGGGACATCATTAGACCACCAGATTGCATTTATCCAAGTTGAAACTCTGCTGTATTTACCCTTGTTTCGTTTATCAGTATGCTTTATTTTTAATTCACCATCGACATCTTCAACTATTCCGGTATAGACGCAATCTCCTCTTTTATTGTTTATTTTTACAATCTGTCCCGGTTTAATTTTTACTCTGTTTTTATCAACCATCTCATCTCTCCTTTCACATAAATAACAAACTGTATATCTTCCTTGGAATGTATATCATTCCAGCACATTTTGTATGTCGTTATAGTGTTTTCTCAAATACCAAAGCGGCTGGTGCTTTTCCAATAGCTCATAGATTTCTTTAAGCACCTGTTGCGTCCGGAGATATTTGCCGGCCAACTCTACAAAAGACTCATAATCTACCAGCTTTGCATCCTCAGGCGGCTTATGCCATTTATCATAGATCATAGAATTCACCTCCGCTTAATCCTTGGACTGAGCAGTATCTAATTTTATCCTGTTTTTTAACCACGGTTGATATTTCTCCGCGTGCTTGCAATCTTTTTCCAAACAACAATTAAATCCAGAACATCTGTTCTCTTTCCAATAGGAACAATCTCTATAGTCTTTCAAGCTTCTATCCCTCTCCTTATTCCGCAGTTACTTCCTTTTTCGTGCATACTCGCCAGAACAGTTCTGCCACAAGCTGGCGCGTTGTGAAGCCTTTAAGAAGGGCCGGATCAGAAAGATTGACTTCATCTTCTTCTTCCAGTTCAACTTCGATTTCAGATTCCACATACAAAGCCGGCCGAACGCCCCCGCTGCCGATGCATGCGTTGATGTAGTACAGCGTGCCACCCGTGTTGACATACCGCGCGTAGTGCGAATGGTCGGCGTACGGGGTTATAAGCCACCACCAGTAGTCCAGATCAAGAAGTCCCTGTACGCTGTACTTCCTGAACATGGTTTCAGTTAGCAGGCCGATTTTGTCAATAATACTTCCGTAAGTGTTATTTCCAGCACTGTCGGTAAGATCCCATTCTGCCGGAATGATGTTTTTTGACAGGATTGGGCCGCCGGCTTTGTCAAAACTATCCAGAAAGTCACGATTCAGATCGGCACGAAGTGTGCTTGTCCGCCAGTTATTTGGCTTCCAATCTTCGGGCCGGTTCGGCTTGAAAGGCTGACAGGTAAAAGGCCGGTCGGCAATACATTCATCAGTTATCACCAGGGTTTTACCGTCTGCAAAATGCTCCAAAACTCTAACGGCCACAGGGCCGGCATTGAAAACAGTACCAGGTTTCAGGTGCTTAATTTTTACCTTTACGCTCATAACAAGGTCTACCTCCTTCATAATCTTCGATTACCACATAATTTGATGGGGCGGGCAGGGATTTGCACCCTGCATGAACTGGTAAGGTTCTTGGTCTGTAACACAAAGTACGTTGTTACCAGCAACGAACCCTTATGGTTCTATCCGGCCTAGCGTCTACCTATTCCGCCACCGCCCCAAGATTGTTAAAAATCTGCCTGAGAGGTTTTGTTCTCCCAAGCTAAATAATATGTCCTGTGGGCACAGACAGCAGAGCAAAGCCCGCCCGCCTTTAAACCCAAGCAGGAGTCCTTTCATCAAGGTGGCTATCTGTATCAACTACGCCGCTGAAGTCTGTAAAAATCTCATCGGCGGGCTCGTAATCATCATCTGGTGTCCAGATAGTCCACTTGCAGACACCTAGCTTATCTTTCCATACCGCGCGGGCCAACTCAGTTTTGAATCCCCGATCATGTGCGCCGATTGGGCTATGTGTGAGCTCGATTTCTCCCGCATCGTTTGCAAAAGCAAACATCGCCGTACCTGTCACGCGGCAATACTCCGCAAATAATGTCTGCCTAATAATTTCTTCTTTCAGCATTTTGATTGCCTGTTCCATTCTTTTATCCATTTTATTTCCTCCTTTTCTTTCACCCTAGCTTTCATCAGGTGCATTACCGGCGGGTAAATCCCGCCGTCACTCTGCCTCTGCTTCCAATTCGTCGTCCTCAAGCTCAAGAAGGTACTTTTCTTCGTACAGCTTTTTAAGTTCAACAAATTTCTTTGTGTCGAGTAGTTCAAGCTGCTGTGCCTTGAGGATTTCCTGCAAGGCTTCGTCTGCATCCACAGTGTAAGCGTAATCCCTCTCACCCTGCCAGTCACTACCGATAATGATGACGTATCGGCCATCCTTTAGCTTGGTGATCCCCTTGTGGCGGCCCATGCCGCCATTCTGCCAGTTCCTGCCGTCCCAGTAGTCCAGGTTCTGGTTGTAACGCACCCTAGCAATAACGTCACCACCAAGGTCATACTGGTTTTTATACACGTTCACGCGATACTGTTTTGCATCTCTAGTCATAAAATATACCTCCTTTTTATTACCTCTTGTTTTTATTGTATCTTATATTGTACCAAGTGTCAATACTTTTGGTACAAGATTTTAAAACAAGCATAAAAAGTACCCCTCGAAAGGGGAACATGATTGTGTGTTTATTGTGCGAACCACTCCCACTTATAGAAGTGGCGAGCTTTGTGGTCGATATTCCCATTGGAATAAGTTATCCCATGCTCAAAGGGCTGTAACTGCTTCCCCGCACTTAATCATTTTTCTATAGTACATTTATCTACTTGCACATTATTTTGTTGTAAGTAACTTATTACATCTTCTCTATCATCTATATAATCTATAGCGTATACAACCTTCTCTAAATTTTCAGCAACAATATATTCAGCACAACGTATGCAGGGTAAATGCGTTACGTATATAGTACATTTGCTTAAATCTAAAACACCATTGTGGATTGCTTGCAAAATAGCATTAGTTTCAGCATGAAATGCTTTGTTACAATGGCCGTCCTGTGCAGTACATTCAGTACAAGATTCCACAGAAGTATTACACCCCCAACCAACAATAATATCGTCTTTAACAACTACCGCACCGACTTTTAGTTTAAGGCATTTACTGCTCTCTGCCTGACCAAACGCTTTATTCATAAAAAATCTTTGTAATTGTCTTTCTGTTTCCGCCATTTAACCCCTCTCCTTTTTTGTTTATTTTTAACACGCGTGTACTTATTAATAGTATTATTTTTTGTGGGGGTAGCCACTTTACGCTTGTACCAGTAAGGGTGATCATTATACTTGATTAAGTATTTACAAGGGCTGTTGTATACGCCCTTGCAAGCACATTTTTTATGCTCTAGACGCTCAATAGATAATTCGCAAGCATGGTACATGCAGTAGCCCACACAATCATTTTTTACTGTAATCACATCCTTTCAAGTAGTATATTTCTACACTTTTGCAACCAATGAACCACTTTACACCCCCAAATTTATTTTATCTGTCTAATCCATGCTTTGGGAATCCATTGTCCCTTAGTATACACTTTATAGAAACAATCGCCATTTCGATATTCTCGTATGTCAAGAATTTCATACCATACATCTCCTACCAATGCTAATTTGCCAATGTCATTTTTATTAATTTTACATTCCTCCTGTAATTCAAATATTTTATTTTGTATTTCAATAAATTTATCCGCATACATTTCAAAACTACTATTGTAATAATCTAAACTGCTATAAATTTCATCACATAACAGTTTGCATGTTTCTGTTATTTGCTCCAATATGCTTAATATTTCATTGCTCATAGCATCACATCCTTTCAAATAATGTAATTGTTAATAATTTAATGTTACTACATACGAATTAACCAGCTAAAATAACCTTATGGTTATCTATTAATTAATCGTTTGTCCGTTTAAATACGGTTGTTAGTGTAATTACGTCATCTTGTTGCCTGATTAATAACTCAGTGTAATCCTGTAATTCTAAAAATTTTTTGTCAAATTCTACCTTCCTTTTATTCCAATTAACTGTAGCTTTAACAATACGTTCTAATAACTGTATATATTCTTCTCTATCCATTATTTACCTGCCCTCCTTCTAATTAATAATCAAAATGACTTTGACAATCTTTCACTGTTTTGCTATCTTACCAACTCCTTTCTGTATTTTTTAATTAAAAATAGAAGCACCATATAGTTATAACTATATGGTGCTGCAACAAAAAATTTTTAAAAGGGGCTTTAAGAACATTAAAGTAATGTTGTTGGGTACGTATATTATATACTGTATTTATTTCACCAACAACTATGCTAAGCAATAGGTTCTGTAGCACCCCAAGGAGTGCCAATACAAACCTCTGCTTCAAATTTTACCCAGCCATCCAATACAGGTGCTTCCATTTTTTCTTTAAACAATTTTGCTAATTCATGTATCCTGTCATGCTCTAGTGTTTCAGCTACAATAGAGTCGTGTACTGTTAGTAATAATCTTGTCCTGCCAAATTCACCAGCCTGTATACTTTTATTCAGTCGTTTAATTGCAAGGAGTGTTACGTCGCTAGCACCTGATTGTATAGGGAAATTTACTGCCTGTCTTTGTACTTCAGCCTTATTGTGGGGCGTTATCAATTCAAAATGTCTTTTCCTGCCATAAGGTGAAGTAACCACATGGGTTTTTAATACATCTAATTTAGTATCCTCTATCCATTGATAGCCTTGTTTATACGCATTAAAAAATTTTCTTTGTAATTCTTCCGCTTCTTGAACAGAAATATAAATTTTATCAGCAGCTAAAGCTGTTACTAGCCCTTGAGGCGTCATTTGGTAAATAGTACCGAAGGTTATACGCTTAGCACTAGTACGCATTGCCTTCGTAACATCTTCTGGTTTGCAGCCATACATTAAACAAGCAGTAGCAATATGCATATCTAAACCGCTGTGTATAGCTTCATGTAATGCTTTATCTTTAGAAATCCAACACCACATCCTTACCTCAGCTTGTGATAAATCACCATCTATTAAAATCCAGCCCGGAGTAGCCGCAAAAATATTACGTGCTCTAGGCCCTCGTGTAATATTCTGTAGGTTAGGACTGCTGCTGGATAATCTACCTGTGGCAGTTACTGCCATATTAAAGTTTGTATGCACTCTTTGCTGCTCGTCTACGAATTTTTTAATACCTTTAATGTATGTGGTATGAAATTTAGACTCTTTACGGTATTTTAATAACAGGGGTATTAGCGGGTGTTCATCCACAAGGGCATTGAGTGCTTCTTTATTTGTAGATGTAGTGCCATTAATCGGTAATCGTAAATCTTGATATAACAACTGCTGTAATTGTTTTGGTGAATTGGGATTAAATTCTTTACCAACTAATTCGTACATTTCCTTTTTTAAATTATCTAATTCTACATCTAATTCTTTATCTAAAGCATTAACATAATCTAAATCTACATAAACACCTAAATATTCCATACGAGTTAATACGTCTGATACAGGATACATTATTTCATTTAAAATCCATTTAGCTGTTTCATCTAACTGCTGTTCAAATAATTCATACAGCATTAATGTATACGCAGCATCTTTAGCGTTATATTCGTAGATGTCGTACACATTAGGGCAATTTTCCATAGCCTCATAATAGTTTATAATTTTTTGGTTGTAGTCACCTATATTGAGGTACTCCCGTATAAGATACTTTAAACCATGCACTCCACGCCTTGTGACATCTGAGTAAATACGCTCATCAAGAATATACGATTGATACATAGTATCAGCAAAAGTGCGTATTTGTTGACTAAAGCCATTATGCCACAAGGTTTTTAAGTCATGTTTAAAGTTATGCCCTAATAAATTTTTATTTATTAGGGCATTAGACAGACGCTCTACTAATTGTGGATTATCGAGTACGTCTTTTGTAACAACTACTGCTGTGTTTTTACGCCAAGACATACCAATACATATAAGTTTACCTGTACTGGTGTTTTCTACGTCTAATGCAATAGGCGTTTCTCCCAATTCATCAAGGCGGACTATCAAAGCGTCTAATAATTCTTCATTATCAATTAACTGGTATTGAATATTACCGTCATGTATAACTAAGGACACATCACCAAAAGCTATTTCTGCGGCTTTTTGAATATCCTTAGCAAATTCTTTATACATTGACGGTGTGCGTACTACGTTAGACGGATGCATTACTGGTATAACGTAGCAGCCAAAATCATCTGACCAGACCACATTACCTCTTTCTTTGTAAATACTGCGTTTATGGGGCAATAGCAGTTTCATTGCTATTGCCCCTACTGCTACAATTACTTTTAATTCTTTTATACTTTTTAATTCATGGAATAAACGATTCTTACAGCACTTTACTTCTGATGCTTTAGGTTCTCTGAAACCCTTAGGAACACAAGCAACTGTTGCTGTTAAAAAACAATCAGAGAAACCTAAACCAGCATCATGCAATGCCTTTTCAAAAATACTACCCGCTCTACCGTAAAAAATGTTTTTAACTCTATTAGCATTACTATGAAACATGTCAGTTACTACAGCTATTTTAGTTTTTGTAGTAGGCAGTGTGCGTAGTATTCTTCTGCAACCGTATAAACCACAGTTTTCACAGTCGCATAAATCATAGCTTGTTATTTCTACTGCTTCTTGTGGATCGTTTTGGTTTTTTTGCTGCAGATTGCTCTGCTGTAAATTGTTCTGATGCAGATTGTTCTGATATTGTTTCATTTGACACAATACCTCCATCAGATTGCTTTGTTTCCGCAAGGGTTGTTTGTGGTACTTTTAAAATGAACATACCCTTTGCGTTGTCGTTCTCCCACGACGCCAACTGTTTAAACAGTATTGTCATTTGTTCTTTAGTAAGATTGTTAAACACTGCCTCTGATTGTGTAGTGCCTGCTCTTTGTATGCGTACAACGTATCCTTGCCTGTTTACTGCCGGTTCTAGTATTATGCTTTGCACATCGTACCAAATCATTATTTTATCGTCTGATGGTGTAAATGCTATACATCTGCTCATTAATATGACACCTCACTAATTTTTTATTATTCAAAATAAGATTATTCCACTTTATCAAACTCATTAGATTCTTTGTATGTTACAATGGCTTGCCACAAGGAACGTAATACTGTTTCATCGCCATTGTTTAAATAGTATGCTAGTAAGTGTCTTGCGGCATCTCGTGCGTGTTTTTTGCCTCGCGTAAATTGCCACACACCTGTGGCTTTTAATAGTTTATCAGTAGCAACTATCCGTTTTGATGGCTGTTGCTCTACCACTTCCACACCGTTTGTACTGCACCATTCTTTAATACGACCAATAATTTCTGCAGACGGTATGTTTGAAAATGCTTGTTGCTGTGCCTTCCAAGGATATAATGTGAAGGACTCTATAATTACCTTATCTGCTTTATTTAAAACAGGCAGGAGGTCGTTGAAATTAACGACCTCACCACACTCGATATAAGTAAGCGGTTCTGACGCCAGTATATAACCTGTGGTAACTCCTGGGTCTAATGCTAGTATTACTGGATTATTCATTAGAACGCTAATTTACCTTTCCTAGTATTATTGCTGGTATCTTTAGCAGATAAAGGTAAGAAGTCCTTAATCTCATTCTTTATTTCACCATTATATTCTCTTTGGTCAACTCTAACTTTTAAGACTTTGCCATGCAAATCTCTAGTATCGACTCTTACATCACTGGGATTGGCTGGATCAAGCATATCTATAGCTACAAGCAGTTTGCCTAACTTCCAAATACCTTTGCCTTCAATCATAAAATTGTCGAAAATTTTACGATTAGCATACTCACCATCGTTAATGACAAAGCATAAACTGATGTACTGTGTACCATTTTGGCTAGTGCGGATTTCATCTGACCAAGAAGCATCAATAGTTACTTCATATATACCTTTTGGTACAGGCTCAAATTTACCTACATTTAAATCTCCATCGTAATCACTAAAAGATAAATTTAATTTTGGCATAATTATCTTCCTCCTTTAATAAATTTTAATAATCTGTTACTGATTTAATTAAATACACCCAACAACCTCTCTATAAGCGCACCCCCTTTAAATTGCTGCAAGAATTTTTGGAAACAAAACTCCCAAATCAGGATTGTACTCTATTGGGTCTAAAGCACCACTTGGATTTTTAGATACATATCTATCAGATGGTTGCACATACAACCTACGTGTAACAACACCGTCAGCATCGGTATCTGCATCAAGTAATGCCACAAAGTTAAAGTATGCTGGTAACTCTAGTGCTAAATTTTTAGGTTGCACAAAAGGTGCGTACATCATTTCTGATCTAATATCCATAACTAGTGCTGTCATGATGACGTGCATCGGCAAATCTCTAAAACTGCGTACTAAATTACGCATTTTTTCGCCAACACGATTCCAGTCGCTTTGTTCAAGAATATCTGGGTCATGCGTATCTCTTTTAGATACAGCGTGTTCCACAGCAGCACGTTTAATTCTGCTGTTAATATCTGTTAAACCGTCAATTACAACGGTTTCGTAATCATGATTACCGTTACATAAAAATTCATATGCTTCTGCTATATCGTCTAAAGAATTAATTTCCCAAATATCTGGAACAATGCCTTTGGTTTTTTGTAACGCTTTAAGGGTAGCTATTGTTACATCAGCTTCACCCAGTAAAATTAAAGGTTTAGGTGCAGTCGCAGCTAACCAGCTTTTACCTTTACCAGCATCAGCATATATCAAGCCCTTAATATACGATGGTCTTTCTGTTAAAGATATTATTTTCTTATGGGCTGTTTTAGTATCTGTTGTTAGTTTACTCATATGACTTACCCCCTTCATTAATTTCCTTTAAAACTCTTTGTTCTGTAATACGCTTAGCCACAGCGTTAAGCTTGTCCTCCCAAGACTCACGCTCAGGTTCTACTACATACTTTGCTTCAGCTATATACCGCCAATCCATACCTGCGTTCATAGCAGTACAAAGGCTTGTATAGCTGCAACGCCATGTGCAGTGCAGACCTGCACAAAACTTGTGCTGCATAATAGGCATATCTTTTTTAAGATTTTGCACAGTGTAGTACAAATCATTTTTGATAGCTAATAATTCATCTTCATTACGGATAACCGAAATGCGTTTAACTATATCGTCTTTTACTTGATTAGGTCGTTTAATTTTACGCACCACATTGTATAGAATACCTCTAGGTTTACCTAATAATTGAGTTGCCGCTAAATAATAGTAATTAGCTTGATGGTCTAATTGCAGCACTATATCCTGTGGAAAAGATGCAGCGGATTTATGCTCCAGTAACCACACATTGTTGTTGTGATCTGTAACAATACCGTCAAATGTACCTTTAAATCGTACACCACGCATGACTTTATTATCCGGTTTCCACACAGGTACTTCAAAATCTTGCTCAATAGCGTTTACTTTAAATGCATCGTTAACTTGAGCAAAATCTAAATAATATTCAAGTAATTTATAACTCATATCCACAGCATTGCTTATTTCATCTGCCTGCTCATCCGTTTGTGCTACTAATGGTAAAGCATAATACTTTTCCCACAGAAGTTCTTTCCAAGCAGTTAAATAATCAAATGCTATATCTCTGTCCATATTGTTTTTATAATAGGCTGCAATTCCTATGTGCATACCTGAGCCTGCTACTATTTTTTCATCCATAGATACTGGTACAAGATTTTCAATGTACCTGAAATAGTATAATCTAGGGCATACTTTATAGGTACTAAGCATTGACGCACTAACGGTTAGCATACTTTGTCACCTCCGTCTATTTCTATGATAAAACCTTCATCAGCTTGCTCGTTCAGGAAGTTACTAAAAGCACTTTCTATAGCAGACAAAGATGCTAGTATTTCACCTAAATCGTAGTTGCATAATTGCGTAAAAAGCACTACCTCTAATCTAGCAATTATATTTTCTATAAACGTTTTGTCGCAAAAAGCTGTTAATATATATTCATTTTTATCTGTTAATGCTGCTGTAAGGTATTTATTGCAATCAATTACAGTATCATTTATATCGTCAATAACACCATTTCGACGAATGGTTATAGTAATGACATTACCATCACTGGTCATTTTTATCATCAACCTTTCTCTTTTCAACTAACTTATGCACATCTTGTGCAAGAATTCTAGTAGCTTCTAGCGACCAATCAACTTTACGTAATACACCTTTTGCTATTAATCTGCGTACACTTGTTTCTGAAATACTAAGTAATTCAGCTACCTCCGCAACTGTATACGCCAATTTAGGTTCCTTCAAAATATACCACCCTTTCTTTATTTATTACGCATGTCTTTAATTAATAAATTTACATATTCCATATCAGATAACACTGTTTCTTTATGCTCTAGTATATTTAGCACACTTTCTTCAACTGTACCGGAACAAACTAATTTAATAATTTTAACTGCTTTAGTTTGTCCTCTGCGATAGGCTCTACCTACCGCTTGTCTAATATTTGCAGGCACATAATCTAAGTCAGTAAATATAATTGTAGATGCCACCTGCAAATTTAATCCTTCAGACGCAGCCATGATAGTACAGATCATGACTCTACACTCATCATCTTCTAAAAATGTTTGTTGTGCCTTTGCTCTGCCTGCATCGTTGACTGCACCAGTAATTACCACAGGTTTAAAATCTGCCAGCTTTTTTGCAAGAATATTTGCATAATCCTTAAAATTAGTAAATATAATAATTTTTTCAAATGGTGCTATTGCGTCTACTAAATCCATAACTGCTTCTGTTTTACAGCTTTCATCCTTATCACCAATCAAAGCAGGCGAACAAGCTATTTGCCTTAGCCTAATTGTTTTAGCTAAAGCATTTCTTGCAAATACTACACCGCTTAATTCTTCAGCTTCTGGAGAATTAACCCATGTCATAAAGGTTTCCTCCATCTGCTTGTATAACTTATGCTGCAGCGGTGTTAATTGCAAGTACACAGCTTCTTCCACAGGTTCTGGTAAATCAAGTGAGTCTATGGTTCTGCGTAGCATAATAGGTTCAAGCACCTTAGCTAAACTGTTTGTGTCTTTAATGCCTACAATTTTACTAAAGCTACGCTTACCATATTTTTCTACAACTACATCGCAATAGTCATTAATAAAACGCCAATAACTAGCAAAACCTTTAGGATTAAGTGTATGCAATATGTGCCACAATTCCGCTGGTTGATTGCTTATTGGCGTACCTGTTAAGGCAAACACATATTCGGCTGGCTTAGCCAACTTTTTTACTGTTTTACTGCGTATAGTTTTGCGGTTTTTTATGGCTGTGGCTTCATCTAAAATAACTACTTTGAATTTTTTAGCAAGCAGTTCGTCTATTCGACGAACAACCGTATCATAATTAGTTACTACAAATTTTGTTTCAGGAATACTTTTACTCCTTGTTGTGTATTCCTGAGCACTATGGCTTGTCCAATAAGTTATTTCTCTGCACCACTGCCATAATAACGACTTCTTAGTTATTACCAATATCTGTGGGGCATTAGTTAATGACGCTGCTACAGATGCTTGTGCAGTTTTACCAAAACCTATGTCATCTGCAAGCAATGCACGTTTAGTTTGCAATAAAAAGTCTATACCTGCTTTTTGTGCTTCAGTAAGCTTTTGTAGATTTTCTCCACTAATTACTAACCACCTCCGACTATTGCAGATTATTGTAGATTAGTATAGACTAAGTGTAACACAAGGAAATACCCAAAGCAACTTAAATTTTTACTCTTTAATAATTACTGTAACCATCCTTCTGCCGAAGGATATAGCTTCCTGTTCTGTTGCAAACCACAAATCAATTCTATTGCCTTTTATATCACCTCCAGTATCTAATGCGACAGCATCACCATAGCCGACAACATACAGTTTTGTGTATAAGGGTATTACTTCAGGGTCTACCGCCACAGTACCAACAGCAGGTATAGTGCCTGTGGCTGTAGGTGTAGTTAAACAATATGCTGTCGCTTCCATACGCATTGTGCGTACAGGTACAAATTCCTGTACTGATTCAGAAGTATTAACCTGTGGTTCAGTTTTAATCACCGTTGTTGGTATTACTTGTGGTTTTACCACAGGTTCTTTTGTTAAAAGTGTCGCAGTTAACCATAAACTAATTATTACTAATATAGCCGCAATACATTTCTTTAACATATAATACTCCTTTTATATGCTTTTAGTTTTTTGATGTGTGTTTAATGCATTTAACAACACAGCCTTTTTGTATCGTTTTATTAAAGCATCGTACTTTAATCTAGCACTAGTTACTTCAAAAACTGCTACATCTATAAACTCCGGTTCAGCATTATTGAAGTTTTGCTCTGCTATTTGCAATTCCAATTTAGCATTATTTAATTCCTCCTTTAACTGTTTTATTTTACTCTGCCCATCATATCCCATTACAAAATTCCCTCCTTTAGCAAAACCAGTGGATCACATATGCATTTAATCACCACCTTTTATATAGTTGCTATCATGTTCTTGTTTAACTGATATTTTTATACTGCCACTTGCTTTGCCAAGTAAGACTTCCGTTAGCAAAAGTAAGTCATCACGCGCAATAGTTATATTTACTACATCAATAACATTAGTATATTGGTTGTCCAATCCCAGTAATTGCTTAAGTTTAGCGACTCTGGCATTAAACAAATCTTCTTTAGTAGCAGAAGATGTTACTGTTTCTACCCTGTTTTCTGCTTGTGCAGTAGATGCAGTTTTATTATTTTTATTTTTATTTTTATAGTACCGTTCGTATCGGCGTGCTTTAGCTTGTCGTTCTAAAGGTTCAATGACAGTACCATAAAATTTATCTGCTTCTGCTTCAAGCACATCTGGTGCAATATCTTTCTCATAAAAAACATGGGTACTCTGATACTTGTATGAACCTAAGTGCCGTAATTCATGTACTATACCTAATTCTGCAAACACAGCATCATTCTGATTAAGGTAATAACCTACTTGCCTTTTGTCTGTAATTACTTTTAAACTGTCATATTTACTATTTTTTACTAGTTCTAACATACCATCAGGTGTTTTAAATAAGCACCCATTTTGCATATTTTCCAACACCACTAAAATAATGTCATTACTAATCTGTTTAAAATTAGGTATACTATAATTATCCATTATTCATCATCCTCACTTTCGTTATCTTCTATTTCTAGCAGAGTGTAGTATTCTTGTATAGCACAGTCCCTGCTATTTTGTGCGTATACTGTAAACACATCTAACAAAGCGGGCAATACTGTACTATATTCAGTAGCTATGGGTTTAACTTTTTCTGCACCTTGTATTGCTTCATCTAAAGCTACGATGCGTTCTTCTTTTTTTAAAATGTCATTTATTGTAATTTTATCCAAGCTACAATACCCTCCTTTTAATTTTAATATTTATATTAAAAGAGGGGTTTTAACCCCCCAATTTTACAAATGTGGTTTGTGGCAAGTGTTTTTTAAACAATTGCTGTACGATCTCCCAATCACCACCACCCAATCCGCAACCAATTTTATATGGTGCAAAAATATGTTGTTCATTAAGTTGTGCAACTTTGATTAGGCATTGCTCAAGTGCGTTATAGTCGGTATATTGTTTATGCCTACCATAACCATCTTGAGCAAATAAGCCTATGATGGTTAATGATGGTGATACATGAGTAATCACAATATCACCAAGTTTTTGTTGACTATTTATATAATCTATATAGTGTTGCGGATAAAGCGAACGTATTTGTTTCGCAATACCTGCACCCATGACACCCTTGCAGTTTACTTGGTGTAAGATGATACCCTTTTTTTGATTTAGTATGTTACCTTTGATTACTTTCATTAAAAACACTCTCCTTTTTTATCGAAAAAGGTTATTTGTTCACGCAATTTTTAATCTTATTCATTAAAACCTCCTTTCCCCATCAAGTGCGATTTAATTGGCCCAACAACCTACTGGTGGCAATACTTTTTCTTTAAGAATTGCAACCAGTTCTTCAGGGCTGCTGTAAGGTTTCTGCCATGTCAGTTGCCATTTATTGTAGTTATAGGGTATTTGACATACCCACCCTTTAACCGATACAGGATCAACCGCAATTGTGTAAGCCCCGTCAACTAGAGAATATCTAGGCTTAACTAGTGCACAAGCATAGTCAATACCTATGCGGTGTTGACAAGTGCCGTAAACGCCAAACTGAAATCCTTTGTCTGCTAAAAAATTTTGAATTTTTTGAGCTATTTCTTTTTTGTCCATTAAATCGCCCCACTTATAGAATTAGATACTAAACAAATAGCCTTGCTTTATAAAGCAAGGCTTAACAAACGGATAATTATGCATAATATACTATTTTCATACCACCTGCCTTTCCTAACAATTACAGTGCTGCATACATATCTACAACCGCTTATTTTGTTTTCTTTTTCTTATTTGCTTTTTGTTAATTTCTTCTTCTTGTTGTAATATATATTGTGCTATGTCATTTTTGCCATAATTTACTAAACTTTGTATAACAATTTCTTTTATTACCGGCTCTAATATATCAAAATTTTCATCAAGCCACTGTTCCCACATGGGTATAGTACCTATTTCAGCACTATAATACATATCTTCAGCATCAATATATATAGCATACAAGTCGTAATCTAGCCATGAATCATACCTACCAAAAGTATAGCCATAGTTATTATTACTGTAGTTATACTTTCCGCTAGCATTACTGTTATAATATGCACTACCGTACTTATTGTAATTTATATCAATATATCTAACTGCTGTTTCATACTTAAACGACTTATCAGGTACATTGTCCAGCATAGAACATACTCTATCTACCGTATGCTCTAGTTCATTAAGATACAGCAGTTCGCCAGTAGTATGGTGGTTATAGTATCCAGTGCTCAAATTTACACCTGCAATTTCCCACGCAGGACATAAAATAGATATATCGCTAAATACACCTGTAGCAGTTTTAAACCCAAACGTGTTTATATATTCCTCAAATTCTTTATTGCTGCAGGAGTAAAACACGCAATCCTCCGCACCTTTTCTATCCAGTTCTATAATGTACCGGATATTATTCTTTTTTACTATTTTCTTTAACTCATCGGCAGCACTGTACGCACCAGCACCACCACTTTCCTCATAATTCGTAAATAACACATAAGGTTTATACCCTTTTTCTAATATATTTAATATACCTAGCACACCTGCTCTATCATCAGCTCCTAAACCTGTGGGTGACCACAGAACATTATACCGCTGGTCATGAAATATAATACTAGGTTGTTGATTATGCACTATATCCACATGAGCAACAACCATAACAGGTACAGAACCTTTAGCAAATAGAAACAAGTCATTTTCCTGACGAATTGTTTTATAACCTAGCTTCTTTAATATTTCTTTTAACGAAACCAGTAATTCTTCCGCATCCTGTTTAAATACCCATTCTATATTATCAATGGTATTATACATATTCATTCTCCTTCCTTCACTACACTAAGTTACTCCGCACTAGTGGCTGGTATGTTGCAAATAACTCATCATAGCAGTCATCACAGTAATATTCATCATCTACTTCAACAGCACTATCCACAGCTATAACATCACTGCAATTACTACATTTTGTAAACAATTCGTCATAGCAATCATCGCAATAATATTCACCGTCTACGTCAACAGCATCTTCTATACGTATAACATCGCCGCAATTACTACATTCTGTAAACAACTCTTTGTAGCATCTGGCACAATAATACTCACCGTCTGCGTCAAGAGCATCTTCTATACGTATAACATCACCACAATCATTACATTCTGTAAACAATTCGTCATAGCAGTCATCACAGTAGTTACCGTCATTGTCTACTGTAATAACATCCTCCCGCCGTATTATACAATCACAGTGGTCGCAATACGTATACAGTTCATTAAAACAATGATCACAATAATATTCATAGTCATAGTCAACGTAATGTGCATCATAACGATCTATTGTTTCGTTACAATAATTACAATAAACAAACCTTTCATCAAAACAGCATACGCAGCAAGGATCTCCATCCGGCGCCCAGTAAACATCATCTTCTGAAATTGCGTTGCCGCAATATACGCAAACGTACTGCGAGCAATCCGAACAGTGAAAAGATGATTGTGTATCATCCTGTCTAAGCTGTCCACACTCAAAACAGTATACTCCCTCCGCACCTAAACTGAATTCCAACACATCCTCTGCATCGTGCGCACTTTTTAATACAATAGCAGCACATGCAGGGTCATCGTAAATATATGCTGAATTATACATCTTAATACGATTACTATTTATATTCAGCTTGACCCATGTACTATCCGGGTCAAAACCCGCATGAGTATTCAAAATACCAGCAACCATAGCCCGCACCTGTTTAGCCACAAACAACAGCTGCTTTGGATACTCTTTCATAAACAAAGCAGCGTTCTGATCAAAATTAATGTTTACCCATTGCCGCCAGATTTTCTTGGGCAGCTTTATACCTAAAGGAGAATACTCAGTCTTATGCAAATATGCATAAGCCAGTACCGTACTTTCATCAAGCAACATAGCCAACGGTGCTGTACGGTATGCACCTTCCAGCGCATAGCAGGACTTCCAGCCAGTCGTGTGCACAGATGCCATAGCTATATCCAGCGGATTAATCGAAAGTACCACTACAGCATCCTGCATCAAGCTTTCCAGCAATACTGAAAAAGCCAGATTAAGTTTGTCTGCATATTCTCTAACTAAATCATTATTGTGATTTTCTACTACCGCTTTGAAATACTTAGACGCCTTAGTTCCTGCAGGAAACTCGATAGTTTTCCCTGTAGACTCAATGTATATAGTTCTAGCCATTGCCAGCCTATTTGTGCACAATTCTTCCAAGGAAAACTTTATATTTTTAAGAACATTTTTAAAGAGACGCTTAAATCTAAGTTCGTGACGAGGTATAACAAATTCAGGAATAGCATTATTTTGTTCAATTATCTCATTTAAATCAAATGCATCTGGTTCAGAACTAAGCAATTCAGCTATATTGATTTTACACTCAATCCTGCCTTCCTCATCAAAGTAAGGCATTAATTTGGCTTTACGTCTCTCCCATGCTTTTTGGTATTTCTCCACAGCACTTTCAGATACAGTGTATCCAGCGTTTACATACAACTTCTCAAATAAACTCCAATCAAAATTCACCATTTAAAATTCCTCCTTTTATTTTTTTTTAAAAGCCGCAAGCTGTAATTCACAGCCACAATTAAAACTTGCTGTAATTCACAGCCACAATTAAAACTTTCACTTAAACCACAGCGGCAATTAAAACTTGCTGTAATTACAGCTACCATTAAGACTTGCTGTAATTCACAGCCATAATTAAAACTAAATTACAACCTTAATTACAGCCACAATTACAGCCATAATTAAAACTGAATTACAGCCACAATTACAGCCATAATTACAGCCACAATTAAAACTGAATTGTGACTGTAACCACAGCCGCAATTAGTGCCTAAATAGCTTTAGCTGAATTACAGCCACAATTCAGAATTCAAATTCTATCCTCCCTTCTTTTTAGTTTTATATATTTATGCAACAGTATGTGTGTTTATGCTAATGCATATTTATGCATACTGTTGCATAAATATACAATCTGTATAGACTGATAAGCGGACATGGTATGTATGCATAGCATGTACGCATAACATGTACGCATAGTATGTACGCATAGTATGTATGCATGGTACGTATGCATGGTACGTATGCATGGTACGTATGCATGGTACGTATGCATGGTACGTATGCATGGTATGCATGGTATGCATAGTACGTATACATGGCATGCAATCACATGCAATCACATGCAATCACATGCAATCACATGCAACCAAACAAGAAAAAGACACCAGCTATATCATGCGATATAGCCAGTGCCCAATGTATATATATGCATATACACACAGCACACACAATACAGGACACACACACAGTACAGGATATACACAATACACACAGTACAGGATACGCACAATACAGGACAAAGCCCGCTTTTAACGGGCTTGTCCAACTTCGTCCTCCGGTCTAAATGACCAAAGGACTCCGTCTTTGTTTCTGCCGACATGCAACGCGGCTAGTGACTCCTTATGCTCTACTGGGAACTCCAGCGGATCATTATCCGCCGGCATCCGCCAGTTCAGTTGGGCATATCGGAAGGTGTTCGACTGCCCCTCTGTTATGAACCACTCGCCAACAGCTATGTGTTGGCGCAGCAACACCGCCAAATCGGCAGCCTGCCGAACAGCCGGATTTAGCTGGACCGGCTGTTTGGTCGGGAATGTAAGTTCTGTTCCCTCCGGGAATATATGCACCCGGAAAGCTTTTATGCGTGTTCGGCCGCCACTCTCAATCACGGCGGCCACGTTTTTAATCCGCCAATACCTTCCTCCTCCAGAGGTAAAGCCCTCTGAGGATATAGCTTGGTAACAGTCGTCTGTAACGGCAACCAAGCCGTTGAACTTGATTGCCCTTCTTTCCTTGAGATCCCATAGAGATCCCAAGGAAAGGACTCTACGCAATACTAAATCGCCTGAAGCAGTCTGGCTTACTGCCCAAGCTCCAACTTCACAAAACCTGCTACGGGTATCAATAAGATACATTAAGTTTGTACGCATAATTAATTCCTCCCTTAATTAATTAATAAAAAGACACCGGCTATAGTGATAGCCAGTGCCTAGTATCTATAAAAAATAAAAATAAAAAATATAAAAATATATAATATAGGGCAAAAGCCCGCTTTTTTAGCGGGCTTGTAACTGTTCGATAAACTCAGATAGCTTTTTCTTGGCGGCATCGTCGCCGTCACGCTTAGACAAGTCTATGACCTGGCTAAGCTGCCCTTTATACAACATGCCCAGTAAAGGTATTTCAACCTTTTGGGCAAGTTTTGCCACAGCAAAGACTTGACGAGATGTAGGGAAGTCATAGTAAGACTTCTCACGTTTTTCCCCGATCTCAGTGTAGAGATCAGCTAATCTGCCGGCAACAATGGCACGTTTCTCCATTATTGCCCAATATTCGGCATCTAGTTCAGACAATTCCTTCTCAAGCTTTTTAATGTTGTCAATAGTCTTTTTACTCTTAGGTTGATTAGCTTTAGTCTTTGGTGGAGCATCAGAAGTTTTTAATGCATTAACTTCTGCACGTAAACTTTTAAGTTCACTTAACAGCAATTCGATAACAGTGTCATTGTCTACGGTCTTTTTAGCCATAGTAAATAACCTCCTTCAAGTTTTCAAAAAATATCCGAACAGATGTTCACTCTATAGCAACAGGGTATAGATATAACTATACTTCTATCCTCCTTTCTCACAAATATCCTGTCGTATTCTGGGCTTGTCCCTGCTGCCCTGGCTATATCATAGCACAAAAAAGTGCCAGTTGTCAAGCTTGCCGATTTTTCGGGATTTTCAATACCCTCCCAGGGTATACCTCCATCTTAGAATTGTAGAGAGTTGACCACCAATTGCGAAAATTTAACTGTCGCAACTGACACTGGAAATGAAATCGCCCACCACCCCCACAGGAAAACTGGTGCGGGACTAGGTATACCGCCGATTGGCCATACCGCCTAAAGGGTACATACGCATTCGTGTATATGCCATTTCTGTAAAAAACTTACAATTTTGTTCGGTAATAATCGAACGTATTGTTAATTTTTTGTTAATTCTTATGTATATTTATGCATTCCAGTGAATATTTATGCATTTCCAGTAAATTTTTACCAGCGTATTGTCAGCATTTTTTGCGTATTGTCAGCAATCTGTAAATTGTCAGACAATTTCCAGAATGCCCATAAATACTGGGCTGAAGGCACTGGAAAATTTTAGGTGTCAGCATTGTCAGCAAGTGTCAGCACGAAATAGAGTCAGTTACTCGCATACCTCTATATACCGATTTATAGGCATTTTCATTAAAAAATACATGAGAATTGACAGCAAAAAAGGGGGGTGTACCCCTTTTTGCTTTGAGGGGGGTATATAGGGGTATTTTGCTGACAATTCTTTAATTTTTTGAGAGTAAAATGCCTAAAAATAGGCGTTTGAAAGCATTTTTTAATTGACTCTATTTTATGCTGACAGTTGCTGACAGTGCTGACAGTAAATTTTTGCCAGCCCGCAAACGCTTGCCACGCCTTGGATACAGCGATCGACTAAAAATGGGTAACTGACTCTATTCTTTGCTGACAATGCTGACAATAGAGCGTATAAACATGCATGAAAGCACTCTTGACCTGGACATGAATTTATGCTTAGGGAATTTTATCATAATGATTTACAGTTCTTCCAGATTTATACAATAATTTTAGTTAGAAAGCTAACTAATGCGTGTCATTAATTGTAGAATTAACGCACATTAGTGCTTGCCACCACCGCTACCATTACCACCATCACCACCACCGCCACTTGTGGAAGTGACAGCAGCTGTGGCTGCAATGGGTTCCCGTCTTGGCAAAAGAGCTTTTGGAGTCCCGTAGGGGTAGTTTTCTGGTAGGAAATGGTTGATTACTATAAAACTAAGGATTATAATATATATGGTAGAGATTGGTTAGACACCACTCCTAGTTTGGTTTTGTATGTTGGTAGAATGGTTGAGAGTTAATTGGTAACATTGGGATTTAGGAAAGGAGTTATTACACTATGAATGAGCATGATAAGAATTTGGTAGAAGAAGAAGCTGTGGGTTTACTTGTATTAGTGCCGCGTAAGTGGCGGAATAAGGTGAAAGCGGAAGCGTACAGGCATGGGCTGACGCTGCAGAAGCTGGTGATGGTGTCAGTAGAACATTATTTGAGTGAGCATTTGGAAAAAATGGTGGTTGATAATGGCGAAAAGTAGGGGTGAGGTAGGCGAAGTGACTGGGTTTGAGAAGTTAAAAAGTAAAAAAGACGATTAGGTTTTTATGACTAGGAAGGTGGTGGTGGGTACGTGATATATACATATGGCTACATACCAAAAGATTTAATGGATGATAAAGAAAATGCAGGTTTTGAGCAAGATGTGGATGATGTTGTAAAGGAAGTTAAGGAACTGCTGTTAAGGAAAAGGGATGATTATGGTACGGAGAATATTAGTAGGTTTGGGGAGTTAGGTGTAGTTATTAGGTTAAGTGACAAGTTGAATAGGTTAGTTAACCTTGTGGTTAAGCCTAAGTTAAGTGGAAAAGGCGATGATGCGGTTAATAATGAGCCGATAGATGACACTTGGCTTGATATTATAGGGTATGGAATACTTGGGCTGCTTCAGCATCGTCAACTAAGGTAGTTAACGAATAAGTGTTAGCGAAAGTGGGAGTAATTCAATGGTGTAAGCGTTTAAGGATTACTTACGGAAAGGAGGAAGCGGAACTTGCGCAAGGTGCAATTCCACCCAGTGCTTAAAGGCAGGGGCTTCCTTGCGTGAGTTTCGTGAAAACAATAGAAAAACATAGAGATAGCATAAAAACAATATCTTTACCAAGGTTAAATGGTTTAAAGCCAGATTTAATATCGACCATGATTAAATTAACAGAAGAAGTCGGAGAACTAGGACAACTAATAGGCAAAATGAGAGGCATGAGTGGAGAAAAAATAGAAATTAATGAAGAAGAACTATATAGAAAAATAGCTGGAGAATTGTTAGATGTAAGTCAAACTACTATTACGATGATGTTTGTACTTGAAGAAGATTATGATGTAGACATAGACAAAGCTGTGAAACAACATTATAGAAAATTAAAACAAAAGGGTTATTTAGTGGATGAAATAGGCTAATCATTAGCAGCGGTTCTAATATATATAGGAAGGAGTTGTATATGTTTGGTTGATAAGCTGCAGTTTTGTTTGAGTGTGCGTAAGTTTATTGCTAAGGAAAAGGGATGGTTAGGTACACCGTCGGATTTGCTGGAAGAACTGCGTAAAATAGATAGTACGCTACAGATAGACAATGTGTTTCAGTTGTCAGCACTGCTAAGACACAATAAGGAACTGTTGGATAGGTACGAAGTTAGGTTTAAGCGTATGAGGATTGGTGCAGGCGGTGTGCGTTATATCATGCTGTGGTATGAAGATAATATGCAATATGCTATGAATAAACGCTGGGGTTTGATGCGGGATAGAGGGCGACCAAGAAAAAATAGATGCGATGCAAACGAAGCTGTTGGACAAGATGCTGGGTCAACTACCAACTAATTAGCACCATAGGTGCTTTAAGTGGAGGTGGTGATTTTTGGCAAAGGGTGTTAACTTAGATTTGGCGTATTTAATTTATTTGTTTATGGATGGTAAAACTACTTGGGCAGGGACTTATGATGATTTGCGTAGACCGTTAAAACGTATTGCTAAAGAGTATTTTTGCAAGGATATGACTGAGGACGACTTTAGTGATTTTATTTTTGATATAATGTGGTTATCAGATAACATTTCTTTTGGTATGAAACTAAGTAAAAGTCTTGATGCATTAGCTGCGTATGGTATTACGGTAGAGAAAAAACGTAGAACTGGCGGTACTAAAGTGTTAAAGCTTACTAAAGCTACGGTCTAAACAGTCCTGCGGAGTGACACAGTTAAGGGAGTGAATGGTGCTATGCAAAAGGTTTTAGTTGGGATTGACCCCGGACATGGCGGGCGTGATCCGGGTGCTGTGGGTTTAGGTGGTACTAAAGAAAAGGATGTTACGCTGGCAATAAGCCTTAAAGTTGCACAAATACTGCGTGCTGCTGGGGTTGACGTGTTACTTACACGAAATACTGATACGCATTTAGGGGTAGACCAAAGACAAGACTTGTTTGCCCGCAGTCATAAATTTAATACTGCAAATTGCGATATAGCAGTGTCTATTCATTGCAATTCTAGTGCTAATCGTGCAGCTAATTACTTTTCAGTTTACGTTATAGGTTTAGGTGGGTCTGCAGAAAAACTAGCAAAATTAGTTGTTGAGGAGATTAAGACTGCTACTAATTGGCATTGGGGATCGGATGATGACGGTGTAAGAGAAAAGAACTTGCATATGCTGCGTGAAACTAAAATGCCAGCTATATTAATTGAATGTAATTTCATTAGTAATGCTGCGGTTGAACTGCAGCTTAAAAATCCTGCTTTTCAGCAAGTATTAGCAGAAGCAATTGCAAAAGGTATTCTAAAGTATTTTAAAATGGAGGTGAATGGTATGCCTGAGCAGTGGAAGTTAGATATTATTGAAAAAGCTAAACAACTTGGCTTAATTACTCAAGATCATAATCCAGATGAACCTGCTAGTAAATGGTTTGTTTTGCAGGTTTCGATGAACGCACTTAATATAGTAGAAAGTAAGAAGAAGCAATAAACACAGTTATAGGCAAACATACGTACGGTTAATGGTAGTTATTGGTAAATGTTAGGGAGGTGCTGGTGCGAATGGCTTTAGAGCAGGTACTTATATACGGTTTTCCAGCAATAGCAATTATTATTGCTGTGGTTAAAGTTGCAAGGGAACTAGGCTTTGATACAAAGTATGTCCCAGTATTAAGCTTAGTTTTAGGTATTCTTTGTGGTATAGTAATTTCCTTTGAACAGGGATTGACTATACCTGCAGGTATAGTTTTAGGGGTAGTTTTAGGTACTGCCGCTTGTGGTACTTATGACGTAGGAAAATATACTAATAAAGTATAAAGAAAGTGGGGGTTAATCCCCACTTTCTACAATTTGTTTATATTTTTGGAAAGTTATTGGTGCGATTGGGTAGACCAAACGCACTATTTTTTCTGCCAATTCCCTAATTTCCTTTTGTGCGTGTTTGTCTAGACGTAAGTCCAGTAGATTAAATAAAGACCTAGCATTAATACTCATTGTAAGATTTGTTGCTGCAGCCTGTGGAAGAACCATACGAGCATCTTCTGGTGCTATACCGTTATTACTTAATTGTGTGTATACCTCTAGTGCTTTATCCACAAAATCTATAATAGTAGCTTTATGTTCTTCAGGTATGTGGTCTGGTATTACAAAATCTAACTTTTTCTTCGTGTAGTTAACATACCGTTGGCTTTCTACGGTATAACTAGCTATTCGGTGTCTAGTAAGTTGAGCTAAACACGCACGACTGATACCCTGTATGGAAAAGGTAAATACCAGATGTTCAAACACAGAGGTGTGTCCATTTTGCAAACAGCGGGTTATTGCTTTAGCACTAGGTTTTGTACGATAGCAGTAACTAATAGCTTCAGCTATTAGTGCATCGCCTTCCGCTAAATTTAAATCATTCTTTATTGAGTTTACTGGTCTAGAGTATGCCACTAACTCAACCTTCAATACAATCACTCCTTTTAGGTAATTTATGCTATTATTATAATGTATATAATAATTTTTGTAAACTACTTGACAATAAATATTATAAATGTTAGTATATGTTCATCGTTAAAATGTTTTGGAGGTGTTATGCTTGTACGTTAAAAGTAGATTAGCTGTAGTTTTAGCTGAGCGTCGTATGCGAATGATAGACCTTGTGGAACTTACAGGAATTTCATTTAATACTATTCGGCGTTATTATTACGGTGACGACATTAAAAAGCTGGATTTGGATATTGTAAACCGTATCTGCCAAGCACTTAATTGTACGATTTCTGATTTATTCATTTTTGTCAATCCTGATGAACAGGAAATAGACAAATAGATAAGTGAAATGCATCCGTAAATAGGGGAGGGATGCTTTTTTGGCTACGAGAGAGGAGTTTATAACAAGTGCGGCAGATTTAAGGTTTAGGGCTGGGTTTTCTGTGATACCGTTAATAGCGGGAACAAAAAAACCTATTGTTTCTTGGGAGAAATATCAGAAAGAAAGAGCCGGTTATGGAGAAATACTGCTATGGTGGTCTGCAGAAGATTCACGTAATGATAAAAAGGGTATAGCAGAAGTATGCAATTTAGGAATTGTTTGCGGCAGTATTAGTGGCGGTTTAGTTGTATTAGATGTTGACCCTAGAAAGGGTGGTTCGTTAGGCACATTATTTAGAAAGTTCGGTTTAGATTTAACAGAAGCAGTTATGGTGGAAACAGGTGGTGGCGGATGGCACATCTACTACAAAGCACCTAAAGGAAAAATAATTAATACTATGGTTTTACTGCCGGGTATTGAGGTTCGCAGTGAGGGTGCTATAGTAGTTGCACCACCGAGTATCCATCCAGATACTGGTAAAGAGTATAAATGGGTATGCAGTCCGTTTGATCGGGAGATTGAGCCTTTACCATTCCAGATTATGCAGGCGATAGAGAAAAAGAAAATAGATAACACTGTTAGCGTAAAAGGATACGGGCCAGAACCAACAGATGAGATTGTACGAAGTGTACTGCGTGAAGTTCTTCTTAGTGTTGGTGAACAAGCAGATTCTCAATCAGAAGCGATTAATCATTATATACTAGGTAAATTTGATAAGCGACGGGATAAAGAAATAGATAGGTCTGGTTGGTCGTATACTCTTGCAAGGCTGCTTTTAGAAAAAGGTATAGTTGCTCAAGATGACCATATCCGTTTAGCCACAGTTGTATATGGTTCTAACGTACATAAATCTAAATTCAAGAATAGAGCGGATAGATGGCAAGATGCGTGTAGAATAGCTGATGTTGCGATTAACGCAGATTACTCAGAAGGCATTGACGAATTTACAGAAGTTATTGCTAACAAATACAAAATCCCACCATTTCCAGAAAAAATCTGTACTGGACTTATAGGTGAAATAGCCCACGCACTTGATGAAATAAGTGAAGCGCCTTTAGCGTATTTATATCATGCGTTAATGACGTGTTTTAGTATTTACGCCGCAGGAAGTGTTACATTAAACACTAACCTGAAAGTTAAACCAACACTATATACAATTTTGTTAGGTCATAGCAGTCACAGTCGTAAATCTACAGCTATAGATAAAGCTATTGACTTTTTTGGAGATGCCTTAGGTGATAATTTTTATGACCGCACATACCAAGGATTTTTTGGTAGTGGTGAAGGTGTTCTTAAAAAATTGGCTGATGTTGGACAGAAAAATTCAAGAGGTTTAGCTAATGTCCTGTGGAGTGTAGATGAGTTTGAGCAGGTTATAGCACGAAGTACAATGGAACACAGTATATTAGCACCTTTGCTGCAGACTTTATATGAAAGCGATAGGTTTGAGTATACAACTGTAACAAGAAATGTTCGTGTGACAAATGCTTATCTCAGTTTGTTAAGCTCATCTACTATTGACACTTTTGCATCCATGTGGGAAAAACGCTTAACAGAAGGCGGTTTATTGAACAGGCTTTGGTTGGTAGCACCACATCCTGCTAAGAAGTTGGTATTACCTCCAGAGTTAGGTGCGGAAGGTGAACGTTTAAAAGAAGATTTGCGTGAATTAATTTGGTCACTGGAACAAGGCCCTGTAATTAAGGTGGGTGGTGTTGAGCGTAGGTTAGCCGCTGAAATAAATACACATAAAATACCTTTAACAACTAAAGCGTTAGACTTGTGGACTGATTTTTATTTGGAAGAATTTCCTATACTTACAGAAGAAGCACCAGAAGCAGCACGTAGACTTGAAACATATGGTTTACGCTTTGCATTATTAACAGCGTTAAGTCGTAAAGAATTTGAAGGTATAAGTAGGGATACTTTAGAGAGAGTCATAGCTTTATTAAAATATGAATTTAGTGTCCGTAAAGCACTAAAACCATTAGACGCTAAAAGCGATACTGCTAAAATAGAGCAGCTTATTTGTAGGAAGTTATGCGAGGGACAGTTAACTAAACGTGATTTGTATAGAAGTATCAGTGGGCATAGGTATGGTGCTGGTTTATTTGAACGCGCACTAGATAATTTAGCACGAATTGGTTTTATACACATAGAACGCAAAGGTAAACAAGCACTTATAACCTTAGTGGATACTCTGGATTAGTTGACTTGATAAAGATATAATGTTACTTTTATGTAAAATAATTGTTGTATAAATATACAGCGGTTTGCATTTTTATACAAGCCAGGAGGCTGTATTTACTTGTTTGAACCTTGGGGTAGTTATGACGAATTTTATGAAGCATGGAAAAACGCTGCATTGCACATACCTTTAGATTTATCTGTTGTATATTTGCGTTTGTTAAGTTGTGGTACTACGCATTTTACAGCAAAGATACCGAAAGACAGTAAGTACATTGTTTATAAGACTACAAGAGATACTATTTGTGGTTGGCATAAGCGTTTAAGCAATCCAGACTCATATGCACGCAGAGTATATTATGGTTGCGACTGGAAGAAAGCAGTTTTATATGCAGAAATTTTTGAAATAGACCCTTTAATGATTGTAAATGAAAATGCTTTTAAATCTGAAAAATATACTGTTATCGGCTCTAACTATTGGTATCGCCCGTATAAAATACTTTTTACAGCATACCAGCAAGGTATACCTCTTAAAGATCTTGTACCTGAATGGTATCACCCAAACTTAGAACAAGCAAAACGTGAATGGTATTATTCAAAATACCATATAATGCTGTATGCAGGTGCTGCACAAACTAATAAATACAACACATACAAAAAGCGTATGCATTTGTATAATGCACTTTGTACTGCTGAAAAATTAGGAATACCTATTAAAGATTTATTTATAGATGAAACACCTAAGAATAGAACAGCTTTTGGCATGACTGCCCAAACATTAGGTAAATTAGATGAAGTAGATTCAATGTTTGTTTACGCTGTAGGGTATTTATTAGCTAATGGTGTAGGTGCTACGGATGACGGTGAACTCGAAGATGCGTTACGGAAGTTGATAGTTAAACGTAACGAGTGGAGGAATATATATCGTGCAAAAAAAAGATCAAACACAGAAGGAACAACTTGATAAAAAAGTTGTGGAGTATCTAAAAAGCTTAGAACCTGTGGAGGAAGATGACGCTACATCCAGTGTAGCAGTTTTACCAGCTAATATAGATGAACTTATACAGACATTAGATGAAACGATAGTATCCTACTTAACAGCACCACGTCTGCCTGCGAAAGAAGATTTTAAAACAATGTTTGAATTATCATTAGAGTTTGAAGATTTTCTGCGAGTATTTAAAGAACGTGTTGCTGTTAGTGCATTAACTTATGTGCCAGCAGCGGTACACGCTATGGGTAAACTGGCAGCACAAGGAGATGTCCCAGCGGCTAGAGTATTATTCACTTTAGCTGGTATGGATACTAACAGTAAATCAGGCAGCACCAGTAATGTTTTAACTCAAGTTAATGTAAATGTACCTACTTTAAAAGACATGGTGGTGGATGTCAGTGACAGCACAGATTGATACTTTATGTGCCGCACACGCTAAAGCAGATTATAAAGATTATTTAACACAATTAACCCTGCATTTTGTGGATAGACTATTTCCAAAAAGTGCTAAGAAAACTATTATGGATATGCCACTAATTGGGCCTAATGGTTTACGTCAACAGTTAGGCGAATTAAGTTTAGAGTATTTTGCTAGAGCGTATTTTCCAGAATATTTCATTAAACCGTTAGGCGATTTTCATAGAGCAGCGTATGAAGAACTAACTAAAATTTTAGCTAAACCTCCTTCACGTAGGCGTTTAGCCAGAGGGTGGCCTCGTGGTTTTGCTAAATCAACTATCTTTAACTTTTTCACACCTACAAATGCTATGGTTTATGGTAAGCGTGGTTTTATACTGCAAGCTTCTGATACTGAATCACAGGCTACAAGTTTCCTTGCAGATATTAAAAATTCTTTAGACGGTAATCCACATATATTCCAAGATTTTGGTGATGTCAAAGGGAATGTCTGGCGCAGCGATATGGTTGCAGTTAAAAATGCTAAAGGTGTTAGTTATGTGGCGGCTATAGGTGCAGAAAGTAGTGCTCGTGGTATTAGGCAAGCACAATATAGACCACAGCTTATTACACTTGACGATTTAGAAAATGATGAATCTGTGCAAACGTTGGATAGGATAGAAAAGCGGTATAAATGGTTAACACGCACATTAATTCCTATCGGTGACGAAACTACTGACATAATTTATGTAGGTACTGTTTTAGCTGAATCTTGTGTATTTGATAGAGTATTAAACGATCCTGCATGGGATGCACAAAAATACTCAGCAATAAAACGGTGGAGTGACTCACCCCTATGGGATGAGTGGAAACGTTTATACACAGATTTGACGGTAAGTAAAGAAGAACGTAGTAAGCAGGCACGAGAATTTTATGAAGCAAATAAAGAGGAGTTACTTAGAGGTACTGAGGTGCTGTGGCCCGAAGGTAAGTCTTATCTTGATTTAATGGAAATGTATATAGATATTGGTGATTTAGCTTTTCAAGCGGAAATGCAGAATACACCGATTAATCCACAGGACTGTATATTTAAACGTGATTGGTTTAGTTACTACGATCCAGAAGTTACACTAAATCGTATAAAAATTGTGGAGTATGCTGGTGCAGTTGACCCATCTCTTGGTAAAAGCAAGCTAGGCGATTATACTGCTATTATTACATTAGGGCGTGGTAGTGATGGATTTATTTATGTTATTGATGCTTTAATAGAACGGATGCCGCCTGATAGGATTATCGACACTATTTTACAAAAAGCAAAACAGTATAGATATACACGTTTTGGTATAGAAGTAAACCAATTCCAAGATTTGTTACGTTTAGAACTGCTTAGAGAAGCAACACGTCGAAATATCTATTTACCTGTCACAGAAATGCGACATAATAAAGATAAGGTCATACGTGTCCAGTCTTTAGTACCATATGTAAAAAATAGATACTTACGATTTAACAGGAATCACACACTTCTTTTAGACCAACTATACAATTTCCCTAAAGGTAGAAACGATGATGGCCCAGACGCATTAGAAATGGCTGTGCGTCTGCTTAATACAGGGCCAAGCATTAGTGCAATGGAAGGTGGTGTGGATTCCAGTTACAGTAGAAGAACCTCTGATGATGACGATGATAATGCTAGAAGTTACGGTCTTAGCTGGACAGATTTTTAGGAAAGGGGTTATGAAATGCCTTATTGGTTCGCAGTCGTTTTATTGTTGTGGACACCATTTATTTGCTTATCGAGTATAATTATAGGTGCTTACATCATGTGGTGCAAAGAGCGAGGTGCTAATCCATTAACTGATGTAAAAACTATATTTATGCCTGAACCTTCTACTGCAAATAAAAATATAGATGAACCTATAGGTTTTTATGACTAGGAAGGTGGTGGGTACGTGATATATACAGATGACTACATACCAAAAGATTTAATGGATGATGAAGAACTGGAGGAGTTAGAAGCACTAGAAAAATTTAAAATAGACGAACAACTAGAAAAACTAACTGAGCGTGTGCAAAATCATTTGGATTGGGCAAAAAATAGTACAGGGCGTAAAAAAGCGGAAGCCCGTTGGCGAGATGCTTGGAATTTTTGGTGCGGCAGACAATGGGATGGTATTCAGTCTTTTGGTATTCGAGGTAGAGATGCTGCTAGAAAGAGTATGAAACCTTGCCCTGTGGATAACTTTTTCAAGGCACAAATAGAGGGTATTGTCGGGGACATTTGCGATTCACCTGTGGATATTATTTTATCGCCAACAGAACCTAGTGGTGAAGAACTTGTTTTAGCATATCAAGCTGCTGTTAAACATGTATTGCGTGTTAATAGGTTTGAACGACAACGTGAAACCATAGTACGTAATGCAGAATTATATGGGCCAATGTTAGGTAAAGTATATTGGGATTCGGAGTGGGTTGGTGGTTATGACGTACCGTTTGTAGGTGAAGTGCGTATAGTTACTATTTCACCAGAAAATTTATTTATTGACCCACGAGTTAAGGCTACAGATCCATCAGCAATATCTTGTGCTGAATTCATTATATACGCTGTTAAACGGTCTTTAAGTTATATTAGGAAACGCTATCCAGAAAACGGGCATAAAGTACAAGCGGATACCTATGCAGGGTATTTATCTACAATTAATCCTGAACAAGCAGAAGGTGCTATTAGTCCAGAAGATATGTCAGTGTTGCTGATAGAGTATTGGTACACAGGAGAACCTATTGCACCTAATTTTCCTACGGATTTAGAATATGAGCCTTTTACCGATAATACTGGTAAAGGTGTTCATGTAGCAGTTGTTGCTGGCGGAGTATTGCTAGAGCATAAAACATATGTTTATCCAAAATATCCATTTGCAATAGATTGGCTATACCCTAACGAAGAAAGCGGTTATGGTTATAGCGATGCTCATGACATGCTATTACCTCAGCTTATTTTGAACAAATTAAATGAAATAGGTATTGAAGGACATTCTATACATTCTGTGGGTAACTGGGTTACAGATGAAGGAAATATCCGTAATCCACAGCAATTCCAGAAATTTGCGACAACAGGTGGTGCTATCTTACCAGTCGTTGATGCTAGTCGCATGAAGCGTGAACTTGGTGGTGGTGTTTCTGGCTCATTGTTTAACCACTACAATCAAGAACAACGTGCTATGGAAGCTGTTAGCGGCAGAATTGATATAACGCAGGGTCGTGCACCAAGAGGTATACGAGCAGCGTCTGCTATATCCCTCTTACTGCAACAAGCTGCAGGACGTATTAGGCAGCGTTCTAGATCAGTTGCCAGCTATATTGAGCAGGTAATAGATTTAGTTATTATGAATATAGGACATTTTTATACTGACGAACGTTTAATACGGGTTGATGGTGTAGACGATAAACCTAAATGGCTGACTGTAACTAAAGACTCTTTTGTTAGGTACAAAAACTATGTGGATTTGGATGGCAACCAGATACAAGAGGAATTTATACCACAATTTGATATTATCGTTAATGTAGGTTCAGAAACGCCTACATCGAAAGTATATTATGCAGAATTAGCAACACAGCTATATGATAAAGGTATTATAGACGAAATAGCATTACTTGAAGTATTAGATTTCCCAAGATGGCGACAAGTATTAGAGCGTAAAAAGAAAGCAGAGCAGGAAGCTATGCAACAACAAATGCAAGCTTCTGCGATGCAAAATAACGCTGGTGGAGGTGTTATGCCACAAGATACACCTATAAATATACAATCTAATATACCTGAAACACCTGTAGCAAATCCCATAAACGAACCTGTGGGTATGCCTACAGAAAGTGTGCAGGAAAGCGATACTGCTACAACAAATATTCCACCAGAACTACTAGAACAACTAATGTTATCACTGCAAGGTGTACCACGTAATCCTAGTGGTGCAGTTGTAGGTACTGCTGATGACGATGAACTAACGCAGTTAGTGGCATTGGTTCAGCAGTTACAGATGGGTAGAACCCCGATTACCTAAGCGGCACATCGGCTTTACAGATGTGGTAAATACGCCTACGCACAGGGTGTTAAAAATGTGTGTATATTACCCGTTACAGTATGGGTTAAGCTGTAGAGGAGGATATTTAATGTTTAAAAAAGAAGATGATTTTAGATTTGATTTGCAATTATTTAGTGATGCTGGTGACGATCCTTTAGTAGATGACGATGACGATGATGATGCTGATGCTGGTGGTCTACTAGATGCTTTTGATTTGGATTTAGATGCTGATGACGATGATGAGGATTATAACGATACTGAGGTTATACCTAAATATCGTGTGCAGCAGCTTATTAAAGAACGTGTGAACAAAGCACAGCGTAAGTACCAGCGGTTAGCAGACCAATTTAAAGAAATTTTTGGTGTTGATCCAGAAGAAGCTATGGAATTAGCTAAGCAGTATCAGACTACTGCAGGGTTTGATAATGCACAGCTAAATTATGGCGTACCACAAAATAATTTTGTACCTGACGGTTATATACCCGAAGGTGCTTATGCACAGCCTGCACAGTCAACGTATCTTGCACAAGATCCAGTAATCGCAGATTTGCTTGCATGGAAGGAGAACATAACACGCAGGCTTAATACTGAGCGTGAAGCTATGGAGTTTGTGCAGAAGTTTCCGGGGGTTACTGAGATACCTCCAGAAGTAATTGCTAGACGTAATGCAGGTGGTGTTACTTTAGCCGAAGCGTATAGTATTTATTTAGGTAATAACATCAACAAACATACAGCAAATGCTCGACGTGAAGGTGCTGAAGCCGCTAAACGGAATATCCAGCGTAATAAAGCGTATAGTACAGAGGGTGCAGATTACTTTGCAAGCTCTGGTGCTAACGATGTGGATATTCTTAGTAGCGAAGAACGTGAATTTGCTGTTAATGTTTTAGGTATGAGTCCTAAACAATATTTAAGGTATAAGAACAAAGCACAGAAGTATCGTTTTACTGAATAGGAGGTGTCATTTTAATGTTTAGATTAGTTGAACAGACTGATAAAGCTCCAGTAATTATGGAGTTTTATGTGAATAATAATGAAGCTATTGCTGAAGGTGAGTGTTTAGTTTTCGCTAACGGCAGGTTAACCAAGGCATCTGCTGGTGGTGCTGTAGCAGCAGTTTCTCTACATAGTGTCGAAGCAGGTATCGACAAAACCTGTAAAGTACATTTAGTCCTTCCCGGACAAGTTTGGGAAACAACTTATACGGGTACTCCAGATGCCGGCTTTGTGGTAGGATGCGCCACAGCAGATATAGATAGCACTGGCACTATGCTGAACGCTGCAGATGTTGAATCAGGGCCTTGTGCTATAATTGCTATAGATGGTGCGAACGCTAAAGCCAAAGTTGTTTTCAAAAATAGACAGTTGTCTTAAAGATAATTTTACTTAATGGAGGTGGCGTGGCATTATGATGACAAGAGAAAAATTTGCACAGTTTCTAGAACCCTATTTATTTCAGGTTTACGAACAAACCATAGAGCAAGGTGACGACCTTGTAACTAGATTATATAACGTAAATACTTCTGAAAAAGCGGAAGAAAAAGTTGCTGGTATTGGTAACTTGGGGTTAATGCAAAAGTGGAATGGTTCTGTTTACTACGACACACCTAACCCCTTGTGGGATAAAGTTTATCGCCATGAAAAATATTCTATTGGTATTATGATTGAGCGGGATCTTTGGGAAGATGCACAATATCCAGAAATTAAATCCCGTATAAACGCTGCTACTTTATCCGTACATCGCACCAGACAGTTACATGCAACAAGCGTTTTTAATAATGCTTTTGATATTAACTTTCCAGGGCCTGATGGCAGACCTTTATGTGATACACAGCATCCTTTATATCCGGGTGCTACTGAAGTACAGAGTAATGCTGGTACTTCTGAACTCAGTATTGACAACATCGAAGCTACCCGCATAGCTATGATGAATTTCACTGATGACAGAGGTAAAAAACTTTTAATACAGCCGGATACCATATTAGTTTCACCCTCCCTGCAAATGCGTGTGGAAGAATTTTTGAAATCTGATGGTAGAGCCGATACCGATAAAAGAGCAGATAACGTTCGTAAAAATGCGTACAACGTTATTGTGCTTCCTTTACTTGAAAATAGTAATAATTGGTTTATGGTAGACAGCAAATTAATGAAACAGTACCTGATGTGGTTTGAAAGACGTAAACCTGTACCTGAAAGAGATGAAGATTTTGATACTGAAACTCTTAAATGGAAATATGTATGCAGATACAGCTTTGGTTTTCATGGATGGCAGTGGATTTATGGACATAATGTAGCATAAATATGTAGCTAAGCCTAGTTGTTAGGGGGGCGATAGCAGAGGGATAGCACAGCGTCCCTCTGCTATTTGCATATTGTAGGGAGGTGTGACGTTAGTGCAATGCGATCAGCACGAGAATATGTGTATGGAAATGCGTACTTTAGATAAACGTGTGACTACATTAGAGAAAAATGCTTTAATCAACGATCACTTAATTGATAATTTATGTGAACAGTTAAGCGTACTTACAGAGGAGATTAGACATTTAGCAGTAGAACAAGGAGAGCGTATTACACAGCTAGAAATACAAAATAGCTCAGATAAAACTGAATTGCGGTATTTAGGGGAAAAGATAAACCAAGCTATATCTATATTCCTGTGGGGTGCTGGTGCGCTAGCTACATTCTTATTAGGACTACTAACGTACGTACTTCAAACAAAAGTGTTATCTTAGCGTGGAAAAGAAGGTGGTGTCTTATTAAATGAATTTGTTAGAGTTATGTAATTATTACTGGTGGAGCATTGACGACAACCCTGCTAATCCGCTGCTTATGGATAAACAAACTTTAGTACAGTTAATTAACCAAGCACGTCAGGACTTAGCTAAAGATTTAAATATTATAAAGGAGGTAACTTTAGTACCTGACGCTAATGGCGTTGTGGATTTACCTGAGGATTTAATATTACCCCTGCGTGTTATTTGGGAAGCTGGTGGCAACACCACTGAATTAACGCCTATTTATGACATTAATTTAGCGAATGTGGGTTCGTTAGCAGTTACGCAATACCTATTCTTAGAACGATTACGCATACAAATTTTTGATAAACCGCCAGAAGCTGGTGTAGTAAGAATGTGGTATAAAGCGTATCCAGACGATTTAGTAGAAGATACAGACGTACCAGACGAATTGCCCGTAGAATACCATGAATTACTAGTAACCGTATATGTACGCAGTAGACACGCAATTAAATTAGGACAGTTTGCTGTGTACCAAAATTTAGCAGCCTTATGGGAAGATATTAAACGTGAGTTAGCTGGTGTTGTTGACGTTCGTATTAAACCTGTGGTTGCAGAAAGGGAGTTTTTATGGTAAGACGTTCATTAAATTATTCTTGGGCATCCGCTGATATACAACAGGAATTTATCGCATGGGAAGGTTTTAACGGTATGGACTTAGTAAGCGATACTGTAAACCTTGCTAAAGACTCTGTGACTTTTGCTCTTAACGCAGACTTTACTACGAATTATGGTGCTATTACTAAGTGTCCGGGTATAGACAAACTGTTTCAAGTACCTCCACCAATTAAAGGCAGTGCTTTAGTAACTATAAAAAATAAGCAATACATTCTTATTGCAAATGATAAAGATTTGTATGCCGTGCAAGGCGGACGCCGTATATATTCATTCAATACTAAAGATACATGGCAAACTGGTACGGGTACTGTTGAGTACACTGCTGAAGGCACAATTAAAATACCTAGTGGTCAAACGACAGCTTATTGGCAATCGCCAGTGCTTTCATTAGGTGACTGGCCTTATGAAGCTACTTGCACCTACTTAGCAGCAGTACCTACAGGCAGTACACTACTTGTGGAATATGCTAACAGTGAAGATAATGTAACATGGTCTGATTGGGCAGAATTACCTAGTAACGGTATACCGGACACTATCACTAGTTATATGCGTTATAGATTTACATTAACTGGTGCTGATACAGATTTTTATGTAGCTAGTTGTACTTGTTATATAAGGGGTGAATTTCAAAATCCCGTAAAAGTGTATTCTGGTTTAAGCGGTAACTACGTTAATTTTGCTACATATAAAGATAAAGTTTACATTGCACATGGCGGTAGACCTTTAGTGTTCAATGGCACAAATGTTAGATTAGCCGGTGTAGATGCCCCGACAAGTGCGGCGACTATTGCAGCGTCCACAACTGAGGGTGCGCCTAACGGTAAGTATACTGCCCGTTATACATTTGTTAATGCTGATAAAGTAGAGTCTAATCCATCACCTGTATCTGCTGAGCTAACTGTAACTTCTAAACAGATAGATTGGACAATTCCTGTCGGGCCTGAAGGTACAGTGGCTAGACGGTTGTACCGCACAACAGCTGATGGCAAAGCTCATTACTTTGTAACGGAAATTGCTGATAATACTACCACAACTTATACAGATAACAAAAGTGACGCAGAACTTCTAACATCCACAGCATTAGCTGATGACAACAATGTACCACCAGAAGCGAGTAATATCTGTTTACATGGCGACGTTATGTTCTATGTGGACAGTACGGATGATAAAACCTTATGGTATTCAAAGCCTGGGATGCCTGAGCAAGTACCACAAATATCAGGCAAACGGTTTTATCTAACATTTCCTTCAAGTATACGCATGATTTATAGTTTCTCTAGCGTACTTTTTGTATCTGGCTACGGATACACTAAGTTTATTTCTGGTAAGATTTTTCATAGTGACCCTACTGTTAGTGATATAGTAATTAACGATTTAGGTGGTATGGGTGCTTTACATCAGGAAGTTGTTGCACCGATAAATACACAAAAAGGGCCTATCGGTTTAGCAATGCTTACGGACAGCAAAGAACTTTTTTTAATTACACCTACTGTTATAGATGATATTTTCTCTGTACCGCCTATTTCTGGCCATGTTCAACCGCTGCTGTATGATAGTGCGGATGCAGGTAAATATTCTGTTAAATCTTTTAGAGATAATTTATTTGTGATATTTACTCCAGAACATCCATCTCTTACACAAATAGCTGATAGTGCTGTATTAAAGTACAATGCTACTACTAGACGGTGGCAGGGTGTAATTACAGCACCTGTCAATAATATATTAACTACTCCTTGGCGTATGTATGCGGTTATGGAAGATGGCTCTGTGGGAAGGTTTCTTACTGCTGAAGATGTACTTATATGGGGTAAACGTTGGGGGTCTTATTGGGGGCATGTACCCACAACTATAATGGATAAAACTGTACCATTTATTGTAGATACTGCATATAAGGCGCCATCTAAATCACAAAAAGCACGTTATCGTTATTTACAATTAATTGTTAGTGGCGATAGTATAACTGATAATTTAGAAGTGCATGTTGTTGTAGATGGTGTGACACAGGTTGTAAAAGTTGGCCCAAAAGAGAATTGGAATGTGAGAAATATTTATGGCGGTACATATGGTTTTGGGCGGCAAAGTGCTGTTATTTCTGGTATATTTCCATTAAACTTACCGCCGGGGCGTTTTGCAGGTATACGTCTTTATGATGAGTCTCCTTACCCAATCACTGTATACGCAGTAGTATTAATATGTGAACCAGTACGATTAATGCAGGGAGGGATATAAGTGGCTGAAGTCAAGCGTACTTTTGACGGTACTATTGGTCAGCGTTCTAAAGGACGCGGCGGGGCTGACCAAATAGAGCATGATTTAGATAATTTATTTGCGATGTTAGATCCATCTAGTACCATAAAAGACTTTGATACGGGACAAACATATCCCGGTGGTATAAAACCAGAATATTTAGCAAGCGATTTTAGACTTAACGATACTTTCGTAGGTGAACGCACAATAAATCCAGATATTACTGAACCGTATGCAGAAACAGGTACGTTAACTAAATTATTAAGCTGGTTCGCTAAGCGTTTTAGCGAAATATTGGGAACAGGTTCTTGGAAAAGCACTCCGCCTGTGACACTTACAGAAGCGTATCAACACATAACAGCAGACGCACCCCATACAAGACATGAAACATTAGAAGGTGCACAGGCAAAGGTAGATTTACACAATGCTACTACAAATAACGTACATGGTGTAGCAGGAAATGTTGTTGGTACTACAGATACGCAAACACTTTTTAATAAGTCTTTAGGTTCAGATTTAAATGCAGCTAACAACAAAATTATTAATTTAGCTGCACCTACGTCTAATACAGACGCAGCCACAAAAATTTATGTAGACAACACCTTAGGCACACATAAATCTAGTAACGACCACGATAGTAGGTATTACACTAAAAACCAGCTTGCCACAGCAGGGCAAGCTATTGTAAGCTGGGGTAATCTTGTGGATGTACCTAATCTAGCTGACCCAAATTTTGCAGGGTGGTTACCACATAGAAATAATTTACCTCTGGATAAACCTGTAAATACTGTATACGGCGTTACTAATGATGGAGATGGTAAGCCTGCTTTGTATGTATGTGTAGCAACCAGCGGTGGTTTAGATGCTCAGTGGAAAAAAATAGGCGATGTGGATTGGACAAATAACCACAGTGGTTTAACTGGTTTGCTTAATGATGATCATCCGCAGTATTTAAATTTAGAGCGTGGTGATAATTTATACTATCGTAAACAAGAGGTAAACAATTTACTTACAGGAAAGGCTGATGTTAATCATACGCATACTGATTATGTAACTAGAGTAAACGGCAGTTTAGCAGGCGATTTAGATTTTGCAGGGCATATAGCTAAAAATATGGTAGAAGACAAAGGCATAGCGTTTCCGCCAGACCCTGTGGTTGGGCAAAGATTTTACCGTACAGATTTAAACGAATCTTTTGTGTATAAAGGTACTACAAGTGGTTGGGTAGCTGTATCCGGGCGAGGTGCTGTATTAAAGCGTGAGACATTTACAGCAAATACTTCTGGTGTAGTTACATTTGTACTTACGACAGGCAGGTATGAAGTAGGCACATCATCGCTATTAGTTTTTAAAAATGGTGTGTTAGCTAGTCATACTGAAATCAGCAGTATCTCATTTCAATTAAATGTAACTTTAGGTGATATGATAGTTGCATGGTATTTTGAGAATACTCCAGAAGTAATTAATACGGCTGTGCAGAAGGACGGTTCGTTGCAGACAAACTTAAATGCTGATATGCTAGACGGTAAACACGCTTCAGATTTTGTACCATCCACACATTTGGCGGAACACTTACGAATAGAAATAGGCGTAGCACCACCGGAGAATCCCAACAGCAATACGTTTTGGCTCGAAGATTTGGGGGAGTCGATTGATTTTGTATTGGGGGGTGGCTTATTAATAGGTAACGCTAGTACAGATGGTAGTGATGATGTTTGGTTTGACGAAAACGTTTAAAAAAGGGGTGGTGGGGAATGGCAGATAAAAAAGTACAAATAAAGTTTAGAAATGCGCAAAACGAGTTTGATAATATCTATCCGAAAACTAAAATGGATCTAGTCGAAGGATTACAAGCGGCGTTGGACAATAAGGTTGATATAGTTGAAGGGAAACAGTTGTCCACAGAGGATTATACAACTACTGAAAAACAAAAATTGGCAGGCATTGAAGCCGGAGCTAATAATTACATTCACCCCACATCAGCTGGAAATAAGCACGTACCTTCTGGTGGTGCTGCAGGGCAAATATTGAAATATGGCGGTTCAAGCGGTACTGCCGTATGGGGTAATATTACTGAAAGTGAATTACCAACGATTTCTGTATCTAAAATATCAGGCTTAGGAACAGCTGCTGCAAAAAATGTCGGAACAAGCGCAGGAAACGTACCAGTATTAGGAAACGATGGCAAACTAGACGCTAGTGTTTTACCAGCCATTGCGATTACAGACACATTCGTAGTAAATTCTGAAAGTGCAATGCTGGCGTTAGATGCGCAAGTCGGCGATATTGCTGTTCGCACTGATTTGCAAAAATCGTTTATCTTAAAAGCGGCACCAGCAAGCACTTTATTGAACTGGCAAGAACTTTTAAATCCAGTATCACCAGTGCAATCGGTCAATGGGAAAACTGGAACAGTTGTATTATCAAAATCTGATGTCGGTTTAGGTTCTGTTGAAAATTACGGAATTGCAACCCAAGCAGAGGCTGAAGCTGGAACGTCAAACAATAAATATATGACACCGTTAAGAGTAAAACAAGCGATTGATAAAGCGACTATTAATCTCGGCGCAGGTGACATGTTGAAATCTGTATACGATGCTGATAATGACGGTACAGTGGACGTTGCAAAAACGGCCGAAAGCGTTGCATGGTCGAATGTTACTGGAAAACCGACAACATTTACGCCATCTAGCCATACGCATACAGCGGTAGACTTGCCAAAGGCATCAACAAGCGCGCAAGGGGTCGTACAGTTGATAGATTCTTATACAAGCACTAGCACGTCACTTGTTCCTACTGCAAATTCGTTAAAGCAGGTTTACGAAATAGCTAACAGTAAATCTAAAGTGTTTGTCGGAACTACACAACCGACGGATGCAGATATTTGGTTTGAAATACTATGAGGGGGTGAAAGATAAGTGGCTAAAAATGTTTTACCAAAACATTGGAACGGCTCAGAATTTGAAGAATTACATATTGTGACTAAAGCATCAAATGTATTTACTAATGATAATAAATCTGTGCAACAAAAAATAGATGATTTTACTGCACATTTGGCAGACTACACACAACATCCATATTATGCAGGAGATACAAGTTCTACGGGTACTGGAATATTACAAATAACTTTACCAGTAACATACTCAAGTTGGAGTGCTGTTCCAATTGGTGCTTGTTTTTCATTTAAAAACATCTATGATAATCAAACTATAGCATCAGGTATAAAATTGGCACTTGCAGGATTAGCAGGTGAAAAGCCTATTTTAAAACCCAATGGGAGTTTATTTACAACTCTTACAAAGGACGCAATTTATACGGTTAGGTGGAATGGCGTAAATTTTATATTACAGGGTGAAGGGGCAAGCGGGAACGCAACAGCATCCGACCTTCTCTCTGGTAAAACTGC
>ENA-OWOZ01000399-OWOZ01000399.1-bioreactor-metagenome-genome-assembly--contig:-NODE-399-length-57503-cov-5.854665_pt1 | contig 57503 bp, 51 predicted proteins | sample MGYA00238140_ERZ651804 | MGnify/ENA primary metagenome ERZ651804 (study PRJEB26910, sample SAMN07631232) | bioreactor metagenome | isolation source: Switchgrass digestor | place: USA: Dartmouth...
AGAAAGTTTCTATCTTCTACATACTGTAAATCTAATTTCATCCAATCTTCAAAATCAATATTATTTCTTCCAGATACCTGCCAATAACATGTTAGTCCTGGTTTAACTTCAAGTCTTTGAAGCATCCAAGGCTCAAACTTTTCTACTTCCTTTGGAAGACTTGGCCTAGGCCCTACTAAACTCATATCCCCTTTTAAAACATTAATAAGCTGTGGAAGCTCATCTATACTCGTTTTTCTTATAAACTTACCTACTTTAGTAACTCTAGGATCATCCTTCATTTTAAACATTGGTCCAGACATTTCATTTTGCGCTGCTAATTTTACTTTTAATTCTTCAGCATTTTTAACCATTGAACGGAACTTATACATTTTAAATTCCTTACCATTTAAACCAATGCGAGTCTGTGAAAATATAACTTCACCCTCTGATTCTAGTTTTATTAAAATAGATACTATTAAAAAAATTGGACTTAATAATATTAATCCAAGCAAGGCTGCAACAAAATCTAAGACTCTTTTTGAGGCTTCATAAATATTATTTTGCTTCTTACTAACTTGGACAATTTCCTGTTCTTCAATTTGAAGTCTTTCCATTACCATCCCCCCAATTCTAATTGTCAGTTTTCAAGTTTCAGTTTTCAAGTTTCAGTTTTTAGTTATAGTTACTTCATCATATCAGGCTATGTTTAGCCAAATATACTGAAGATTCCCTTCTTTTCTTTAATTAAGCTTCCCCTAAAACTTATTTCTTCATTTTCTAAAATTTTTTCACCGCTTTTATTTAAATATCTTAAATAATCAGCATCTAGTTTTTCTATTATCTTTATTCCTTCTTTCATATTGGTAGTTCTTTTTTCATCCCTATGTCCATCAGAACCTATAGCAGAATAAACCTTATTTTTTAAATAGCTTTCAGCAAGCTTTTTAACCTCTGTTCCAAAGTGACCTAACAAACTTCCTATATTCAGCTGAAAAAGAAAACCTTCCTTTATAAACTCATTTATTAAAGAAGGCTTTTTAATAAATTTAATATATCTTTCAGGATGAGCTATTATTGGTACAATTCCCTTTAACTGTAACTCATATAGGTTTTCTAAAACCTCTGTAGAAGAAAAACTTCTCATATCAAATTCAATTAACATATATCTAGAATTATTTATTGTTCCAATATACCCCTTTTCATAATTTTCAAGAATATTATTTGTATAATAAACTTCTTGACCTATATAAATTTCAATATCTAAACCTTCTTCCAAAATCAACTTTTTAAGATCAATTTGTCTTTTTTTTATTTCATCTAAAGTGTATTCATAATAACCAGGCATATAATGGGGAGTACACACTATTTTATTAGTACCTCCCTCTATAGCCAAATTTAACATATTTAAAGTCATTTCTTTAGATTTAGAACCATCATCTACTCCCCAAAGAATATGAGAATGTAAATCAACCATAACTAAAAAACCTCCGGTTTTTTCAGTTCACAGTTCACAGTTAATAAATAAACTCTTGCAGAGTTTAATACATTTTATAATCCAGGTACTCTGAATTATTTTAACAACTGTACACTGCGTACTGTGCATTGTGCACTGACTTAATTATTTTTCTCCATAATAGTAGTAGTATTTATTCCTTCCGCTTTCTATTCCGTTTAAAACTGTACCTATTATATTTGCATTAACCTTCTTTAAAAGGCCTAAGGCATTTTGAACAGAGTCTTTTTTAGTTTTTTCTGCCCTTATAACTAAAATCGTTCCATCAGCCTTTGTGGATAATATTTGAGAATCTGTTACAGCTTGTACAGGTGGTGTATCTAAAATTATATAATCAAAAACATTTTTTAATTCTTTTAATAAATTGCTCATTGCCTTAGATGAAAGCATTTCTGATGGGTTTGGCGGAAGTTTTCCTGAAGTTAAAACTACTAAATTTTCATTGTATCTATGAAGAGCAGTTTTTAAATCTTCCTTTCCAATTAATACATCGGAAAGACCTACAAGATTGGAAATTTTAAACTTTTTATGTAAGGATGGCTTTCTTAAATCGGAATCTATAAGTAAAACCCTTTTTCCATCTTGAGCAAAGGATAAGGCTAAATTTCCAGCTATTGTGGATTTACCTTCTCCAGTTTCTGAACTTGTAACCATTATAATTTTATATTCCTTATCAAAGGATGAATATTGTATATTTGTTCTTAAGGTTCTATAACTTTCAGCAGCTATAGATTTTGGATCTTTCTCTAAAATAAACATTACTTATCCTCCTTTACTTGAGGTATTGTTCCTATTACAGGTATATCTAATTCTCTTTCTATCTGCTCCTTAGTTTTAAAGGTATTATCTAGGAATTCTAATAATAATGCTAGACCTACACTGACCATTAAGCCAAGGACAAAAGCTATAGCAATATTCATTTTCTTATTTGGGCTTACAGGTTTATCTGGAACTTCTACACTTTCTATTATTTGAATATTCCCATTAGGAACTAATTTTTTTGATGTTTTCATAAATTCATCTGTAATTTCTTCAATTATTGTTTTTGCTTCCATTGGATCAATACTTTTATATTTAACTTCTAGTATTTGAGTGTCTGCAAGGGAAGTTACTGTTAAGTTTTCTAATACACTCTTAGTATCAACTTCTAAATTTGAACTTCCTAAGGCTTTTTCAACTAAATCTTTAGTTTTAATGGTTTCAGTATATGTCTTCATAAGTTTTTGATACATTATTACATCATTTTGATTGTAACCTTGACTTTCTGCCTCTTCCTTACCAATAAAAAGCTTAGTACTTGCTGCATATTTAGGTTTTATTAGAAAAAAGCTTATAGCTGCTGATATTATTGTTGCTGCTAATGTTATTGACACAATCATAAACCATCTTTTCTTAAGAGCATCAAATATCTCATCTAATCTTATTTCTTGTTCTTCCAATTTTAAATCCTCCTAACCAATAATATTTTGTATTACCGGCATATTATATCATTAAATATACTAGCTTTTCACCTTTTAATTTAATTTTCAACAAAAATTTATATTTTTTATAGTAATAAATAAAAATTAATTAAATTTCCAATTAAATTTACTTACACTTAATTATAGTTAATAAATTTTATTAATTTTTTCTTAAGATAAAAAAAATTATAACATATTTCATTAACTTTTCTATAATTTATTCCAAAAAACTTTTTTGCAATTTCTGATTAAATTCGATAAATTCGACATTCATGTCAAGTTGTTTTTTATCTTTATTTAATTTTCTATACATATTTTTAATTATTCCAAAGATAAGCGAAGAAAAAGGTTATGTTTTACACTTTTTATCTGCATAATTTTTCTTTATATTTTTGTATATCGAATTTGCAAAAAAACTCACTTAAATTTATTTTTAAATTCCATTTAATTATCAACTTCGTTTTATATCTCTTTTTGTCGAACAAACACTATTAATAAGAATGATACTCTGAAAACTCTGAAGAATATTTTAATTTGCCCTTTTATATTTTTTTCTTTTAGTTTTATTTAATCTATTATTCCTTAAAGCTTTTTCAGAATCAACTACAAATATACCTTCTTTACTTAAAGCGTGTATTTTATCATCTATTAATTTTGAATCTATTCTTTCATAGAAGCCAACAAATTGATAAATATTTCTTTTTAATAAAAACTTAGCAGTCTTTTTTATAGCTTTGCCATATTCACCTTTTAAGCTGGCAGGATCTAATTGAAATAAACAGCCTTCTTCTAGAAGCTTATTTATTTTATTTTTATCTTTTATTATTTCTTTTATTTTTTCTGGACTTACTATTATCGGTGTTACATTTCGTAATTTATATTCAAAAACTATTTCTAAAAGGTCATCAATTTTATCGGCTTCTTCAACATCTAATAAAATATAATCACTATCATTTATGCTTCCTAACTTTCCATTTATATATTCTTTTACATTTTCATAATTATCCCTAAGCAAATTTCCAGGATATAGCTTTATATCAATATCCTTAACTTGTAAATAATTATTTAATTCTTCAACTATTTCCTTTACTTTATTTATATTGCTTTCACTATTTTCATCATAATAGGCTGGAGCAATAACTAAATTTTTAATATTATTTTTAGCTGCTTCTTCTATGTTGTTTAGTAATATAGATGATTTAAAATTTTCATCTTTAACAGTTTCTTTAAGAACTAAACTTGCTAATAACATTTAATCCCTCTTTCCCTTAAAAATTAACGTTTTTATTATAGTAGCTTTTCGAATATTTTTCTACTTTTTTCCTTATACATAGTTTTTCAAACTTTTTAATATTATTTTTACTAATGTTTATTTTCTTAGTTTTAATAATAAAAATCTTCTTTATATTAGTAACTTTTAGCTTATCTTTAATTTCTTTTTTAATTCTAAAAGAAAAAATTTAACGAACTCTTTCTTGTTTATGTAGTATTTTGTAGTATTTTTTCTTACGATTTTTTATTAATTTCTTATAAAAAATCTATCAAAATGTATATTTATTAATTGAAATGTTTTTATAATGAGGGGGGAAGTTATATGCGAGAGCTATTAATTTCAGCAAAGAATGGAGACAATAATGCTAAAGAAAAAATAATAAAAATGTATTACCCACTTATTGTTAAGGAAGCAAAGAATATTTTTATCAATGGTAGAAGCTTTGAGGATCTTATACAAATTGGAATTGTCAATTTACTTAATGCAATAAATAAATTTGATATAAATAAAAATGTTAGCAGCTTTAGCTCCTATGCCCTATGGTCTATAAAAAACGGCTTTAGGTATTTATGCAGAAGCGAGATAAGATATAATGATGAACTTAGCCTTAACAAGACTAATAATGAAGGCTTTGAGCTGGGAGAAACTATTATAGATAAGAATACTAATGTAGAGGAAAGTGTTTTACAGGATATTATTTATGAAAACTTGTACTTAGCCATGGAAAAATTGGATAAGGAAGAAAGGGAATTAATTGAATTTTTATATATAAAAAATGAAAGATCTAATCTTTCGAGATATTGCAAGGAATATAATAAGGATTATTATTATGCCAGCTGCTTAAAGAAAAGATCATTGAAAAAACTAAAAACTTTTATTACATAACTAATACTAGGATCCCTTTTAATCCCTTACCATCATTTGCTATAATAGTCTTATTAAGATAATATAAAATATTTTAAAGGGAGCTTTGTATATGATAAATAAATTCTTAAAATCAGTATTAGTTACATTTTTTCTAGGAGCTACTTATACTATTAATGTACAAGCCTTTACCGTAAATTATATAGCTGGAAAAACTCGATTTGAAACAGCTGCTATGATTGCAGATAAACTTAATTATTCAACAGCAGTTATCGTAAATGGATACTCTTTAGCCGATGGTCTTTCTGCAAGCGGTTTAAGCGGCAGTATAAATGCTCCTATACTTCTTACTGAAAGAAATTATTTACCAGAGGCTACATTAAAAAAAATTAAGAATGTAAATAAAGTATATTTAGTTGGAGGCGAAGGAGTTATTTCACTTAAAGTTGAAAAATATTTAGAAAAATTGGGTAAAAAGGTTATAAGGCTTGGAGGTAAAAATAGAATTGATACATCTATTGTTGTAGCTGAAGAAATAAAAAAAATTAAAGGAATTAATGAAATATATTATGTTAATGGATTGGTTGGAGAAGCTGATGCAATGAGTATTGCTCCAGTTGCAGCCAAAAACGCTAATCCTATTATATTAACTGATGGAAGCAGCACAACCTATCGCATGAATGTAAAGTCTTATGCTATTGGGGGCAGTGGGGTATTAAAATCAAATTTTGATTTCTTTGCCGAAAGAATCGGAGGAATAGATAGGTTTGAAACAAATAGACTGGTAATAAAAAAATTTTTCCCCGATAAAATTCATGTTAATTTAAGTAAATCCCATGTACTTATTGATGCTTTAACTGCTTCTGCTTTAAAAGAACCAGTTGTATTAATTAATTCCAATAGTGATAAATCTATTATTGCAGGAGCAAAAAGTGCTACTGTTTTAGGTGATATAGATGATACTGCTGTAAAAAGAGCTAAGAGTTATATTTTTAATGATACAGTTGTCTTTTACTCCCAGCATCAAGATGATGAAACAATTTTTGCAGGAAGTGCAATAATAGATGCTATAGAGGCAGTAGGAGCCAAAAATGTCTATATAGTTTTAATTTCTGATGGTGATGAAAGCGGTGTTTTTTTAGGAGAAAGATATAAAAACTTAACCCTTTCCCAAAAAACCGAATTAAGAAACAATGAATTTATAGCAGCAACAAAGGAGCTTGGAGTATTAGAAGAAAATTTAATATTCTTAAATCAATCCGAAAGTTCTGTATTTGACAAGGTAGTTTCTAATACAATTTTAGACTTAGAAAGCAAATTTACTAATGTAACTCATATTACCCATAGTTATAAATATGATCTTCATGAGCAGCATTTAAAAACAGGAAATATTCTTTATAACTTATATAAAAGCGGTCTTATTAAAGATTGTAGATTTTTTGGAAGAAAAGAACTTATACCAACTAATAATCAAAAAACTCTAATAGAAAGTGTTTCAGACAATAAAACAGAAAAAGAAAAACTTTTAAAAGCTGTTGACGAATATAAATTAGATAATAAGGATATGGTAAGAGAAGGAATAGGATATAAATCTGTAAAAACCTTATTTGATATATTAACTAATGATCCAAATAACACTTCCTACCTTCATGAACCTGGTCTTTAATAATAAAGAGCTGTCTCATTATAAAATACTTCAGGGACAGCTTCTTTTTATAATTTTGCTATGTTTTAATATAGAAATTATTTTAAAACATAATCTATAATTTTAATAATAAATAGACCTTTTGTAAAATTTTCTTTTTCAGGTAAACAGCTTGATAGTATTTTATATTTTTCTCTTCAGAATATTTTTTAAGTGACTTTCCTTCAATAAATATTTCCTTTATAAATTCTTTTTCTTCATTACTCATTTTATTTATTAAGTTAACCAGCCTTTCCCTTCTTTCCTTTTTTATTATTTCATCTTCTATATCTATCTCTTTATCTTCTATGTTCTTAAGTTCTGAACTTTCCTTGCTTTCCCTATTTCCTTTAGGGTAAATAATCTTTTCTTCTGATTTTTTTAATTCTTTATATATGGAATTTTGTACAGCTCTTTTTACATATAAGGGAAAGGAATTGCTTCTTTCCATATCAAATCTCCTTATTGCCCTTAGGGTTGCCATATAGGCTAATTGTTTTATATCTGTTTGTTCATAGCCGCTAATGTAATATTGCTTTGAAGATTTCTTTATAAGGGGTTCAAATTTATTAAGTAGTTTTTCCATTGATACTTTGTCCCCCTGTTTTGCTTTAATTAATAGTTCTTTCATAAATTCGTCTCCCCCTTCAAATTTTATATTCACATTATACCAAACATGTGTTCTGTGTTCTAGCTTTTTCATTAGCTATTTTTCTACAATAATCGAACTTAGCTACTAATTTTTATTTTTTTAGTTTATACTATAGAAAGAAAGGCTTTAGGAGGATTAATATGGAAAGTAAAATTAAATTAATTTGTATAGATATGGATGGAACTCTTTTAAATAGTAAGCATGAAGTTAGCGATGAAAATAAGAAAGCTATTAAAAAAGCTCATGATAGAGGCGTTAACATTGCTCTTTGTACTGGAAGAATGTTTTTATCTGCAAAATATTACGCTGATCTTATTGGAATTAGCACCCCAATAATTGCTTCTAATGGAGCTTTTATAAAAAATGGCTATAATGATAAAGCAATATATGAAAATCCTTTACCTAAGGACATAGCAATTGAAATTTATAAAATAGCAAAAAAATATGGACTAACTATTCAATTTAATAGTTGGAATGTATTATTTATGGAAACTCCTGCTTCAGAGGAACATGCTTATGTTGTGATGAATAGGGATTTACCAGAGGAAAAGCGTGTAAAATTTATTATTAATGAAAAGCTAGATGAAGCTATACAAAATTATGAAGGCAATATTTTAAAAGCTGGAGTTATAGAAAAGGCTGCTAATAAGGATAAACTTTGGACTGCAAAGGAAGAAATAAAGGATATTTTTAGGGATAAACTTCATGTTGTAAGCTCTGGAGATAACAATTTTGAAATAACAGTAGGTTCGGTTTCAAAAGGAAATGCTGCAGCTTATTTAGCCAATATGCTAAATATTCCTCAAGAAGAAGTTATGTGTATAGGAGATTCTGAAAATGATCTTTCAATGATAAAATATGCAGGTATTGGTGTTGCCATGGGAAACGGTCTTGATATAGTTAAGGAAGCTGCTGACTTTATTACAGATACAAATGATAACAGCGGAGTAGGAAAGGCTATTAAGCATTTTGTGCTTTGATTATAATAAAAAATACCGTTGATTTTATATCAACGGTATTTTTACATTAGTTTCATTTTATTATTTAATTAAAGCTTATATATCTTTTCTCTGTTATTTACAACATTCTTTGTAGCATTTCTTGTATCGTAAACAACCTTTGCTCTTTCAACTATTTCTTCATATGGATAAGCTGAATGGGCTGTTGTAATTACTACTATATCAGCATCGTCAATAACTTCTCTCCAATCAACTGAATGATAAGTCTTGCCATTATGCTTAGCTACTTCGCAGTATGGATCGTTAACTATAACTTCTGCACCATTCTTTTCTAGAAGTTCTATTACCTTAAAGGCTGGTGATTCTCTATAGTCATCTATATCATTTTTATATGCTAATCCCATAACTAAAACTTTTGAGCCATTTAATGCCTTCTTTTCCTTGTTTAGAACCTTCATAACATTTTCTAAAACAAAGTTTGGCATTGAATCGTTAATTTCTCCTGAAGTTTCAATTAATCTTGTATGATAGTCATATTCCTTTGCCTTCCATTCTAAGTAGAAAGGATCTAGTGGAATACAGTGTCCTCCAATTCCTGGACCTGGATAGAATGCCATAAATCCATATGGCTTAGTTTTAGCAGCTTCTATAACTTCCCATACATCTATTCCCATTCTGTTACATAAAATAGCCATTTCATTAGCTAAAGCAATATTTATATTTCTGAAAGTATTTTCAAGAATCTTTTCCATTTCAGCTACTGCAGGTGAAGAAACTCTATGAATGCTTCCTTCTAATACATTTTCATATAGAGCAGCTGCTACTTCTGTACATTCTTCTGTACATCCACCAACAACCTTTGGTGTATTTTTTGTATTATACTCTTTATTACCTGGGTCAACTCTTTCTGGTGAGAATGCTAGGAAGAAGTCTTCTCCACATTTTAAGCCGCTTTCTCTTTCTAAAATTGGCTTTAATACTTCTTCAGTTGTTCCTGGATATGTTGTACTTTCTAATACAACTAACATTCCTCTGTGAAGATATTTTGCAACATCTGTAGTTGAATTAACCACATATGATAAATCTGGCTGCTTATATAGGTCAAGTGGTGTTGGAACACAAATACAAACTGTATCAACATCTTTTATAAAGCTGAAATCAGTTGTAGCTTTTAATATTCCTTTTTCAACTAGATCTTTTAATTCTTCATCAACAACATCACCAATGTAGTTTTCGCCTCTATTTACCATTTCAACCTTTTTAGCTTGAACATCAAAACCTATTGTTTGGTATCCTGCCTTAGCTTTTTCAACAGCTAGAGGTAAGCCTACATATCCTAATCCTACTACACCAACTTTTGCAGTTTTATTTTTAATCTTTTCTAATAACTCATCTCTTAAAACTGACATGTTTTCACTCCCTTTATTCAGTTAAGCGTGCAATGTATTCAGTATAGTCCACTGTTTACAGTGCCTAATTATATTGTTAAAAATAATGTTTTATTATTTAAGTCTCTATTGTTGCTTACTTTTATTTTATTATTTAACTTTATTGTATCACTTTATCTTCCTTTTATTATTTCAAATTCCTTAAATTTTAATATTTCTTTCACTAATTTTAATAATCTTAGTTATTTTTTTAACACCAATATTATACACCATCAAGAAAAAAAGTGAATACACTTTTTTATGAACTTTTAAAGCAGATGCTTTAAAATATAATCAATTTGTTCCTTTGTTAATTCAGGATAAACCGGGATAGCAAATGTTCTGTGAGATAAGTATTCTGCTACTGGCATATCCCCTTCTTTATATCCTAGATTTTTATATACCTTTTGAAGATGAAGAGGTACTGGATAGTAAACTCCTGTTGCTATTCCTGCCTTTGTTAATTTTTCAATTGTTTCCTCTCTATTTTCTGATTGAAGGATATACATATGATATACATGTTCCACCTCTTCTCTACAACCTGGAGTTACATAGCTTGAATTTTGTAAAGCCTTGTTATATATTTCCGCTATTTCCCTTCTCTTTGCATTCCAGTTATCTATTTCTTTTAACTTAACTCTTAATAGGGCTGCTTGAATTGCATCTAATCTTGTATTATATCCAATTAAGTAATTGTAGTATTTTAATGGATTATATACTGTATCATCTGCTCCCTTAGCAGTTTTAACTTCTTCAGTTATATTATTTAAAAGATTATATGCCTTTTGACCGTTTTCCCCACTTCCATGAGTTCTTAAGGCTCTTGCAATAGTAGCTATATCATCGTTATCTGTTACTATCATTCCACCGTCTCCAGCACAGCCTAAGTTCTTTGTTGGGAAAAATGAGAAGCAGGCAACATCTCCTAAAGTACCGATTTTTCTTCCCTTATATTTTCCACCTATTGCTTGGCAGGCATCTTCTAGAACTAAAAGATTGTGCTTCTTAGCTATTGCATTAATTTCATCCATATCTGCTGCTTGACCAAATATATGAACAGGAACAATAGCCTTAGTTTTATTGGTTATTTTTTCTTCTATCTTTCTTACATCTATATTGAAAGTTTCCTTATCTACATCTACAAATACAGGAACTGCTCCAACAGCTGAAATTGCTTCCGCTGTGGCAAAGAAAGTAAATGGTGTTGTTATTACTTCATCCCCTTCTTTAATTCCCATTGCCTTTAAGGATAAAACTAAAGCATCAGTTCCATTTCCTACTGAAATTGCATGCTTTACTCCTATATAATTTGCAAATTCCTTTTCAAATTCAATTACGTTTTCTCCCATTATATATTTAGCTGAAGATAAAACTTCAAGAGCTGCTTGATTTAATTCTTCTTCTAAAGACTTATATTGCGCTTTTAAATCTATCAAAGGTATATTCATTTTTATAATCTCCTTCTTCATTTATATTAAATAAAATCAATATTAATATTTTACCACAATTAACTTTTTATATAAACTTTTTTATTATAAAATAAAAAAGGAGGGACTGACCCCATTCCAATAAAAAATGAGGTGAATAGTGTGCTTAATTTAATAACTAATAAATTTTATTTAAAAATGCTATATATATTCGTAGGAATATCTTTTGCTACTGTAATTTCAAACTTTCCATACTTTAATCTGTTAAATAAGGCTGCATTAGCCTATGGAATATTACTTATTTTTATTAATATAGTTGAAATTTTATTTTTTAAAAAGAGAAAATTTCATTTTTTTGAAATTTTTCTTTATTCCTTCTTGATATTCACATTATATTTAAACCTAACTCAATATAAACTAACAGAAAACTTAAAGGTATGGCTAGTTAATCTAATGATATTGACAGTTTTATTTTCTATTGATAGTTATAAAAATAAAAAACAGCTAAATAAAGAGCTAAATATAATTTCTTATTTTATTGCTGCCTTTACCTTTATTTTGTCTTCTATTTCTTTAGCTCTTATATTTCTAAATAAGAATATTAGTCCTATTTTAAAATTTATAGAACAATCTAACTTAGAAAGTTATATAGGTTTATTTAAAAATGAAAATTCCTTTGGAATAGCTGCAGGAATATCTTTAATTGTTTCATTATATTTATTCTTTGAAAATAAAAACCTTTTAGCTAAAGGATTTCTAAGCTTAAATATTATTTTACAGGCTGTATCTATTTTTATTTCTAAAGGAAGAAGCAGCTATCTTCTCCTGCTGGCTATAGTTTTTGTTTTTTTATTCCTTAACTTTAAAAATATATATTTTAGAACAGCAATTATAGGTCTGCCTATAGCAGCTTCTGTAATTGGATTTTTTACTCTTCCTTCCGATTTGCTTCATAAAATTTTAACTGGCAGGGAATATCTTTGGCAATCTGCCTTTAGATTGATTGCCAAATATCCTTTAACTGGAGTTGGTAATGTTAATAAGGTTGGAAGATTACAGGATGTAAGGGTAGCTTATCTTCAAGGACTTGAAGCTGGAGGACTTCATAATATCTTCTTTGAAATTCTTTGTGTAAATGGAATAATAGCTACTATATTATTTGTTTTATTATTAATCTTTATATTAATCTTCTTATTCAAGAAGATTTCAAAATTAAAATATGATGACAAGATCAAAAAGGGATTATTATTATCTTTAATAGTTGGAATAATATTTGTAAACCTACTTGAAAGCTCCTTAATTTATATAATTAGCTTTATATCAATTATATTTTGGATATATACAGGATATTTAATTTCCCTTTTAATCACAAGAGATTAGAGATTTTATTATCTAAAATAGATGTTTTAGAAGATAATATAAAAAATCAACTAAATAATCTTGGAATAAAAAAAGTATAATAGTTAGAGTAAAACTAATAGACCTTTATACTTATTCTCCAGATGACTATGAAACTGGAACTGGAAGTATTCAATATAATAGAGTAGGTACAAAATATACTGTAAGAGAATTACTAAGTAAATCTATGAGAATAAGTGATAATGTAGCTCATAATATACTTTTAAGGCATATTAATGGACAAGCATTTTATAATTACATTGGAAAAATTATAGACAGAAAAATTACTAAATGGGTTAATAGGTGGACTCCAAAAGAAATGGCATTATTTATGAACGAGGTTTATAAATATAATGAATGATGTTGGAATAGTTTATGCAAAAGATACTTACGTAGTCGCATTTATGAGTGATGGTGTTAACATTAATAGAGCCTGTGAGGTAATTGGAGAAGCATCTAAAATGATTTATGACTTTGTAAATAAACAATAAGTTTATAAAAAATGTAGAATGAAGATTTCATTCTACATTTTTATTTTACATTATTCTTCTTATTTAGAACTAAGTATTTCTTTTATTGTTTTTACTGTTTCCTCAGCCACATATTCAGCATCTTCTAAGGCAAGGGTGCTGTAAACTGGAAGAGTAATTTCATTTTCATATTGAGCATAAGCATTAGGATAATCTTCTATTTTATATCCTAAGTTCTTATAAAGAGTTAACATTGGTAATGGCTTGTAGTGAACATTTGTTGATATTCCCTTTTCGGCAAGCTTCTTAATAAGCAAGTTTCTATCCTCTTCTTTAAAGCCCTTAACCCTATAAGTATATAAATGATAAGAACTTTCTGTTCCTTCATTATCATTATATAGAGGTATTATTGAGAAATCTTCTTTTTCTAAAACTCTTGTATATGTTTCAAAGATAGCCTTTCTTATCTTTAGCATATCTTCATATCTTCTTAATTGAACTCTTCCTATGGCTGCATTAATATCTGTCATGTTACACTTAAATCCATCTGTAAGTATATCATATTCCCAAGCTCCTGCCTGCATTTTAGATAAGGCATCCTTTGATTGTCCATGTAGAGCTGTGTATTTAAATTCCTTATATAAATCTTCTTTTCCAGCAAAATTATTATCATTAAAAGTTATTGCGCCGCCTTCAGCTGTAGTAAGGTTTTTAACAGCATGGAATGAGAAGGAATGAAAATCACATTGTCCCCCTACCTTTTCTCCTTTATAGGTTGCACCAAAGGAATGGGCAGAATCAACTGAAATGATTATATCTTCCCTATTAAGCTCCTTTAAAATTTCCTTTATTCTATCATAATCTGCTGGATAACCAGCATAATCTACTGGCATAATAACCTTTGTTTTATCTGTTATTAAGCTTTTTAATTTATCATAATCCATGTAGAAGGAATCCTTTGCAACATCACACATTACAGGAAGTATTCCCCTATGAACAGCTACACTTGCAGTTGCAGTATATGTATAAGGAGTTGTTATTATTTCATCTCCTTCTTTAATATCTAAGACCTTTAATATAAGCTCCATTGCTGCTGTAGCACTGTTTAAAGCTACTGCCTTATTCACTTTGCAATATTCTTTTATTTCTTCTTCAAACTTAGCTAAATTAGGACCTGATGTTATCCATCCTGATTTTAATACATCTATTACTGCATTTATTTCTTCTTCTGTTATGTCTGGAGGAGAAAAAGGTATATTTTTTACTTTTTCCATGATGTCAATCCTTTCATAATTTATTTTACTTAGTTTAAATTATAGTACTAAGGAAATCAAAGTCAATAGTTTAAAATTAATCGTAAGAAACAGTTAAAAATTATAAGACTTTAGATAGCTTTAAAAAACACTATCCTAAGCCCCTCAAACTAACAGCTAGTCAACTCCAAACTCCAAACTCCAAACTACTAACTCCAAACTCCAAACTCCAAACTCCTAACTGCTAACTGAATGAAACACTCCACACTGAGTTAATCACTCCAAACTCCTAACTCCTAACTCCTAACTGAATTCCACTCCACACTCCTAACTGAATTATATTTCTTCTTTTGGTTGGAATATAGTATTTTCTATTGGTCCTATTGCTTCTGGAGCAGTTCCTTCTTTTAGGAAAGTAACTTCTTGAATATCTAAAACTTCATTATAGCAAAGGGTATTTACAATTGAATAAACTTTAGCCCTAACACCTGTTGAAGAATTAGAATTGTTATCATCAAAAAATTCACTAGATAAGTCTACATAGGCAACTCCATCTTTTACTTCTACTCCTAAAACCCTTGTATCTTTATAAGTAGAATTACTCTCTAATATTAAATCTTGAACTATTTTAACTAAATCTATATCCTCATATTCCTTTTGAAGGATATTAAAACCATCAGCATTTTCATTTAAAACATAAATATCAATAGTAACCTTTTCTTCTGCCTTATTTTCTTCAGGCTTTTCTTCCTTATTTTCCTCTTTAGGATTATTTTCAACTATCTCTGTATCAGCCTTTCCTTTTTCTTCAACTTTTTCAGATCCGTTTGTACAGGCAACCAAGAATAAGGCAGTTAAAGATAAAATACTTATAAGCAGCTTCTTTTTCATATAATCACTCCTTGTGTATCTCATATTTAATTTATTATAACATTATTTACCTATAAAAGTATTATAATATTACAATTATCTTTTTATTATTTTATTCTTAATTAAACATTATAAAACTCTTTAAAAAAGACTGATGATATTAAATCATCAGTCCCTTTTATTATTATGTTCTGCTTAATAATTCCTTTAAGTTTTGTACTGCTGTTTTTGAAACAGTACCACCTACTTGAATTACTTCATATGTTGTTTTCTTTTTTAATACTGATTGTTGAGTTGATGTAAGCACATTATCAGCTAATATTACTGGTGATGCATTAATTGCTGCAACCGGACCTGAAGTTAATGCATCAGCTAAAGGTAAACCTCTAGTTATATAAGCTTTATTAATGATAGATCCATAGAATTTTTCTACTACTTTTGCATTTGTTTCATATCTGTTAGCTCCACCAAGTCTATTAACTTTTATATCTTGCTTAACCATTTTATTTAATTCATTTAAAATTGAATCTGGTACTACACCAGTTCCTCCTATAATATAAGCATTATTTATATTTTGAGTACTTATCCAATCCTTAACAGAATTAGGAATTCTATTTTTTTCAACTAGTAAAAGAGGCATCTTGTCTCTACCTGAAACTGGCGCAATTGATAAAGCATCTGCTTCTCCTAATCCATTAGCAACAACTATATTTTCTACATTATATAAATTTTTATCTATATATTTTACTACTTCTAATGATGTTTGATATCTATCATTGCCACCAAGTCTAGTAATCTTAGTAACCCCTATATTGTAAAGTTCTTTTTCTACATTTTGACTTACAACACCTGTTCCACCTACTATAACAACATTTTTAGCACCAAGTCTTTTAATTTCATCTTTAACTGAATTCGGTACTCTTCCTGTTTCTACTAATAATAATGGTCCATTATAATGTGTTGCTATTGGTGTTGCCGCCAAACCATCTGCTAAGCCTAATCCATTTACAATAACTACTGTATTTGCACTCTGAAATGAATTTTGGCTTAATCTAACAGCAGTATCATATCTTGTATTACCATATACTTCTTTTACTGTTGGTGAAAGAATATTAACTAAATTTATATTATTAGCAAGAATATATCCTTTAACATTCCAATCATAATTTCCATTAAAATTATTAACATCATTTGGTCCAGCATTATAACCTGTTACAGATTTATTATATAAACCTGATGTAATTTCTGGAATTATTTCATAATACTGTTTACCGGAAATTGTTACTCTTTGCAAATCATTTATTATAAATGGAATGTCAGTATATACTGCATATGTTCCCAAAGTAGTTAATACACTATATAGTAAACTTCCATCTTTTTTAATAACAGCATTATCTGCAGTTGCTATACCAATTTGCTTAGAATTAGTATCTCTCAAATTAGAATTTCCACCAGATAAAAACTTATCTATTTCATAAGCATATCTAGCTGCCTTTTCACCCCAAAATGGATCTGATGCATATTTTACGTTAACTCCCCTGTTTTTATTCCCAAGGAAACCTCCAAAGTATCTCCAGTCATAAGGGTCAGCATATCCAGCAGAAATAAAGTTTTTAGCAAACTCAACTACTGAATCTTGTGGAGTTGCAAAGGAAGCTGCCTGATTTGGATCCGAATCGTAAGCCTTAAGTCCAAATAAGTTATTCTTTGTTTTAGCTATAGTCGAATTTCCATAGCCCGTTTCATTTACAGCAACTCCTAATGCTAATAAGGCATTAACTCCATATTTAGTTTCAGCATCCTTTAAAGCCTGTCCAATATTCTTAAGCTTAGAATCTGGATAAGTTTTTAAAACATTGTTAATGTAGCTATTTAAATCTGAAGCTGAATAAACTGTTTTACTTCTAAATGGTAAGTATAAATAATATAAGTAGAATGGATTATTATTATTTACAGAATTTGTTCTAACTCCCTTTTTATAATCGCTTACCATTTTATCCAACATAGTTGAAAGATTAGATGATGTATACTCATAAAAATATTTAGCATCATAGCTTAAATATCTTTTGCCTTCCTTTAAGTAAGCAGGCGCTTTACCTAATACTATTGGGAAACCACTTGTATCTGCTTTAGCTTGTAAATTAAAGCTTATATAGTGAACTAACTCCCCATTTTTTACTGTATAATAGCTTGGGTTACTTGCTATGCTTGTAGAAACTGGTAAAACATTGTATGTTCCAGACTTTATATCATTTGGAATCCAGCCCACAAAGCCTGACACCATAATTTTAGCAGCCTTATCTGTCATTTCTAATATAGGAACATCTTCAACTGAACCAACATTTACATATGTAAAGGCATTAGTTAAAGAAGAATCTGTATATAAATTTACATTACCACTATAAGTTGGAGAATTATTTGTATATATAATTAATCTACCCATCTGGTTTGTTGTATAAACTGTATTACCTGCATTGTTAATTACTTCTGGAGCTTGATTTGCCCCTAAAGAATTTGTATTTTTTAGATTATCAGCGGCTTCTTTAGCCTTATCTAAATCATCATATGCACTGACAAATTCATAAGTTCCATCTGTATTTGCAATAGTTAATTCGTAGTTTTTATCTGTTAAAGGTATTAGTACTTCTAAATTTTCTAAAGCCGCTCTTTTAAGCTTATATTCTTCTGGCTCATCTATAGTTGCCATAGAAAAGGTTCTTATTTGTGTACTAACTGCCTTTTTCTTTTTGTACTTAGTTCCTTTTACTGGTAAAAACTTATCTGAAATAGAAGTTTTTTCTTCTTTTTTAGTTTCTTTCTTCTCTTCCGTTTTATTAGCTTCTTGTGTCTTTTGGTCTACTTTAACTTCCTTATCTTCAGAAGCCTTCTCTCCTACATTTAATTTTTCTTCCTTTGTTTCTTCCACTTTTTCAGTATTTTCAGTACTTTCTACTATAGTACTTTCTACTGTTTTTTCTTGGGAAGGAACTGTATTTGTTACTGCTTGTACATTAAAACTTGGTAATAACAATGCTACTATTAATGTTTGCGCCATTATTCTTTTAAATTTAATAAATGACACTAAATCACCCCCCTACTCTATATAGTTTAACAATTTTTCTAGGTCATTTCAAGATTTTACATAATTTTATTATTAAAATTATTTTTTAACAATATATTTCATTAAAAAACAAAAATATCATTAATATAAAAAATTAAGTACTTGAATAATAATTTTTCCAATTATTATTCAAGTACTTTTTGAAACTAGGAAATAGTTTCATCCCTATTCTTCGTTCTTTCCAATATCAGATAATACAAGACCTTTATTATGATCTAAGGCCCAGCTAATTCCCCAGTCGCTTTGGAATATTAGTATGTTTCTATCCTTAAAGTCCTTAACCTTCTTTGTGTCTGAAGTTAAGTTTAAGGAATCCATATCTATGTTTTCATTTTCTATCCATCTAACATACTTATATGGTAATACATCCATTTTTATATCAACATTATATTCACTCTTTAATCTATATTCTAAAACTTCAAATTGCAGTACCCCAACAACTCCAACTATTATTTCTTCCATTCCTATGAAAAGTTCCTTAAATACTTGTATTGCCCCTTCTTGTGCTATTTGAGTAACACCCTTTACGAATTGTTTTCTCTTCATTGAATCTACTGGTCTTACTCTAGCAAAGTGTTCTGGAGCAAAGGTTGGAATTCCTTCAAATTTAAATTTCTTCTTTGGTGAACATAAGGTATCTCCAATTGAAAATATACCTGGGTCAAATACACCTATTATGTCTCCTGCATAAGCCTCTTCAACTATTTCCCTATCTTGGGCCATAAATTGTTGTGGTTGGGCTAATCTTATTTTCTTTCCACCTTGTACATGGTAAACTTCCTCTCCTTTAGTGAATTTACCTGAGCAAATTCTCATAAAGGCAATTCTATCTCTATGAGCCTTATTCATATTTGCTTGAATTTTAAATACAAAGGCTGAAAATTCGTTATCAAAAGGATCAATTTTACCTATGTTTGAGTTTCTTGAAAGAGGTGCTGTTGTCATTTCTAAAAAGTGTTCTAGGAATGGTTCTACACCAAAGTTAGTTAAGGCTGATCCAAAGAATACTGGTGTTAACTCTCCCTTTGATACTTTTTCTAAATCTAATTCATCTCCAGCTATATCTAATAGTTCAATGTCTTCCATTAACTTATCGTGAAGAGCTTCACCTAAAAGTTCTTTAAACTTAGGATCATCTACTGCACCTTCTATAGCATCTACTTCTTTTTGTCCGTGATTTCCTGCTGAGAATACTATTATTCTGTTATTATCTCTTTCATATACACCTTTAAACTCTTTTCCTGAACCAATTGGCCAGTTCATTGGATAAACTTTTATTCCAAGTTCATTTTCTATTTCTTCTAATAATTCAAAGGGATCCCTTGTTTCTCTATCCATCTTATTTATAAAAGTGAAAATCGGCATTTCTCTTAATGATGCAACATGGAATAGCTTTCTTGTTTGTGATTCTATACCTTTTGCACCATCTACTACCATAACAGCACTATCTGCAGCCATTAAAGTTCTATATGTATCTTCAGAGAAATCTTGGTGACCTGGTGTATCTAATATGTTAATGCAGTGATTATTGTAATTAAATTGCATAACTGAAGAAGTAACTGAAATACCTCTTTGCTTTTCTATTTCCATCCAGTCTGATACTGCATGAGTAGAAGCCTTTCTAGCTTTAACTGATCCTGCTAATCTTATTGCTCCCCCATATAATAAGAACTTTTCTGTTAAAGTTGTTTTACCTGCATCAGGGTGAGATATGATAGCAAAGGTTCTTCTTTTTTCTATTTCTTTAATAAAATCTGACAAAAGTGCTGCCTCCTTAAATTCATTTTATATGTAAATTTATTAATTGTATATCTCTATTATTTCTCCAATTAATCATTATAAACCAGATTATTTTAATTTACAATTATCAATTCTTCCTTCTCAGTTTTTGTTATAATATAGAAAAAGCCGCCTTAAGCAGCTTTTTATTTAAATTCATTAAATTCTTTTCTTGAATATTTATGATGTTTCATGCAAGCCATAAGTGGTATTGTATAGCCCTCTTCTGTAAAATTTATTTCTGTTAAGCTTGTCTGCTTTATAAAAGGAGGATCCCATAATGTGTCTATATCCCTGTTCTCTAGTTTGCAAAGATAAGCCTTTAAGGTTATGGTATGGGTTACTACAAGTATATTTCTTCCCTTTTCTTTTTCTACTATAGCACTTATGGCATTATAAGACCTCTCCATTACTTCGTAAAAGCCTTCTCCACCTTCTGTTGGAATATATTTTGATGGCACATTCCAAAAATTAAAGTAATTTTCCTTATCTATTTTTTCAATTTCTTCTTGATTTAGTCCTTCCAGTTTCCCCATATTAATTTCTTTTAATCCATCATCAAGAATTATATTTATATCTCTATTTCCCCTTACTATTTTTGCTGTTTCATAGGCTCTTCCTATTGGACTGGAATAAATAATATCTATAGGCAAATCCTTTATTCTATCCCTTAACCATTCTCCCTGCTTTATTCCAAGTTCAGTTAAAGGTGAATTGCCCCAACCTTGCATCATTCCCTTTTCATTCCATTCGGTTTCTCCATGCCTTGTTAAAAATAACCTCGTCATTTCAATTCCCCCTTTAATTAGTTAGTAGTTTGGAGTGTGAAACAGTTAGGAGTTAGTAGTTAGTAGTGCTGAGTTAGGAGTGAAACTCAGTTAGCAATTAGGAGTTTGGAACAGTTTGGAGTTAGTAGTGTGGAGTGTAAACAGTGTGGAGTTAGTAGTGTGGAGTTAATGGTTACTAATTCCTTCTTAATTATATAAAATAATTAAGAATATTAAAATATATTAGGCTATTTACGCATTTATTATATAATAAGAAACAGTGAGGGCTTGTCCATACAAAAAAGTTAATATTCTGCTATATTGATTAAGTAAAAAACTTCTCCATTAGGAGAAGTTTTCTAGTTTGCCATATCTAAATTTACATCTGATAAAGCTATTATATTTAATATTTTTTCTGCTCTTTCTTTAGTTGAACCTGTAATTATTTCATATTTAATATTTTCTGCATCTAAAAAGCTTAATATTGCCTTATCCACAGCTTCTGCCGCTTCTTCATCTTGCCATCTTACACCATCTTTTGAATAGCCAAATTCTCTTGGTACAAAGAAGATATGATCATATTTTGGTAAGTCTCTTAGGGCTAGTACATAAAGATCCTTTAATATTTCTATTTCCTTCTTTGTTCTTTTTTTATCTCCAAGCATAAATCTAGCATAAATATATGGTACAAATGTAGCATAGTCAGTTAAAGCATAATCGAATTCATTTAAACTTTCCTCTAAATGAAGCTGTCCTAAATATATTCCGTATTGTTCAGATATATTTTCAATCATACCCTTATCTCTTAGGTATTCTGTACTATACTCTGTAGCTACTCCTACATTTAAATCTCTAATTTTCATATCAACATAAAGTTGTTGTATTAATGTAGTTTTCCCACATCTTGGTCCACCTAAAATGGCAATTCTTTTTGGCATTACGCAACCTCCAAAAGTTATAACAATATTATTTTTTCATTATTTTAATTTCTAATTATATTAATTTTAATATTATATTAAAAAACAGATATTAATTATATCAAAAATCGACATAAAATTCAATGTCTATTAATTCTCAATTCCAAGAAGCCTTATTTATTATTCAATATCTCTTCAACCACTTTCTCACATATTTTATGACTTTCTAAGGAATCTTCTAAAGAAGGATTAGGCTGCCTATTTTCTTTAATTGCATTAATAAATTCTGATAGCATATCGTTAAAGCCTCTCTTATATAAGGTAGTTTCCCACCATCCAAAGGTACTTGCTTTCTTTCCACTATCATTTATTTCAAAGATTCTATCCTGTAAATTTTCAACTATATATTTACCTTCATTAGTCATGTATTCTATATTTTCTTCAGTAACTCCAGCCCTTCTATTCATTATTCCTATTGCAGTTGTATATTCTGTTTTAAGGGTTAAAACTACATTTTCTAGCATATCTCCATTCTTTTTATAAGAAACATCTATACCTTTTAGTTCACCATCAGCTAAAAATCTTAGAGTATCCACAACGTGAATAAAATCTTCCACAATATATCTTCTTGTTATATCTGGCTCATCTCCCCTATTTTTCTGCATTATCACAATATCTGCCTTTCCTTTTTCTTTAAGGGATTTTACCATTGGGCAGAATCTTCTATTAAAGCCAACCATTGCTATAATGTTATTTTCTCTTGCTAAAGATACTATCTCTTCTGTTTCATTTAAGTTCATGCTTATTGGCTTATCTATGTAAACATTAATCTTATTTTTAATTAATTTTACTGCTGTTTCATAATGGGCAGTTGTAGTTGTTGATACTATTGCCCCATCAATTTTTTCTTCTGAATTTATTAAATCATCAACACTAGAATAGGCCTTATCTATTCTATATAAGGATTTCATCTCATCTAAAACCTTCTTATTTCTTGTGCAAAGGATAAGCTCTACCCCTTCTTTAAAACTTAACACAGGCAGATAAGCTTTCTTTGCAATATCACCAATACCTATAATTGCTATTTTCATTTCCTTCATCTCCTTCTAGCAAATTAAATATAAACTAGCTACTAAATAAGTCCTAATTTTTCAAGGCCTTTAGTTATTCCTTCATTCTTAACATCTTCTGTAAAATCATAAGCATACTGCTCTAACTTCTTATGGTATCCTCCCATGGCTATTCCATGCTTAACTACTTGGAACATTTCCACATCATTTTCTCCATCTCCAAAGGCATAAGTCCTTTCCCTGTCTATATCAAGAATTTCTAATAACCTGCTTATTCCATAACCCTTTGAATATTTCGAATCAAATATTTCAAAAGCCCCAAAGGCTGCATTCCCCATAAGAGCAAGGTTGGATCCTTTAAATCTTTCTGCTGCTAACTTATATTCCTTTTCTGATTCTCCTAATACTATTATTTTTACTGTTTTAACTGTATCCCTATTCCAGTCTTCTGTAAAATTTTCTAAGCCTAAAGATGCTCCTTCTATAAAATCTAACAGCTTTCTATCCTTTAAATCTGCAACATAATTAATATTTTGTCCTTCTAGCATATATGTAATTTTATTATCTTCTAGAAATTCCAATATTTCTTTTAAAAGTTTATTATCCAAAGCTTCATCTAATAAAACTTTATTGTTCATTTCTATATATGCCCCATTTGAGCCTATATATCCATCAAAATTCAAAGCTGCTAGATCCTTATTAATGCCATTTTTAGGTCTTCCTGTTGCTAACATTGTTATATATCCATTTTCCTTTAACTTCTTTATAGATCTTTTTGTACTTTCTGTTGGTTTTGATATTCCCTTTGTCCAATCTATTAATGTTCCATCTACATCAAAAAATACTATTCCTTTTTTACTCATCTTGACCTCCTTAAATGGGGTCAGTCCCCATTACATTATTTGGAATGGGGACTGACCCTTTTTATCTTTGCAGATAGTGAAATAAAGCTCCTAGAAGATTTGCATCATTGCCATATTGGCATTTTTCTATGACTGGTCTTACCTTTGCATGAGTCATAGTCTTCATAAGTAAGTCCATATTTTCATTTATTTTATCAATAAAATCTTCCCTTGAACTTATTGCTCCTCCAATTAGGATTTTTTCCGGATCATATATATATTGTATATTAAATAATCCCTTTGCTACATTAAAATAAAAATTGTTTATTTCTTCTTTGCAGATTTCATCTCCCTGCTCAGCTAATTCAAATATTTTTTTGCCATCTAGTTCTTCTGAGGAAAGTCCCTTTCTTTTTGCAACAGTTCTAAGTAGTCCTCCAGTTGAACCTATATCACTCCAGGTTTTAAATTCCACTCCTTCTTCTGTTTTTATACTTTCTAATATCATATAACCAAATTCTCCCCCATGCATATGGGTTCCCTTATGAATTTTTCTATCCTTTATTATAGCACCTCCAATGCCTGTCCCACAAACAACAAAGGCTACATCATTGTTATCTTTAGCTCCTCCAAGCCATACTTCTCCTAAGGCAGCAGAATTTGCGTCATTTTCAATTTCTAAAGTTAGACCTAATTCTTCCTTAAAAATCTTCTTAAAGTTAGGACCATGAATACATGGAAGGGCACTGGAACCTCCTATTGTTCCTTCTTCGCTGTCAACACTGCCTGGAGCACTTACAGCTACACCTGATATATTATGCTCTTCCTTTGCCTTTCTGGAAACTTCAAGCATCTTATTAATAAATATATCGAAGTTATGTCTTTCTGACTTATAACTTCCCTTCTCTATAAATTCTCCCTTTTCTGTTATAATAGCGTGTTTTACACTACTTCCTCCTATGTCAAACACTAAATACTTTTTCATAAATTATCCCCCTATATAATTAATTAAAACAATAATTAACTTAATCTTTTAAAATTTCTTCTATTCTTTCTAATTCTTCCTTACTAAAGGATAGATTTTCTACTATTTTTACATTATCTATAATTTGTTCAGGCTTACTTGCCCCTATTAATACGCTAGTTACCTTGTCCTCCCTTAAAACCCAAGCTAAGGCCATTTGAGCTAGGCTTTGATTTCTTTCTTCTGCTATCTTATTTAAGGCCCTAACCTTTTCAAGCTTTTCATCTGTTATATCCTTCTCATTTAAAAATCTACTTGAGACTTTTTTAGCCCTTGAATCTTCAGGAATACCATTTAAATATTTATCAGTTAAAATACCCTGAGCTAAAGGTGAAAAGGCTATTGAACCCACTCCCTCTTCTTCATGAAGCTTATTAAGTTCTGCTTCAATCCTTCTATCAAACATGCTGTATCTTACTTGATGAATCAAACATGGAGTTTTATTTTCCTTTAAAATTCTTAAAGCCTTTCTTAAATATTCAGCATCATAATAATTTGAAAGTCCGACATATAAAGCCTTTCCTTGTCTTACTATATCAGATAAGGCCCCCATTGTTTCTTCAAGAGGTGTATCTGGATCCGGCCTATGATGATAGAAAATATCTACATATTCAAGGTCCATTCTTTTTAAGCTTTGGTCTAAGCTTGCTATTAAATATTTTCTTGAGCCATAATTACCATAAGGTCCCTTCCACATGTCATAGCCAGCCTTAGTAGATATCACTAATTCATCCCTATATTGCTTTAAATCACTATTTAATATTCTCCCAAAGTTTTCCTCTGCTGAGCCAGGAACTGGACCATAGTTATTAGCTAAATCAAAATGAGTTATTCCATTGTCGAAGGCTTCAAATATTATCTTTTTTTGATTTTCAATTGGATCTACTGAACCAAAGTTATGCCATAATCCTAAAGAAACTCTAGGAAGATACAGCCCGCTTTTTCCACTCTTTAAATATTTCATTTTATCATATCTGTTTTCTTCTGCTTTATACATCTCTAAATACCCCCATAGTTTATAAAGTTAAATTTATACAAGCTTCCAGTAAAGCTTTACAGGAAAATTAAGCTTTAAGGCTACAATTATCTAACAATTATAGCCTTAAATTCAAACTTATCGTATCTATGTCTTGAGAAAGAATATTCAAAGACTTTTCCATTATCTAAATATCCTATTCTTTCAACTTCTATAATAGGTTCATCTATTTTTAATTTTAAATATTCCCTATCTAATTGTTCACTTTTCCTTGCCCTTACTGTTGAATGAGAACTTTGTATTTTATACCCCATTTTATCTTCTATATAACTATAAATTGAACCTTCTACATCTGATTTTTTTATGTTTGGAAAAAGATATAAAGGCATATAGGTTTTTTCTATTACTGTAGGCTCTTCATCGATATATCTAACTCTATGTATAAGATAAACAAAATCTTCCTTTTCAATCTTTAGGTTTTGAGCAATTATTTCATCAGCAGAAATTATCTTAAAATCTAATATTAAACTTTCCACTTTATGCCCTTCATTACTGGCAGTTAAACCTGTGAATTGATTTTTTATTGTTAAATCTTCTATTTGTTCTTCTGATATATCCTTTACAAAGGTTCCAGAACCTCTTCTTTTAACAATTAATCCCTCTAGAACTAATAAATCTAAAGCCTTTTTTACAGTCATTTTGCTGGCATTAAACTTTTCACACATTTCTTTTTCAAAGGGAAGTTTATCGTTTGCCTTGTATTCTCCGCTAATTATTTTATTTTTTATATAATTTGCTATTTCATTATATTTTGTCATAGCCCTATCTTCCTTTTATATATATTACAAAATGATTTTTGCTATTATCTATATTTAAATAATAGCAAAAATCCTATCTAAACACAAACACTTAGCGATTAAAATCCATTATCTTCTGACACCTTTTTAATCCATCTTCCTGACTTCTTAATAGTTTTCTTTAAAGTTTTTAAATCTAAAGATATATACCCATATCTATTCTTATATGCATTTGTCCAGGACCAGCAGTCAATTGGTGTCCATAAATGGTAACCAAAGCAATTAGAACCTTCCTTTATTCCTCTATGAAGATTTTGTAAATGTTCCTTAATAAAATCTATTCTATAATCGTCTTCAATTATACCATCTTTATTTTTATATTTCTCTTCTCCTTCAACACCCATTCCGTTTTCTGATACAAACCATGGAATATTGTTGTAGTTATTCTTTATATTTATAGCTATATCATAAATTCCTTCAGGATATATCTCCCATCCCCTGTATGGATTCATTCTCTTGCCTGGCATATCATAAAAATCAAAATATTTCTCCGGAAGCCATCCCTTGCTTTCATCAAATTCTGATTCCTTAGCCTTAATTCTTCTTGGCTGATAATAGTTTACTCCAAGAAAATCTATAGTATTATTTTTAATTATTAACAGCTCTTCTTCAGAAGCTTCCCAAATAACCTTATCCTTTTCTAATATATCTGTTAATATTTTGGGGAACTCTCCTTTAATTGATGGGTCTAAAAAGGATCTATTAAACATTGCATCTGCAATTTCTGCTGCCTTAAGATCTTCCTCATTATTACTTCTTGGATAGCTTGGAGTTAAGTTTAATATTATTCCTATTTTTCCACCCTTTTTATCACATTCCATTTCCCTAAACTTTTTTATAACCTTTGCAGAAGCAAGATTTAAATTATATAAAACCTGTACAGCTTTTTTTCCATCCACTATTTTAGGATAATGGAATTGATATAAGTATCCTGCCTCAACAATAACAATAGGCTCATTAAAAGTAACCCAATGCTTAACTCTATCTGAAAATAATTTGAAGGCTGTTTCTGCAAACTTAACAAATAAGTCTACAACATGCTTTGATTCCCATCCTCCATATTTTTCATATAATTCTATTGGCAGATCAAAATGATGTAAGTTCATTACTGGAAGCATTCCATTTTTAATAATTTCATCTATTACATTATTATAAAATCTTACTCCATCTTCATCGGGCTCTCCACTTTCTAAGTCCTTAATAAGCCTTGTCCATTGAATTGATGTTCTAAAACTATTTAGTCCTATTTCCTTAAGCATAGCTAAATCTTCTTTATAACTATTGTAAAAATTAGATGTTACCTTTGGACCTACTCTATCAAAGAAAGCCTCAGGCTCAATTTCATACCAATAATCAAAGATATTTTTATGAGCTTTATTAAAATCTCCCTCTGACTGTGGTCCTGATGTTGCAGCTCCCCACCAGAAATTTTTTGGAAATAAATATTGACGCATTACTACCATCCTTCCAGAAATATATTTTGTTCTATTTATATTATATATAGCAATTTAATATTTGTATATACTTTTAAATAAAAACAATATATTTTTATTTTCAAAAATTGATAAATGTATATTTTTATAATAAAATAGATATATACCTATACTTAATATTAAAAAATTAAAGGATGCGGGAGGTTTTTTATGAATAATATTAATATGGAAGCTATAGCCTTTGAGTTAATTAGTAATGTGGGAGAAGCAAAATCCTTGTTAATGGAGGCTTTAGAGCTTGCAAGAAATGATAATTTTGAGGCTGCAGACGACAAAATAAAAGAAGCTAATAAATTTTTATCTGAAGGTCATCACAGTCACTTTTCTTTAATTCAAAAAGAGGCAGATGGAGAACAGCTTCCCTTCTCATTGATTTTAATGCATGCAGAAGATCAATTGATGACAACTGAAAGCTTAAAACTATTAGTTGAAGAGCTAATTTTTATGTATAAAAAACATTCAAAATAATATTATATAGAAAAGAGCCTTTGAAATTTGAAGGCTCTTTTTTATAATTATTTAGTATTTTGAAATTCATCTATTATCTTAATAGCCTGATTTAAGACAGCTTGTCCATCTACCCTTCCATAGGTAAGCACATCTATAACTGCTATTGGAATTTTTCCATTTACCATAGTTTTCATCTTAGATTGAAGGAATCTCACTTGTGGGCCTAATAATAAAATATCCGCCTTTTCCCAATTAGCTTCTGCTTCACTTTGAGATACTGCCCATATGTTACAATCAAGACTATTTTCCTTGGCTGCCCTTTGCATTTTACTAACTAATAGGCTTGTTGACATTCCTGCTGAACAAACAAGTAATATATTCTTCATATTTTCCTCCATTTAACTCTGCTATTTATTTTCTTCTAATTCTTCTTCCAACTTTAAGGCCTGAGTATCCATAACTTTAATAAACGGTGCCCAAATGGCTAATACTATTGCTAAAATAACTAACTGTAAAATACCACCCCTAATTGAGTTAGTTGCTAATATCCCACTAAAAAATATAGGAACTGTCCATGGTACTGTTACCCCTGTTGTTAAAGGAACTAACCCTAACTTCATTGCAAAATATGCCACTGTTACTGCTGCCATTGGTGCTAATACCCAAGGAATAAGTATTGTTGGGTTCATAACTATTGGTAAACCAAAAATAACTGGTTCATTAACATTAAATATACCTGATGGTGCTGATAATTTAGCGATTTGTCTTAACTGTTTACTCTTAGCAATTGCAAATATACCTACTATAACTGCAAGGGTCATTCCGCTCCCACCAATACCAACGGTGAAGGTTTCCATAAATTGCTTTGTAATGATATTTGGAAGTTCTACATTTGCCTTAAAGGCTTCATAATTATCAAGGGATAAGGTATTCCAAATTGGATCTAGAACCGAATTTACAATAATTTGTCCATGTAATCCAAAGAACCATAATATTTGTACTGAGAAAATTGCTGCTAAGGTTGCTACTAATCCGCTTCCTAAGGAAGTTAATGGCATTTGAATAATTTCATATATAAAATCGTGTATATTACCCCAAGGTGTAAAAGTAAATATCGTTCTTACTATAACAACTGATAATAGAACAATTACTGTTGGTATTAAAGAAGCAAAAGATTTTGCCACAGTTGGCGGAACCCCTTCTGGCATCTTAATTGTCCAATCTTTACTAAGAATTAAAATATATAATCTAGTTACTAAAAAGGATGCAAATATACCAACAAACATTCCTTTTGCACCTAATCTTGCTATAGGAATAATATCATTTACTAGTTCTCCAGCCTCAGTCGTAACTGTTAAAGGTGTCAAAATTAAAAAAGATACAATTGATATTACTGCTGGAAAAATTGGATCAACATCATAACTCTTAGCATAGTAATAACCAATAGCCATAACTACAAACAAAGTAGTTATACTCATTGTTGCTGATGGAAGTATACCTAATACATTTTTTAATGCAGTTAATGCCTCTTCACCTATAACTTTATCCAAATAAGGAATATTCATAATAACAAGTGCAAGAGAACCAACAACTGTTATAGGGAAAGCAAGCATAAAAGCATCACGTAATACTGTTAAAATACGGCTTGTCCCAAGTTTCCCTGCTACTGGAAGCAAGCGATTTTCAATAAGATTATTTAGCTTTGACATAATTCTCATCTCCCAACCTTTTTATAATTTATGAAATCTATTACAGTTGTTATTATATACAAAAATATATCCTTTGTAAAGAAAAAGTATATATTTTTATATGTATTTTTTACAATATAAGTAAACATAATGCGATGAAGCATGAATAGTTTGGAGTAAGATCCAGTTTGGAGTGCGGAGTGGGGAGTGGTGAGTGCTGAGTTTGGAGTGTGAAGTGTGGAGCGGGGAGTTAGCAGTGTGGAGTGCTGAGTTTGGAGTGTGAAGTGTGGAGCGGGGAGTTAGCAGTTTGGAGTTTGGAGTTGCTAGGGTGGACAAGCTAATTATAAAACTATCATAAAAATAGTATTTATTCATAACAAAAAAATATTACTGAAAATCAAAATTTCCAGTAATACTTATAAATAAAAATCAAATTTATCCAAAAATATTCTAATTCAGAACTTGCTGGGATGTGCAAGCATCCCCTTATACAAGATAACTATTAACCCAACCCCACACTACTAATTCCTAACTTCTAACCTCTAACTGAGCTACTAACTACTAACTGAACTCCTAACTCCTAACTACTAACTGAGTTTCACTCCTAACTGATAGTTGTACTATTTCTTACTGTTTTTGTTATTGAATTTAATATTTTGCATATTTCTTTGCATTTACTTAATAAACTTTCTCCTGCTTTTTTATCTAAATAATTAGTTTTTGTTAATAATCTAATCCAATATTCTGTTTCATATGCTTCCTTTAAAGCAATATACATTTTAGCTAGAAAGTCCCTTTTTGATTGTCCTTTCAAAGCTTCTGAAACATTTGCCCCAATACTAGTAGCAGCTCGTAATAATTGCTTAGATAAAACAAATTCCTTTTTAGTTTTAACTAACTCCCTATACAAATTAACAATATCAACAGCAAAATCAAAAGACTTCTTAGCTATTATACTTTCTGACATAAAAAAACCTCCCGTTAATTATTTATATAACTAAATAATTAACAAAATATGGAGGTTTCATTCCTGCTATTTATTTAAAATATAAAATATCTCATTGTCCACAATTTCCCTACCCAAAAACTCCAAACTGCACACTACTAACTTTTAACTAAGTTCCACTCCTAACCAAATTACTAACTCCACACTCCTAACTACTAACTCCTAACTGAGTTTCACTCCTAACTGAGTTTCACTCCTAACTCCTAACTCCTAACTCCACACTACTAACTACTAACTACTAACTGAACTACGCTGTTGGTGCACTCTTTATTAAAGTTAATTTTCCTTTAATCACATAATCTCCAAGGCTGGCAGGAATTAAATAGCTGTCTCCCATCTTTATTTCTTCCTTAAAGCCTTCTCCTTCTATTAAACCTGCTCCATCTACGCAAGTATAAATATCAAAGTGTTCTAAGTTTGAATTATCCTTATATTCCTTATCTACAACTATTTTGTGCATTGAGAAATATTCATTTCTAGTAAGTTCACTCATCTTATATCCATCATATTCTACAAGCTCTTTATCGCTTAAATTTTCTGGAACTAAGTCAAAGTCTATAACATCTAAGGCCTTTTCTACATGAATTTCTCTTGGTCTGCCATAATCATAAACTCTATAAGTTAAATCACTATTTTGCTGAATTTCTGCTATTATAAGACCTTCACAAATTGCATGAACTGTTCCGCTTTTAATTAAGAAACAATCTCCCTTTTTTACATTTATCTTATTTAAATAATCTTCAACCTTATTTTCCTTAATTGCCTTTTCAAATTCTTCCTTAGTGCAGTTTTTAGTTCCTACAATTAGGTATGAATCTGGCTTTGCATCTACTACATACCAAGCTTCTGTTTTACCAAAATCATTTTCAACTTCTTTTGCATATTTATCATTTGGATGAACTTGAACAGATAGCTTTTCTCTTGAATTTATTAATTTAACAAGTAATGGGAACTTTTCGGTGCTTACTTTAGTACCAACTAGTTTATGTCCATATTTTTCTATTATATCTCCAAAACTTAGACCCTTAAGTTCACCATTTGCAACTATTCCTGTACCATTTTTATGAAAGGCTATATCCCAAGATTCACCTATTTCTCCTTCTGGAAGGTTATCTCTAAACTTTTCAAAATCCCTTCCCCCCCAAATTTTCTCATAATATAAATTTTCAAATTTTATTGGATACATAGTGTTCCTCCTTATAAATACTACTATTTTAATTTATAATCTAATTTTCAATTTATGTAAAGTCTAATATTGAATTTCCATTTTTAGTTATGAGCTAGAAATTCTCTTTTCATTTTATTTTTTTAGAAGATTATACATGAATTAAAATTATCTTTCCTTGAGATAATAAAATTATAAGGAGGGATTTTTATGTCTAAAAATTCAAAAAAGAAATATCCTTTAAAAAATCATGAAGAAAGTAAAGCTAATGATAAAAATCCATTAAAGAATAAAGCTGAATATGATGATGAAGCTGTAAGTCCTTACTTAGAACACGAAGATGAATGGTAATAACAAAACTGCGGGAGGGATATCTATGACTAGAAATTCAAAAAGCAAAAGTATTTATCCGCCAAAAATGAGAACTGGTTACAGGCCAAAGAAAAGTGCTTTAAGAAGTTATGGTAAAGATAAAAGAAACGGCAGCATATTACCAAGTCCAGTAACTGATGATATTGTAGTTAATAATATTTCTTACTCAGAATTTGACTATATTTATGATCCCATTTATGAATCTCAGTTTGATGATTTAGATGATTCCTATAGAGATGATTGGTAAGGAGGACAAAATGTTAAGAAAAAAAGGAGTTTTTGGAGATAAAAAGCAAATCAATGTAGATGACTTAAAAAACGACTATGTTTTATATAGAGATTACTTAAGTTCAACTATGTTGCCAAGCTATCTAAAAGATTATTTGAAAAAATAAATAATAAAGGAGAATTGTTATGACTAAAAAAGGTACTTTATCCTCAATAAAAGAAGAAGGAAATTTAAATAATCAAGTTCCAAAGGATACTTATTCTATAGCGCAAACTATTCAAAATCAAAAACGTGGTGATGATTTTACTGAAAAATTAAAAATTGAAAGAGAGTCAAAAGAAAATCAAAAAAAATAATATTAATTATATTAAATAGACAAATTATATTTAAAGCTAAAGATAATGGCTAATTTCTCTATAATTATAGGAAAATATTAGCTATTATCTTTTTGTTTTATAAAAAATTTTTTGATATAATTAAATTACAGATTTTATTGTGGACTATATAGTGGGGGAGATATTATGGGAAACTTATTAAAATCCAAAAAGAATTTAGAAAAGAAAAAACAAAATCTCGAGAAAATAAAAAAAATATCTAAAAACTCTATAAGTGCTAAGGACTCAATTACTACTAGATTAATCTTTTCTTTTGCTTTACTTATTGTAGTAATAGCAGCTATTTCCGGTATTAACTTTTATAATACATATAGACTGAATAAAGCAAATGATACCCTTTACAATATTAATACTAAGTCAATAAGTTATATATCTAAATTAAGTGCTAATACTAATTATAATTATCTAGCAAGTAAATTAGTAATTTCATCTAAAACTAGTGCTGAAAAATACGTATTAACTAATAAAATAAAAGACAATTTAAAGAAAAATGAAGAATTAATAAATTTATATAAAAATACAGCCCTTGTTGGAAAAGACACAACTAAATATGATCAGGCAGCAAAATTAATAAAAGAATTAGACCAGCTTGCTTTAAAAATTGCAAACTTAGCATCTCAAAATAAGGCTGAAGAAGCTCTTGCCCTTACAGATGAATTAGATATAACTTATAAAACAGCTGATGGATACATAGCTGATATAATGAGTAAAAATGAGGCAGATGCAGAAGAAACCGTTGCCAACAATAAGGCTGAATCTGAAAATTTCTTTAATCTTATAATTGTAATAAACATAGTTTCTATAGCAATCACTATATTATTAGCTCTTTATTTAATCTCTAGAATCATAAAACCATTAAAATTAGTTGTAGAATTTGCCCAAAGAATTTCTAATTATGATTTAACTACAAATATGGTTTTAAAGACTAAGGATGAATTTAAGCTTATATGCGATTCCTTAAATAAAGCTCAGGATAACTTAAGGTCTATTATATCTACTGCTATTGATGGAATTAATACAATTAATAGCTCAAGTGAAGAATTATCCGCATGTATTGGAGAAGTTACTTATCAGTTTGATACAATAAATAAATCAACAGAAGGAATTAATACAGGTGCTCAAGAAACTAGTGCTGTAACTGAAGAATTATCAGCTTCAATTGAAGAAGTAAGCTCTAGCATGGTCGTTTTATCAGACAAAGCTACTGAAGGTCATCAAAATTCTGAAAGAATTCAAGAAAAAGCAAGTCAAACTAAAGAAAATACTAGCTTAGCTATTACTACTACAAGATCTACTTATAAGGATGTTGAGGCTAATATTAAGGCTGCCATTGAAAGAGGAAATATTGTAAATGAAATAGCAAATATGGCAGAAACAATTGAATCAATTGCAGAACAAACAAACCTGCTAGCTTTAAATGCAGCTATTGAGGCAGCTCGTGCAGGAGAACATGGTAAGGGATTTGCTATTGTTGCTGATGAAGTTAGAAAATTAGCAGAAGAATCAAAAGAGGCTGTTCATGAAGTTCAAGAAACCATTAATGAAGTTAAGGAAGCCTTTAAGAACCTATCTGACAGCAGTAATAAATTATTAGAATTTATGGATAAAGATATAATCAATGAATTTAATAATTTTATGTCTGTTGCTGATAGTTATGAAGAAGACGGAATATTTGTTAAGAAAATGAGTGAAAATATAGCAGCTATGTCTGAAGAAGTTTCTGCAACAATAACCCAATTAACTGAAGCTGTACAAACTGTTGCTAATATGACTCAAGAAACTTCTACAAATGTTAACTTAGTTAAGGAATCAATTAACGATACCGATTTAGTATTAAAAGAAATAGTTAATGCCATTGAAGATCAATGTCAATTAACAGAAGAAATTAAACAAACCCTTTCTAAGTTCAAGGTATAATAAAACAAAAGGAACTTTTCATATATTGTGAAAAGTTCCTTTTATTTATTTTTCCATATCAACCTTTTTTATAGTATTATGCATATATGTTATTTCTGGGTTTAACTTATTAATTTCTGCTATTGTCATTCTTGACTTCTTTCCATTAGTAATTTGATGATTTTGACCTTTCTTAATATATACAGTACTTCCAGAACTAATATCAAACTCTTCCTCTTCAATTTTTATCCTGCCATTCCCCTTTAAAACAACTATTATCTTTTCATCATTTTTTAGCTTATGAGTTTTTGTATACTGTCCGGGATTAAAGAAAAGAACATTACATTCCAAATCTTGGCCCTTAAATATAGGAATTTTAGGAACCACCATTTCATTGTACTGTTCTATGGAAGTTTCTAAAAGATTTATATTAATATCCAAAATATGGCCTCCTCCTACTATGATTTCTTGTTTTATTATTTGATAATTAATTAATATTTATTCAATATAATATCTTTTAATAAAAAATAAGAAGCTATTAATTTAAGGGAATAAAAGCCCTTAGCAATAGCTCCTTTTGGATAGTATCCAACATTTTATATAGTATCCTACAAAAAAGTGCGTACTTTCTTTTTTATATATTGTATTCTATCATTAGAATATACTCATAACAAGGAGGTCATATTAATGAAAAAAGAAATCGAAGTATTTGATTATGCAAAAGAAATTCTAGAAGCATTGCAAAAAGGTGTTTTACTAACAACAAAAACTGATGAGAAAGTAAATTCTATGGTAATCTCTTGGGGAACTCTAGGAATAGAATGGGGAAAACCTATATTCACAGTGTTTGTAAGAGAAAATAGATTTACCAAGAAACAACTAGATAAGAATCCAGAGTTTACAATTAATATTCCATATGGAGAATATGATAAAAAGATTATTGGAGTTTGTGGAACAAAATCTGGTCACGACATAGATAAAATTAAAGAACTAAACTTAAACTTAGAAGAAGCAAATAAAATATCTGTTCCAGCTATCAAAGAACTTCCACTTACTCTTGAGTGTAAGGTTATTTATAAACAAAAGCAAGATGAAAATGAAATTACAGAAGAAAATAAAGCAAGATTTTATCCACAAGATGTAGAGGGTTCATTCCATGGAGCAAATAGAGACTACCATACAGCATATTACGGCGAAATTGTAAGTGCATATATTATAGAGTAATAATGATAAGATTTAATTTTATGTTATTTATTAAATATTACTGGAAATTTTGATTTCCAGTAATATTTTTTTATCAAGTTTAATGTTTATTATTATGGGCATTATGACTTTTTCTAAAATTCATAAATTAATAATTTTAATAACTACAATTATACTATATTGGGGAATCTATTTTATTTTTAAATATATTTCTATTAAAAAAGGATATTTAGAAAAAATAAAGGTTAAAATTAATGAACACCATTAATTTTAACCTTTTAATTTTTAAATGTAATCACTCGAAACTAAACATTTCCCCAAACTTCCAACTCAACTCCAAACTCCTAACTCAGCACTACTAACTACTAACTCCTAACTGTTTCACACTCCACACTCCTAACTCCACACTAAATAGTTATTTCCACTTCAAGCTTTCCTTTATTCTTAGGAATTAAGCTATCTTTTGCTAATTTTCCATTTATTCTTGTTCCCTTATTTTCCCCTCGTACTACTTTAATATTATATTCTTCTTTTTCATTCTTTATCTTTATCTCATATTCCTTCCAGTCTATTGGGATACAAGGTTCTATTTTATAGTATTTTCCGCCTATTGTTTTTAAGCCTAAAATGTTCTTTATACCTACGCTGTACATCCAGCCAGAGGAACCTGTATACCAGCTCCAGCCTCCTCTTCCGCCGTGAGGTTCTTTAACATATACATCTGCAGCTATAACATAAGGCTCTAACTTATAGCGTCTTGCATCTCTTTCGCTTCTAGAATGATTAATTGGATTTATCATATTATAGTAATTTACTGCCTTATCTCCAAGACCTAGTTTTGTTAAGGCTAGAATTACCCAAATTGCAGCATGGGTATATTGACCTCCATTTTCCCTAACTCCTGGAACATAGCCCTTTATATATCCTGGTTCTAAATGGGAACTATCAAAAGGCGGTGCCAAAAGCTTAATTAAGCCATTATCCTTATCCACTAAGTATTTATCTACTGAATTCATGGCTTCTATTTGTCTTTCTGGATTAGCAGCCTTTGATATTATAGACCAGCTTTGAGCTATAGAATCTATTTTACATTCAGGATTTTCCTTTGAACCTAATGGCTCTCCATTATCAAAGTAAGCTCTTCTATACCAATTTCCATCCCAAGCATTTTCTTCTATATTTTCTTTAATAAACTTTTGGAATTTTTCATATTCCTCAGCCTTGTTTCTATCCTTCTTATAATCGCATATTTCCTTAAAGCTGTCTAAGATTGAATACAAGAACCAGCCAAGCCATACACTTTCTCCTGATCCCTTATTACCAACTGTACTCATTCCATCATTCCAGTCTCCACTTCCCATAAGAGGGATATTATTAGGACCAAATTTAAGAGCTTTATCTATGGCCTTTAGGCAATGTTCATAAATAGTACCTTCTATATTTGAAGAAGGAACTATTGTATATCTTTCATCTTCTCCTGCTTTTAAAGGTTCATCTTCAAGATAATTTGCCTTTTCCTCTAAAATACTGTAATCTCCTGTTGTTTTAATGTATTGTGCTGTTACATATGGCATCCATAATAAGTCGTCTGAGAACTTTGTTCTTATACCTGAATTAATTATAGGATGCCACCAGTGCTGAACATCTCCCTCTACATACTGTCTTGAAGCACTTCTTATTATTTGATCTCTTGTTATTTTAGGATCAACTATGCCTAAGGCTAAGGAATCTTGAAGCTGATCCCTAAATCCATAAGCTCCTCCTGATTGATAGAAGGCTGTTCTAGCCAAGTATCTACAAGCAAGAGTTTGATATAAAAGCCAGCCATTAAGCATATAATCCATAGATAAATCTGGTGTCTTTACTTGTATATTTCCCAGGAAATTTGCCCAGTAATCTTTCACCTTTCGAATTTCTTCTTTAACTTGTTCTATGCTGCTATATTTTTCGATTTTTTCTTCTATTACTCTATCTTCCTCTTCTTGACCAAAGATTACTACAAATTGTATTTCATCCCGAGCTTTTAATTTTAAGTCAATCTTAGAAGCTAAACAAGGATCATAAATACTTCCTGCCTTATTATTTAATTTATCTTCATACACTCCAACAGGATATTCTATATCTCCACCAATACCTAGGAAGGCTTTTCTATCTCCAGTAAAACTTTGATCTTTTAAGCCATTTATGGATAAGTAAGCTTTTAACTTACCAAAATATTTGCTATATGGGTTTCTTCCAAGTATATAATTATCCCTTATTTCAGTTGTTATATATTTAGAGCTTTGATAATTATAAACTCCTAAAACAAGCTGAGCATAATAAGTTATTGACAGCTCCCTATCTTTATCTGCTAGATTTTTTAATTTAACCTTACATAACTTTAGCTTTTCATTTAAAGGTGAGAAAACAGTCATTTCTCCCTTTATATCATAAGCAATATGACTAAAGCTTGAATAACCAAAGCCGTGTTCAATTATATATTCACCGCTATCTCTAATTGGCATTGGAGTTATTGTAAAGGCTTCATCTAATTCCTTATCCCTTATATAAAGGACTTCATTTGCCGGATCTATTACCCAATCATTTGACCAAGGAGTTATTTTATTCTCCCTGCTATTTTCACACCAGTTATAGGAAGAACCAACTTCTGATATATGGAAGCCAAATTTATCATTAGAGATAACATTTATCCATGGAGCTGGAGTACTTTCATAGTTTTTAAGCTTAATTACATAACTATTATTTTCCCTATTAAACCCTCCATAACCATTAAAGAAATCTAATTTTAAATTATTTTCTTCTAAGTAATTATTGTTTCCATGATTATTTTCTTTCTTTTTAACAGTAACATCAGTTATTTCTTGCTCTAAGGCAAGCTTTCTATAGTAATTAGATTTCCTTATGTTATCTCTCATTCTTTCTAAGTGAGATAGGTCTTCTTCTATTTTATAATTATCTTCTGATTTTAATTGCTTTACTAAGCTTCCATCTTTGGAGTTAATATATAAATTTGATATACCAATTAAGAAATCTCTTATTTCCATAGGCATTGTTGCCTTATTATGTAGGAATACTCCACCATTTTTATTTAAATTATCTCTTTCTAAGGAATTATTTATTGTTGATACAATATTCTTTTGCAATGGTTCTTCATAGGATAACTCCTCATGATTGTAGACTACTAAATCACATTTAAGCCCCTTAATTTTAAAATAGTAATGCATATTAATTACTTGTCTTAGTAAGTCTATATCTTTTTCCTTATAAATCTCTAGGAATATAATTGGTAAATCTCCTGATATTCCATATGGCCATAAGTCTTCCTGGCTTTTGTTGATATTTTTAATATATTCCTCTCTATTTTTACGTTTGCTGTTTAAATATAGAATGTGAGAGGCAAAGCTTTGATAAATATTGGCCTGAGCTGATCTTATTCCAATATGCTTTAACTCTAATACATTCTTATAGTTATAGCAATTAACTGCCTTTTCAATAGCTGATATATTTTTATATTTCCTAATTAAATTTAACAGCTCCTCTTTAGAATCAGATACTCCTGTTAAATAGTAAATACTCTTTTCTTCCTTAGGCATTAATTTTATTTTGCATCTTAAACTCATTATAGGATCTAAAACTATGCCTACTGTATTTTCTAAAACATTATTATCTTCCATTGCCTTTGGAGATTTTAAACTTTTATTTCTTCCTATAAAGTTAAGCCTTGATGTTTCATAAGTTAATTCATCGATATCTTCTTCAGCTTCTATAGTATGGAATATATAATGAGTTTTTTCATTTTCACTTCTTTTTCTTCTATTTCCAATTAAAGCTTTAAGTTCCTCATTATAATCTGTACTAATAAATAAGTTTGAGAAAGCTGGATGAACCACATCTCCTTCAAAGGTACGTAAAGTTACCTCTAAATAGCTTGTTAGTTCTAAATTTTTCTCTTCATCACCATTATTTTTTAAGCTAATCTTTCTTATTTCTACGTCATCATCTGAAGCTAAAGATACTTCATAATTTGTCTCTATATCTTCATCTTTTCTTGTAAATTTAGCCTTATCTACTGTAAATTCTACAGAATAGTCATTACCTATTTCCTTACAAGGCTCATAGGATGGGCTCCAATATTTATCATTATCTAAATCTTTAATATAAAAGAGCATTCCGGAAGCATCAGAAGTACTATCTCCCTTCCATCTATAAACTGTTAAGTTATCTCTTTTGGAGTAACCACTTCCTGAATTATTAATCATAATAGAATAGGAACCATTTGATAAAAGTAATACTTCAGGATTTTCCCTATTATATCCTCTAAATATTCTAGGAATAAAATCTTCTTTTTCTATATTTAATTTTTCATTATTGTAAGTTCCTGTTTCCCTTGTGAAAGTTATATTTTCTGGAACCTTTTCTTTAAGAAGAACTTCTACTGCCTTTATCTCTGGGATGCTGTGGAATCTTTCTTTTAAAATATCATCATTTATTACATTATCTAAAGCAAGTAAGGACATTCCTAAATGGTGAACCATATAGGACCTTACTTCCTTTCCTATTAATTCTTCTCCCTTTTCACCTTCACTATAATCAATTGCTTCAATAAAACCATATCTTCCATAATACCCCTCATTATGAAGCTTTCTTAAGTTTTCTATTGCTCCTAAAGCATCATAAGGTAGGGCCATCATTGTAGAATATGGAGAAATTACAAGATTTTCTTCTAAACCTCTCTTTAGGCCAATACCTGGTACTCCAAAGGCCTTATATTGATAGTTTTGATTTATATCTGTATCATAATAACCTGATTCAGATATTCCCCATGGGACATTTTTATTTTCCCCATAGTATTTTTGAGCAGTTATAACAGATTTATAAGTTAAATCCCAAATTGTATTTCTATAATTTTTTAATATTTGATATGGCATAAAATACTCAAACATTGTACCACTCCAAGAAGCTAATGCCTTTTGGTTAAAAGCCTTTGTCATATTCCTGCTTAACTTATACCAATGCTTTCTAGGAACTTCACCCTTAGCTATAGCTAAAAGAGAAACAATTCTAGCCTCAGATGCCATAAGATCATAATAAGAATTTCCTAATGACTGTTCTTCTAAATTATAGCCAATAGCAAATAAATCTCTGTCCTTATCATAAAGAAAATCAAATTTCATTTCTTTAATCATTTTATCTATATCTTCAGAAAGATTATCAATTCTATCTTTAAAATCTATTATTTTATTTAAATCTTTATCTAATGAAATTTGTAATTCTTCTGATAAAGAGAGCTTTATCTCTTCTAGATTTTCAATTATTTCATTTAAAGAAGGTGCTTTAAAACTGCTAAATCTTTCATCTAATAATTCTTCAACATTAGTAAAGATATAGTCGTAAAAATCTAACTTCTTTTCTAATTCCTTTTTTAGCTTTTTAATCCAATAATATTCTTTCTTACCTTCTGCAGCTAAAGGCTCTATTCTTCCTAATTCTTCCCTTAAAATCTGCCTATATTCTCTTAAATTGATATTATCGGATATATTATTTTCTAATTCTTTTTTATCATCTATTCTTATTAAATTGTAAGTTTCTAAAAGAGCAGTTATTTCCCTTTCTCTTACTATTGGAGCATCTTTAAATTTATTTATTGTTTCCTTAATTATCCACAGATAACCTAAAAGATTACCGCTATCTACTGTTGATACATATCTTGGCCATAAAGGTTTCTTTGTTTTTGTATCATACCAGTTTAATAAATGACCCTTATATTTTTCTAAGTCCTTCATGTTATCTAATATAACTTCCAGCCTATATATTACTTCTCCCATAGAAATATAGCCAAAGTCATAAGCAGCTATATTAGAAATAAGGCCCATACCTATGTTGGTTGGAGAAGTTCTATAGGCAACACCCTTGTAAGGCTTTTCTTGATAATTGTCTGGAGCTAAGTAATTGTTTTCTTCATTTACAAAGTCCTCATAGTAAGCCCATATCCTTCTTGCATTTTCCCTTAAGAATTCTTCATCTTCTATTTCTAGTCTTTCCTTAATGTATACTTTTTCCCTTGATATATAGCAGGCTAATGCTGGTGCAGCCAGCCAAAGAATTATTAAAGGAAGCATAACTATTAAAAGTTCTCTAGAATAGTTAAAGCATAAAATAAACAAAATCCCTGCCAAGATTGGATTAGCCGCCATCTTCATATAGTACCATGAATATGTATTTTTAACAGACCTTTCAACCCTTGCAGCTGTCTTCCATTCTAAAAGCTTCTTCTTAGAAATAAGCATTCTATAGATACTTCTAATTATGGCATCAGTCATTAAATATCCTTGAGCTGGAGTAAAGCTTGCTATTAAAACTATCTGCTTTAAGCTTTTAAAGACCCCATTTAATTTGTTTTTAGGAGTTACAACAAAGTCTGTTATAGTAAATAATACTGGCAATATTAAAACTAAAAATACAAGAAGGGCTATTTGAACTGCTCCCCTTAATATTGATACAGAAGCTAATAATGTAATTATTAAAGCTGGCGCCAATAAGCTTCTTCTTAGGTTATCAATTATCTTCCACTTTGATATTAAGGAGAGCTTCTTTGAAAAGATCCATCTAAAAATCTGCCAGTCTCCCCTTACCCATCTATGCAGTCTTAAAAGGCTGGCCATATAGCTTAATGGGTAGCTGTCTATAAATTCAACATCTGTTACTAAGGCACATCTTGTTAAAACTCCCTCTAATAAGTCATGGGACAGTACTTTATTTTCAGGTATTTCATATTTTAAAAGATTATAGAAGCTTTCTATTTCTATAATTCCCTTTCCTGTAAATATACCTTCTTTAAAGATATCTTGATATACATCAGAGGAAGCTGTTGAATAAGCATCTATTCCTGAATCACCAGCAAAGATTTTAGCAAAGTAGGTTTTATGTTTTTCTTCTAAATCTACAGTAACTTTAGGCTGCATTATTGAATAGCCTCTTTTTACTTTAGAATTTTCTATATAAGGCTTATTTAAAGGATGACTCATAGCCCCTATAAGCTTTTTAGCAGCTTCTAAAGGCAAAAAAGTATCTGCATCTAGGGTTATTAAATACTTTATGTCCCTTAAATTTTCTATACTGCTGCTGATTACATTGTAGCTTGTGTTTTCATAGCCTTTAATTAAGGCTATAAATTCCATAATCTTTCCTCTTTTTCTTTCATAACCAATAAAAGCTCTTTCAGACTTGTTATAAAGTCTTTTTCTATTAAAGAAATAGAAGATTTTTTCTTCACTATTCTTGCAGTATTTTTCATTTAACTTTTCAATTAATTCTAGTCCCTTGTTATTGATTTCACTGTCAACAACTTCTTCTTCATATTTGCTGTCTTTTAAATCTCCAAGTATAGCAAAATATATATTTTTATCTTTATTTCCTAAATAATATATTTCAAGCCTTTCTGCCAGCTTTTCTATTTCCTTTGCTGAAGAAAAGATAGCAGGTATTACTACAATAGTCTTAGCCTCCTCAGGAATTCCCTTTGAAAAATCAAGTTTTGGAACATGGGAAACTGGAATTATTTTTGGTATCAGCCAATAAAATAAGGATATTATCACTTCACTACATGGAACAAGCATCGCAATAAAGGCAAATATGTATTGCCCCTTTGTAAAATCTAAAGGAACAAGATAACTAAATAATAAGATTAAAAGATCTAATAAAATTGTTCCAAAGATGATTGTAGATAAGAATAATCCTTGGGATATAGTCTTATCTATCTTTTTATTTACATTAAAGCTCTTTAATAGTTCCTTTAGTCCATCATCTACTATGTAATAACCTATATGCTTTTTATATTCTTCTGCATTATCTGTATTTTCCTTAGAGAGCTCTAATGCCTTTTTAGCAATATCTACTTCTCTAATATTTGTTTTCTTTGAAATCTTTTCTATTTGATGCCTGTAATAGTCCTTAGTTTGAAAATCCATGTATTTATATGTATTTGATATATCCTCTTCTAAAATTTTCTCTACCTGAGAAGTTTCATTAAAAAATCTCTTCCAGTTTATTGCATCCATGCTTCTTAAGGAATTGATTGTTATGCCTATATCTGTTGCTGCATTAACTTCATGCATTTGATCCTTCTTAACTTCATTATCTAGATCTGAAATATCCTTTAATTGAAGTCTGTCTAAAGCAAATCTATATATTCTCTCATCATCAATGAAATTATCCCTTAATATGCTTAAGAATTTATCCATAAACTCTGAAGAGAATTTTTTATCGTATAGACTCTCATCTTCGGCAATATATTCATTTTCTATATTTAGTTGTATATTTCCTGTACTTTCTTTTGGATATTTTTCTTCAAGCTTCTTTAATAGCAGATCAATTTTTCCTCTGTTGTAATAATCTATAACCTTAGTTGCCAGCTCTTTAGCTCCAGTTCTTTTTCTCTGGAGAATTGCAATTTCCTTGATTATTTTTGCAAGATTAATTATTAAAACTGCTCTTATCATTAACGGGAAGGCCCAAAGTTCTCCCATTGTTAATGGCTCTTCTACCTTATTAATAAATTTTATAGCCTCATTTTCATCTATTTTATTATTATTTTGATTAACATATTCTTTTGCTAATATATAAATTCTTGGGTATTCAACATCATTTATAAGCTCTATTGGGATATTATTAAAGTACTCAATAGGCATATTAAATTTTATTGTTTTATATTCTTTTTCTATAAGATAAATATTATCTAATATCCATTCTGCAGAAGGTATTATCTCCTCCCCTTGCTTATGAAGTTTACTAAGGTATTTGTAATTATGAACAATACCTTTAAATGCATAATTTATCTCTTTTAAAACATTTTTTCTTGTATTGTTTATCGTATTCTTCTTCATAATGTACTCCTTCCTATTGCCTAAAGTTATTATTCTCAATTTTTATAACTTTTAAACCTTTTTTGGCATTAAGAAGTAATTAAGAAGTATTATAGGAAAAAAATAAAAAGACTATACTATATAAAGCTAATAGCTGCGTAAGAAGTTCTAAGTTCAGAATTAGAGCTAGGTCAAGAATTTTCGTTAACTCGCTACGCTCAAACAGAACGAACAATTCTAAGACCTAGCTCAATTCTTCACCAAGAACTTCTAACTACTCGCTATATGCTTATTTCGTATAATCTCTCTTTATTTTTTATATAATATACTTCTTAATTGTAGGAGCAATTGGTACTGGAGGAGGATTTTCTGCAAGCAGAAAATCTAAGACTTAATATTAAGAATATAGTGTACTTTTAGCCTGTTATACATTAATATTAAAATAGAGGTTGAAAAATATGTAAAAGACTTAATAAAGGCAGTTCCTGCAGCTTTAGATATTAACTAAAAAGAATTAAGCTAACAAGAAATAAATTATAAGAATGTGTTAGATATGACTAAAAAGGCTTTTACTGAATATAGTAAAAAAAGTTGTGTCAAGAATAATTTAATTTCATTAATTTCTTTTATAACAATAACTACACTAACAATAATTTCGCTTTTGGTTATTCCTAAAATTTTTCCCCCATCAAAGGAAGCTTTTGCAGATTTAGGACAATTTATAATGATACTTTTTTTAAGTTTTGTTGTGATGATTATTGCTTCTCTAGTAATACCACTTTTTATTAGTATTTATAAAGATTTTAAAGATAATATAAAATCCTTAGTTACCTTATGGCTATACAACTTAACAGCTTCAATATTTATATTTGCTCTTGCCCGCTTTACCATGTTACCCTTAGTTTATTTTCTATTAACTATGATAGGCCCACTTGTTATCTTATATTTTAGATATATAAGTATAAAGAAAAGAGTAAAATAAAGCTTTATTTTATAGTACAAAAAAGCAAAATTATTTAAAATAAATCCATTAATAAAACATTTCTTTTAACAATAAAAAAATCCCCTAGGGGATTTTTTTACTTCATACTAATTATATTGCTTCTCAAAATTCATCAGCTGCTCTGCAATTTTATTCTAAAAATTCTCTTGGATAAATTACTAAACCTGAGACATCCTTTAAGCTTCCTTCTTCAAGTTCTAAAGCCATAAAAAACTCATCTCTTACATCAAAAGGAGATATTATTCCCCAATTTTTTGCAGGTTTAAATCCAAATTTAGGATAATATTGATCATGACCAAGAACTATAACAGATTTAAAACCTAGTTGCTTTGCAATTTTTAATGCTTCTTCTATAAGCTTACTTCCTACACCTTCCTTTTGATATTCCGGTAAAACAGAAAGGGGTGCCAGAGATAAAGATTCCACTTCTTTATTATCGTTTCTTATAAGAACTTTAGTTAACATAATATGACCAATTATTTCTCCCTCATGTTCTGCTACAAGGGAAAGTTCAGGCACAAATGCACAGCTATTTCTTAATTTAGCAACCAAAAACTGTTCTGTATGATCAGTGTATTCAGCAGCTTTAAAAGCCTCTTCTACAACATATTCCGTTTTTTTATAATCTTCTTCTCGTTCTTGTCTAATTATTATATCCATTTTATTATTCTCCATCCAATCTTCTAAACTTATATTATTAATGAAGTAAATACTCTATTCTAGGGTCTGTATCTACTTCATCTATAATCTCCTTAAGCAGATCTACTGCTTTTCTTGTATCTTCAGGATTTGAAGATATTAATGAAAAGATTTTATCAATTCTTTCCTTATAATTTTCTGGCTTAATCTCAAAATTATTCACCATTTTTACAGCCTTTTTTTCGTTAATACAGTATTCTTCATTAACAGAGAAAAGTAATTGGTTTAAGCAGGATACACTTCTAAATATATGCCCTGCCACAAGGGAAATATCATCCTTATCTACGTTACTTTCTGCATGTATTAATGAAAAGCAGGCTTCAAACATAAAGTAATTTACCATTGCATCCTTTAATCTTTTTGGATAAGGCCTAGTTTTATTTTTTAACTCTCTTAATTTTTTATACTTATCAGATAATATATTGCACACGGAAATTTCTCCCATATACATTACATTTAAATATCCATGAGGATGTCCAGTTTGATAATTAGTTGTAATCTTGCCTTCTATACAATCATTAATCTCCTTTTCAACTCTATATATATCACGAAGAATAAAATCTACATGATATCCATCAATAACAAGCCATCCCCCTGCATTTATCCAAGGTCCCCATCCTCCAATTGGGCTGACTAAATTTTCCCTATGTTCATCATCTAATTTTGTGGCAGCCTTTGAAAGTTCCTCTGTGCTAAAGCCTAAAGTCTCATCATAATATATTCCAATATCTATATCAGAAGTCTCATTATTATTTCCTCTTGCTCTTGATCCCCCTAAAACTACTCCCACAACTCCAGGAATATTTTCTATTTCTTCTGCAACCCTATTTAAAATATTTTCTATTCCCATATCATCACCCTTTACTCATCTAATCCTTATTATATAATACCATACTCTTGGAAACTTTTGTACAAATGTGTAAATTACTTTCTAAATAATTAAGCCGCGAGCATAAAACCCGCTGCTTAGTTTATAATTTAAATTTATCTACCATTTTCATTAACTTTTCTGCAAGCTCTGCCTGATTTTGAGCAGCTTGAGCAACTTCTTCTATTGCCATTGTTGTTTCATTAATACTTACTTTTATAGAATTAGCCTTTTCTGTATCTTCTTGAACTGATTCTGCAATCTTCTGCATAGCCTGAGATACCTGACCAACTGTAGCTGTAACCTCTTCTGACATAGCTGCTATTTCTTCTGTCATATTACTTACAAAATCTGAATCCTTATAATATTGACTTCCTGTTTCCTCATATTCATAATAATTTTTTCTTATATCCTCTTTCATAAAACTTATTATATCATTTCCTGTATTAATACTTTTATTAAATACCTCTTTTACTAACTCTATAGTTTTTTGTATTTCTGACACTGCTTTAGAAGATTCCTCTGCAAGTTTTCTTACTTCCTCTGCAACTACAGAGAAGCCTTTTCCATGTTCTCCTGCTCTTGCTGCTTCAATAGCTGCATTTAAAGCAAGTAAATTTGTCTGCTCTGAAATAGCGGCTATAGTATCAGCCATTACTCCAATATTATCTATAATTGAGCTTTCATCTATAACCCTTTTCATATTTTCTTCCTTTTGGTAATATAATTCTTCTGTCCTTACCCTAATATTCCTACTATTTTCTTGAGCTTTCACAGCTCTTTCTTTTGCATTATTTGCATTATTGCTTCCTTCTAAAGCTCTTGAAGATAGTTCATTCATGCTTTCATCTACTTCCTGAATTGATGCAGTTATTTCTTGAGTTACTGCCGAAAAACCTTCTATATCTTCTGCAATATTTTCTATAGATTGATTAATAATAGTAGAATTGCTTACTAATTCCTCAACAGTAGCTGAAAGTTCATTAGCTGCTGAACTTATATCTTGCGAATTCACTTTTATTAGTTCTATAATAGCTCGAAGATTTGCTGCCATAGAATTTAAATACTTTTTCATTTCTCCAAATTCATCATTACTTTCTATATTAAAATCTTCAGTTAAATCTCCCATTGCAATTTTCTTAGCAAAATTATTTACTTTTTTAAGTCTTTTTTCTATGTAACGAGCAAAAAATATTGTTAAGAAAATAGATATAATAAGAGAAATTAATATAACCATAATTACTATTCCCCTTAGGGAAGTAACTGAAGCATAAACATCTGCCTTTGGAACATAAATAGCAATAATCCATCCAGTATCAGGTATAGAAGCATAATACATATTTTCTACACCAAAATCATCTTCAAAATTTATCTTTCCTTCCCTATTAGATAAAATTGTTTCTGCTATAGCTGCTAAACTTGAATTAGGGTCATTTTTTATATTAGTATTCATAATTTTTTCTTCATATTGAGTTGCTATAAATAATCCATCTTTATCTATTAAAAAACTTTTTCCGTTTTCTCCAATTTGAAGATTTTTTATCCTTTCTTGAATTGTAGATAAATCTATATCTGCAGTAGTAGTTCCTATAAAATTATTATTTTCATCATAAATTGGAGATGATGATGTTACCATATAGGTCTTTGCAATTTTATCATAATAAGGTGTTGACCATTCTATATTTTTGTTGCTGTTTTTAGCAAGCTTATACCATTCTTTGTCCCTAAAATCATTATTAGCATATTCATCAGTATATATAATGGCGCCATTAGATTTAAAAGCAAAAGCTGCAAAGTTTTCTACATCTTTTTTATATTTATAAGGCTCGAACCAAATTCCTCCTCCAAAGGTTTCATCATTTCTTGATATCAAGCCTAACAATACGTTTTTATAAAAATCTTCATTTAATTCTTCTGTAGAGGCCTTCACAATTTCACTTAAGCTTTCAGCTATTTTTTGATGCTTTTGGAGAATTATTTGAATTTCCTGCTTTTCTTCCTTTAGAAGATTAGTCATATTTTTATCAAGTTCATCACTTATTATTTTCTCTGAGGTTGAAAAACTAATATAACCTAATATAAAAAGAGAAAATAATAATACAGGAATAAAGACGCCAATCATTTTAAATTTAATTGGTATAATCTTTTTTGATTTTTTCTTCTGTACTTTCATTTTTTCTTTTTTCCTCATTTTACTCCCCCATTTATATAGTAAGAATTTTCAATTCAATAATATTATCGAAATATTTTTTAGTAATAAAATACTTATTCATGCAATTTTTACAAATCTTTTTCCTTAGTAACTTTTAAAATAGTTTTTGAATAGCATAAAAATAAGACAACTAATAGAATTTAATTTTTTATTAGTACTTATTTAAACTTGGAGGATATAATGAGAAGATTTGTTTATAGGACCTTATGCAATATTATTTATGGACGAAAAAGCTATTCACGGCAGATTCCTTATAGAGTTGAAGTTGTTGCCGAAAATTTAAATGTTCCTTGGGCAATAGCTGAAAGTGATGATGGAAAAATATATTTCACTGAAAGAGTAGGTAGGATTAGAGTTATTGAAAATGGAAGACTTAATCCTCAACCCCTTGTAACTATTACTCCAATTTTTACTGAGGCTGAAGCAGGCTTATTTGGTATAGCCTTAGACCCAAATTTTTCTGAAAATCATTATGTTTATGTTATGCACACATATTCAGTTGGTAATAATATTTATAGCAGAGTAATAAGACTTGTAGAAAGAAATAATGCTTTATCTCTAGATAATATTATTATTGATAGACTGCCTGCAGGTAGAATACATCTTGGAGGAAGATTAAAAATAGGGCCAGATGGAAAATTATATATTCCTGTTGGAGATGCAAATAATTATTCCTATGCTCAGGACCCATCTATTTTAGCAGGTAAAATCTTAAGATTAAATTTAGATGGAAGCATCCCTGAAGATAATCCCTTTCCTAACTCTCCAGTTTATACCTTAGGACATAGAAATCCGCAGGGTTTGGCATGGAATTCTGAAAATGTATTATACTCATCGGAACATGGTGAAAACGGACATGATGAAATCAACATAATAAAAGCAGGTAGAAATTATGGCTGGCCTATAGCTGAAGGAAATGCAACAATTCCTGGCTTTAATTATGAAAGACCCATTTTTGATAGCGGAGATTTAACTTTTGCCCCTTCTGGTATTACTTTTATTACTAAGGGACCTTGGGCAGGAAAGCTTCTTGTTGGAAATTTACGTGGACAACAATTGCTTTTGTTTACCTTTAATGAAGATGGAACTAGTGTAGAAAGTTTAGAAACCTTTTTTCCTAATGAATTTGGACGTATTAGAGAGGTTTATGAAGCAAAAGATGGTTCAATTTATATAACAACAAGCAATAGGGATGGCAGGGGAAATCCAAGTCCAGGTGATGATAAAATTTTAAGGCTTATTCCTATAGAATAAAAATAAAGTATTGGTAAAAAACCAATACTTTATTTTTATATTGAAATATTAAAATCATTATTTTCACTATCTAAAATATAAAATGAAATTTTGGAACAGACTAATCCTAAAATTGCTCCTGAAATAACATCTGAAGGATAATGGACAAATAAATATACTCTTGAAAAAGCCATTAAGGATGCAAATATATATAAAAGAAATCTATTTTTTCTGAAATATTTAGCTAATACTCCTGTAACAGCAAAGGCAAATCCCGAATGACCTGAGGGAAAGGAATAACTAGCTGGTTTTGAAATAAGGACTTTAATGGCTTCAAAGTTTTCAAAGGGCCGTGAACGCTGAACTATATTTTTTAATAAACTTTCCCCAAGCAGCACTGCTAATAAGAAAGAAAATATTGATATAAATCCTATCTTCCTATATTTTTTGCTAAGAATCAAAAGACTAGAAATTATAATCCAAATCGCTCCTGCATTACCTATAGTAGTTATAAAAATCATAAACCTATCTAGTATTGGATTATGCATATTATTTTGTATATAAAGAATAATAGCATTATCAATATTTTGTATAAATTGCAGCATTAATTTCCCCCTCTTATAAATAAATTTAGCCTATTATATATCCCCTTTTATAAAATTACTTATGTTTAACCCTATATCTTAAAACTGTCTTTAGTTTTTCAGGAGCCACTTTTCTAGCATCTGATATATATATTTCCCTATGTACTAAAGTAACTATTTCAAGATTATTATCTTTTATAAACTCTTTCATTTTGGCAAAGCTTTCTGCTTCATCATCATAAGGTCCAACATGCATCATTTGTACTGAAAGTCCATCTTCCATTGTATCAAAAGTTACTTCATTAAATAATGGATTAGCCTTCTTTTTCTTTGCAGTCTCTAAAGCCCTTTGAAAAACTTCTTCTGTTACAAAGTCTGGCTGTCTAATCATAATAGTATATATTAGCTCATTTTTATCTAATTTATCTAACTTTCTCCCCTTTTCTGTTAGATCCCATATTCCTTCTAGAGGGTACACTGTATATTCAAAATACCCTTCTGGTGTATATCCCTGTTTAGGCATCATTCTAATTGCATAAGCTATTGGATAAAGAGCTTTTAATCTTTCTGCAAAGTCCTCTCCATTTGGATCTCCCTGCCCTTTTATCATAATAAATTTCTGCCTTGGAACTGTTACTATTTCAGGCTTTTGCTTTGGCAAATATAAATTTTTTTCTTGTTTTCTCCACTCGTATTTCATATCTTATTCTCCTTTTCATATAATTACCTACTTCCAAATTACTTTAAGTAATTCTATTATATACCATAATTAACCAACATTATATTATTATTCTTATAAACTAGCCATAAAATAAAAGTTGTGAACAATAACAAAATAAAATTCTGAAATTATCCACAACTCTTATATATTTATTCACTAAAATATTGCAGTTATTAATACTATATTACTATTTCTTACGTAATATACAGCTTTATCATATATTACAAGATTTTAAAGTCAGAACAACTAAATCTGGCCTATTGAATAATCTAAATGGGAAGGCACTGCCTCCAAGGCCTCTGCTTACCAGCATACTTGTTTCATCTTCTTTATATATCCCACATGTATACTTAGGAAATATTCCTTGATTTGGTGAAAATAAACCTCCTATAAAAGGCAATCTTATTTGCCCTCCATGAGCATGACCAGTAAAAACTAAATCAATTTTTTCTTCTACATATAACTTAAATTGTTCTGGCCTATGGGATAATAAAATTGAAAAGTCTGTATTCTTTTCTTTATTTAATTTCTCTATAGATTTTTTCATATATTCTCTATTATTTTTAGAAGTATAATACTTTGGATTTCGCCTGCTTGTTGGATCTTCAAGTCCCATAAGTCCAATTTTATCTTTTCCTTTTTCAATAACTATAAAGGAGTTATCGAGAATTTTAACATTTTCTCTTTCTAAAAGCTCTTTTACTTCATTGTAAGTTCCTGATAAAAATTCATGATTTCCCGAAACATAGTAAATTGGAGCAATCTCTTTTATTTCCTCTAAAAATTCTGATACTAGATCAAGTTTTATCTTCCTTCTATATATAATATCACCAGTTATTACAATCATATCTGGCTTTTCGGCCTTAATCTTTTTAGATAATCTTCCCTTAAAGTTCTTATTATGAAGATCTGATATTTGAACAATTTTATATCCATTAAAGGCCTGAGCCACTTTATTATTTTCATATTCATATCGGCTTACTTTTATTCCATCATTTTGCCACTTTAAAAAAACTAACAAAATTAATATAATTAAGACTCCTATATTAATCCCTCTTTTTCTATACGATATTATTTTTTATTATATCATATGTTTATTCCAAATTTTTATCTTTATATAAATGTATTAATTTTCACCTTTAATTTACTTTTATAATAATGCCCTAAAATTATATAGATATTTATTAGTTATTAAGTTATTATATTATTATAAACTTAAAGGTTCTAAGGAGGAGAGATTGATATGGCAAAGGAAATGGATACAAAAAAGGTTGAAGAATTACTTGAAAAGAAAAACGAAGAAGCCAAAAAACTTCTTGGAGATAAAGAAAAAACAGAAAACACTCTTGAAGAAGTCAATGAAAAATTAAATAAATTGAATTTTAAGCCATTGGTTAATATGATGTCTGATATAAAAACTATTACTTCTCTTATTAAGGATTTTAGTTCTGGAAATTATAGAGCTCTTCCAAAAAGAAGTATTATAGCAATTATGGGAGCATTAATTTACTTTTTATCACCAATAGATGTCATTCCTGATGTACTTCCTTTTGCTGGACTAATTGATGATACCTTTGTAATCAGCTTAATTTTAAGACAATTTAAGACAGACTTAGATGTATATAAGGCTTGGAAAACCCCAAAAGAAGGAATCATTGAAGAGTATAAAAGACAATATGAAGAAAAACATGCTAATGAATAGTTTATAATATTTAAACTTAGCTTATCTTAATTGTTTTATTAATAAGAAATAAAAAAAGAGCATTAAGCTCTTTTTTATTTTTAATCAGCCATTTTAAAAGCTTCTTCTTCCGAAATAGGAATTAGTATATCTCTAAACAATCCTTTTTCTCTCTTACAGTAGAATTCATAATCATCATTTCTTTTTAATTCTCTAATATGTTGATTTTTTATTATTTTAAATGTTTTATTGGTATATAAATTTTTTCCTATGTAATAATCCTTTTTAACTTTTATTATTATACATCTTACTGTCATATTTTACTCAGCTTCCCCTTCTAAATAATATTCAATGAGATTTACAATTCTCTAGCAATACCAAATTAATCTCCCCTATATATTATCGCATAACATTTTCCATACTTTACAGTAAATTTAGTACAAATTTTAATTTAACTATTTTTTTTATTAAACTTTTTAAAATAAATCAACTAGAAAATTGCCCTTACTAATTATTGCCCAAAATCATATATAAATTTCATTAAGGTAAATATTATTAAAAAATAAGAAAGAGCCTTTCGACTCCTTCTTATTTAGAGTAGTATTCAATTATTAATTTTTCATTTATTTCTATAGGAAGCTCTACTCTTTTTGGCAATCTAACTAATTTAGAAGAGAAGTTTTCTAAATTCTTTTCAATATACGGTAAGTGACTTACATCACTATTTAAAAAGTTTTCCTTGAACATTTCATTTTTTCTGGATCTTTCTCTTAAAGTAATTTCATCTCCTACATTAACTTTATATGAAGGAATATTTACTTTTTCTCCATTTACATAGAAATGTCCATGGCTTACCATTTGTCTAGCTTGACGAATTGAACTTGCAAATCCGCTTCTATAAACTATATTGTCTAATCTGCATTCTAGAGTATTTAAAAGATATTCACTTGGAGTAATCCTATGCTTTTTGGCTTCAACCATAGCCTTATCCACATATCCCTTAAATTGTTTTTCTAGAACTCCATAATAAGCTCTTAACCTTTGTTTTTCTAATAGTTGCTTTCCATAGTCAGATAATTTCTTATCTGCCCTGCTTGTTCCTTTTCCTGCACGCTTCATTGCCTTAGGATGTCCTACTACATTAAGACCTAACCTTCTAGCAAGTTTAAAACGTGGTCCCATCATTTTTGCCATTTAATATTAACCCTCCGATTTGTTATTTGCCGCGGTAGTTAATTAATAACATGGAAGTATTATATCATAGCTTTTTGTAATTGAAAAGAGTTATCATTATCAGCTTTTAAAAATTTTTTATAATTTAACTTAGATTGGATTATTTCACGTGAACTGTGTAATCTTTTTACTTTCTTATCATATCTCTAGTAATATCATCTAAAGTAAAGGCACCACACATTTCCATTGTATCTGCTAATTCAGCTCCTAGTTTTTCTATATAACACTTTACTCCTTCTTCACCGCCACCATAAACAGCTGTAACAAAAGGACGTGCTATTAATACAGCATCAGCCCCCATAGCTAAGGCTTTAAAAATATCTGTACCACTACGAATACCACCGTCTACAAAGATTTTCATACTTCCTCCAACAGCATCAACAATTTCTTCTAACACTTCTGCTGTTGCTGGACATTGATCTAATACACGGCCTCCATGATTAGATACAACAATCGCTGATGCTCCTGCTTCTTTTGCCTTTAAAGCACCCTTTACTGTCATTATTCCTTTTATAATAAAAGGAACCTTTATCATTTTAGAAATTTCCCTTAGTTCCTCTACTGTCTTGCTCCCTGCAGGTGGTGTCATATTTTTTAAAAATGGAAGCCCAGCTGCATCAATATCCATAGCAACAGCAAAGGCATTTGATTTATTAACTAATTCCATCTTTTCACGAATAGTATCTAAATTCCATGGCTTTACCGTTGGAACTCCAAGTCCATCTGCTTCTTTTATTGCAGCTGATGCATACTTCATAATCTTAGGATTAATTCCATCCCCAGTAAAAGCTGCAATACCATTTTCAGCGCAAGCCTTAACTAAAATGTTATTGTAGGATAAATCATCATATTTATCGCTATAATGGAAATCAACAGCTCCTACTGGCCCAGCAAAAAAAGGATATTTAAACTTCTTTCCAAAGATTTCAAAGGAAGTATCTACTGGACGATTTTCATGAATTGTATCCATATTCAAGCGTATTTCCTGCCATTTTTGATAATTTCGAATTGCAGTATCTCCCACTCCCTTAGCTCCTGGTCCAGGTATTGTATTCTTACATACTATGCCATTACAAACATTGCAAGCTTTACAATGTCCCATACATGTGCGAGCTTCTTTTAAAACATCATTGTTTGCCAGGTTAATATTGCCGTTTTCATCAAAATACCATTTTCCTGCTGATTGCATTATTGTTCTCATCAGGCCGCCATCATTTACATCAAATCCTACCATTGCCTTGCCTGTTTTTTGTTTAACGTTTTTGCCTATTTCTAAGAATTGATCCCATGTAATATTTACCAGGTCATCGTGTTTATAACCTGCCTGTTCCAGATAATCTGATCTGTAAAAGAAACCTGTAACACCTGAATCGAAGGGAACACCATAAACTTTTCCGTCCAGAGTCATGAGACTGACTTTATATTCTGCAAAGTCACTATGATTAATTTTCTCTGTCAAGTCAGCAAAAGAACCAGGGTAGGATTGGAGATATTTTTGTGCATTATAGTCTTCAATAAGGGTTATTTCAGGCAAACCATCCTTAACGCCTGATGCCAGATTTGTGTGAAGTTTCTGCTCTAAGTCACCTTTGGCAATGTCAACGACGTCAATTTGTACATTGGGATTGTCTTTGGTGTATATTTCCTTAGCGTAATTCATTATTGCGATATTAAAGTTGGGGTCCCATGCCCAGATTGTGATTTTGCCTGACTTTTCATCTGAAGTTTTTTTGGTGTCCTCCTGTCCCTTGTCTACATTAGTTTGAGAGTCGTTGGTGTTGGTTTGAGATTCTTTGGTGTTGCCACCGCATGCTGCTAATGATAGTGTCATTAATACAGCAAGCAAAAGAGATAATGCCTTTTTCACGTTTTTTCCCCCTCTTCTTTTTTAATGAATGTAGTGTTAAAAAATATCCAAGCCTAAAT
>ENA-OWOZ01000401-OWOZ01000401.1-bioreactor-metagenome-genome-assembly--contig:-NODE-401-length-57371-cov-5.652442_pt1 | contig 57371 bp, 48 predicted proteins | sample MGYA00238140_ERZ651804 | MGnify/ENA primary metagenome ERZ651804 (study PRJEB26910, sample SAMN07631232) | bioreactor metagenome | isolation source: Switchgrass digestor | place: USA: Dartmouth...
TCGTCAGCGGCAATGAGAACCTGTGAATTCTCGTCCATGGAGGAATTGTCAACGGTATTAAGGGTTTCGGTATCGTCAGTATTGCGTGCTGGTGGAGTAGGCGAAGGTGTTGGGTCTGGCGTAAGAGTTGGGGCAGGTGACGGTGTTGCTTCCGGGAAAACGGCATAATAGTCAATCCGTATCGGGTACCAGAAACGTATTGATACAGCTCCTGCATTAGCGAAGGTTCCATACCCGATGCGAAGGTTATTACTGAGCTCGTCCACTCTTTCGTAAGGCTCATCCTTAACAGTAATTGGAATATTAGGTATTAAATTGCCGGATATGTCCTGTATAACATAGAATGGCAGAAGGTGTCTTTCTCCGTAAAAGGGATCTGGGGAATATGCAACACCCGCCCTGTTTGCATCATGATAATACATGGCATAACCAAGGCTTCCAAATCCGGTTTGAACTATAGGAATGCGGTGAGGATAATTAAAATTTACTACTTTCTGAAAATTTGTATTCTTTAAACAGTTTAGTTTTGGCAATGCTCTGACTATTAGGTAATAATCATATATGTTACACTCTATCTTTTTGGGTAAATCAGAAGGTGAACCTGCCGGTAGTTGTTCAAAGTTGAAAAAATTAGTTGGGATAGTGTATTCATCGGAATATCTGAGAGTTCCTGTGTCAATGTTCATTACCGGGGTTATTGATGCATCAGCAGCCAATGCATTCAATACCTCCTGAGGGTGGTATATTTTGTATTCAAGAGCAAAATTGTTCTGATATATTTTTTCCGTAAGAAAATTAATATCTGTCCACATCCAATTGTCTGCTTCTTTATCGAGTATTGTCACTTCTTTAGTGCCATTCTCTGTTTTGGTTGTTGCTTTCCAATATCCTCCCGAATAATGCCAGAACTCAATTAATTGCCAGCCACCTTTTTTTGCAATATGTTCACCAGCGTTTTCGGGTGGAGAACCTATAACCAGTTCATTAAAAGAACCAAATTGATATGACGACTGAGAAAAAGCACAGAAAAAGGGAATGGCTGATAGTATTATTAGCAGCAGAAATAAAATTCTTTTTACCATTCAAAGAACCCCCTTGATTCAAATTCACGAACTAAGGAGTGTCCACCCATTGCATCATGTCTGCTGTATCTGTTTAAAGTTAATGAAATAAAGAAACTTCCACCCGACGCATTCCGAGGTGTTAATATTTCAAAAATCAGGGCTATTGATTCTATATTGTCTTTATCCGTATAAAGCGGCATATCAAATGCTTCTCCGTTAAAAGGCAATCTGTATTCAGGAGGATCGTTTTTATTATTTGACAGAATACAGTCAGAAAAGCCTAAGTCATTTTGTTTTTTTGCACCACAATTTATTGAGATCATCCACTCATACCCATCTGGCAGTTCCGGAATATACCCACGCACCCGTACCTTGCCTTCATGTTCGTAGAATTTCAGATATTTAAGAAATACACCTACAAATTCTTCTGCCTTTAAAATTCTCATAGCCTTATTTGACGTGTTGACAGTATCTTTTTCGGGATCAAATCTGATACCTTCAACTTCCACAACACCGTTTCCCAAATCCTTCTTCGGGGGGCGGTTAAGCTCACTTACAGGAATGGGTGTAGGACTCGGATTTGCAAAAACAGGTAATTCTACCCGTATTCTTGCGGATGGGTCAATTATTCTTCTTATCACCGCTACAGCTTCAGCACGTGTAAGGAAATTTCTTTGTTTAAACTCACCATCGGGATAACCCGTTAGAACACCTAAGTCATAGAGCCTGACAACACTGGCTTTAATGATTGGGGATATTTGGTGGTAGTCTTTTATAAGACTGCTTATTGCAATTTGATCCCTGTATTCAGGATTTTCAATGATCCTGTCTATTGCCCTTCCTGCTATCAATGCCATGTCTCCGCGGCTTATTGGATTTTTATACCCTGCGTACGGATCTTCTTTGGTTCTGAATGTTAAGTGCGAATCCTGCCAAGGTATTATAAGGCCTTCGTCTATAGCTTTTTCTATATATGTTGAAGCCCAGTAGTCGATGCCGTTTTCAACCCTGTGGCCCATTATGGTTATGATTAACTTGATAAACATGTCTACAGTAAGTGTCTCGTTCGGCCTGAACGTACCGTCGGGATAACCCGCGAAAATCTTTCTTTCATCTTTCAGGATGTACTGCAGGTCCTCGTAGTACCAGGCATAGGACGGAACATCAGAAAAATTTATTGTTTCTTCAGCTTTTGCAACAATGCCGGGTGTTATATTTCCCGGAAATATTAAACCTTGGATGCTGCCCACCGGCAGGAGGTTTAAAATCAAAGATATGATAATAGTAGTTGCAATTCTCTTTTTAAAGCTCTTCATGGTTTCCACTCCTTTAAACCAAGACTTGTTCTTTTACTTTCCTTGTATAGTCATACAGCTAAGCAACTCAGGAACCCACACAGGCTCAACAAAACCCATAGTAAAACGCAACAAATGATTACGGTGTTCACCGCAAGCTGATTAACATAAATATTTTCTTTAAATACAATATTTGTAAATATAATATGAATGAAAAAAGGATCTGTCAACAGGTTTTGCATAAACTGCATAATTTTGTGCGTGAATTGCAAAAACGGAAGAAAAACTTGTTTTAGTTGCTTAAAATTTTGCGTGAAATGATTATTTATTTATAAACCTTGTTCTTTTGGTGTATTTATATCTGAAAATGCATTATAATATCTTTGGTTCGGCGCATTTTGGTTATTGCTTCGGATGTATGGCAGTAAATCCAATAAAGGACCTAATCAAAGACAGGGAGAAAGACACACGTATGAAAAAGACATATAATCTGACAGAAGGAAGCATTGCAAAAACTCTTTTCAGGCTCGCTCTTCCGATTATGGGAACAAGTTTCGCCACAATGGCTTATAGCCTGATTGATATGTTTTGGGTCGGGAAAATTGGAACGGGGGCTGTGGCAGCGGTTGGAACCGCCGGATTTTTCACATGGCTTGCAAATGCATTCATACTGATAGCTAAAATAGGTGCAGAGGTTGGAGTGGCACAATCAACAGGTCAAAATGACATGAAAGGGCTTAAGAAATATGTCAGGCACAGCATTCAGATTGCTGTATGCCTTGCCCTTTTATACGGATTAATAATGATAGTTTTCAGAAAAAGCCTGATAGGATTCTTTAACCTTGAAGAAGAAGCGGTTATACAGTCTGCAATAAATTACCTGGTTATTGTGTCATGCGGGTTTGTTTTTTATTTTCTAAACCCGGTGTTCACAGCCATATTCAATGGGTATGGGGACAGTAAAACCCCATTTTTTATCAATTTAACCGGGCTTGTTGCAAATGTGGTGCTCGATCCGTTACTGATACTCGGGATTGGTCCTTTCCCCAGGCTGGAGGTTATTGGTGCTGCAGTGGCCACGGTAATCTCCCAGGGAATTGCAACGTTTATTTTTATCATCAAGGCAGGAAGGACACCGGTTCTTTTCTCGGGAATCCACCTTTTAAAGAAACCTGATATTTCACATGTCAGAATGATTGCCGGCCTGGGATTGCCGACTGCTTTGCAGAGCGGGCTGTTTTCCATTATCGGAATGGTGCTGGCAAGGATCATTTCACGCTGGGGGGCAACGCCGATTGCAGTTCAAAAGGTTGGCTCACAGATTGAAGCAATATCCTGGATGACGGCGGGAGGATTCCAGAGCGCGATGAGTGCCTTTGTTGGACAGAATTATGGCGCAAAAAAATGGAAAAGGGTAAGACAGGGTTACGCCACCGGAATGGCCATAGTGTCCGTCATTGGGGTATTTGCCACAGTATTACTGATTTTCGGAGCAAGGCCTTTATTCTCATTTTTCATTGATGAGGAGGAAGCGGTACTTCTTGGAATCCAATATCTGAAAATACTGGGGCTTTCACAGTTGTTTATGTGCATTGAAATAACAACGGCCGGAGCATTCTATGGAATAGGGAAAACCTTTCCGCCGTCTGTAACAGGCATATTTTTCAATGTTCTGCGTATACCGGGTGCTTTAATACTGTCTTCCACAGACCTCGGCCTTGACGGGATCTGGTGGGCTATCAGCATTTCAAGTATTTTTAAGGGATGCGTGTTAACTTTATGGTATATATATGTGCTCAGGAAACAGCCGAAGGTGTAACGGGATGTTTCGCTAAGCCTGCTGTCCCATGAATATGAAAGGGTGGACCAATGGCATATTATTTCTGGAAAACCACTATTCCGGCAATCATCAAGGCAACACCGATCAGTTTGCTCCATTCAAAACATATCTTTTCGGTACCAAACAGCCCAAAGCCTTCAATCAGGCAGGATGTCACAAGCTGTGCCAGCAGAATCAGCATTGTTGCATAAGCCGGTTTCAAATCAGATATGCTTTTTATTACCGTAAATGTAATCAGTGCGCCGATAACACCGCTTAACAGGTAAAATTTATTGCTGACGTCAAACAGCGAAAGCAGGTTTTCGCGGCCGGTAAAAAACCATACACATAGGCTGGTGACAAAAGCCGTTAAGTGCACCCAGCAGTTTGTTGACCACATACCCGAGGAATCCATTATCCGGGTATTGAAAACACCCTGAATGCTCATTAGCAGTCCTGCCAGTAATCCGAACAAAATTCCTGTCAAGAAATCTCCTCCATTCAGCACAGCATGTTAGGCATTTGAAATCAACAGCAATACCGCCTGTTCAGCCTGCATTGCTGCTGATCCAGTCCGGATAATATTGTTGCCAGTTGTTTGCTTATATATTCTTAAGAAGCACATGGCGGGCTTAACCTTGAGCAAAAAAAGAATTACTTGACTATACCCAGAATTAACCTTAATATGTAAATATAATTAATTTAGCCACTATTCAGTTTTAACGATACATTCACCTAAAGATTCCATCGCATCGCAAAAAGTATGCATAAGGAAAGGGGTTCGAAATAATGTATCTTAATTTTTTCTCACTTTTATCATCAAACGAATACTTATACTGAGAGACTGCAATACAGTTATAATGTTCCCTTTTTGTCAGTGCTTATAATGCTTTTGAACCTTGCTGTAAAACTGCTGTTAATAATTGCATCAATACAGCTGATAAGGGCGGCTAATATTTATATCAGAAAAAATAAATAACTTGCGGAACATCTTAAAGAACAGGATGCTGTTTTAGATGCTTCAAAAGCTAATGCGCTGCCTGTTTGCAGCGAAGAATACTGCAGGTTCCCTGTTTGGCTTGACCGGACTTAAGTCTTAAAAAATTGATATTAAGGAGGTTTTGCGCCATGGATGAAGAACTGAAAATCAGAATGTACTCATTTACACTGGATTGCAAGGAGCCGCATGAACTGGCGAAGTTTTATGCCGGGTTAATGAACTGGGAAGCGGCGTTTTTAAACGAAGACTGGGCATGTGTGTATGCTCCCGGAACCAAACAGGGCGGATATCCCTGCTTATTGTTCCAGCGGAATCCAGACTACCAGCCGCCTGTGTGGCCTGAAGAGCCCGGAGCCCAGCAGCAGATGGCACATACCGACTTTGCAGTTACTGACTTGGAGAAAGCTGTTAAGCGTGCACTGGATTTAGGGGCGGTAATTTCAGAGGAGCAGTTTTCAGATGACTGGACTGTTATGTTTGATCCTGCCGGGCATCCGTTCTGCCTGTGCAGGATGAAATCAGTAATCGAGAGCCCGGATTTCGGGTTGCGGTAAAAAACAACCGATTTGACCCGGGAACCGTTCGGCTGTTTTTTTGAATAAGAGTTTATGACTTTTCATGCCCCAATCAATGAAGAAAACCTGTACGTAAATGTACATGAAAGCCCCATATGGTTAATCTGCCAACCATATGGGGCTTTTTCCATGCTTTGATGTGAATACAACCAAAAAAGGCCATTGCCTCGGCCTGCTTTTCTCTGAATAAAACATCCGGGAGTTATTAAAACTAAGGAAGTGAATGATCTTTCGCTCCGGGGGAGGAATGAAATGCATACCGTATGGAAAGGGGCCATCAGTTTCGGCCTTGTGAATATACCCGTCAGAATGTTCACCGCTACCGAGGACAGGGACATAAGATTCAGGTATCTTCATAAAACCTGTAACACGCCCCTGAAATATAAAAAATTCTGCCCCAGCTGCAATATGGATGTGGCAGAGGATGACATTGTCCGCGGCTATGAATATGAACCCGGCCATTTTGTCATTCTGACCGAGGCTGATTTTGAGTCGGTAATAGAAGCATCAAATAACAGGAGTATTGAGATCCTTGATTTTGTAGACCTTTCCGAAATTGATCCCGTTTATTTCGATAAAACATATTACCTGTCTCCGCAGGAAACAGGAGCGAAAGCATACAATCTTCTGAGGCAGGCCATGAATGACACCGGGAAAATAGCAATTGCAAAGGTTAATATCAGGTCAAAGGAAACTCTTGCCGCGTTACGCGTTTACAAAAACGCCCTTGTAATGGAAACCCTGTTCTATGCAGACGAGGTACGTCCTGCCGAGCAGATACCCGGTCTTCCGGCAGTGACCGAAACAAATGAGAAAGAGCTGGACATCGCTGTTAAACTGATTGATAATCTGACAGCAAAATTCGAGCCTGAAAAATATACGAATGAATATAAAACGGCATTGACCGCACTGATACAGAAGAAGGTGGAAGGAAAGGAAATAAAGGTTGCGCCTGAAGCACCGAAGCAGAATGTAATTGACTTGATGGAAGCGCTGAAGGCAAGCCTGCAGGAGACGAAAAAGAAAAAGCCGGAAAAAAGGGTTACGAAAAAGAAAACTGCCGGAAAAGCGGTATAGGAAATGGAATGGTTCGAGCCTATGGATCCTATACTCACAAATACCGTAATACAGGGTAACGGGTGGATTCACCAGGTTAAATGGGACGGCATCAGGGGTTTATGCTACAAGGAAGACAATAATATCCGCCTGTATACAAAAAGCCGCCGTGAGCGTTCGCAGTGGTATCCCGAGGTTGTCGGGGAAATCATGGGGTTAATCAGCTGCAGTCAGGTTGTCCTGGATGGTGAACTGATAGTACCGGATGAAAAAGGGAGGCCTTCATTTCACGATATAATGTCGAGGGACAGGGTGAAAAGGCAGGAACGGCTTAAGCATTACATGAAGAAATACCCGGTACGGTACATGGTTTTTGATATACTTTTCAGAAACGGCGAAGATTTGAGAAAACTGCCCCTCTCAAAAAGAACAGAGATTCTTCATGAAACGCTGAAAAGCAGTGATACAGTCCGGACAGTTGAGAATTATCCCGACGGTGATGCCCTGTTTTCGTTGATGAAGGAAAAGGACATGGAGGGCATAGTTTCAAAAAATGCAGACAGCCCGTACATCGGCGGGAAAAAGCATAAAATGTGGTACAAGACAAAAGTTACAAAATACCTTACTGCAACGGTGTGCGGGTTAAAAATAAAGGAAAACGAAGTTAAATCCCTTGTTATTGCAGAATATGAGAACGGAAGCCTTAAACCCGTCGGAAGTGTTTCGTCAGGCTTGTCCCAGAAAGACAGGGCAACACTTTTTGCGGCTCTTCCACAGCTTTTGCAGGATAAAGATACAGGAGCCGGCAAAAATAATGACGGTATTATCCCGATAAAGCCGGTATTGAATGTTATAGTTTCATACATTGAAAGGGAACAGAACGGCAGTTTGAGACATCCGGTGCTGGTCGGGTTTACCGGTGAAAAGCCCGGACATTTATGATATATGGAGATAGTGATATGAAAAAACTGCAGATATCCAATCCTGATAAGCTGCTGTTCCCGGAAGCAGGCATTACCAAGATTGAATACGTCAGAAAACTGTATGAATTATCAGGGTATATCCTGAAATATACAAGGAACAGGAACCTCACCACAATACATTACCCGGACGGGGTGGACGGAAAATCCTATTACCAGAAAAACATGCCTTCCCATGCCCCGGAATTCGTGTCCCACAAGGTTGTCGGGGACATAGACCATATCATAATGGATTCGGAGGAAACCCTTTTGTGGCTTGGGAACATGGCTGCGCTGGAGTTTCACATTCCGTTCAATGCAATTGACAGGCCCGGACATCCCGATGCGCTGGTTTTTGACCTGGACCCGGCTGAAGGCCAGCCATTCGCGATGGTATTGGAAGCTGCAATTATTATTTATGATACGCTTAATGAACTGGGAATCAGGAGTTTCTGCAAGACCTCTGGGGCAACGGGGCTGCAGATAGCAATTCCGCTTAACGGGGAGGTTGATTACGATACGGCAAGGAAAGTCAATGAATTTTTCGGACGGTATTTTGCACAGAAGTATCTGGGTTTATTTACCATTGAACGCAGGGTGAATGAAAGGGGCGGCAGAATATATTTTGACTACCTGCAAATGTGGAAAGGCAAGACAATTATCTGCCCATACTCACCAAGAGCCACAAAATATGCAAATGTATCGGCCCCGGTTTTGTGGGAGGAGGTTGAAAAGGGGATAGTGCCGGAGGATTTTACGCTAAACAGCATAATACCACGGCTTAAGGAAAAGGGGGACCTGTACGAACCTGTATATGTATCTGGACCCGACAATGCGCTGACAGACCTGGTAGCCCGGCTGAAACAGTGAGCAGGAAGCATATTCCATACATAATTTCATGGATAAAAGCGTATTCGCCGCTAATTCGTGAAAAATCAAGATAATTAATGATTACATACGATTTTGGACATATATTTTCCAAAACAGCTTATCATGATATCAGACAGTTTATAAACGTTTATTACCGTCGTTTTAATTTGTGACAATTCTGCTATTATAGCAATTAATAAAGAGATTGATCTCTTTAAAATATCGAAAAGGAATCGAGGTTAATTGTCATGAGTGAAAATTCCGAATGTCCCCGATACAGGGTTGGAATTACTTTCAACCTGAAGCAAAAGAAAGACGATGAAAATGAGGACGAGCAAGCGGAGTATGACAGTATAGGCACGATTGAAGCCATTTCAGAGGCGATAGGCAAAACAGGCTGTGAAACCATTTTCCTTGAAGCCGATACCAGCCTTCCGCAAAAACTGCAGAACCTGAATCCGGATATTGTTTTCAATATAGCCGAAGGGAAAGGCGGAAGAGGCAGGGAGGCCCAGGTACCATCAATTCTTAACCTGTATTCAATACCTTTCACAGGATCCGACGAAACAACGCTGTGTGTAGCACTGGACAAAGGGCTTACAAAGAGAATTGTCAAGTCCTGCAGGATAAAAACACCAGTGTTTTTTGTTTGGAAAAATAAAGATACCGAAATACCCGCGAATCTTCGCTTCCCTGTAATTGTGAAACCGAATGCCGAAGGTTCAAGCAAAGGTATTTTAGGGAATACAATTGCGGGAAGCCGTAAGGAGTTAATTAATCTGCTGCATGAAAAGCTGGACAGATACAATCAGCCCCTTCTTATAGAGGAATATATACAAGGACGTGAATTTACCGTTGGAATTCTTGGCAACGGCAGCGAAAAGCATATATTCAGACCCATGGAAATTATAATATCCCCTGAAGGAAATCCCGACAAAAGCAAGGTATACAGCTTCCATGTAAAAACCAATTACCAGAAGTATGTAAAATACCGGTGCCCTGCCGATCTGGATCCGGACACCGAGGAAAAGATGAGCCGATATTCGGCGAAAATATACGAACTGTTGGAATGCAGGGATTTTGCAAGGATTGACTATATACTGTCGGAGGATAACGAGATATATTTCATTGAAATCAATCCTCTGCCGGGATTGGCACCGGGTTACAGTGATTACCCCATGCTGGCTGAATACAACGGAGTGGGATACGATGAACTGGTTAAAGCAATTCTTAACAGCGGCTTAAGACGTTATGGAATGTCTGCCGTTTAGCATCGGGGTGATTAATTATGATAAACTACCATAATACCGTTTTGTGGGGAAATATCAGCGAAGAACAATGGAATGACTGGCACTGGCAGTTTAAAAACCGGATCAGGGACGTGGATACACTGAAAAAACTTATTGAACTTTCACCTGATGAGGAAAAATCACTGAGAGAATGCCTTAACCGTTTCAGAATGGCAATAACCCCATACTATGCGTGTCTGATTAATACAGAAGATAAAAAATGCCCTATCAGGCGCCAGTGCATACCTTCGCCCCAGGAAATGGATGTTTCGTCTTTTGAACTGGCCGATCCCCTTGCCGAGGAAAGGGACATGAAAGCGCCATGCATTGTTCACAGATATCCCGACAGGGTGTTATTTCTTCTGACCGGTAAATGTGCAATGTACTGCAGGCACTGCACAAGGAGGAGACTTGCAGGGAATGAGGACTTCACAATAAGCAGCAGTGATATTGACTCAGCATTGGATTATATAAGAAGTCACCATGAAATACGGGATGTTTTGCTGTCGGGCGGGGATCCCTTTGTTTTAAGCGAAGCATTTTTGGAATCAATTATAAAGCGGATAAGAGAAATACCACATGTTGAGATAATCAGATTCGGAACGCGGACGCCTGTGGTTATTCCTATGCGGATTACAGATGAATTGTTAAACATGCTTAAAAAATATCAGCCAATCTGGATAAACACCCATTTCAATCATCCCAATGAAATAACCGAGGCATCTGCAAAAGCGTGCCAGAAAATTGTGGATGCAGGTATACCCCTTGGAAACCAGACGGTTTTATTAAAGGGTGTCAATGACAGCGCTGACGTAATGAAAGAATTGTGCCTAAAGCTTGTTAAAAACAGGATCCGTCCTTATTACCTGTATCAATGTGATCTTGCCCTGGGTATAAATCATTTCAGGACTCCTGTGGAAAAAGGGCTTGAAATTATGGGTAAATTAAGGGGATATATTTCGGGTTTTGCTGTTCCTACGTTTGTAATAGACGCACCGGGCGGAGGGGGAAAAGTCCCGATTAACGTACAGTATGTGGAAGAAATGAATGATCATGAAGTAATAATGAAGAACTATAAAGGTGAAAAGTACATATACCCGAATGTCCCAAGCTGATTTGATTTATGCAACCGGATATCAAAAGCCCCCTTAGTGGAGGATTGAACTTGTCACTAAGGGGGCTTTTTGATGATGGGCTATATTAGAATCTGTAATGCCGTCTGTTATAATTTCTTCTCCTGGAAATACTTCTTAGAATTATTCTAAGAAGTAAAAATGCAAAAATGACTATTACAACGGCCATTGATATAATCCTGAGCTTTTTATTGTTAACAAGCTCTATAACTTTGTCCCTGATTTTTGCAGCCATTGTTTTTTCGATGTCGTTCATTGCAACCAGTTGTACCGAACCAATTTCCTCTCCGTTATAATACCATGTTTTAGTGCCCAAAACCTGGCCTTTTTCAATTGGAGCAACAAACGGTGTATTCAGGGTTTCCTTTACTGTAACCGATGTTTGCAGCTTATCGCTTGATATGGGCAGCAAATGAGTTACTTCACCCATCATTTGAATATCAACAGGAATGTTATCAACCGCATCAACAACTTCATAGCGGCCATAGTATTCACCGGATGATACCAGAGTCTGGATTTTGTAATTCTTATACCCATACTCCAGCAGCTCCTGGGATTCTCTGAAAAGAATATCGTATGTCTCGGTACCGAGAATAACTCCCACAAGTTCAAGACCTTCCCTGTTAATGGCTGAGAAAACCAAACACCTGCCGGCTTTTCCCGTATACCCGGTTTTAATCCCTGTAACCCGGTCATAGTATTGGGAAGTGCTGTTTAACAGTTTGTTGGTAGATTCAATATGCCAATTTTCCCATTGGTTGCTCGTCCTTAAATTGGTATCGGGCAAGGGTACCACTTTTTTTGCTACAATTTCCCTGAAAACAGGATATTTCATAGCCTCTCGTGCCATTGTCGCAAGATCGCGTGCTGATGAATAATGATCATCTTCATCAAGGCCATATGAGTTGGTAAAATGAGTATTTTTAAGGCCAAGCCTTTCGGCCTCTTTGTTCATCATCTCTACGAAACCATCAATTCTCCCGGTTGGAGACAGGTTTTCAGCTATCACGTTAGAAGCTTCATTTGCGGATATTATTAATACAAAATGTAAAAGATCATTAAGAGTCAGTTCTTCACCGACTTTTATGCCTGCAATTCCGTAATCAAGGGGTATGGAGTTTATTGCATTGGCAGAAGCCCTCATTTTCGTATTTAGATCGCCGTTTTCAAGAGCTATAAGCGCGGTCATGATTTTTGTTGTACTGGCAGGTGACCATCGAATATCGGGATTCTTCTCATATAAGACCTGACCGGTTTCCATCTCGACCAATATTGCAGCCTTTGCTGTCAGTTCAATTTCTTCTTCCGCATATGATACTGTTCCCAGTACGGGCAGCAAAATAACGAATGCAATAAACAGGCAAATAACATGCTTAAGACGGTACATTCTGTGAAAACACTCTCCTTTGTCTTTTGTATGAGGAGACATTTTTGAACTCTCTGTTTGCTCTATATCAGGACTATGTAACTCATATATATTATCGGCAAAGCAGTCTCCTCAAGTTAAATATTTCTTCACTAATAGTCATAAGTATAGCAGAAAATATACAACAGATAAAGCTGATTTTTTGCTTATTTGCATTCCATTTATTTACATAACGGTGTTCATTTAGTGATTTGCTTTAAATACTCCCTGGGAGAATACCCGGTTACTTTTTTAAAAGACCTGAAAAAATTCGAATAATCTGAAAAACCGCTCTTAAGTGAGGCATTGTAGGAACTTTCACCGCTTAATAACAGCTGTTTTGCCCTGGACACTCTTTTGTATATTATATATTCGTGCAATGTAGAGCCGGTAGTTTGCTTAAAAAGCTGGCACAAATATGAACCCGAAATATAGAATTTATTCTGCAGGGATCTTAAAGACAAATCCTTGTCAAGATTTTGGTCAATGTATTCAAGTATTGGAATCAGATTACGGTTATGTAAATGTGACGGTGTGGATCTTGTTTCATCTGAGAAAATACGATTGATTCTTACCATGATTTCAAGAAAAACAGATAATTTTAGCTGAATGTTCCACATTTGCCTGTATGAATCAGCCATTGTCAGTTTTTCAAAAAGGCTAATCATTTCATATTTTTCGTCATCGGTGCTGTTAAGCCTGTTTTTCTCACCATGGGGCCGGCTGTAATAGCAAAAACTCAGTTCGTTTTCTTCTGTAGAAAGCATTCTTAAAACATTTTCGGGAAAGTTAATGATTATTCTTTCATATACTTCATTTGATGTAAATGTGGGTTTATGTATTTCACCAGGCCGCATAAGAAGTATGTCACCGGGAACAAGGTCATATGAATTCTTTTCGATGAAGTAACGTACTCCGCCCGATAAAAACATATATATTTCAAACTCATCATGAAGGTGAAAGTCGTCCATTTTTACGTTTTCAACCGGATTTACCGTAATGTTCTTTATGCATGTAATTTCTTTGTTAAGGATGTCAAGCATAATACTTTGCTCCTTACCTGCATTAAGTAAAAATTTGCAATGTTTTACTCAATGAAAGCCATATTTATGGTCATAATTTATTGTATAATAATGTTTGTTAAACGTAAAGGCATACCAATATGCATTTTCAATGGAGAACCAGTTCATGGTGCTGGTGTGGATGGGAGGTTAAAATATGGCAAGGTTTTTGTTAAGCGGTTTCGCTGATGAGATTGACAAGGATTTAAAAGTGCAGGTAAAAGAATTAAGAAGGCTTGATATTAACCTGATTGAGATCAGGGGGGTATATGGAAAGCCGGTCACAGATTACAGCGAAAATGAAGTAAAGGAATTTAAAAAAATACTTGATGACAATGGCATTAAAGTGTCAGCCCTTGGTTCGCCGATAGGGAAAATTGGCATACTGGATGATTTCTCGCCTCATCTTGACAAGTTCAAGCATGCTATTAACCTCGCAGGTATACTGGAAACAAATTATATACGTATGTTCAGCTTTTACATACCTGAAAATGAAAGTCCTGAAAAATACCGTGACGAAGTTCTTGAACGCTGGTACCGCTTTGTTGAGGCCGCAAAGAATACGGGAATTATTCTGGCGCATGAAAATGAAAAGGGAATATACGGTGATAATGCCGAAAGGTGCCTTGATATTATTGAATCAATGAATGTAAGTTACGTCAGGGCAGTGTTTGACCCTGCAAATTTCATACAGTGCAATGTAGAAACTTTCCCCAAGGCTTATAATATGTTAAAACCTTATATCTGCTATATGCATATCAAGGATGCTTACTATGAAAACGGAAAAGTAGTTCCTGCCGGTTTTGGAGATGGTAAAGTGCCGGAGATCATAAAGGACCTTGATAAATCCGTTGATAAAGAAATGGTATTGTCACTGGAACCTCATCTTGGTTCATTTGAGGGGCTGGCAAATCTTCAGAGAGAACTGGATCTGAGCAATATGGAGGAAAGCGGTCCTGGAAAATTTGAAATTGCTGTTACAGCTCTCAGGAATATTTTAAAAGAACTGGGCAAATAGATCTGATCTTTAATATTGGAAATCTTATTGCAGGGAGGTTTTTATGTGGAACAGGTTAGATTAGGCCTTGTAGGCTTTGGAGTTATCGGTTCGATGCATTCCAAATATTTGGCTGATGGAGAGGTTTCGGGCGTAACTTTATCGTGCATATGCGATGTTAGTCCGGACAGGCTGAAGTTGGCCAAAGAAATGTACCCAAATGTAAAATTGTTCAGCGATTATAAGGAGATGATCAGAAGCGGTGAAGTGGATGCAGTGTTTGTAGCAACACCTCATTATGATCATCCCAAAGTTGCAATAGATGCTCTGAAAAACGGCTTGCACGTATTAATAGAAAAACCCGCCGGGGTATATACAAAACAGGTTCTGGAAATGAATGAAGTAGCCTTAAGAAGTGGCAGGGTATTCGGCATCATGTACAACCAACGTACAAATCCGGTATATCAGAAGCTGAGGGATTTGATAAAATCAGGAGAACTGGGGGAAATAAAACGGACGAACTGGATTATTGACTGGTACAGGCCTCAAAGCTACTATGATTCAGGAGGATGGCGTGCAACATGGGCAGGTGAAGGCGGTGGAGTTTTGCTTAACCAGGATCCGCATCAGCTGGATCTTTGGCAATGGACATGCGGAATGCCGAAGAGAGTCAGGGCTTTTTGCTACTATGGCAAATACCATAACATAGAAGTGGAGGATGATGTAACTGCCTTTGTTGAATATGAAAACGGGGCAACGGGTGTTTTTGTTACGTCCACTGCAATGACACCCGAAACAAACCGTTTTGAAGTTATGGGAGATAAGGGTAAGGTCGTAATTGAAAACGGCGAGCTTGTTTTCTACAGGCTAAGAACTCCCGAAAGGCAATTCAACCGTGAATACCGGGGTGGAAAAATAGCAGCGCCGGAATGCTGGAAATGTGAAATTCCGGTTGCCCCGGGGCAGGGAGGTCAACATAAGGAAATTACACAGAATTTTATAAATGCAATATTAAAAGGCGAGGAGCTGTTAGCACCCGGAATAGAGGGCATCAACGGGCTTCAGATTTCAAATGCAATGTACCTGTCATCATGGATAAATGACTGGGTTGAGATACCTGTCGATCCCGATTTGTTTTATGAAAAATTGATGGAAAAAATTAAATTTAAGTAACAATTTGCTATATCCCGTCCGGAACCTATGTACATTGTCATTAATAGTCGATATAATTAAAAAAGACAATACTAATGATAAAGAGGGTTCCGGAATGAGAAGAAAGTTTTGGATTTTTGGTTCAATTTTGCTGGTATTGTTACTTGCAGTAAACGTTAATGCTTTGGCTGCAGAGTACCGGGAAACGGTAAGAATAGGCCTTAATTACGGCACCGATGCGGTATCAAATGTTCAGGTAAGTGCAGAGAAAGGCTTGAAGGTAGGTTACAGTAATAATAATACTTTCACATTGCTTTTAGAGCACAGCGGCAACAAGTCCATTGTAATAAGGAAAGACGGACATTTTGTCAGAACAGAGAACAGTATAATAGAGTACTCGCCAACAGAAGGCGTTCCTTACGCAGGCCAGGTTATTGGCCCATGGCATGTAAGAATCGGCGGAACGTTTGCTGATTATGAGACAGCCAAAAGCGTTGCAGAAGAAATGAGTAAGACAGGTATAATTGCTTATGCCGCATATGAGAAAGGCTGGCAGGTTTGGACAGGTTTTTACTCTGACAGCAAAGCTGCCGAAAACGACCTTCCGGTTATAAAGTCAAAAACAGGTTCAGAGGATGTTTCCGTTGTATCTGAGTCATCTAAAAGGCTTATAATTTATGATGCCGCTTTTAATGTTCTTATGGTTTACGGGGGAGAAGACGGATATTTGCAGGTACATCCGAATTCCGAAAACAACCCGTATGTGTTGACCGTTAATGGTAAAAGGTACAGGAATTATATAGAGATCAGAAGGTATTCGGACAGCGATTTGACCCTCATTAACATATTGAATATTGAAGAATATCTTTACGGAGTTGTCCCATCGGAAATAGAGGCGGATGCACCGATTGAAGCCATTAAGGCGCAGGCTGTGGCAGCCCGGACATATACATACAGTAATCTCGGAAGGTATGAAAAGTGGGGGTTTGATCTTACAGACACGGTATCATCCCAGGTATATAACGGATATGATGCTGAGAGGACAGCTTCAAACAAGGCTGTGGATGAAACCAGGGGCAAGAAGATGACTTATAATGGCAAACTTGCACAGGTATTTTACTTTGCTTCAAGTGGCGGTATGACAGCCAATATTAAAGAAGTTTGGGGTTCCGAAATTCCATACCTGATCAGCGTTCCCGACCCATATGAATCTGAAACTGCTCGTAATTATATATGGGAAAAAACATTAACTGCAGAAGAAATAAAGAAAATACTTTTTACAAGCGGTGTTGATATAGGTAATATAGTATCTGTCAGTGCCGAGAAATATTCAGAGTCAGGGCGGGTAACAGAGCTCAGGATAACAGGTACAAAAGGTTCTGTAACATATTACACTGCCGATACCAGGACCGTTTTTAACCTGAACAGCCAGAAATATACCGTTCAGTCGGCAGGAAATGTAGTGGTGAAAGCCGCAGACGGTTCGATAATAACAATAGCGCTGGACGGAAGGTATGTGGTTTCGGGATCGGGTGTGTCAGCTTTGTCCTCAAAAAGCACAACTGTTTCTGTTATAGGCAGCGAGAATAATATGAGGAAAGTAAACATGTCGTCAGATGTATATACCTTTAGCGGAAGAGGCTGGGGACATGGTGTGGGTATGAGCCAGGAAGGAGCAAAAGGCTTCGCCAGACAGGGTTATACCTATGACCAGATACTTAAACATTATTACCAGGGGATAAACATCGAATAGCATACGTGTTGTTTTACAGAACATAGATTCACGGCTAAATAATTTAAAGCGCAGGACGGAGGTTTACCTCCGTTTTGTTTTACTTTCCCCGGGTTGACATCGCATTGATGCAACAGGTATACTGAAATGAGTGGCAAAGGGGGAAATTTCATGTTCTGGACAGTTTTAATAGCAGTATTGCTGATACTTGATTATATAACTAAAACATATGTAAGGAATAATCTGCCCTTAGGGCTTAAGAATGAAGTCATACCCGATTTTTTTTATATTACTCACGTTGAAAATACCGGAGCAGCATTTGGTATTCTCAAAAACGGAAGGTACTTTTTTATAGTGCTCACTGTCATAATATGCGGCATATTGGTTTATATAATGATAAAAAACAAGCAAAAAATTCTCAGAATATCAATTTCATTCATTCTTGCAGGGGCTGCGGGAAACTGGATTGACCGCGTATTCCGGGGTGCGGTAACCGATTTTCTTGACTTTTATATTTTTGGTTATGATTATCCGGTCTTTAATTTTGCAGATATTTGCATAAATGTCGGAACATATATACTGTTCTTTTATATCCTCTTTATTTACAAGGAACCTAAAAAACAGGATACAGCAGATAAGGATTTAGTGGTTGAAACAGGTGAGAATCAGCATGAATGAAGGCAGGCAGATGAATCTTGTTGTGGAGGAAAATGAGGCAGGACAACGGCTGGATGCGTTTTTGGCAGGTAAAATTCCTGATGTATCCAGAAGTTATATTCAGAAATTAATTGATGATAATCTTGTTCTTGTAAACGGGAAAAGTACGAAAGGGAAGATTAAGACATATCCCGGCATGAATATTCTGGTAATCCTGCCGGAGCCCGAACCGCTTTTGCTTAAACCTGAGGATATCCCTCTGGATATAGTCTATGAAGATTCAGATATTTTAATTATAAATAAACCCAAGGATATGGTTGTTCATCCTGCACCGGGGAATAAGGACAACACTCTTGTGAATGCACTTCTTTACCACTGTAAGGACTCATTGTCTGATATCAACGGAGTAATAAGGCCAGGCATAGTACACCGCATTGATAAGGACACAACCGGGCTTATTGCCGTTGCAAAGAACAATAAGGCACATCAGTCCCTGGCGATGCAATTAAAGGAACGCAGTATGAAGCGAATTTACGAAGCAATTGTTGAGGGCATTATTAAAGAAGATAAAGGAACAATAGATGCACCTATAGGCCGTCATCCCATTGACAGGAAAAAGATGGCCGTTACTCCCGGAAAGGGAAGAGAGGCAGTAACGCACTTTGAAGTACTGGAACGGTTGAAAGGCGCTACTCACGTCAGATTAAGGCTTGAAACCGGAAGGACTCATCAGATAAGAGTACACATGGCATACATTCATCATCCGGTATACGGTGATCCTTTATATGGCGCAAGCAGCAGAAAAAAAATAACCGGTGGTCAGATGCTGCATGCAAGGTATTTAAGGTTAATACATCCTTCCACCGGGGAATATATGGAATTCGAAGCAAAGCTTCCTGATGACTTTATAAAGTTACTTAATTCATTGAAACCATAAGCCGGTTAACGTTCTTCCCTGAAATACGGATTTCCCAAATCTTTTGGCGGCATATGGCTGGTGCTTTTCCTGACAGACCCTATGATAATAACCAGGATTGTTGCAAGATACGGAAGCATCCTTAAAAAATGCTGATTTATTGTAATTGGCAGGTTTAATGTCTGAATACGGAAACCTACTATGTCGAGTCCGCCGAAAAGAAAAGCTCCCCAGAAAGCCCTGTACGGATTCCAGGATGTAAATATTACAAGCGCAATAGCTATCCAGCCTCGGCCCGATGTTATGTTATCCTGCCATGACGGCACATATACAAGGGAGAGATAGGCTCCTCCGAGGCCGCATAACGCACCGCCGAGAAGTATGTGAACATACTTGTAAAGTGTTACGCTAATTCCCGATGCGTCAGCTGCTGCAGTATTTTCACCTACAGCTCTCAGGTTTAAGCCAAAGCGCGTATGGTACAAATATATACCCGACAGGATAACTACCAGGTAACTCAGATATACAAACAAGTCCTGTTCAAGAAAAACTGAAAGGATAGGACCCAATACAGGAATCTTTGATAAGAAAGGAAAGGAAAGAGGCCTGAAATTTTTGCTGAAGGACTCGGGTAAGGTCATTCCCATCAAACGCTTACCCCAGAACCTGGACAATCCTGTTCCGAATATGGTAAGTGCGAGACCTGTTACCGACTGGTTTGTTCTTAAAGTTACAGTCAGGAAGGCATATATCAAAGCACCGAGTGCCCCGAATACCATTGCAGCAAGGAGGGCAAGCACCGGGTTCTGGGAAAGTACGGCAACCTGAAATCCCGCCACTGCTCCGAGCAGCATCATTCCTTCAATTCCAAGGTTTAAGTTACCTGCTTTTTCATTATACATTGCTCCCAATATGGCGAAAGTCAGGGGTGTTCCTGATATTAACGCGTTCTTTAAGAATGGAATCATAATTACTTAACCTCCGATGAAATTGAGTTGTTTTTGGAAAAGCGAACCTTGTACCTTACAAAGAATTCGCTGCCGAGGGCACAAAACAGGATCATTCCCTGCAATACGTCTGCTGCCGCCTGAGGTATCTGAAGAGCGGACTGAATGTATGATCCACCCTGCAATAAAATAGCAAAAAGGAATGATACAACTAATACACGTGGCGCACTTAAACCCGATAAGTAAGTAGTTATAACTGCGGTAAACCCGTAGCCGCTTGAAACGTTCATTGTAAGGGTTTTGTTTACGCCGGCAGCCTGAATAACACCAGTAATTCCGCATAAACCGCCGCTTAAAAGCATAGTCAGAATTATTACCCGTGAAATATCCATTCCGGCATATCTGGCTGTACTTACGCTTTCCCCGACTACCGCAATTTCAAATCCCCGTTTTGTCTTTTTCAGGAACCACCATATAAAAGCAACCAATACCAGGGATATTATAAATCCTATATGAATCCCGAATACTTTTGGAAGCAGCGCATGGTCCGGAAAGTTGGCGATTTTTGCAAATCCCTTTAGGCTTGGATCCCTCCAGGGTCCGTATTGAAGATAGGTAATCCATTGTGTTGCAATGTAGTTAAGCATAAGTGTCATTATGGTTTCATTTGCACCGAATTTTGCTTTAAAGAAAGCAGGTATTAACCCCCATACTCCACCGGCCAAAAAGCCAACTATAAACATAACAGGAATAACAAGAGGTTTTGGGATCCACTCAACATATAATGCAATATAGGTTGCGGCAAATGCTCCCATTAAAATTTGCCCTTCACCGCCGATGTTCCAGAACTTCATTTTGAATGCAACCAAAATACCAAGGGATGTTATTACCAGCGGAACCATTTCCAATAATGTCGATCTGAATCGGATCTTTGAGCCAAGTGCGCCTGAAACCATATTTAAATATACTTTAACAGGATTATATCCCAAAAAAACGATGAAAATACCTGAAACAACAATTGCAGCGATGATGGCAATCAGGCGGATCAGTATTATTTGCTTTTTTGAAGCCCCTTCACGTTTTACGATTTGCATGCTACATCCCCCTTTTAATAGAAGAAAGAGTTTCTCCTGCCATCATAAGGCCAAGGTCTTCCTTCGTAATGTTTTCACTGTCGGTTATACCGGTCACTTTACCGTCGCACAGAACCATGATCCTGTCACATAGTTCCAGCAACACATCCAAATCCTCGCCAATATAAAGTATTCCTACACCTTTTTGCTTCTGTTCTTTCAGAAGATCATATATATTATAGGAAGCACCTATATCAAGGCCTCTAACAGGATATGCCGTAATCAGCAGGTGAGGGTTGGCATCTATTTCTCTTCCCAAAAGAACTTTCTGTATATTACCACCCGATAATTTACGGATGGGAGTATAAATACTGGGAGCCTGAATATCAAGACGTTTTGTAACTCTCTCGGCTTTTTCCTTAGCAGGTTTTCTATTAATTGTAATTCCTGGTTGATTGACATAATCTTTCAAAAGCATATTATCTATCATATCCATTGACGGTACAAGTCCCATCCCGAGACGATCTTCAGGAATGAAACTCATACTGACGCCACGTTTTATAATTTCCCGTGGGCTGTAGCCCACAATGTTTTCTCCTTTAAACAATATATCGCCCTTTTCAACAGGGTAAAGCCCTGCAATTGCCTCACATAACTCTTTCTGGCCGCTTCCGGCTACGCCTGCCACTCCGAGGATCTCACCTTCATATAAATCAAAGGTCACATTATCAAGCACAGGTACATTATGTTCACCAAGAGCAGTAAGGCCTTTAACAGATAAAAGCAAGTTTCCTTTTTCCGTAATAACCTTTTCAATGGAAAGGCTTACCGGTTTCCCGACCATCAGTTCGGTTAATTCACGTATATTTGTTTTACCGGTTTCCAGTGTTGAAACAGTTTCCCCGTGCCTTAAAACTGTGACCCGGTCGGTAACCGATAATATTTCGTTCAGCTTATGAGTAATTATTATAATTGCACAACCTGCTTTAGCAAGGCTTTTAAGTATCTCAAACAGCCTGTCGGTTTCCTGTGGTGTTAAAACAGCAGTTGGCTCGTCAAGTATAAGTATTTTTGAACCACGGTACAGAACTTTGAGTATTTCAACTGTTTGCTTCTCACTCACAGACATATCCATGATTTTTTTATCAAGATCAACTTCCATACCGTATTTTTTCATTACATCCTGAATAGATTTTATTTTATTTTTACTGGATATAAAAACGGATTCGCCGTTCCCCAGTAAAATGTTTTCTGCTGCAGTCAATACATCTACCAGCTTGAAATGCTGGTGGATCATACCTATCCCTAGTTTAATGGCATGCTTCGGTGAGTGTATATTTACCTGCTCACCATGTATGAAAATGCTCCCGCTGTCCGGCTTGTAAATACCCGAGAGCATATTAACCAGAGTACTTTTTCCGGCACCGTTTTCACCCAATAATCCGTGTATTTCACCTTCATAAACCGAAAAGTTGACATTACGGTTTGCGCGGATTACACCAAATGTCTTGCAGATATTTTTCATTTCAACATAAACGGTCTTATTCATAACTACATCCTTTTAACTGTTGTTTTTATTCTCTACAAAAATAAATCTTTAATGAAATCATTTACATTCTGAAAGGAATATATGAGTTTTTCATTGAAAAAGGACAGGATTAAAGGACGCTCCTTTAATCCTGTTTTAATTTGGCTTTGATCAGCTTTCCGGTATAGTTCCGATGACGCCTTCAACGAACCAGTTAAAGCTTAGAAGTTCATCGTCTGTCATAACTGTCCCTTCCGGAACTTTGATATTTCCGTTCTGATCCTTGATTGGACCTTGAAATACCTTAAATTCACCATTAATTATTTTCTGAGTCATTTCGTCAACTTTTTCCTGGGCGCCTGCCGGAGCATTCTTTGTCAGCGGAGCCAGTTTAACTACGCCGTCTTCCATTCCGCCCCAGTAATTTTCGCTCTTCCATGTTCCGTCAAGAACTTTCTGGATTTGGTCAGCATAGTAAGGACCCCAGTTAAATACAGGTGCGGTCAGGAATGATTCGGGTACAACTTCGGAAGTATCACAGTTATAGCCTATGCACCACTTTCCACGTTCCTGTGCAGCTATCTGCGGACCAGTTGTATCCTGGTGCTGTGCAATTACGTCACAACCCTTATCCAGTAATGATATAGCTGCTGACTTTTCCAAAGAAGGATCATACCAGGTGGAGGTCCATACAACCTCAACTGTGGCATCGGGGTTAACCGAACGAACACCGAGGGTGAAGGCATTAATTCCGCGGATTACTTCAGGAATTGGATGAGCAGCGACATATCCTATCTTATTTGTCTCTGTTTTCATACCTGCAACAATTCCGGAAAGATAACGTGCCTGATAAATTCTTCCGAAATAGTTCAGCATGTTTTCACGGCTCTTGCTGCCTGAGCAATGCAGGAATATTACATCGGGATATTCCTGAGCCATATCATACATGTAATCCATGAAGCCGTAGGAGTTGGCGAAAATTACCTTACAACCCTGATCGATCATGGATTGCATTACAGAAACAATTGAGTCATCAGTGTCACTGACGTTTTCCTGGACAAGAAATTCAACCTTGTCACCAAGCTTTTCCTGGGCATAAAGCCTTCCTTGTTCATGGGCGTAACTGTAACCAAAATCGGCACCTGTACCAATGTAGATGAATCCGACTTTAAGTTTCTCCTGTCCGGTTTTGCTCTGCCCGGTATCACACCCAGTCAGCACTGTTGCCAGGCATAGAACGGCAACCAGCAAACAAAAAATACTTCTTTTTTTCATCTCTCAAATGCCTCCTTGAAAATTATTTTGTTATTATTAAAAGATTCTATAACAGCAAGGGACTCAACCCGAATCCCAAGGCTCCGAATAATTTTGCTTCCCGGTTGAAAGCCTTTTTCTATTACGATACCAACACCGGAAACATTTGATTTCGCCTGATTGGCAATGTCAATCAATCCCAGTACGGCTTGTCCGTTTGCAAGAAAATCGTCAATTATAAGAAGGTTTTCGCCAGAAGAAAGAAATTTTTTGGATACAGATATGGTGTAGTCGATTTGCTTTGTATATGAATGAACTTTACTTTGATACACTTCGGGTGACATATTCGCACCCATACATTTTTTTGCGAAGACAACAGGTACATTAAAATGGTAACCTGCACATAATGCAAAGGCTATTCCTGATGTTTCTATAGTTAATATTTTGTTAATTCCCGTGTTTTTAAACCGGTTATAAAACTCTTTTCCAATTTCAAAGGCAAGTTGTGGATCAATTTGATGGTTTATGAAGGAATCAACCTTCAGAATATTTCCATCGACAATACATCCATCCTTTAATATTCGTTGTTTTAAAGACTCCATAAGATAAAACTCCCACTATAAAAAATCCACAAACAATTAAAAAATACTGTATGTATATTAAAGTAACATAATACAGTATACACGATGTCCAAATATTTAAAGGTAATATGTAGACTTATTAGAGCAATATTATCTCATTGAACATATTACATATTCTACAACAATCTGAGACAGGAAACAACAAAAATCATTTTATAATAAAGAAAAGAATTTAAAATCATTATATCAGTTTTTTTGTGAAAAACAAACAAAAAGCAGGTTAATTATCATGTAAAATAAACATCCTGCAAGTAGTACATCTTAAAGGTGTGTGATATAATAATAAAAAATTACAGAATGAAAAATATTGTTGGTTCGGCATTTAATGCGATGATCCTTAAAAGGGGGACAAAAAATGAACGAAAAAACAAAAGAAATGATTAGTGAAATAAAAAGAATGAAACGAGAAAAAAATGCGGTTATTGTGGCACATAATTACCAGGTAGATGAAGTGCAGGAACTGGCGGATGTTGTGGGAGATTCATTCAAATTAAGCCAGTATTGTGCGTCCACAAATGCTGATATTGTTGTTTTTTGCGGAGTGCACTTTATGGCCGAAAGTGCTAAGATCCTGTCACCCGGGAAAACAGTCCTGCTTCCCGAAATTGACGCCGGGTGTCCCATGGCCGATATGGTTACAGCCGAAGCATTAACTGAAGAAAAGAAAAAATATCCTGATGCTGCCGTGGTGTGCTATATAAACACATCAGCTGCGGTAAAGGCTGAATGTGATATATGCTGTACTTCTTCAAATGCGCTTAAGGTGGTCAGGTCTATACCGAATGATGAGATCCTGTTCGTCCCGGACAGGAATTTAGGCAGTTTCATAGCACAACAGGTACCCGAAAAGAAATTTCATTTATGGAACGGTTTTTGCATAACCCACCACAGGGTTGGCAGAGATGATGTGGAGAAGGCAAAGAGCATTCATCCCGATGCTTTGGTACTGGCGCATCCCGAGTGCAGGCAGGAAGTTTTGGAAATGGCCGATTATGTCGGAAGTACAGCCCAAATAATAGAGTATGCAAAAAAGAACAGCCACGACAAGTATCTTATAGCGACCGAAATGGGAATACTTCATCAGCTTAGAAAAGATAATCCTGATAAAACTTTTTATCTTTTAACGCAGGGACTTGTATGCCCTAATATGAAGAAGACATCAGTGGAAAGTGTTTATAATGCCCTCAAATATAACAGGTATGAGATAAACCTGGATAAAGAAGTGATTGAGCGTGCCCGCAGATCATTGGAAGCTATGCTTGCAATATAACATATTTCCTGCTTGTTGAAATATCAGCCTTATAATGCTATCATATGGGATGATTCCCTTTAGCAGCCGGTTTAATAAATGAAAAAAACAGAGGGTGAGAGATCTTGAAGAAAAATTCCTTATTGCCGCTCGTATTATATGGCGCCATACCGATACTTGCGATAATAATTCTGTTCAGAATCAATAAGGTGGCCGGTTTCTTAAGTATTCTGGCATACCTGCTTTTGATTGTTATTTTTAATCTGAACATAATATACAGGATAAAAGCACAGACCGAATACAACAAAGGCAATCTCAAAATGGCCGAAAAATGGTTTAAAAAAGCAACAGAATCGAAAAAGGCTGGAACAGATGTATTAGTAAACTATGGCTTTGTACTTTTTAAGGAAGGAAAGTTGAAGGAAGCCGAAGAAATACTTCTTGAGGCAGTTGATAAAAGTAAGAACAAGGATGAGAAAAACCTTGCAAAATCAAATCTTGCACTTATTGTCTGGAAAAAGGGCGAGTTGGATAAAGCCTATGAAATGTTAAAGGAGGTAATAGCAGAATATAAAAATACTGCAGTGTATGGAAGCCTTGGTTACCTGGCGATAGAAAAGGGAGACCTGGATGAAGCTCTTGAAATAAATCTTGAAGCATATGAATACAATTCGGATAATGCAATAATTCAGGACAACCTGGCGCATCTTTACCACTTAAGGGGTGAAATGGATAAGGCAGGAGAGCTGTTTGATAAATTAATCCAAAAAGAACCTCATTTTCCCGAGGCGTACTATGATTACGGAAAATACCTGGAAGATGCAGGGGATATTCAAAAAGCCAGTGATATGTACCGCAAGGCATTAAGCTGCAAGTTTAATTTTAACAATACTATTACGAAGGAACAGGTTCAAAATGCACTGGACCGTTTAATTTCTGTACAGGAGAAAAATTAAAAGACAAAATAGAGAAAAGAGGAAAACTAATTGATGAGAGATACCGAAATATATCATGAGGCGTTTAATATTACACCTGAACTTGTAAAATTATCGGTGGATACAGAGAAAAAATGCTTTGATATTTTTGAGAGAATTAAACAGGTTTCTGCATATAACCAGAGCAAAGTCATCAGCGCAATGCAGAAATACAAGGTAAGCGATTCTCATTTTATCGGCTCGACCGGATACGGATACAACGACAGAGGCAGGGAAGTTCTGGAAAATGTTTATGCCGCTGCTTTTGGGGCAGAAGATGCACTGGTCAGGCATCAAATTACCTGTGGTACTCATGCTCTTGCATTGTGCCTGTATGGAATTTTACGACCTGGGGATGAACTTCTGTCAATTACCGGAAAACCTTATGATACGCTTGAAGAAGTGATTGGTATACGAGGTGCAGGCGGAACAGGTTCGTTGAAAGACTACGGCGTAACATACCGCCAGGTTGATTTGCTGGAAAATGGCGAGATTGATTATAAAAGTGTGGAAAAAAGCATAAATGACAGGACAAAAATGGTATTTCTTCAAAGATCACGCGGTTATTCATGGAGAGAACCGCTGACAGTTGAACGCATTGGCCAGGCTGTAAGGTTTGTGAAAAACATAAAGCCTGACTGTATTGTAATGGTGGATAACTGTTACGGAGAATTCGTCGAACAAAAAGAGCCTACCGATGCAGGTGTGGATATAATGGCAGGATCTTTAATTAAAAACCCCGGGGGCGGAATTGCTTTGTCAGGAGGGTATATTGCCGGCAGAAGGGATTTGGTGGAACTGGTTTCCTACAGGATGACCGTACCCGGTATAGGGCGTGAAGTAGGAGCAACACTTGGCCAAAACAGAACTATGTTTGAGGGGTTTTTCCTTGCTCCGCATATTGTAGCCGAAAGCCTTAAAGGAGCCGTTTTTGCATCAGCTCTTATGGAAAACCTTGGGTATGAGACTTGTCCTGCTTACAACGAAGAAAGAAGCGACATTATACAGGCAATTAAATTCGGGAATCCTGATGCAGTTATTGCTTTTTGCCAGGGAATTCAAAAAGGCTCTCCTGTTGATTCATTTGTCACACCTGTACCTAATGAAATGCCCGGTTATGATTCGCCTGTGATAATGGCAGCAGGAGCATTTGTACAGGGGTCTTCCATTGAACTGTCGGCAGATGCACCAATACGGCCACCGTATATTGCATATCTCCAGGGTGGACTTGTTTATGAACATGTTAAACTTGGTGTTTTATGTGCAGTTCAGGAACTGATAAACAGAGGTTTATTAAAACTGAAATAATATTCTGACTGACTGCAGGCTATTCTCTTTTATACATCGGACAAGCATAATACCTGGTTATGTGAAAGAACATAACCGGGTATTTGGAGGAGAATATGGGCACCACTAAAGATAAAAGCAGGAACAGGACTGCTTCCCAGGAAAAACTGAAAAGCGATAAATTAAAAAAACGAAGAAAAAAAAGCAAATCGATACGTTTTCTTTTAATTCTTTTTGCGCTCATATATCTGCCTGCTTTATGGAAGTGGGTATTTCACGGGCATGTTGAAACTGATGTCATATATACCGACACTCTTGAAATAAAAATCAAGTCCGAAGGTGTTTTTATCAGGGATGAAACCGCTGTTCAATCACCAAAGGAAGGAATTGTTATCCCAAAGGTGAACCAGGGTGAACGCGTACCGAACAAATACGATTTTGCCGTAGTTGTTGATAAAGACAGCCGGAGAATTTTGGATGAAATTGAAAATCTTGAAAAAAACATTATAAGGCAATATGCAGAAAATAATCCCGATATTCTCAGCCGGGACAGCGATTTTCGCAGTAATGTCCAGAGTGAAGTAAATAAGTTGACTGATGTTGCAGTGAACAGGAATTTTTCAGCAATAGAAGACATAAAATCAACATTGGAAAGCCTGCTTTATCAAAGAAACAGGGAGATATTTGAGAACTCAGGAAACAGGCTTTACTTGGACGATAAGAAAAAAGAACTGGAATTGCTAAGGAATAAGCTTAACGAGACAGCTGTGACGATAAAATCTGATTTTTCGGGGATAGTGGTCTGGGGTGCTGAGCCGGTTGATGAAAAATACAGCTATGCCAATATAAGCAGCCTGACAATTGATGATTTACAGATGAGCGAAATTGCAAAGATAAAGAAAGTTGCAACCGGCTATGAGCAATCGTTCGAGGTTACAAAGGATCAGACCTTTGCAAGGCTTATAAATAATGAAAAAAGCTGGTATGTTTGTGTGATTGGCAAAAAAGACAGCAATAAAATTAAAACAGGGGATAAAATATCTTTGAAACTTGACGGCATAAAAGAATTTATACCATGTACCGTTGAATCAGTGGAAGTTGTGGATGATAAATGCAAGGTTGCCGTTTCTTTTAACCGGTATATCGAAAAAACAGTTCAGCTTAGGCATGCAAAAGCCGATTTAGTAGTCGAAAGCATTGAGGGTCTGAAAATTCCTCAACGCAGCCTGATAAACATAAATACATATGATAATACTGCCGATGTTTTTCTGGTGCGCTATAACAGAGCTGTAAAAAAGCGGGTTAAGATTATTGCAGAACAGGATTCATTCGCGATAATCGATAAACTGCCAGATTCTACAGATACCAATCCGGTGAGGATTTTTGACATATATATTGTGAATCCTCAGAATATTGAAGAAGGACAGGTGATCGACTGATGCTTACTGCTGAAGATGAATTGAAAATAATAAATAATCTGAATTCGGTAAGACAAAGAATAAACAAGGCGGCTGAGCGCAGCGGGCGCAACCCTGAAGACATTTTGCTGGTAGCTGTTTCCAAAACTGTTGGAATTGAAGCTATTGAAACAGCAATGAAAGAAAAAGTATTAAATTTTGGTGAAAATAGGGTTCAGGAACTCGTTCAAAAATACGATATATTAAAGGGAAGGTGTAATTGGCATTTAATTGGACGTCTCCAGACAAACAAAGTGAAATATATAATTGATAAAGTTGCAATGATTCACTCATTGGATCGTTTGGAGCTGGCAGATGAAATCCAGAAAAGGGCCCAGGCTTGCAACAGGATGGTGAATACCCTAATACAGGTAAATGTATCGGGTGAAGAATCAAAGGCGGGTATTTCCCCTGACGAAGTGTTTGATTTTGCAAGAAAAGTTTCCACCTATCCAAATATAAAAGTCTTGGGACTTATGACTATTGCTCCTTACACCGAAGACCCTGAAAGTGTACGCTGGATTTTCAGGCGGTTAAAGAACATTTCGATTGACATAGACCGGGAAAATATTGATAATATTCATATGCAGTATTTGTCAATGGGAATGAGTCATGATTTTGAGGTTGCCATTGAGGAAGGGGCTAATATAGTTCGTATTGGCAGCAGCATTTTCGGTGAACGACAATATTCTTTAAAGTAATATGACGGCAAATATTGCGTTAGTATATATTTTTACTCAAGATGAGTGGGAGGAAGGTACTTATGGCAAACATACTGAGCAAAATGCTCGATTTTGTTGGTTGGGAAACAGAAGAAGTTGAAGATGAGTACTATGAAGAGGAAGAAGTTGAAGAAACGGCGGATAAAAAAGAGAACCGCAAACCTGCATATGGCAAAAAAAATCAGGGCAAGGTTCTCAATCTGAACAGTAACACCAATACAAAGGTGGTTATTGTTTCGCCAAAGAATATTAATGACGCAAAGGATATTTGCGATCATTTAAGGGCCAACCGTTCAATAGTTATGAATGTCGAAGATGTTGATATCCAAATTGCACAAAGAATAGTTGATTTTTTAAGCGGTGCCGTGTATTCTCTTGACGGAAACATTCAAAAAGTATCCTCCGGAATTTTCCTTGCAACACCCAACAGTGTTGATATACTGGGCGATGTGAAGGAAGAGCTGCAGGAGCAGGGTGTATTTACCTGGCTTAAATAACGGAGGGTGTAAATGAAAGAAATTTTAAGCGCTGCGGTACTCCTGTTTTTCAGGATTATCGAAATATTGATTTTACTGCGCGTTATAGTTTCCTGGCTTCCTTTAAGAAGGGAAACCAGGTTTATTGCATTTATTTATAATGTTACCGAACCAATTTTGTCGCCAATCAGGAACATGATTGCCCGGTCGGTTTTCGGGAAAAATTTGATGTTTGATTTCTCTCCAATTTTGGCATATCTGTTACTTAGCTTAGTAGAGAATATGCTCCAGCTCATTATTGCTAGATTTTAGCTTAGGTTATTTGATTTGCCGGAGGTATGCTGTATGAATTTCACACCCAATGATTTGTCAAATATTGTATTCCGTAAATCTGTTGTAAGGGGTTTGGATGAGAATCAAGTTTATGAAGTAATTCAGAAAATAATTGAGGATTACTCGGATTACATTCGTGAGCTGATGAAGGCAAAAGACCAGGTAATGGAGCTAAAGGACAGATTGTCCCATTATGAGAAAATGGAGGAAACATTAAAGAAAAGTTTGATACTTGCCCAGCAGTCCAGCAGCGAAATTATCAGCAATGCTGAAAAGAAGGCAGAAAACATTATAGCTGAAGCGCAGAATAAGGCAAAAGAGATTGTTGACGAGGCAAACCGGGAAGTGGTCAAAATTCAATTTGAAGCAGAGCGATTAAAAAAGGATATGGCCGTATATAAAAGTAAAGCTGTCAGTCTGTTGCAATCGCAAATGAAGTTATTAGGTGAGATAGAATAATTCAAAGGAAGATCGTTCAATTACTAATGGTGCATAAGTTTGACTTATGCATCTAAATTTATGTGTGCAAAGTGACTGACGGAATTTGAAATTAGTGGCGGAGGAGGAAAAATGGTTATTGGTGCACTTAAATTAACATTATATATAGGCGGGATGAAAAGCTTAAAAGATAAGCGAAGCGTTGTAAAAAGCCTATTGGCAAAAATCACCTCAAAACTCAATGTATCAGCTGCAGAAACAGGAAGGCAGGACGAATGGAATCAATGCGAACTGGGAATTTCCTGCGTGACCAATGAAGTGTCACATGCGGACAGCATTTTATCTTCTGTCATAAAATATATAGACAGCGACGGCAGGGTTGAAATAATCGACTCATATTCAGAAACCATTCATATATGACAACAATGCCGAATTTTTAGGTTTGGTTCATCATTAATAATTTCTAATAATAAAAGAAATAAGAGCCGGGAGGCTCTAAAATTTTCTGAACAATGCTATAACTTTTCCAAGAATGGTAAGGTTATCTTTTACAATTATTGGTTCGTAATTTTCATTTTCAGGTTGCAGACGAAAATGATCCTTTTCCTTGTAAAAAGTTTTTACGGTTGTTTCATCTTCAATCAGTGCGACAACTATATCACCGTTCATTGCAGTGTTCTGTTGTTTTACTATAACCAAATCCCCGTCATATATTCCCCTGTTTATCATGCTGTCGCCTTTTACTCTTAACATAAATGTAGTGCCGTTCTCCAGATATTCAACTGGAACAGGGAAAGTATCTTCTATGTTTTCAATGGCGAGTATTGGCTGTCCTGCTGCAACCCTGCCTACAATAGGAATATTTTCTATTTCATGGTCAGAAACATAACCCTCAAGGCTTTTGATTTGTTTATCCACTACCTTTAAAGCCCTTGTTTTTGAGGGATCTTTCACAATCAGACCTTTTTCCTCAAGGGCAGATAAATAAGAATGAACTGTTGAAGTGGACTTGAACCCAACAGCTTTACAAATTTCCCGGACTGAAGGGGGATACCCTTTTTCCTGAACCTGTTTATTTACAAAATCCAAGATTTGCTTTTGCTTGTCCAGATTTTTTTGCTTCATTTTAATACCCCATGTAATTTTATTTAACCTAATTATACCATACTTATAAAAAATGTCAAACAAATGTTCGAAAAATTGTTGACAAATGAACAAATGTTCGATAAAATGCAAATAGAACATTTGTTCTTTGTTTTTTTGAAAATCTGCTTTGGTTTGGCTTATTTTGATCCAAAGGAGGTTATAATTTATGAAAGCGTATCGCCTCAAAAACAGAAAAAGGTTTTTCACTATTTTGGTATTAACACTCACGGTTATTATGTTGTTTTTTGGCTCAGTGGTATCAGCAGGTAAAAATGTTAAAAGGGAATATAAAACAATAACAGTCAGGCAGGGAGACACCCTTTGGGATATAGCGGGTAAATACCGTGGTAAAACAGATATCCGTCAATATATTTATCAAATAAAAAAGGTTAACAATCTGGATGATGCAATTATTTATGTAGGTCAAAAAATTAATTTGCCATAAGTGCCCCTCTGAAAACACAGCGATTCTAAGGAGCAATTCTGAAGAACGCTGTGTTTTTTATGCCTGAAAGTCTATTTGCAAAAGCAAACCTTAAGCGGCAGCCGGCTGCCGTTTGCCCGGATTCGTTACATTTTTTTCCTGTATTCCTTCGGGGAAATACCAAAATAACTCTTAAATGCCCTGGAAAAATTATGTGCGTTTTCATAGCCTATCATTGATGATACTTCGCATATTCTATTGACCGGGTCATTTAAAAGCTTTTTTGCTTCTTCCATTCTAAGCATCAGCAAGTACTCCGAAAAGGTCATCCCGGTCTGTGTTTTAAACAGCTTGCTGAAATATGAATAGTTCATTGATACCATGTTTGAAACCTCAGCCATGTTTACTTCTTTCATATAATTTTCCTTAAGGTAATTAACTGCAATATCCACTACCGACTTTTCAGTTTCGTCCTGCCGTGACAGGTAATGCAAAATTTTGAACATGTAATCTTTCAGGTAAGATTTTATTTCTTCCAGAGAAAAGAACTGCTCAAAATCCTTTTTGTCTTCCTCAATTGCGAAATGTTCCTTATCACTTATCTGGTCGTTAATTCTTTTAAGAATCATATAATATAGCTTTTTGACATTTTCTATGCTCTGAGTTTTTAGAAATTCCCTGTTGAAGTATTTGTCGATGAGCAGGTTAAATTGCTTTGCCGAACGTAAGCTTATTGCGTTATCGATGCAGGCAAGGTCATGCTTGTTTAGAATAATCTTTTGATTGCCATTAGGTGTATTGCAATACTCAATAACCCGGTTTGATCCATACAGGATCCTGTATGAAGCTGCTTCTTCCGCCTGGGAGTAAAGCGTTTTGAGACTGCATACACTTTTCATCACAGAACTGACAGCCGCTGCAGGGTTAAGCGGCAGCGCTTTTCTCAGGTTGTCTGTAAAGCTCTCCAGCAGTTTAACAATTTGAGGATATAGTTCTTTTTTAGAAATATTGAATATGATAACCGGATATCTAGAATGGTTTAACAGGTAATAGGTCCTTATGTATTTGCTATGTGAGAGTTTTTTAATTAACTGATCAAGCTGATTGGTAATTAAATCAAGGTTTTTTCCGTAATCCAGATTGTATTCTATTGCTATTATACCTATGGTAAAGAAGTTATATGGGAAAAGTGCCAACAGTTTTGACAAAATGTCTTTCTCAATCTTTGGATGCATGTACTGGCTTAAAAGCAACTGGCTCAATAACATATTGGAATTTTCAATGCTTTGCCTTTTTTTTATAATCCTTAATTTTTGCTCATTATCCAGTTTCTTGATTAAGGAACACAAGTGGTATTCCAGGTCATCAGAGCTTATGGGTTTTAAAAGGTAATCCACCGCCCCAAGTTTGAATGCACTGCGTATATAATCATATGTTTCATAACCGCTTAGCACGAGGAATTTTATATTCGGTTTCTTTTTTGAAACGGTTTCTATTAACTCAAGTCCTCCCACTTCGGGCATTCTAATATCTGTAATAATAATATCCGGGGGATCTTTATCTATAATTTTTAAAGCTTCCTGCCCGTTTAATGCTGTTTTTATACTGTCCAGCTGCGGAATTTTGAGCATGCTTATTCTGTGTTTTAATCCCTCACATATTACTTTTTCATCATCTACAACAAGAAGAGAGTACATTACTTATCACCCCAAAACATCAGGTATTGTAATAATAGTCGTGGTACTTTTTCCATATTCACTCTCCATCCGAATATGGTGCTCATTTCCATAAAACAGTTTTATACGTTCATTTATATTCTGCATTCCGATGTTTGTACTTTTATTGTCAGAGGGCTGCTTGTATTCAGAGGTCTCGAACTGGGCATTTAATTCTTTAAGCTTGCCGGGTTCTATACCTTTCCCGTTATCACTTATGGATATTACAAGGTTTCCATTCATAACTTCGGCATTTATATTAATAATTAAGAATTTTCCGTTATTGTCCATATTATGTAATATACTGTTTTCAACAACAGGTTGCAGGATGAATTTAATTATCCTGCAACTAAGCAGCTCATTTGGTATATTGATATTTAACCTGAGCCTGTCTTCGTAACGGAGTTTTTGTATGCCTATATAGCTTTTTATATAATCAAGTTCCATTTGCAGTGTGGTGAAGTTCTCGTTTTTACCGATATTATACCGAAGCATCCTGCCAAAGCTTGCAATGGAATCTGCAATTTGATAGTTACCGGATAGTGCCAGCTTGTTTACGAACACATCAATGGTATTGTAAATGAAATGGGGGTTTATTTGATATTGAAGAGCTTTAAACTGGGCGTCCTTATGCGCGGTTTCCTTTATTACGAGATTCCTGAGGAGAGTATTTATTTTATCAAGCAAAGTGTTGAAATGCTGTGAAATCTGTCCTATTTCATCATTTCTTTTGACCGGTATCCTGTATTTGAAATCATTTTGTACTGCTAAAGACATAAGGTTCAGCTGATTATTAATTTCTGTAAACACATTATTGAGGATAACAAAGAATAAAATAATCATCAGGAACACAATAAGTATCAGTATTATAAAAGTTACAGTCAATGAATTCATGGGGTAAGATCTGCTTGATAGGGGTACTGTTTTGCAGATTATTATATTTAGCGAATCAACAGTTGTGGTAAGATACAAAATATTATCATATATACAGTAGCCTGAAGGCATGGCTGTAATTTTTTCAAGAACTTCTGCAGGTGGCAGTTTTTGATTTTCTGTGGTAAACAATACAATGCCTTCGGTTGTCAGAGCAAAAAAACTGTCCGTGTTTTCCGGCAGGTAAAGTGAAGAAAACAATTCCGATTGCGGTATATTTATTGCTACCAGCCCAAGATGAATGTCATTCGGAGGGCATATCTTCCTGACAAACATAAACATTGATGAAGCATCGGACCCCTGTTTACCGTATAAATCTGCTTTATCAGGAATTATCCATGCAGAATTCATATCGCTTTCCATAAAGTTTTTATACCAGTCCATATCTTTCAATGAACTTTCATAACGGAAATAACCAAAGCCTTCAGGGATGCTTTCATTGGTGATATAAACAGAAATATCGGCTATGCTGAACTTATGGTACAAAACGGCATGTTCTACTATAGGCACTATGATGTTTATGTATTCATCTATGGAAGTTGGGGTAGGAGTAAACGTTCTTCTTAGAAATGATATTAAACCTGAGTTATAGCATACATTACTGCTGACGTTCTCTACTATTTCCACCTTGTTCATTATATTATACTTAATCTGGTCAAGAGTAGCATTACCGTTATTAACAATTTCGGATCTCATGTACCGCTGTATTTGGCTATAACTGTATATGCAAAGCAGTAAGGTGGGTATCAGTATAAATATGAAAAAAGTATATGTAAGCTTCTTTTTAATACTTATATCTTTAAATTTCAGGCACATACAAACCTCGCAAGCATGACTTCATTATATAATCATCAGGCCGTAATAAAATAAAGGTTTTCAGTGACTGCCTTACGGAACACAATTTGCGATGGCAACTGTTTTTCAATTTAATTATACATTTTGATTTCAATATTTGAAAGCGTGTTTAGTAAACAGCCAAAAAAGTGACACCTAATGCAAAATGATGATATTACTTATTCCTAAAGACTTCAGTATAATTTTCCATAGTAGCTCAGATTAGTTCTTCCTGGTAAAAAGGAGTTGTTTCTGTATGGTGTCAAAACTAATTCGCAGAAAAGATAAACCCGCGTGGCGATTGCAAACATTAAAGAATCAGCTTGAACTCCAAAGCATGGTATGGCCGGGCATAATTTTTCTCATGATTTTCTGTTATATTCCGATGTATGGAATTGTTATATCCTTTCAGGATTTTAGCTTATTTTCCCTGAATAAAAGCTCGAGTATTTTTTCGGCATATATGAGTTCTCCATGGGTAGGATTGAAGCATTTTAAGGAGTTTTTCACAGATCCGTATTTTCTGAGCATTTTAAAAAATACGCTGGGAATAAACATCCTGGGATTAATATTCGGGTTTCCCTTTCCTGTTATATTTGCCCTCCTTCTTAACGAAATCAGAAATTTGAAGTTCAAAAAAATAGTACAGACAGTTACTTACCTGCCGCATTTTGTTTCGTGGGTCATATTCGGCGGGTTAATCTATTCAATGCTCTCAACAGATCAAAACGGTGTTCTGAATATTTTTCTGAAGTCTTTGGGACTCATTGAAAAACCGGTGGAGTTCTTAGCCAATCCGGGATATTTTTGGGCTATAGTAGTTGTATCAAGCATCATAAAAGGCTTTGGATTTAACTCGATATTATATATTGCGGCTATTGCAGGAGTGGATCAGGAGATATATGACGCAGCTGAAATTGACGGCTGCGGGAGATTCGCAAAGATGTGGTATATTACCATACCGGCAATAATGGGTACGGTATCCATTATGTTCATTTTCTCTATCAGCGGCATATTAAACACAGGATTTGATCAGATAATTGTGCTTCAGAACCCGTTAAACCTTGACAGGAGCGAAACAATTGATACTTATGTTTACAAGGTTGGGATAGGGCAGATGAGATACTCATATTCTGCAGCAGTCGGGCTAGCAAAGTCCATAGTAGCCATGTTGCTGCTGTTTGGAGCCAACTATACATCCAGGAAGCTGACAGAAAAAAGCCTTTTCTGAGATATCGGAGGAATCAGTCATGAAAAGCGTAAATAAAGCAGATTTAATTTTCAATATTTTTAATTCGGTATTTATGTTGTTTCTTGTTTTCATTACAGTTTTACCGTTCTGGGTCTGTCTGGCAGGATCTTTCAGCGACAGTTATGAATATACCCTTGGCGGTGTCATTTTCCTGCCAAGAGGATTTAACCTGTATAATTACAAGGTTGTATTTATGGACAAAACGATATTCGATGCTTTTCTGATAACAATACTGAGAACAGTTATAGGAACAATATCCAGCCTGCTTTTCACATCGCTGGTCGCGTATGGGATGTCAAGAAAGAACTTGAAGGGCAGGAACATATACATGAGCTATATGCTTGTAACCATGTTTTTTGGAGGCGGGCTTATACCATATTATGTGGTGCTGAAAAAGCTTGGCCTGATAGACAACTTCCTTGTGTATATCATTCCGCTTCTTTTCAGTGTGTGGAACATGCTGGTGTTTATATCGTATTTCAGGGAAATACCCGAGGTAATTTTGGAATCTGCCAGAATTGATGGCATTAATGAGTACGGTATATTCTTTTTGTTCATAGTACCGTTGTCGAAACCGGTTTTTGCGGCCATAGCACTTTTTACGGCGATAAGCCATTGGAACTCGTTTTATGACTCGCTGGTTTTTACTTCATCAAACAAGCTCCAGACAATACAGCTTTTTCTTTACAGGATAATATCGAACTCGTCTGAAGCGGCAGGGATGGCGAGGGCTGCAGCAATGGCAGTTCCTCCCGGGATCAGGAAACCCAGTTCAGAAACAATAAAACTGGCAACGATGATTGTAACAATTGCACCAATACTTGTGACCTATCCGTTTTTGCAGAAATACTTCATTAAAGGGGTAATGATAGGCGCTGTTAAAGATTAGCTTTATTCTGTTCTTTAGCAGGCCGTTATTAATAAAAGGAGGATAACAGTATGATAAGTATTGTAAAAAAATTTTGTCTCTTTCTTGCTTTTACTCTGATTATGACATTGGTAACAGCATGCAATGATTCAAGTAGCGGGCGGAATACCCCCGAATCATCGTCCACCATACCGCAGGGCGATGAAACGGTTAAAGAAGGCCCGAGCTGGACATGGGACACAACTCCCGTAAAATTAACATGGTTTGTGGATCAGGACTGGTATAAGAAAACGTGGGATATTCAGAACTGCCTGCTTGACAAGAAAATTACCGAAGAAACAGGGGTAACAATAGAAATTACCAGCGGAAACGGAGACAAGTTTAATGCGCTTATAGCTTCGGACAGCCTGCCTGATATTGTCAGTACATGGATTGGTTCATCCCAAAGGCAGGTTCTTGAAAAGAACAAAATGGTTCTCCCGTTTAACGAACTGGTGGCAAATTATGCACCCGATTTCAAGGTACCGCAGTCCATGCAGGACTGGTTCAGGAATGAAGACGGAAACTATTACGGTTATGTAAATTATTTCTATGCGCCTGAAGAAATGCAGGAAGGGAACTATTATGTCACCCATAACAATTTCAGAATCAGGAAAGATATAGCCGATAAGCTTGGCATCAAAGTATCTGATTTTGACACAAAGGAAGGAACTTTAGAGGCTCTTAGAAAGGTCAGGGATTCAAAAATACAGTATAACGGGCTTGATATTATACCATTCTACCCATGCGCAGGTACGAGGGATCTTCTTCTGGACGTACAGTACTTAGCCCAGCAGTTTGGTGCTGCTTATGAAGATGCCGAGGGGAATTGGCTTGACTGGAGAATGCAGCCCGAGACTCTCGAGGCCCTTAAATTTTATAATACTCTGTATCATGAAGAATTAATGCCAACAGATGCAGTTACGCTGAAAATAGAACAGAAAGGCGCCAAGGTTGCAAATGGAAGTGTGTTCATGATCCAGGGCAGACAGGTGGAAAACCAGTGGAATGAGCTCGAGTCCAGGGATGAGAATGCAGTTTATTTGTTAGTAGGCCCTATCAGGGGAGATGAAGGAAAAACTCCTTACCTGACCACGTCCGGACTTACCGGCTGGACTATGACGATGATTACCAAAAATGCAAAGAGGCCTGACAGGGCGGTTAGATTCCTCAACTATATGACACAGCCTGAGAATATACTTCAAACATGGTGGGGACCCGAAGGAGCAACATGGGACATGGTTGACGGACATGTGGTTATCAAGCCGGAAGTGGAAGAGGAATATAAGAAGGACTGGGCTGCAGCAAATCTCAAGTATGGTGACAAGACATTTGAATGGCTTGTCAGCTGGCTTCCGATTCAGAGGACTTACCCTATAGCTACAAAGCAGTATGTGATTGATAACGAGAAATATGAAAAAGAAGTATACGGTAAGTACGTTTTCGATGATAAATGCTTCTCGGATATTACCGTCGAAGCAGGAACGGAAGAGGCAGGCATTTATGAGAAATTAAACACTTACTGGATTAGCCAGGTGGCAAAGATAATAGTTGCAGATCCCGGTGATGTAACCATGATGTATCATGAAGCCGTTGAGAAGTCCAAAGAGCTTGGATGGCAGAAGTTCTATGATGCAACAAATGCCAGGTTCAAAGGGAATAAAGCCAAGCTTGGAATAGAATTTGCCTATCCACCGAACATGAAATAATAACGCTGGAAAGAATAAGGTTCTCAAAGGATGCAGGGGGGTGTGTTGATGAAAAGAGAAGTACATAACCTGCTGTTTGCAATCGTTCCGGCATTAATCATGTTGATGGTTGCGGGCTGCGGCACTAAAAATGAAAATGCAGGTTTTATAAAAGGGGCGGATATTTCGTCATTACAGGCAATAGAGGACTACGGCGGAAAGTTCTATGATTTTAACGGTAAAGAAAAAGATGCTTTAAAGATATTGAAGGAAAACGGTGTGAATTACCTCAGGCTAAGAATCTGGAATGAACCGACACAGTCTTTTGACGCAGGCGATTACTGCAATCTGGAACATACTGTGAAAATGGCGAAACGAATAAAAAAGGAAGGCTTCAGGCTGCTTATAAACTTTCATTATTCCGACTGGTGGGCGGATCCGAGAAACCAGAACAAACCGAAGGCCTGGGAAAATATGAGTGTGGATGAATTATGTGAAGCTATATATGAATACACGAAAGGTGCACTTGAAGAACTGGTAAAAGCAGGTGCCTGTCCCGACATGGTCCAGGTTGGCAATGAAATTGGTAACGGCATGCTATGGGAAGAAGGACGGGCAGGAAACTGGGATAATCTTGCAAAGTTTATTAACAGCGGGATTAAAGCTGTGAGGGATACAACACCCAAAGATAAAGAAATAAAGATAATGATCCATATTCAGGACGGTGGCTCTGCTCAGTTCTGTGAAAACTTCTTCAGCTCAATTCATGAGCATGGCGTATCAGATTATGATGTAATAGGATTAACATATTACCCGTATTGGAACGGTACTTTGATGGACCTTAAGAATAATATAAACAACCTGTCTCATAAATTTGACAAGGATGTCTTAGTGGCAGAAACAGCATTCCCATTTACATATGAAGATGCAGATATCACACCAAATCTTGTAGGGAAGGAACAGGAAAACGTCACGGGAATAGCAGCAAGTGTTGATAATCAAAAGCTCGTGACCGAACTGGTTATGAACACTGTTGCAACATCTGACAGGGGAATCGGAATATTCTACTGGGAACCAGTATGGATACCTGTAAAAGGTGCAGGTGCTGTAAAAGGCGGAGGAAATGAATGGGAAAACCAGGCCATGTTCAGTTTTGACGGGAAAGCGCTGGAATCCCTGAAGGCATTTAAATTTGAACCCGGCAGTATGGATAATGATATTCCGGTATGTTCATACAGGCATAAAGAGGTGAGCGTTAATCTGGGTTCTACAGTTGACGAACTTAAGGCAGAGCTGCCCCCGACACTGAAAGTTTTATATTCGGACGGTACAATCAGGGATGTTCCTGTAGAGTGGGATTTATCCGGCTTATCTGCCGACACAGAAGGAAAATTTACTATAGCCGGCAAGGTACTATCATTTGACAGTGAGCTTACGGTAAATGTTATTCAAAAGGATCTGTTAAGCAATCTTGGATTTGAGGATGGCAATACTGCATGGGAAACAGATGGGTCGGTTGAAAGCGGGTCCATAACAGACAGCACGAGCGGAACACCGAAGTCTGGTTCGTGGTACTTCCAGTATTGGGATAACAAAAACTTCACCATTGATTTGCACCAAAGTTTTAAAGTTCAGGAAACCGGAGAATACACTTTGGGGGTATGGTCTCAGGGTGCCGGAGGAACAGAGCTGAAGCTGGAACTTTATATAAAAGACGGTGATGGTAAAGTATTAGGGTCGAAAATTTTTACAAATGACGGTTGGGCTGTATGGCAACATCCCGAGATTACAGGAATAAGCCTGAACAAGGGTGATAAGGTTACCATTGGCGTAAAAATCATGGGCACTCCCGATGACTGGGGCACTATTGATGATTTTGAGTTCTTCTGTCAGGAAAAGACTTAACGGCAGATAATGACAGGTAATGGGATAATGCTTTTTACTGCTTTCCGATAAAGGATAATAAAATAATGCGGTTAAATGGCCTGCGGAATATTCCGGCAGGCCATATTTCTACTCATTCAAATTTAACTGGCTGAAGTTTTGACAAATAATAATTGATGGTATAACCATTGTTGTAAAAATAAAAAATGATGCTTTTCAACAAGTTGACTGATTAGGCTGTGAATGTTGTATAACAATGAGTAACATTTCAAATTATGTGCAATTAAAAAGCTTTATAAATTGCATTTCACTCCTTAAATTCGACATTTCAAGACAAAATCTTAAATTTTAAAACTCATATGTTAAGCTGTATATATCCTTTCAGAGCATGGATTGGATTCAAAATGTTGCCATAAGCTGTAGCAAAAATTCCCGGGAGTTTTATCACTCGGGGTTTAATGGGGTGAATCAGATGGAAGAATGGGAATTGCAGCTTAAAAATGTCATAACTAAGCCCGAACAGCTTGCAGATTATCTTCAGCTGAGTCAGCAGGAATGTTCGAATATATCGAAAGTAACGGAAAAATACAGGATGGTGATTTCGCCATATTATGCCCGATTAATCTCAGGAGAAGACAATAACTGCCCTATAAGGAAGCAGTGTATTCCCCGGTTGGACGAATTAGTCAATTCCGGCAGAATGTATGATGATCCATTACATGAGTCAGTTTATTCGGTAGCTCCTCATTTAGTACATAAATATCCTGACAGGGTAGCTTTTTTTGCAAGCAACATGTGTTTTATGTTCTGCAGGCACTGTACACGAAAGAATACTGTTATCAGTAAGTATGGCCCGGTAAGTGACAGTGATTTCGAAAAAGTTCTGCACTATATTAAAAATAATAAAAATATCAGGGATGTTTTAATTACCGGTGGTGACCCTCTGACTTTAACAGATGAAAAACTGGAGAAATACATATCTGAGTTTAGAAAAATAGATCATGTACAGACAATCAGAATCGGTACCAGGGCAATAGTCACATGCCCCATGCGTATTACTGAGAAACTGGCAGATATGCTTATGAAATACCATCCTATATGGATAAATACCCAGTTTAATCATCCCCGGGAGATTACACCCGAGGCTGCACAGGCATGCAACATACTGCTGTCCAGGGGTATCCCTGTTGGCAATCAAACGGTGTTGCTGAACGGAATTAACAATGATTTGAATACTATGGAAAAGCTGTTCTCAGAATTAATAAGAATAAGGGTAAGACCATATTATCTGTATCAATGCGATTATGTAAAGGGAGTTGAGCACTTCATTACACCTTATACTGAAGGTGTTGAAATTATTTCAGAGCTTAGGGGGAGAATTTCAGGCTATGCCATACCTCACTTCATAATAGATGTTGCAGGAGAAGATGGTGGAAAGATAGTTGCAGAGAGAAGCAACATAGTTGGTGATGACGGAGAAACCCTTATATTAAGAGGCCTTAAGAATAATCTTATTAAATGCAAAATAGGGGAGAGAGACATATGAAAATTGGGTTAACTTTTGACTTGCGCGAAGATTATAACATAGAAAGTACAAGCGAGATATACGCTGATTTTTGCCACCCGGATGAGATTGGTTACCTGGCGAATGCAATAAAGGAATGTGGCCATGAAGTGGTTCTGATTGGCAATATGTATAAGCTGAACAAATTGATACTGGACAAGCAGTTTGACTGTGATTTGGTGTTCGTGGAGGACGAAGGGATAAGTTCCAGAAACAGGGAGGCTCTGGTACCTGCATTGCTGGAGCTGAATAAGATTCCTTATGTCGGAAGTGATGCCTATGCGATGGGGATATCACAGAACAAGTTTCATACTAAACTGATAGCCGAGTTCTTAGACATAAAAACACCAAAATGTATATATGTACCCTGCGGGCAGGAAAAACTTGATGGGTTTTTAACAGTTGAAATGGTTAGCAAAGGGCTGGATTTTCCTTTGATTGTAAAGCCAAACTGTGAAGGGTACAGTATGGGTGTATTTGTTGCAAATAATTTGAATGAAATGGTGGAAAAGGTACGCTGGAATATGGACACATACCATCAGGAGGTTCTTTGTGAAGAATATATTGAAGGCAAAGAGGTGTATGTGCCTGTGGTTGGTACAGGTGACAAGGCCTATGCTTTGGAAGTAGGCATCTGTAAACATGCGGATGGTTCGGACATAGATGTATTTACACTTCATCATAAATGTTTCGAACCGATTTTGGATGAAGTTTTCGTATGTGATGAAGAGCTGAAAAATGAATTGACATCAGCATCGTTAAAACTCCATAAGCATTTAAATTGTTACGATTTCAGCAGAGCAGACTTTAAAATTGATAAAAATGGGGTCGCATACTTTTTGGAGATTAACCCAAGGCCGGGTCTTACGCAAAACGGGCCATATGAAACATGTGCAAAACATATCGGGAAAACTTATTCCCAAATAATAGGTGAGATAATCCAAAGTGCTGTTGAAAGATACCGGTTATAGGAGGTGTGCGAAATAAAGCATTGTTATTTTGCAGGATTCAAAACAGGGATAAACAGGCTTGTTACTATAGCATTCCTCCTGTTGATGATTCAAATTTCAGGCTGCAACAGTGCTGATAAGGAACTGTCAGGAGATATGCAGCTGAATATTGCTGTAATGGGTTCTAAGCAGGTATATGATTATGATCCAAGTTTTTTAAACGGGGTTGAGATGGCTGTAAATGACTTCAACCGGCAGTATTCAGGAAACGGGTTCAGTGCAGGTTATAAAATATATGATGACGAGTATGATTTTGAAAAGGGTGTTATCATAGCCAAGCAACTTTCCTCAGATCCCAAAATAACTGCAGTAATTGGATCCCATAGCTTTAATATACTGGATGCGTCCGCGTCATTCTTTGAGGATTCAAAAAAGATACTGATTGCAGCCATGGATAAATCAATAGTAAATAAGAAATATAAGTATGTTTTCAGAAACACGTTCGGGGAAACGGAAATGGGCGCATCAGGAAAAATAATGTTTAACGAAAGCGGGATCTTAACAAATGAGAATCCTGTTTATTCAATAGTTAAAGATGGCAGGCTTGTTAATCTTGAATAATAAAAAAGTATTATAAGGAGTTAAAATCTCAGGAAGGTTATCCCGGAGATTTCATGGCAGTTTTTATATGGAAAAAAGTAAAGTGCATTACAGGGAAGAGGCTATTAATGCAATATCTTCCCCGGAACAGCTGGATCAATTTACAAAAGTAATTCGGGCACCTGCGTGGATTTTACTGGCAGGCATGCTGCTTGTAATAATTACGGTGTCCGTATGGCTGTTTGGAGGAAATATATCCGACGGTATAAAAGTTAAAGGAATTATATTCCCCCAGTCAGGTGTTACAGATATATACTCCCGTTCATCAGGTACAGTGACAAGCGTGCTGGCAAAAGAAGGGGACTACGTGGATGAAGGGCAGATAATTGCTATAATACCTGACTATGGGATTATAGCCGAGATAGAAGAGCTCAGGAATGAAATTGGACAAGTTGCTTCGGGTAACGGGCTCAATGCAGACCAAAAGGAACTGGAAGCCGCGTTGGAAGACCTGGTGGCAGAATATGAATTAAACTCTGTAATAAAATCGACAGTATCGGGAACAGTTCAGAGTATTGTATCAATAAACCAGACAATATCAAACGGGGATAAAATTACCACAATTATAAATGAAGATAAATATACAAACGACAGAGAAATAATTGCATACGTTCCTTTAACCATAGCCCAAAGCATAAAAGTGGGCATGGAAGCCCAGATTTCTCCGACATATGCCCCAAGAGAAGAATTTGGATACATGAAGGGGCATATTACAAAGGTAGGCCGGGTGCCTGTTACCGAGGGCATGCTTAAAAAGACGTTTGGAGACTGGGAGCATAAGAAAAACCTGCTGGATGAAGAAGGGTGCGTTGAGGTCAGAATTGCAATAGGAATAGATCCCCATTCCAGCAACAATTTTCAGTGGTCAAACAAAAAGGGACGTGACTTAAGCATAGATATCAGTACTATTTGCAATGTTTTAATTGTTTTGGAAGACAAACGCCCTATAGAGCTGTTGCTGGGTTCCAGGTAAGCTGATTATGAAAAAATGTATTGGAAGTGGAATATGCTGATTAACCGGAATAGTGTTAAAAAAGTGCCTGTTATTTTACAAATGGAGAATGTGGAATGCGGCGCTGCCAGCCTGGGTATGGTCCTGGCTTATTATAAAAAATTTATTCCACTGGAGCAGTTAAGGTAATTGCTACAGGTATACGGGTAGTCCAGAACCCCGAGAAGATAAAAATATATTTTGGTGTGAACAATGACAGCACTCCTATTGAAACTGTGCCCCTGTTTGGTTCAATGATGGGTAAGCTGGACTTGCTGGACACAACTGCAGATAAAGCAAAACCGATTACCGACCTTGACAGGGCCAATATAAGTGCTTTGAAAGGAAGTAGCGGCTACGTTATGAAAAGCGCTGCTTCTGACGTGGAGAAAATAGATGAAACCGAGAAGAACCTGTTTACAATATCCGTTGGTTTTGACAGTGATGTGGCGGACGGATGGGCTGATGCGGTAAACAGTTCAAAGACAAAGGTAAACAAAGATGCCCCTGATGTATCATTCAGCGTGGGTATTATTCTGGTTTTTGAAGCAGCGGATGACGGAAACGTATACTTCAACCAGCTTGCCATAGGAGCGGATGCTGAAGTAGGTATGGGTGTTACTTTAACATATATAACTCCAATTGGTATTCCTGTATACGCATCCTTCAGTTTTTCAATAGGTATTGGAATCAGCGGGTCTTTGGTACCTAAGGATGAGGACGATCCTCCGCTGTTGGATGCAAGAACCAGCTGGAAAGGAAAAGTCACCGGAGAAGTGGAAATAGCATCAAATGTAGGAGTAGGTGTTGAACTGGGGGTAGGAGTATCATTATTAAAAATGTATCTTACAGGAACGGCAGAAGTAAATTTCGCATTTACCTTAGTTAACTTAAGTGCCAGTATTTCAGCATCATTTAGGGCGGCTTTCGGAGTGAGATTTTTCATTTTCTCAAAAGAATGGACCATAATCTCAAAAACCTGGGGTGTCACAGCTGAAAAAGCGCTGAGGGCTTCACGAAGCAAGCTTTACGAACCTCTGTCGGGTTTTGACCAGCTTACGAGAGATTATGCTTACAACAGAAGCGAATGGATAAGTGATGAGAGTCCAGGATTATTCAGAGCCCTTATGGCGGACAGCAATGGCTTTGGAAGTGTAAGTGAACGTGCTGTACGTGAAAACGGGGCATATCCATATCCTTCAAATAAACTTGTAAACCTGCCTAATGGTGAAATACTGTGGGTATTTGTTGACGATGTACCTAATAGATCCGACGAAAACAGAACTGCGGTATATTACTCGATTATAGCTGCCGATGGTTCTGCGTCAGTGCCCAGATTGATTGATGATGACGGTACTCTCGATGAAGCACCCGATGTACTTGATTTGGGCAACGGGGAAGTACTTATTACATGGTCGGATGCCAGCAGGGAATTTACCGTAAACGATAAAGAAATTGACGTTCTTACACATATGGATATAAGCGCTGCATTCTACAGTGTAGAAAAAGGAATGGGCGAGCCGATGAAAATTACTCATACCAGTGGCAGAACCGAAATAAACAAATTTGGTCAGAGAATTATGCTGGGAGACTATTGCGGAGATACTTCACCAAAGGCAGCCTATGACCCCGAAAGTGAAACTATATTGCTCTATTATATAAAATCTGATTACTACGACGGAGTAAATGGCGCCGAAATTGAAGAAGGTTCAATAGATGAATCGGGAAGCCAGATAAGTAATGAAGATGCACAGCTTGTAATTGGAGATATAGTTAATGCTTTCTCACTAATAACATACAGGTTTGCCAGAAAAGATGCGTCAGGAAATTGGGTATGGAATGGTGGCAACGACTACACACCAGCAGAAAAAGATACATTTAATAATAATATACAATTTCAGATTGACAACGGCCTGCTTCCGCTGGATTATACTTTTGAGCAATATAAGAAAGACTGGTATGGACAGAGATTCCTTGATGTGAGCCAAATGATAGATATAACAGAAATCAGGACTATTACCGATGGAAGGAACTCAACCGACTATGACGGAAATAGCATCTCATCTCCTCCTGAGATAACAGTAACTCAAGAGGCTGTGATGCGTAGGTCACCACTTGATCCACGTGTTGTGGATACTGCGGTTATATCTTACAATGGATTGGCGTTGTTTGCTTACAGTACAGATGAAGATTGGAACCTTAAAACAGACAATGACCAGGAAATTTATATGCAGATATACAATTTTTCCGAGAATTCCTTTAGCCACCCTATAAGGCTGACTACCGACAAAGTAAGAATTAATGGGGTAGACAGTCCGGAATATTATGTTAAGGATTCCCAGCCTAAGTTCGTACGCTCCAACGGAATCACCTACCTGTTCTGGAACAGAAATGGAAGTATAGCATATATGGATATTTCCGGGCTTGTTAAGTATGGCTTGAAGAAAGTAAACCTGGGTTACGGATTTGAAGTTTATATTATCGATAAGAACAACGATAACTACCTGGAATTGGAAGGCTCGTCTCAAATGGAGGGCAAGGAAGCTTCTACAGGCAAGTGGGGAGAGATTATGCTTGCTGTAGATAAGGATATAAATCCTAATCCTTCCGAGGATAATGAAGCAACTCAGGACAGAGCAATTACAAGCTATGATGTTGTTGCCAGCGATGATGGGGATATATATCTGGTTTGGACAGAGAATCAGACAGTATTAAAAGATACCGGGGACGCCGGCAGAGCTTCTGACCCTGAAAACCAGGCCAGAGAAAAGCAGATATTCATTGCACGCTGGGAACCTCAAACCATGATTGAAAGAGTTCAGCTGGACTACATTAACGAGTATGGTGAAGAGGAATTTGAAGTTAAGATAAATAAATCTGTAGTGAAGTGTCAATATGTATATCCGAAGGGCAAAGGATACTATCCTGCAGGAGTTTATGTGGATGGAGTGTACCAGGAAATTGATTACACAAAAACTCCTGATGTAAATGGCTTTATAGGCGGGGCAAAAGCAGGAGATCCGATAATAGGGCAAAACTATGTATCTACGGGTAAAGCTGGATGGAGCAAACCAATTCAAATCACATCCGAACAGGGTGCAAATTATGATGAACTGGGTGTTACCGCATTAGAAGGAAATGCCGGTTTAAAAATTGCATTTATCAAGTATATACAAACTCTTGAAAATATAAATGGCGCAGGAGGTACCGGTAAAGTTTTCAAGCCCGATCTGGAAGACAGAAAACTTGGATTGCTTACTTTCAGGCCTGCTTCGGGGGTTGAGTTCGATGACAGCTCAATTAAGTTTGGAAATGAAAAGCCAAAGGCAGGACAAAATGTAACGGTAAGCGCATTTGTAAAGAATACCGGTATCGATGCAGTTTATAATGCCAGAGTGGAGTTCTATCAGGTTGCAGACCGAGTGGAAACTTTAATTGATACGAAATATAATTTATCAAATTATATGGACAGCGGAGCTTCTGATGCAGGCAAGTCTGCGCTTGTGGGCGGAGATCAGTTTAATCCTCAAATATCATTCGAAATGCCCGAAAACAATGGTGATGTCAGCATTAAAACCGTACTCAGATATGTTGACAGTGACGGATTCGATCAAAGTATTGAAGCTCAGAAGCCATTTACTTTTGAAGCAGTTCCCGAGATTTCAGATTTAAGGTATGAATTCACCGGTATCGGTAAAATCATACTGGACGGAATTATAACCAATGCCGGAAATAAGGATGATACTTTGAATGTTGAAATCAGCATCGCAGATAAGTATGGTGCTGAGAACACCATTGATGTTGTGCCTGTTGCACTGAAACAGGGAGAAAGTTCGTATTTCTCAACAGAACTGGAAATCCCGGGCTCATGTTTCACTGAAACGGCATCCGGGGATGGGCAGCCATTCGAAGGAATCAGGGAAATAGCCCAGATTAAAGTTGGTGCCGGAGTTGTCAAGGACGAAATTACTGTTGTCAGAAGTTCTCCGTCAAGGGCTGTTGAAGTTATGAACGAAGTAGCAGGCTTTAGTGTCAGTGAAAAGAATATTTCTATTCAAAAAGGAACCACCGGAAGGATAGAACATAATATTTCCTACAAAAAGGCGGCTGGAGGAGTCCAAGGCGAAAAAGCAGCGCTGAGGGATGAAACAGTTGTTGAATACATTTCTTCCAATCCAGATGTAGTACAAGTAGCTGCGGATGGCACCTTATATGCAATGTCCGAAGGTACTGCAACAGTACAGGCAGTGTTGATGCCTGTCACCACTATCAGCATAGCAACTAAGGGCAGTATGGCGGGAGGAAAGGTTGCACCTCTTGCACAGCAGCTGACATCACCGGCAACATTACCAGGCAGTGTGATTAGAATTGAAAATGTTGATGTCAGAGTTTACTCAGAAGCCACTACATATACCATCGCTGCAACTGCAGGTGCAGGCGGAAGCATTTCACCCAGCGGCAGAGTGGTGGTAAATGAAGGGGCAAGTCAGACCTTTACCATTACACCATACAGCAACTATTCCATTTACGATGTGAAGGTGGATGGCGTAAGTCAAGGCAGAATTACAAGCTATACCTTCAGTAATGTAACAGGGAATCACACCATTGAGGCAACTTTCAGTTACACCGGAGGAAGCAGCGGTGGCGGAAAAGGCAGCCAAGGCAGCAGTTCATCGGGTAGTGGCAGCACTGTCATCATTATACCTCCTGCCGCCGATAATCCTGACTCTGAGACACAGGCTGAAATAAAAGTTCCTGTTACGGTGGACGGCAATAATAACGTTACAGCAGAAGTAACCCGACAAATGGTAATTAACGCCATTAATAAGGCACAGGCCGAAGCAGAGAAAAACGGTTACGGGCAAAATGGCATTATCCTTGTACTGGCAATAGAAACAGAAGGCAAAGTTACGGGTGCAGTAAATGTCAATCTGCCGAAGGAAGTGCAGGAAGCAATTATTGCAAATAATATCACCACAACGGTCATTGTGGTTGATAATCCCGATATCAGATTAAGCATGGACATCGAAACAGTCAAGGAAATAAACAGGCAGGCCAATGCTGATGCAAATATAACTGCAACACAGCAAGACAACAGCCGGCTGAACGAAGAGGCCAGGACCGCGATAGGCGATCGCCCGGTATTTGACATTAGGGTGAACTATGGCAGCAACTCACAGGTGCGGAATTTCGGGGACGGAAAAGTATGGGTAACCATCCCGTACACACTGGGAGAAAATGAGAAGGTAGTGAATGTATGCGCGGTTTACATTGACGAAAACCAAAATGTGCACTGGATTACCGATTCGGTATATGACAGCGGGGATCAGGTGCTGCGCTTCAGAACAAACCACTTCTCGTTATACGGTGTGGGGTATAACGGTGCTGCGTCTGCTTTTACGGACATTGAAGGCAGCTGGGCAAAAAATGATATTGAGTTTGTTGTAAGCCGTGGCTTATTCAATGGTACGTCCAAGGCTACATTCAGCCCAGGCATTGCGATGACCAGAGGAATGTTTGTTACAGTACTGGGAAGGCTGGCAAAGGCCGATGTGAGCGAATATAAATCGAGCAGTTTCTCGGATGTGAAAAATGACACTTATTACATGTGGTATATAGAATGGGCAAGGCTAAACGGTATCGTTAAAGGCATAGGCAACGGAATGTTCGCTCCCGATGAGCCCATCACCCGTGAACAGATGGCGGTTATAATGCAGAACTATGCCAATACAATGGGCATTTCACTACCAAAGGTTTATGAGGAAAACACCTTTGCAGACAGTGAAAAAATAAGCACTTATGCAGTTGAGGCAGTTAAGCTGATGCAGATGTCAGGTATTCTGAATGGCAAGAACGGCAACATCTTTGACCCGCAGAATGCCGCCACAAGAGCGGAAGTATCGGCGGTACTTCGCCGCTTTGTAGAGCAGATGCTTTCAAGGTAAGCTAAACCATTACTGAAAAAAATCCCCCAAACGCAATGTTTGGGGGATTTTTCCATGAATGCAATCCCATCATAAGTCTTCCCACTAATCCTGATGCCTGAGTAATATGAACGGAACCCCGACCATAACGGATATGGTTCCTGTTAATACCGTTTTTCAAAAGCATTTCATCTGATGATTATTTGTACGAACCTTATCGTTGAAATTTACATAATATATATAAACTAAGTTTACTGTCTCAGGATACTTAAGAGCTTATGCAATGTTTCCATTTAAAGAATGAGATGAAGGAGTGCAGGAATATGCAGAAATATGCCGTGCTCATGGCGGGTGGCTCGGGAACAAGACTTTGGCCACTTTCAAAGGAAGCCAGCCCGAAACAGTTCATTCCGGTGGAGGATGACAGTTCGATGCTGGTTCTTACCATTAAGCGAATATGCAAGGTTGTTCAACCCGAGCATTGTTATATTGTAACAAGCGAGCTGCTGGCTGATATTACCAGAAAGGCAGTGAGCGAATACATTCCCGAAGAGAATATTATGCTTGAGCCTGAGAGAAAAAACACTGCGGCTTGTATCGCTTATGCGACGCTTATGCTTAAGAAAAAGCATAAGGAAGGAGTCCTGTGCTTTGTACCGGCAGACGGGTACGTAAAAGATACCGAAAGCTATGCCGAAGCTTTGAATTTGGCATTCGACACAGCCGAGCAGGCCAACAGCCTTGTTGTTATCGGAGTTAAACCTGCCTACCCTGCAGACGGGTATGGCTATATACATGTTGAACATGAAACAGATACCGGTGCAAAAGTTTCCAAAGTAATGGAATTCATAGAAAAACCGACAGCTGAAAAAGCCAGGGAGCTTATAAGCCTGGGCAATTACCTGTGGAACTGCGGGATCGTGGTGGGTACTATGGATGCCATTATACAGAGTGTTAAGGAACACCTTAATGAACATTACGTGAAGCTTTCGGAAGCGCTGGACAAGGATGAGGAAAGCGCAGAACACATTAGAAATGCCTACAGTGAGTTGCAAAGCATCTCCTTTGACAACGGGGTTCTTGAAAAATGCGCAAAATCACTGTATGCCATAATAGCATCCTTTGACTGGGATGATATTGGCAGCATTGACGCTCTGGCAAAAACTCTGGAAGCCGACTCGGAAGGGAATCTGGTAAAAGGAAGGCATGTGGGGATAAATACGACAAACTCGGTTATTTACGGGAAAGATATTGCAATTTGCACAATAGACATCGACAACATGATTGTAGCCGGTACAAAGGACGAAGTGCTGGTTTGCCCCAGAAACACATCGCAGAAGATAAAAATTCTCGTCGACAAATTGAAACAGCAAGGTCATGAGGATCTTCTCTGAGAGAAAACAACGGGAGGGATCAAATGGCAGGGGCGAAGTTTTTGTTAATAAGGGAAATAGGAGCAGGATTATGGAACGAACTGCACCATGTTTTAACGCAACTGCTTGCTGCTGAAATTCTTCAAAGGATTCCTGTTGTTTACTGGGGGAAAGGAAGCTTGTATGCAACGAATGACGGCTCAGATGCTTTTGAAAAATTTTTTATGCCGGTGTCAGGCTATAGTGTAAATGACCTGGCGAACAGTCAGTTTTCCTTTTGCCCGGAGCGATGGAACAGCGGGAATATTCTCGCTGTTCCGGGATATCCGGACAATGCCGCAAATATAACAATGGGGCATTTGGAAAAAAGCGAAGCCGATGTTTGCGTTAGTGACAAGTATATTGAAGTGGATGAAATAATCCCTTTCGTACAGAAAGGGCATTGGCTTTTTGGATTAAATAAAAGGGAGGTGTTTTACCGCCTGCTAAAAAAATATATTCGCCTGAAAGATGGGGTAAGGGAGTACATTGATGCCTTTTACAGTGAAAATATGAAGGGTACACCGTTTCTGGCTGTGCATATAAGAAGCAGCGATAAAATTGTGGAGGTTAAACACCTGCATGAGTTAAATGAACTGTATCCCCGTGAAATAGAAAAGGTTCTGAAAGCAAATCCGGGCATGCGGATATTCTTAATGACCGACTGCATTGATGTCCTGGAAGAGTATACAAAAAAGTACGGAGAAATTTTAGTATATACCGATTGCAGAAGGGTTCCAAAGAACGGGGATGGTGTGCACTATCAGGAGTACCAGGATAACTGGGTAAAAGGTTTTGAAATAATCAGGGATGCATGGCTTGCCGCAAGATGTGATTATTTTATCGGCAACGGTCATTCCAATGTATCATTAGGCATCTGTGAACTGAAGAACTGGGAAGATGACAGGGTAAAGCTCTTATATTGATTGAAAGGAGCGATTGATTATGGAGTCAGGCAAATTGATTGAAATGTATAGAACCATGAAGCTGATTCGGTTGATTGAGCAAAGAATCAATGATGAATACAAGTATGACGAAATAAAAACACCGATCCACCTTTCCATAGGACAGGAAGCAGTGGCAGCAGGTGTTTGCATAAACCTAAGAAAGGATGATTATATTTTCGGCACTCACAGGAGCCACGCGCAATATATTGCAAAGGGCGGCGATATCAAAAAAATGTTCGCAGAACTTTACCTCAGGAAAACAGGATGCGCACGTGGCAGAGGCGGGTCGATGCATTTAATGGACCGTGATGTGGGTATACTTGGGTCTTCAGCCATAGTAGGCGGCAGTATTCCTCTTGGAACGGGTACTGCTCTGGCATCAAAACTTATGGGCAACGACAGGGTTACTGTGGTATTTTTCGGTGACGGTGCTGCCGATGAAGGTACGTTCCATGAAAGCCTGAACTTTGCGGCACTGAAAAAGCTGCCGGTAGTTTATGTGTGCGAGAATAATTTTTATGCGATTAACTCGCACCAGCGGGCACGACATGCCAACGACAATATTTCGAAGTGGGCTCAGAATTATGGGATGCCAGGGTTCAGGATTGACGGAAACGATGTACTGGAAGTTGCGGAATATGCTGAAAGGGCTATTGCCCGATGCCGCAGCGGAGAAGGCCCTACATTGATTGAATGCCTTACTTACAGGTGGAAGGGACATATCGGAACTGTTGATGATGTAGGGGAAGGCTACAGGCCTAAAGAGGAATATGACTATTGGATTTCGAGATGCCCGATAAAACGATTCTCGGAATTCCTCAGGGACAATGGTGTTTTGACAGATGAGCTTGAAAACAGCATTGATGAAGAGATAAAGCAACTGATAGAAGAGGCATTCGATTTTGCGCAGAACTCTCCGAAGCCTTCGCCTGATGAACTTATGGATTTTGTATATGCCGATTAGAAGGAGGGTATTTTTATGCCGTGGACAACAATTCAAGTTGAAAAACTGGATAACTTTTTTATAAAAGGCGATTCTGCAGGTGATCGCGTGATGACATACAGGGACGCGCTTCATGAGGCTTTTGACCAGTCACTGGCAAGGGATCCGAGAGTATTTATAATGGGTGAAGGTGTGGATGATGTCGCCGGTGTTTTCGGAACCACAAAAGGATTAAAGGAAAAATACGGCGCAGAAAGGGTGTTCGATACTCCGATTGCTGAAAATTCATTGACCGGGTTTGCAGCGGGGGCTGCGATGGCAGGACTAAGGCCTGTATTGGTTCATGCGCGGATGGATTTTCTGTTGCTGTCGCTGGATCAACTGGTGAATCATGCAGCCAAATGGTGTTATATGTTCGGAGGACAGGTAACGGTTCCGATGGTGGTAAGAACCATAAGCGCCAGGGGGTGGGGCTCAGGAGCACAACATTCACAATGTATCCAGGGAATGCTGATGAATGTTCCGGGGCTGAAAATCGTTGCACCTGCAACGCCATATGATGCGAAAGGGTTGATGATATCGGCCATTATTGACAACAATCCCGTCCTGTTTGTGGAACATCGGTGGCTGCATAAAACAACTGGGCATGTTCCCGAGGAACTATATTCTATACCGATAGGCAAGGGCGTAATCAGGCGCGAAGGCGATGATATAACAATTGTGGGCATATCGTATATGCTTGTGGAAGCGCTGAAAGCAGCCGAAAAACTGCAGGAGGCGGGCATATCTGCAGAAGTTGTGGACCTTAGGTCGCTAAAACCATTTGATGAAGAGCTTCTGATAAAATCGGTTGAAAAAACAGGAAGGCTTATAATTGCCGACACAGGAAGCAAAACAGGCAGTGTTGCTTCGGAAATAGCTGCATTTGCGGCTGAAAAAGCATTCCACCTGTTGAAAAAGCCTGTAAAACGTGTTTGCTGCCCAGATACGCCAACACCCACCAGTGATGTACTGGAAAAAGCTTTTTACCCTACTGACAACGATATTTTTAACGAAGCTGTAAAACTGGTTAAAGAATGAGAGGGGGATTGTTGTGGATAGGTTTATAGAGCAGGATTGCCTTGAATATATTGAAAAAATAGATTTGACACCGTTAAGGAATAAAACCGTTTATGTAACTGGGGCTAACGGGCTGATTGGCACGTATTTGATTTACATGCTTCATCTTGCCAACACTGTTAAAGATATGGGGATAAATATTGTGGCTGTCAGCAAAAGCCCGCCTGGCAGCCATCTTCAGGATATATTCAACGATCGCTACACGTTTTATTCTGCGGATTTGAATGATCCGCGCTGCGACTGCTATGAACCGAAGGCTGACTATATAATCCATGGTGCTACATACGCCCAGCCCAAGAAATTCATTCAGAATTACATGGATACCATCCATCTGAATACAACTGTAACAGAAAGGTTATTGAAGAAGGCAAAACAGGACAATGCAACACTGTTGTTTTTAAGTTCCTCGGAAGTATACGGTAATCCCGATGAAAACCACATTCCTACAAAGGAGGACTACCCCGGTTTGTGTTCTCCTGTTGACATACGGGCAATTTACTCCGAGTCAAAACGAATGGGCGAAACGCTGTGCTTTGCGTACAGGAACTTTGAAAACGTCAACGCCAAAATTGCAAGGATCTCGATGACCTATGGGCCGGGTATCGGTCTGAAGGATGAGCGGGTACTTGCCCATTTCCTGAGGCAGGCTCTTTATGAAAAGAAAATAGTGATGCTGGATGACGGAAGAAAAATCAGGACATTCTGATATATTGCCGACT
>ENA-OWOZ01000409-OWOZ01000409.1-bioreactor-metagenome-genome-assembly--contig:-NODE-409-length-56839-cov-6.801223_pt1 | contig 56839 bp, 51 predicted proteins | sample MGYA00238140_ERZ651804 | MGnify/ENA primary metagenome ERZ651804 (study PRJEB26910, sample SAMN07631232) | bioreactor metagenome | isolation source: Switchgrass digestor | place: USA: Dartmouth...
TCATCGCTATGAAAGGAATTCTTAATTGTCATTGCGAGCCCCGACGGGGCGTGGCAATCTCATTCATAATCAGCCGGACTTACCGGTTGAGATCGCCACGTCGCTGCGCTCCTCGCGATGACACAGCGCAGTCATTTTTACAGCAATGACAATTCCGGATTTCGATCACAGGGATGACACTCTTTGGTATATTCCTTGATCGCGGCTCCAAGCCGCAAAGGAATAATATTTTGCATTGGCTGATAAGGAGCGAATAAATATATGTGCGGAATTATGGGATATATAGGTACCAACGGCAATGCTACTGCGGTTATTTTGGATGGGCTGAACAAACTGGAGTACCGCGGTTACGATTCAGCCGGCATATGTACCCTGCAGGATGACGGTTTGTGCATCCAAAAGAAAAAAGGGCGCCTGGCTGATCTGACCGAGGCCATAGGGGAACTTCCCGTCAGCAGCATTGGCATAGGCCATACCCGCTGGGCTACTCATGGGGTTCCCAGTGATACCAATGCTCACCCCCACTGCGATTGCAGCGGACGTATTGCGGTAGTTCACAATGGCATCATTGAAAACTATGCTGCCTTGCGCAAAGATTTGATTTTGGAAGGCCATGACTTTGTTTCCGAGACGGATACCGAGGTGGTCGTACACCTGCTGGAACGTTACTACAATGGTTCCCTGGAAACAGCAGTGCGCAGGATGCTGGCTGATTTGCAGGGTTCTTTTGCTCTGGCTATTGTCTGCCAGGATGAGCCGGACAAATTGGTGGCGGTTAAAAAGGACAGTCCCCTGATCATTGGCCTGGGGGAAGGGGAAAACTATGTGGCTTCAGATATTCCTGCCATATTAGGCCGGACCAACCAGGTATATATCATGGAGGACAATGAATTAGCCGTGGTAACCGCCGATGAAGTTAAAATCACCGACCTGGAAGGCAGGCCCATTAATAAAGAGGTTTTCACGGTGACCTGGGATCCGGTAGCTGCAGAAAAAGGCGGCTATGAGCACTTTATGCTCAAGGAGATTCACGAGCAGCCGGAAGCCGTGCGCCGGACCTTAAGCGGGCGCATCAAAGACGGTTGGATAGATTTGAGCGATCTGGAGCTGGAGGACCTGTTTCAGGGCATCAACAAGATTTATATCGTGGCCTGTGGTACGGCCTTTCACGCGGGAATGGTAGGCCGTCTGGCCATAGAAAAACTGGCCCGTATTCCTGTGGAAACCGACATCGCCTCCGAGTTTCGTTACCGGGATATAATCTGGAAACCTGATCAATTAATGATAGTTATAAGCCAGTCAGGGGAGACCGCTGACACTTTAGCGGCTTTGCGCCATGCCAAACGCAATGGGGTCAAAGTCCTGGCTGTAACCAATGTAGTAGGCAGTTCCGTGGCCCGGGAAGCGGACAAAGTAATCTATACTCATGCCGGTCCGGAAATTGCAGTGGCTTCCACCAAGGCTTACACTACCCAGCTGGTAATCATGTACCTCCTGGCCTTGTACCTGGCCCAGGAACGGGGTACGGTTCCTCCGGATGAGCTTAAAAAGCTGGGCAGGGAACTGGCGCACATGGACCAGGTGCTGGAGACAGTCCTGGAGCAGGAAGAGAAAATAAAAGCCCTGGCCGCCCGGCACAGCAGTGTTCAGGATACCTTTTTCCTGGGACGGGGATTTGACTATGCCGTAGCCATGGAAGGAGCCCTGAAGCTGAAAGAAATATCTTACATCCATGCCGAAGCTTATGCTTCAGGGGAATTGAAACACGGACCGCTGGCTTTGATCTGCGAAGGTGTGCCGGTACTGACGGTTATTACCCAGGATTACCTGGTAGACAAATCCATGTCCAATATAAAGGAAGTAAAAGCCCGGGGAGCTGTGGTTATTGCCATATGCAAGGAAAACTTGCAGGAAGACTGCCAGGAATGTGATGAGCAAGTCCTCATTCCCAATGTAGATCCCCTGCTGGCACCGGTAGCAGCCGTGGTTCCCTTGCAGATCTTTGCGTATTACATGGCCGTCCTGCGGGGGGCCGATGTGGATAAACCCCGCAACCTGGCAAAAAGCGTGACGGTGGAATAAAAGCCGCGGTTGCTTATCAAGCAGTAATTATAGTTGTTCGCATTAATTGAGGGTCAGCTTTTTTATCAAGAAGCTGGCCCTTTGGCATGATTTTTGAACAAAGTTTCACTTAGTGATCACAAAATGGTCACAGAGACAGACTATACTAAAACTGTGACCGAACCTCTACCTCAAAACCCTATTCTTGGCGTAGGTTTAGAAAGCTGCCACAACCAGCGTATTTTTAAAAACCAATCATCAGTGCTCTAATCCTCCCAACTTCCTTTTTGATTGGCCCTGCCGGCAACGCAGGGCCTAGGTGTATGTATAGGCAGATCTCTTTGGATTGTGGTTTGGCAAGTGACCGCCTGCTGTTTTAGAATATTCTTAAGGTATTGAGCTTGTAATGAAAAAGGGAGCTGGAGGGCTATGAGAAAAATCTTGATTGCTGATGACGAAGAAAGAATGCGCCGGTTGGTGGGCGACTTTCTTAAAAGGGAAGGTTTTCAGATCCTGGAAGCGGTGGATGGACGGCAGGCCTTGGAACTTTTTGAGGCAGATCCCGACATCTGCCTGGTGATTCTGGATGTTATGATGCCAGTTTACGATGGCTGGACCGTATGCCGGGAAATTCGCAAGAAGTCCATGGTACCCATTATCATGCTGACCGCCCGGGGAGAGGAAACCGATGAGCTGTTCGGTTTCGAACTAGGTGCGGATGAATATATAAGCAAGCCCTTTAGCCCTCAGGTTTTGATAGCCAGGGTACATGCCTTGCTGCGCAGGGTCAATGCCGGCACCAGATCGGTTTACAGTTATCCGGGCCTGGAGATAGATGTAGATGCCCGCCATGTGAAAGTAGATGATGAATTAATCTCCTTAAGTCCCAAGGAGTTTGAACTGCTGGCTTATTTGGCTGCCAATGAAGGACGAGCTTTAAGCCGCGATCAGATATTGAATGCCGTGTGGGATTACAATTTTTATGGTGATCCCCGCACTGTGGATACCCATGTAAAGAAAGTAAGACTCAAACTGGGCAGCCGAGGAGAATATATCCAGACTGTCCGGGGAGTAGGTTACAGATTTGAGGTAGATCATGATTAATTCCATACGCTGGCGCTTATTTGTAGGGATGACTTTAATGGTCAGCTTCTTTGTGTTCTTTTCCTGGATGCTGAATACCAATTACCTGGAAAAGTATTATCTTTATCAAAAGACTTCCGAACTCAAACAGCATGGAGAATATATAATCAAATTATTTAAGGAAGAGCCTGAAGATCTTTTAGTTAAGCTGGCCATACTGGAGCGCCGGGAAAATTTGACCATCCTGGTGATAAAGCCTGATTTGACCCTCATTTATGCCTCCACCAGCCCCAACTCGGAAATCACTGAGTTTGAGATCGTACTGGAACAGCTTATGCAGGCCAACATAAAAGGCCAGTCGATCCAAATAACCGGAGATCCCTTTAATAACGAGCGTTCCCTGAACCTGTACAGCCGTTTCGGGGACCAGAATTTCCTGATCGTCAGTACCCCCTTGGCTCCCATTCAGGAGAGCGCTGCCATTGCCAACAAATTCTTTCTCTATACCGGCATTATTACCCTGGTAATCGCTACCCTGGCAGTACTATTGTTTTCCCGCAGTTTTACCCGGCCCATAGTGGAGCTGAACGACATAGCCCAGCGGATGGCAAAACTGGATTTCTCCCGCAAGTATAACGTTACCAGCCGGGATGAATTAGGGGAACTGGGCAGCAGTATCAACTCCCTGTCTGACCAGCTAAGCAAGGCCATCGGTGAGCTGCAGGAAGCCAATGCCCGCCTGCGGGAAGATATAGAAAGGGAACGGCGCATAGACGAAATGCGCAAGGAATTTGTCTCCAGCGTATCCCATGAACTAAAGACTCCCATTTCTCTTATTCAAGGCTACGCAGAGGGTTTGAAAGTAAGCGTAGTGGAAAATGAAGAGGACAAGGAATTCTACTGCAATGTAATTATAGATGAAGCCAACAAAATGAACCGGTTAGTCAAGGGACTGCTGGATCTTTCCCAGGTAGAGGCGGAAGTATTCACCCTGGAAAAGGTTACTTTTGATCTGTCCCTGCTGATCGATAACATTTTGGCCAAATACAAACCTATGTTTGAAGAAAAGGAGGTGCAGCTGAAAGTAGAAAAACCGGCAGAACTGCTGGTAAATGCCGACATAACCCGGACTGAGCAAATATTGACCAACTATCTCAATAATGCTTTGGACCATTTGGATGAACGGCGCATAATCGAACTGGAAGCCAAAGCTGGAGATGATAAAGCCCATATAGCGGTATATAATTCCGGGGAACCCATTCCCGATAAAGCCCTGCATAAGATTTTCACCAGTTTTTACAAGCTGGATCAGGCCCGCACCCGTACGGACGGAAGTTACGGGCTGGGGCTGGCCATTGTCCGCGCTATCCAGGAGAAGGATAACAATGGCTATGGAGTTGTTAATCTCCCCGATGGGGTGCAGTTTTGGTTTGAACTGGATCTGGCCGATCCGGAGGACGACCTGCAGTGAAAATTATCAAACTGCTTGTAGGCAAGCTGCGTAAATAAACGTATACTTAATAAAATGGCAAAAACAAGCAGCAGCTGGATTAAAGGGAGGAGGAACGATGAGTAAAACCAAGAAGATAGCTATTTTGATCCTGACGGTAATGACTCTGCTGGTCTTTGGAGCTACGGCGGTAGTTGGCGCCAACGCCCTTACCGTGAAAGCTTACCCGGGAGTGACCATTTTTTATAATGGGAGGCAGCTCACTGATGATCAGCAACCCTTGATAATCAACGATTATACATATGTTCCCCTGCGAATGGTAATGGAGAACTTCGGCAAAGACATTACCTGGGACGGGGCGAACCGGCGGGTATTGATAAGCGACAGCCTGGAGGAAGCCCAGAGACAGGCAGATCTTATCAACTTGCAGAATGAGAATAAGAGGCTGCAGGCAACTATTGAGCAATTAAATGCTACTATTGCCGATTTGCAAAAAAGGAAAACCAGTACTGCCGACCTGGATGATATTGAAGATGCCTTAAACGATTACTTCGAAGATGCCGGGTATGATTATTTTAGTGACCGGTATCTGGGAATTACCATTACTCTCAGCGGTGATGAAGACGACATCAAGTACCTGGTGCGGGTTGATTGTTCTGATTCTTCCAAGTACAAAAATATCCGAGACCTGAGTAAGACTAAGATCGAAGACTTCCTGGAAGATCTTGAATCTAAGCTTCTTAAGGAGATCGACAGAACCGATTATGAAGATGCGGATATCACCGGTGAAATGAGAGACCGCAATAATTCAAGCTATTATGTAAAATATAACGGCCGTACCTACAGCTATAGCTGGAGCAGCAGCTCCTACTATTACGATGACCTGGATGATATCGCCAGCGAAGTAGAGGACTATTTTGAAGATGCAGGAGACACCTATTTTGATGATGAGGGCATAAGAGTCTATATTACTCTCAGCGGCGACGAGGATGAAATTGAATATCTCATTAGGCTGGATTTCAGGTATGCTGACTATTATGATGATTTGACCGAATTGAGCAAGAGCAGGATTGAGTCTTTCATGAATGCTGTAAAGAACAGGATCAGCCGGGAAATAGACGGAACAGATTTTGAAGATGCCGATATTATAGGGGAACTGAGAGATTACAGTAAATCCAGTTATTATGTGGAATATAACGGCAGCAGGTATTATTATTCTTTCTAATAATTACTGATTGTGAAAGTGTTATAGCTGAAAGCTTGTGAGGGGCGACCACTTAGTCGCCCCTTCAGCTTGGCGAAAAAGGCTATGTAAAGAGATCGCCACGTCGCTTCGCTCCTCGCGATGACACAACCGAAAGCCATCATATGGGTCATTGCTGTGAAAAATAGCTCCCCATTGTGTCATTGCGAGCGCGTAGCGCGTGGCAATCTCGAACGCAAAATTGTTAGTAGCCTTTTTGAACACTCTGCAGGGGCGACCACTTGGTCGCCTTTGTGTTTTGCAATGGGCAAGAAAAAGCAGCTGACCGGATTGGCCAGCTGCTTTTGGTTTTGCGGCTGCGTTATTTTTAGTAATCGAATGCAGTCAGCGGGATATCCAGAGCAGAAGTGTCGCCGCCCTTGATGATATCGGCAATGGTCATTACCTGAGGCACTACGTTGTTCAGGTAGTAACGAGCGGAGCATACCTTACCAAAATAGAAATCATAGTCGTAGTGATCCGGTCCAACTTCTTCGGCTCTTCTCTTGGCAATCATGGCCTGCTCCAGTATACACCAGGCACCATAAACCATAGCGGTGGCAGTCAGGATGCGACGAGCATATAAAGGCAGCATGCTGATCTTGCCCTGGCCGAAGTATCCGCCGATCGTCATTTGAATTTCCTGTATGGCTTGGACGGCTTTGCCGAAGATCTCAAATTCTTTTTCGAATCCGGCTGCGTTCTTGTTGGCCTCATAGAAGTCCTGAACCTGCTTGAACCATTTAGCATAGACAGTGCCCTTCTTCATGGTCCATTTCCGGCCAACCAGGTCCAGAGCCTGGATATAGTTGGTGCCTTCCCAGATGGAGTAGATCTTGGAATCGCGGGCAATCTGGGCAACCGGATATTCTTCGCAGTAGCCGTATCCGCCATAGCACTGAATGGCTTCGCCGATCAGCCACCAGGCTTCGTCAGTGGGATAGGCTTTGCAGAGAGGTGTTACTACTTCTATAAAATCGTTGGCTTCCTGTCTCTTTTCGGGATCAGGATCCTTGGCGCGGATGTCGAACATGAAATAGGTCTTCATTATCATTGCCCGGAATACATCAACATGGGCTTTGCCCTGTAACAGGGAGCGGCGGATATCTTCATGATTTATGATAGTTACCCGGTCGCCTTTCATATTGGTCAGCGGACGACCCTGTACACGTTCTTTGGCATATTCACGAGCATTGTAAACAGCATTAGCGGTAACCGCCAGACCCAGTAAGCCAGTACCCAAGCGGGCATAGTTCATCATCTTGAACATCTGGGCCATACCCTCGGCTTTACCATTCTCATCGGGGGGATTGCCTATTAACCAGCCGCGGCACTTGCCGTTTTCACCAAAGGACAGGGAAGCGGTGACTGAACCGTACTGTCCCAGTTTATGTTCAATACCAGTGGTCTGAACATCGTTGTCCTCCAGAGTTCCGTCAGGATTGACCCAGTACTTGGGAACTATAAACAGGGAAATACCGGCAGTTCCCGGACGGGCACCTTCTACTCTTGCCAGATACAAATGGATAATGTTCTCGGTAAAGTCGTTGTCGCCACCGGTTATAAAGATCTTTTGACCCTTGATCTTATATATCCGGGGATCATCGGTGGGATAAGCTTTGGATAAAATGTCGCCTACGTCAGAACCGGCGGTGGGCTCAGTCAGGCACATGGTACCGGCCCAAGTTCCGTCCATCATCTTGGGGAGGAAGATTTCTTTCAAATCTTCATCGGCAAAAGCCTGAATCAATTCTGCAGCACCGGTGGTTAAACCTATGTAGGGCATAAATGCAGGGTTGGCTGCTGCTAACATTTCCTGGCACGCAGCAAAGATTATATTGGGCATGGTCATGGCATCTTCGCTGTCATCAATATTGGCAGTGCCCCAGCCGTCTTGCTGCAGTTGCTTGAACAGAGGACCAAAGCTAGGAGGTGTAGTTACCTTGCCATTGGCAAAAGTGCAGCCAATTTTATCACCATCTTCATTGGTGGGCTCTACTACTTCCTTGCACATTTTGCGGAAGGGTTCCAGGATGGATTTAACTTCTTCTTTGGAATAATAGTCTTTGAACTGTTCGTAGTTGAAAACTATGTCAGTGGGAAGCCATTCTTGAATGATAAATTCAAAATCACGAGTGTTCGCATACGCAAAATTAGCCGACATTTCACATTACCCCCAAATCCAGGAAATGAGATTCTTCTCGATTCCCTCTTAATATTTTATCAACGAAAGGTTTCTAAACCCCGCGCGTTCCTTCATCACCCCCCTGAATGCGCAAAGTTTTCAGAAAAGTATATTATTAGACGGTAAAATTGTTATTTCAAATTATAGCATATCACATTTTGTTGTAGGAGATGCCTGTAATTTACTATATTAAATAATCTCTTTAAAAAAAGAAAGAGAGCCGTTATGTTTAATAACCGGCTCTATATGAGGAGGAGGGGAATTGAGTTGTTAATAGAAAGGATTAGTTTCGATCGCAAGGTAGTTGTAATTTAATTACGATTATCGATTTTTATCCCGCAGGATATATTCCATACCTTCGCCAATCATTACTAATGCCCCGTCTTGATTAACACATTTGGTCTCCACTTTAACCAGGTTCTTTTCTTCGATTTTTTCTACTATGGTGCCGGTGGCGGTGATGGTGTCACCAATATAGACCGGCTTTATGAACTTTATATTCTGGCTGGCATATACATGGCCAAAGGTCAAATCGGTCATGCATTTGGAGATCAACCCCAGCACCAGTACCCCGGGTACCAGTACGTTCCCGAACCGGGTGGTCTTGGCGTATTCCCGGTCAATGTGTATGGGATTGAAATCCCCCGTCAGCCCTACCCACTGGATTACGTCCGTCTCCGTCATGGTCTTGGTAAAACTGACCGTGTCTCCTACCTGCATCTCTTCCCATTTCCTGATCTTGCCTTCATAACTCATAGCTTTTTACCCCCTTTATGCGTAATACAGTTTCTTGGCTTTGAACATGATCTCGTCCCTGAAGTCGGGGTGACTGATGGCTACCAGGGCTTTTAACCTTTCCAGGTTGGTCTTGCCGGACAGCTTGGCTATGCCGTATTCGGTGACTACATAGTCTATTTCATTGCGGGTGGTGGTTACGGCTGTGCCTTCATACAACGCGGGCACTATCCGGCTTACCTTGCCTCCTGCGGCAGTAGAGGGGATGGCTATTATGGATTTGCCCCCGCCTATGGACCGCTTGGCTCCGCGGATGAAGTCGATCTGTCCGCCTACTCCGCTGAACTGCTTGGGCCCTAAGGCGTCGGCGGCTACCTGCCCCAGTACGTCTACCTGCAGGGCTGAGTTTATGGACACTACTTTGTAGTTCTGGGCTATTACCCAGGGATCGTTCACGTAGTGTTCGGGATGCATCTCTATTATGGGATTGTCATTTACCCAATCATACAGTTTCTTGGTCCCCATCATGAAAGTGGACACTATCTTGTTGGGATGCAGGGTCTTCTTGGAGCCGTTGATGACTCCGGCTTCTACCAGGGGGATTACCCCGTCGGAAAACATCTCGGTATGAATCCCCAGGTCCTTCTTGTCCATCATGGCCGCCAGGGTGGCATCGGGTATGGCTCCTATGCCCATCTGCATGGTGCTGCCGTCTTCGATCAGTTCGGCACAGTACTGGCCGATCAGCTTTTCTACTTCGGTCTGCACGGCGGGCTGGACTTCCATTAACGGCTCATCGGACAGCACAAAATGGGATATCTCTTTGACCGATAGAAAACTGTCTCCATGAGTACGGGGCATATTGCTGTTGACTTCGGCGATAATGGTCTTGGCCATTTTGGCTGCCGGCAGGGTATAGTCTACGGATATGCCCAGACTGCAGTACCCGTACTTGTCGGGAGGGCTTACGGTTACCAGTGCTACATCTACTGGTATGTGCCCTTCGATAAACAGGGAGGGTATTTCGGAAATAAACCGGGGCAGATAATCGGCTCTGCCTTCATAAATGGCCTGACGGCTGTTGGCTCCGGCAAATAAAGATATATGCCGGAAATGCTCTTCCATGCCTGGCTGGCAATACAAGCACTCACCCATGCCCACCCGGTGCACCACTTTGACATCCTTCAGCTCGGCATAACGCTGGCTCATGGCTTTGGTGAGGGTGCGCGGCTCTCCGCAGGCGTGGCCTACTACTACATAATCACCTGATTTTATAACCTTTACCGCTTCTTCTGCTGTGCATATTCTGCTCTGATAATAATCCTGCCAGTTCACGGTTTAGCCCTCCTTCATCATTTATAACTTATTGTTCTTTGACTGTCGGTTATTATGTAATTCCTGAACATAATATCATGCAAAACTTATGCCAATTGTAACCACCAGTCTCTTAAAATTGGACAAAAATTTGATAATTCTGCAGCATCTGCCTTGGTCTGGCGGCGAATGCTTTTTTATAATTATTGGTTAATTAGCGCTATCGTATCCCGGCAGCTTTAAAGAATGAAATTTTTATCAATAACACCAAAAAATAGGTTACAAACAGTACAGGCTGTTCCATTGCTGGAACAGCCTGTTTTGCTTTTGAATCGACCCGGTTAGGTTATGCTCCCGGGGTATTATTTATTTTTATACCATACTGGGTAGCTTTGCGCCAGATGGTGGTTTGGCTGGAACCTAAATAGCGAGCTGTTTTGCGCAGGCTGCCGTATTTCTCCATATACCTCTTTATTATTTGCTTCTCGTATTCTTCCACTTCTTTTTTAAGATTAATGGGGCCGTAATCGCATATGGTGTTAACCTTTTTCTCCGGTTGTTCTGCATTTAAGAAGCTAAAATCTTCTATTACCGAGTCAGGACTGGTAACCACGGCTCGTTCAATCACGTTGCGCAGTTCGCGGATGTTGCCTGGCCAGTTGTATTCCATGAGCACCCCTAGAGCCGAAGCGGAGATAGTTTTGTTAAAACCATACTTTTCATTAAACATATGGAGGAAATGCCTGACCAGAGGAGCAATTTCTTCCTTCCTTTCCCGCAGAGGCGGTACATATATTGGTATAACGTTTAAGCGATAATACAAGTCCTCCCGGAAAGTTCCTTCTGCCACCATCTGGGCCAAATCCCGGTTAGTAGCGGCAATAACTCTTACATCAACTTTGATGGGTTTATATCCTCCTATGCGAGTAAACTCGCCATCCTGCAGAACCCGCAACAGCTTGCCCTGCAGGTGGAGGGGAATCTCTCCCACCTCATCCAGGAATAGGGAGCCTTTGTTGGCCAGTTCAAATATGCCCATTTTGCCTTGCCTGCTGGCCCCGGTAAAGGCTCCGGCTTCATACCCGAAAAGTTCCGATTCCAGCAAAGACTCAGGAATAGCAGCACAGTTAATTTTAATAAAAGGTTGGTTGCAGCGGGGGCTGTGTTTATGGAGCAACTGGGCTACAATTTCCTTGCCCACCCCTGATTCTCCCTGTATTAAAACTGTAGTATCCACCTTACTGACCCTTATGATTAAATCTACGATGTCCTTGGACTGCTGGGACTCAGCCACGAAGTTGCTTTCCTGGCTTATCCGTATTTTCCTTAATTCATCTTGATAATGGCGGCTGAGTTCCTGAGCCTGTTCCATATCCTGGCGCAGCTGCTCCAACTCGGTCAGATCCCGGGCATTGGTAATAATCCTGATCAGTTCACCCCGTTCATTAAACACCGGATTGCCGGTTACCAGAAGTTTTTTCCCCGTCTTTAACCTCTGTTCAATGGTAACCGGTTTGCCTTTTTCTTTGACCATTAATGAAACCGAGCGGTCATAATAGCCATCCTGGGCTAACTGGGCTTCATTTTTGCCTATAAGTTCTTCACGGCTTATTCCTGTAATTCGGATATAGGCATCATTGACTATCAAAACCTGCCCATTGGCATCGGTCTCCATTATTCCGTCAAAGGAGGATTGAATCACCGTATTCAGCTCTTCTTTGACCTCCTGGACTCTCTCCAATTCACCGGAGACCGATTCTAAATCGGTAATATCCCGGATATTCACCAGGACATTGGTCAGCTGGCCCTGCTCATCAAATATGGGGATGCCGGTAAACAGAGCGACCCGGCCGGTGGCGGTGGTTTCTTTGTACATTACCGGCTGCTGGCTTTCCAAAACCATTATGGTAGCAGCCTGCTTATAATACCCTTCCTTCACCAAATCATACATAGACCGGCCGATAATTTTCTCTGCAGGAATTCCAGTAATATCGCTGTAGGCTTTGTTTACGTTTATAACTACTCCCTGGCTGTCGGCCACAAAGAAGCTGTCCAGGGATGCGCTCAGCAAAGCATCCAGCTTATCCTTCATTTCTTTGGTTACGTTCAGTTCCCGGGTAATATTTTCTAAATCGGATATATCCTGAGCTATAGCTACGGCCCCGGCTATGGAACCATCTTCCTTAAAAATAGGGGTCTGGTTGCTGACTATGGTTTTCCCGTTATAAACAAACTTCCGGTTTTTAACTACCGAGCCCGTATCCAGGATTTCACTAAGGGCTCCTTCAGGAAATACTTCCTTGTAAGGCTTTCCTAAAACATCTTCCTTATTTTTCTCAAATAACTCTTCTGCCGCCCGGTTAAAAGTTCTGATAATCTTGTTCTCATCAATGCTTACTATGGAATTATAAGCAGCCTCTAAAACTGCCTGCATTTTGCTGCTGACATCCTTTAACTCCTTGAGGAGCACCTCGTTCTCGTCAGACTTAGTTATCATGCCTACTACCTTACCCTGCCGGAGCACGGGAAATCTTCCAAAAGTAAGTTTATGCAGTTCCTCAACTGGCAGGTCTTCGTCCAAGGCGTGAATATTGGTGCTCATGATTTCCTTTACGCTCAAGTTTAGCGGCAGCTGGTCCACAATAGCCCTATAGAGATGCATTTTGGTAACTAGTCCCAGCAGGTAGTTGTTTTCATCCACAACGGGGGCACCGTCAATTCCCTTGTCAAGGAACAACGCCGCGGCTTTCTGAATGGAACAATCGGGGCTAAGGGTGAAAGGATCAGGGGTCATAACATCGCGTATTTTCATAATTGTAAACCTCCCTGCCAGGGTAGTTCTATCCGGAGAGTTGTTAAATCTTTTTCGACTTGTTTTTATATAATTCTATAAAATTGTTAAAATCCCCTTTAATACTTAATGCCAACAATCTTAATAGCCCACTCTTGTTGTATGGACCAGCAAATAGTAAAATCAGGAAGAAGCTGGTTGGAACAGGAGTTTCTTAGATGAACCAAGATTATATCTTTCCCCATATAGAAAAATGTCTAGCTGAAAACGGAGTATCCTTGACTACCGATATCTGTGAAGAAGGCAAGGGAGCCGCTATTGCCAATACTTATTTCCTGCAGACGGATGACGGTAACTTTATCATCGATCCGGCCTGCGGGGAAAGGAGGCTCCGGCAGATCGAAACCCGCTTGCCTTTTAAGGAATACGACATGCTGCTCACCCACTCTCACCTGGATCATAGTGCCAACAGCGGAGCTAAAGTATTCCATAATTCCCAGGTGATCTGCCATCCCCTGGTAGCTGGAAAAATCAACAACCTGCAGCGCAATTATACCGATGTTACTGCGGAGATGGTCAGGGTATTTGGGGTGGATGGTTTTTTTGGCCGTACTGGCATGCTTAGCCCCTCAATGATAAAACTGCTGATGGGAATACAAAAACTCTCCCCGGCTATTTTGGACCGGCTTTTGAATGCCGTCAGCCTGGCATTATTGCGCCGCAAAGTGGGCCGGATTTATCCCCCCACCGGGAAGGTGGTCTTTTTGCGAGAAGACCAGCGTACCGATCTGCTGTTTGCAAACACGCCCTTTCGAGGATGGATTCTGGGGGAAAAACTGTTTGCCCTGGAAACTCCGGGTCATCAGGATGATCACCTTTCCTTTTATGTACCGGATCGAAAGATATTGTTCGCCGGGGATCTGGTAAGTTTCCTTAATCCCAATGATATCCTGGACGGATGCTTAAAAGATACCCGCATCTATATGCAGAAAATGCTGCAACTGGCCGAATCCGGGGGTATAAACATCCTGGCGGTCGGTCATGCCCTCCCTGTAATAGGAAAGGACCAGGTTATCGCCTACCTGCGCTTATTAATTGACAAACAGGAGGAAGCCTTTAAGACGGTGGAGGAGATAGTCGCTTCCTTTCCTGACAAAAGGGATTTTGACGGTATAATAACCAAGGTCTATGCCCATGAATCAGAGCTGATGAAGAAAATACTGAAAATCAACTATCCCCGCTCCGTTTCTTTCATAGATGTTTATGTTTATTTGTATCTCAAGGAATACTGCTGGGAGGAAACAGACATAAACTGACCGGTACTAATTTACTTATATTTGTAATAGTATGTGCGGATAGCTTGTTGGCCGGCAAGGAGTGAAAATCCTGAGGCGATATTTTGGTTCCTATGATGAACGAAGGTTTGTGCAATGGTGACTGCCACCCAAGTTTATCCCGTGATTAAGCTGAGGAGATAGACTGTTAAACGGGGGGAAAACCATGAAAAAGGTTTTAGGGCTGGTTATATCTAATCGAAAGCTGGGTAACAGCGAGATTTTAGTTAAAGAAATCATGAGTAATATACCGGAAGAATGCACCCGGGAACTTATTCGTTTGACTGACCTTGACATAAAACCCTGCCGGGCCTGTTATCGCTGCCTGCAGCCTGGTGAGAGTTGTGCCATTAAGGATGATTTCAATTTTGTAATTGAAAGGATAAGAGAAGCGGATGCTCTCATTATTGGAGTTCCCGTATATTTCCTGGGCCCTCACGGCTATTATAAAATGCTGACTGACCGGCTGGTGGGGGCACAAAACTACGTCCACCATACCAAGGGAAAACCCTGTGTCATTGTAATGCCTTATGGATCCATGGGCTGGGAAGGCTACAGCAAAGCAGCTAGCCTAGTATTTCCAAAACTGCTGAGAATGAAACTGGTTGATTGCTGGCTGGTTCATTCCACTTTGCCGGGAGAATCCCTGCTGAGTCCCAAGAACATCAGCTATGCAAAAGCCCTGGGGCGGGAACTTTTCAACGAACGGGAATACCAGGCCGGAAGCCGGGAATGTCCGGTCTGTGGCTCCGATCTTTTCCGCTTCCTGAATGACCATCAGGTAGAATGCCCCATATGCGGCGCAAGAGGTATCCTTAAAAATAATGGCAGCCTGGATTTTTCAGATTCAGATTACAACCGTTTTTCCGACCAGAACATGGATGAACACTTCAACAACTGGCTGCTGGAAATGAAAGAGCGTTTCCGAGCTCAAAAAGAATACCTAAAAGAGGTGCAAAAATCCTACCGGGATCAAAGCTGGTGGATTAAACCGCTGCGATAGAGGAATGTAAAGTTAACACAGGGAGGTTTGTTTATATGGAAATCCTGGCAGAAAACCGGGGCATTGATGAACGGCTTTTCCATACTATCTTGACGGAATCGGAAAGCATGCCTGCATTGCAGAGTATGGGCATTGCCATAACCTATTTGTCCCCCGGCAAGGCGGGTTTGAAAATGCTTTGCGACCCTAAGTTTGCCAATCATTTGGGTCTTATGCACGGTTCTGTTATTGCCGGTCTCATCGATAACGCCATGGGATATTCCGTGGAATCTCTTGGCCTGAGATGCGTGACGTTGGATATAAATATTAACTTCATATTGCCCCTTTATGCAGGGACGGAGGTCAGGGTGGAGGGATATGTACTCCATGCCGGCAAGAAAACGGCGGTAACGGAAGCGGCAGTATATACAGACACGGGAAACCTGGCCGCAAAAGGCCGGGCAACTTTTTATGTAACCGGCCCGTTTAAATTGGACTAGGTTGGAAACGCCATAAAAACTTAAAAAACTAAAGGGTTTCAGCCGTACTTCTGAAACCCTTCATATTCGTAATTAGTGGCGGAGAGGGCGGGATTCGAACCCGCGAGAGAGCTTTTAAACCCTCTACTCGATTTCCAATCGAGCGCCTTAAGCCAGACTCAGCCACCTCTCCACAAATCTATTAAATTTTGGCTATGCTTTTAATCTGGCGGAGAGAGTGAGATTCGAACTCACGAGACGGTTTTTAGCCGCCTACTCGATTTCGAGTCGAGCGCCTTCGACCAACTCGGCCATCTCTCCTCAAATCATTGAAGAATGCACTGAGCAAATCAGCACATTCCTGTCTCAGCACACCCTCTGTTACTGCCACCTGATGGTTTAATCCGGGATAGCGCACCAAGTCAATTACTGATCCCGCTGCCCCGGCTTTTTCATCTCGAGTACCGTAGACCAGTTTTCCCAGGCGGGCATTTACCATAGCTCCGGCACACATAGGACATGGTTCCAAAGTACAGTACAGGGTAACATCAGTCAATCTCCACCGTCCCAGTACCTGGGCCGCCTTCTGCAGGGCTAACATTTCTGCATGGGCGGTGGCATCGCCGCGCTGTTCCTTCTCATTGGCAGCCCAGCTTATCACTTCATCTTCGTGAACTGCCACGGCGCCGATGGGGATTTCCCCGTGCAGGCGCGCCTGATGGGCCAGAGCCAGCGCCAGCCGCATATATATCTCATCCCTCACGGGATCACCGTCCCAATGGTACGCCCGAAGGGACTCGAACCCCTGACACACGGTTTAGGAAACCGTTGCTCTATCCACCTGAGCTACGGGCGCCCGTTGTCATCTATATGAAAATTTTCAGTTGTAAACAAAATGGCGCGCCCGCAGGGATTCGAACCCCGGACCTCCAGATTCGTAGTCTGTTACTCTATCCAGCTGAGCTACGGGCGCACGATATATATAATATTGGTTGAAATCTAATGGCGGAGAGAGAGGGATTCGAACCCTCGAGACAGCTTATCACCGTCTACTCGCTTAGCAGGCGAGCGCCTTCAGCCTACTCGGCCATCTCTCCATATCATAGGTCTGTTTCTCAGACCCTTTCCTCTATTTTTGGCGGAGGAGGTGGGATTCGAACCCACGGAACCCGCAAAGGTTCAACGGTTTTCAAGACCGCCTCCTTCAACCGCTCGGACACCCCTCCATGGAAAGGATGCTATACCCTGCAATTCAATGCAAATGAAAGTATAGCACAGGCCCCTAATGTTGTCAACCAAGCTATTGACGCTCATTTACTGCCTTTTTATTACTTCTATGCCACCCATATACGGCCGTAAGACTTCCGGTATCACTACTGAACCGTCTTCCTGCTGGTAGTTCTCCAGTATTGCGGCTACCGTACGGCCTACGGCTACTCCTGAGCCGTTGAGAGTGTGAACATACTGGGGCTTTTCCTTGGGTCCGGGCCGGTATCGAATATTGGCCCGGCGAGCCTGAAAGTCCTCGCAGTTGGAACAGGAGGAAATCTCCTTGTATTCCTGGTAGCTGGGCATCCACACTTCCAGATCGTAGGTTTTGGCCGAGGAGAATCCCATATCCCCGGTACTCAGCAAGACTACTCTATAGGGCAGACCTAAAAGCTGCAGTACTTTTTCCGCATTGGCGGTCATTTTCTCCAGTTCCTCATAGGAATGCTGGGGTTCAACGATTTTGACCAGCTCCACCTTATTAAACTGGTGCTGGCGGATTATGCCCCGGGTGTCGCGCCCGTGGGAACCTGCTTCTGCCCGGAAACAAGGGGTGTAGGCGGTAAGATACAGGGGCAGATCTGCTCCATCCAGGATTTCTTCCCGGTACAAGTTGGTCAGGGGCACTTCCGCAGTGGGTATTAAATACAGTTCCCGCCCCTCCACCTTAAACATATCTTCGGCAAATTTGGGCAGCTGCCCGGTTCCTGTCATGCAGTCGGCGCTTACCATAAAGGGGGGCAGTATTTCCCGGTAACCGTGCTGCTGGGTATGAACATCCAGGAAAAAGTTTATGACCGCACGTTCCAGGCGGGCTCCCAGGCCTTTGTACACGGTAAAACGGGCACCGGAAAGTTTGGCCGCTCGCTCAAAGTCGAGAATATCCAGAGCCGGACCTATATCCCAGTGGGCTTTGGGCTCAAAATCAAACTGGCGCGGCTCTCCCCAGCGCCGTACTTCCACATTGCTGTTCTCATCGGGACCCACCGGTACCGATTCATGAGGCAAATTGGGGATGTTTAACAGGATACGCTCCAGCTGGGCTTCGACATCTTTGACTTCATCATCCAAAGCGGCTATTTCCTTGCCCACCTCCCTGACTCGTTCCATAAGTTCAGTGGGGTCCTGCCCGGCTTTCTTCAGTTTCCCCACTTCCTGGGAGGATTTGTTGCGAAAGCTTTTCAGCTCTTCCACCCGAACCAGGATCTGCCGTCTTCTTTCATCCAGTTTCAGGAATTCATCCAAAGCACCGGTGATATTGCGTTTGCGCAGCGCTGCTTCTACCTTTTCGGGATTGGATCGTATCATCTTGGCATCTAACATATGCAGCCCTCCTGTTTAAATACCTTTCCCCAACCTGCTCCCCGGGTACTGGTTCAGTCCTCAGCGGCATCATTAAAAGTGCAGCAATTTGGGTTTGCTCAGTATGCCATCTAGTTGTCCCAGCTTCTCCAAAACTTCATCATCCACTTTGCTGTCCACATTGACCAGTATAATGGCCTTGTCACCTTTGGTCTGACGGCCTACTTTCATGGCAGCTATATTGATTCCCTCGTCTCCCAGCAGGGTGGCAAAGGGACCTATAATCCGCGGGCGATCCTCATTTTGTGCCAGGATTACATAGCCATCCAGGTTGGCCTCGGTTTCATAGCCGTTAATTTCCACCAGCAGCGGATCACGAGCCCGGGAAACGGTTCCTGCTATCTCCAGGTGCTGGCCGTTCTGGCCGTAAATGTTGACGGATATGACATTCTTGTAACGCCGGGCGCTCTGTTCCTGCTTGCTTTCATATACCTTGACGCCTCTTTCCCGGGCCATGAGGCGGGCATTGACATAATTAACCTTATTCCACAGGATGGGCTCCAGCAGTCCTTTCAGGAATGCTACCGTCAGTATTTCGGTATCATTCTGGGTTATGGGCCCGGCGTAATTTAACTCCACCCGGTCAATGGGGGATTTCTCCAGCTGGTAGTAGATGTTGCCCAACTTGCTGGCCAAGGTAATATAAGGACGCAGGTAGTTTAACTCCTCACTGACCATGGTAGGCAGGTTAACCAGATTGGGGACGATTTCTCCATTCAGGGCTTTTATGACCTGCTCGGCAATGGTCTCCCCTACCCGGCGCTGGGCTTCATAGGTATCGGCTCCCAGGTGGGGTGTAACCACCACGTTTTCAAATTCAAACAGGGGGTTTTCTGTGGCGGGCTCTTTTTCAAAGACATCCAAGCCGGCACTGGCTACTTTGCCGGACTTCAAGGCTTCCACTAAAGCCGCTTCCTTGATAATACCGCCCCGGGCGCAGTTTACTACTCGCACCCCGTCCTTGGCAATCTTGAACATCTCTTCATCAATCATGTGGAAGGTCTCTTCCGTCTTGGGGGTATGCACGGTAATAAAATCCGCCTGGCGTACCAGTTCCTCCAGGGTGTTCATTTTTTCGGCCCCAAACCTCTCAAAGCGCTCGTCGGGAATATAGGGATCGTAAGCTATAACCCGCATATTAAAAGATTTCAAGCGGGTGGCAACCATGGATCCGATACGTCCCAAGCCGACTATTCCTACGGTTTTCCCGTACAGTTCCACTCCCCGGAAGGGTTTGCGATCCCATACGCCGGATTTCAGAAAATTGTTGGCCCAGGCGGTTTTCCGTGCCGAAGACAGCATTAGGGCAATGGTCTGCTCGGCTGCGGAAATGGTATTGCTGTCCGGGGTGTTGGCCACAATAACCCCATAACGGGTGCAGGCATCCACATCGATATTGTCAATGCCGTTGCCCGCCCGGCCTACTACTTTGAGCCGCGGGCTTCCCCGGCTGATTAACTCCTCATCTACTTTGGTAACACTGCGGACGATAAGGGCATCATACTGGCCGATTATCTCCAGCAGTTCTTCCCGGGGTATTCCATCCCGGAAATCAACATCCAATTCTGTTCTCAATAAAGCCAAGCCTTCTTCGGCAATACGTTCTGTTACTATGACCCTCTTTCTTTCTTCCACCTTTTACTCTCCCTTCTTTGCTTTGTTCAGCAAGAATTCCTGGGCCTTGCTCACTCCTGCTCCCAACTGCACATCCCAGCCCAGTTTCTGCAGGGTGATTTCCAGAGCGGCCAAAGCGGCTAACAGATCCAATTCCCGTACATAGCCCAGATGTCCAATGCGGAAAATTACATTGTCCAGACTCTGCTGGCCTCCCGCCAGCACGATGTTGAACTGGTCCAGCATATACTTGCGGATCTTATTGGCGCCGATTTCCTCCGGAGCCACTACCGCGGTCAAAGCATGGGAGGCATTTTCATCCCTGGCCAACAGTTTCAGCCCCATGGCCCGTACGGAAGTCCGCACCATATCCCGGTAACCGCGATGCCGTTCTATGATGTTATCCAAACCTTCCTCCTGCATCATCTGCAGGGCCTCACTGAGTCCATAATAAAGGGATACTGCAGGAGTGTAAGGATTCTGCCCCTTTTCCAGGTATTTAAGGCCGGAGCTTATATCCCAGTAGAAACGGGGCATCTTGGCCTCCTTATGTCTTTGCAAAGCTCTTTCACTGAAAGCCATAAAGCATAATCCGGGAGGAATCATAAAGGCTTTCTGGGATCCGCTTACCACCACATCCAAATTCCATTCGTCCATTTTCAGATCCAGAACTGCCAATCCGCTGATGGCATCTACCATCAACAGCGCCGGATGATCTCCCCGGGCTGCGCTGATAGCCTGCATATCGTTGAATACTCCAGTGGAGGTTTCATTATGAGTAACTAAAATAGCCTTTATTTCCCGGTTTACGTCCTGGTCCAGCCTTTCCTTGATCCGCTGGGGATCAGCCGCTTCTCCCCAGGCAAAGTCCATCTTTTCCACCTGGGCGCCAAATTCCGCGGCAATTTTAGCAAATCGATCACCAAATACACCAATAGATACAGCCAGAACCTTATCACCGGGAGAGAGAAAATTGACCACGGCTGCTTCCAGTGCACCGGTTCCGGAAGCAGGATAAATCAGAAGGTGCTGATTGGTACGGTATACTCTTTTCACCCCTTCGGTAACCTCAGTCAGCAGCTGTTTGAATTCGGAACCGCGATGATTAACCATCGGTTTGCTCATAGCCCTTATTACCCGCTCAGGAATGGGAGTAGGGCCGGGAAGCAGTAAATACTGGTCACCTTTCATTCATAAAACCTCCTAAGTTAATATAAAAAACCCCTCGTCCGGTAAGGGACGAGAGGTACTTTTCCCGCGTTGCCACCCTAGTTGATATGGCTGAAGATTGCCATATCCACTTAATAGCTATAACGTAGCCACCGGTACTGCTTAATTCACAGCCTGCTCCAGGATGGATTCGGCACAGTCCTGACTGGTTCGCACCAACCACCAGTTCTCTTGCTCAGGTTACTGTACTTACTGGTCCCTTCACAGCAATTACTTATAAAGGATTAGAGTTAATTATAGTATACCAGTTGATCCTTGGCAAGGTACAAACTAAACCATATCCAGAAAATAACGATGTATACATAACCCCTGGGTAAGCTCCGGGTGAAAAGCCGTGCTCAGCAGGTTGTTCTGCTGCACCATAACGATTTTATCCTTATAGCGGGACAGGACCCGAGCCTCTCCCCAAACCTCTTCCACATAGGGAGCCCGGATAAAAATTCCCCGGGTGCGGCCGATATGATCTATGTCCAGATCAGCTTCAAAGCTGTCCACCTGCCTGCCGAAGGCATTGCGCTTTACTTTTACATCCATTAATCCCAAACGAAACTGATCTGAGTTATCTATCTCCTTGGCCAGCAAAATCATGCCGGCACAAGTACCCCAAATGGGCATACCCTGGGCGGCTCGGTCCTGAATAGCCTGGTCCAAACCGAATTCCTGCATAAGCTTGCCGATGGTGGTGCTCTCCCCGCCGGGAATAATCAGAGCATCCACCTGGTTGAGTTCCTCAGGCTTGCGCACCTGGCAGGCCTGAGATCCGCATTTTTTAATAGCTGCCTCGTGTTCCACAAAAGCTCCCTGGAGAGCCAGTACGCCGATGATTTTTTTACCAGCCACGCTCCTGCATCCTCTCTTCGGGACGGATGGTGCTGATATCAATCCCCACCATAGGCTCCCCTAAATCCCGGGATACTTCGGCTAAAACCGCCGGATCATTGTAGTAGGTGGTGGCAGCTACGATGGCCTTAGCCCGCTTTTTGGGATCACCTGATTTGAATATTCCTGAGCCCACAAAGATTCCGTCACAGCCCAGCTGCATCATCAAGGCCGCATCAGCTGGCGTGGCAATTCCACCCGCGGCAAAATTTACTACCGGGAGTCTCTTTAATTTGGCGGTCTCTACCACCAGCTCGTAAGGTGCCTGCAGTTCTTTGGCAGCAGTCATCAGCTCTTCTTCAGGCAAGTTGCTGATCCAGCGTATTTCGTCATTTACCTGCCGGATGTGGCGAACCGCTTCTATCACATTGCCTGTACCCGGTTCCCCTTTGGTGCGGATCATGGCAGCGCCTTCCCCTATCCGCCGCAGGGCTTCCCCCAGGTTTCTGGCTCCGCATACAAAAGGAACCTTGAAGTTGTGCTTGTTTATATGGTACTTGTCATCAGCAGGGGTCAGGACTTCGCTTTCATCGATATAGTCAACCCCCAGGGATTCAAGGATCTGGGCCTCTACAAAATGGCCGATACGGCATTTGGCCATAACCGGTATGGTAACCGCATCCATAATGCGCAGGATTACACTGGGATCAGCCATACGGGCAATACCTCCCGCAGCTCTTATGTCAGCGGGAACTTTTTCTAAAGCCATAACCGCACAGGCTCCAGCTTCTTCTGCTATTTTCGCCTGCTCAGGGGTAGTTACATCCATGATAACTCCGCCCTTGAGCATTTGAGCAAGGCCAGCTTTTACACTAAATGTTCCCTTTTGTTCCATAGAAGAACCCTCCTTCATCACCAAGCCGGACCGAGTTGCCCCTGCCGTCTTTGTAACTAGAAATTTTATTCCATTACGCGGGTTTTGTATAGTACTGGGGCTAAATTTATTCTTCCCTTTCTGTCCGGAAGCGGGCAATACTTACAATACGGTCGTCATCAGGCAGTTTCATCAAAACCACCCCGCGGGCATAACGCCCTTGGATGGATATATCTTCCACTTGCAGGCGGATCATCTGCCCCTCACTGGTGAGGATAACCAGTTCATCCCCCTCGGAAACCACTTTGGACGCCACTACTTCTCCGGTTTTCTCACTGAGTTTAATAGACAGAATCCCTTTTCCGCCCCGGTTCTGGGTCCGGAATTCCTCCAGAGGCACCCGCTTGCCGAAACCCCGTTCGGTGACAATCAACACATCGGCACCTTGCCGGTACTTGTCTATACCAATAACATAATTGCCCGGATCCAAGCTGATGCCCTTTACTCCCGTGGCAGTCCGGCCCATGGGTCTGACCTGTCCTTCGTCAAACAGTATGGCCTGCCCTTGGGCGGTATTGATAATTACCACATCCCCTTGGACCACCCGCACTGCACCAACCAGTTCATCTCCGGGCAGCAGATTTACAGCAATCAAGCCCGAACGGCGGATATTGCTGAAGGCGGACAGAGCCACTTTCTTAATGATGCCCTGCCGGGTGATCATCAGCATATGCCGGTTTTCATCGAATTTCCGAGCAGCAACCAGGGTGGTCACCCGCTCATCGGGGCGCAGGTCAATAAAGTTGACTAAGGGCAGGCCTTTGGCCTGCCGGGAAGCTTCCGGCAAATGATAAACCCGGCTGGAAAATACCCGCCCCTGGTTGGTAAAGAACAGCACATGAGAGAGAACACTGGTGACCACTACATCCGAGGAATAATCTTCGGTACGGATAGAAGTAGCACTGACCCCTTTGCCCCCTCTCCGCTGGGACCGGTAGGTATCCAGGGGCTGCCTTTTTATATAGCCCCGGTTGGATAAGGTGATAACCACCTCATGGTCTTCAATAAAATCTTCCACGTTATAATCGGAAATCTCCTGGCTGATCTCGGTACGCCGCTTATCGCCGTACTTTTTCTTTATATCTGCCAGGTCCTCTTTGATAATGGCAAAAACCCGTTCCGGATTGCCCAGTATATCTTCAAAATCAGCAATGCGCCCCAATAGTTCCTCATATTCTTCATCCAGCTTGCTCCGTTCCAAATTGGTCAGCTGTACCAGGCGCATATCCAGGATAGCATTGGCCTGCTCCTCGCTCAGCTGGAAGCGCTCCATCAACGCGTTGCGAGCCTGCTCCCGGTCCTTGCTGCTGGTAATCAAATCAATAACTTCATCCAGGTTATCCAGGGCAATTTTCAGCCCTTCCACGATATGCAGCCGTTGCCGGGCAACCTTAAGATCATACTGGGTGCGGCGGACAACAACCTCCTGGCGGTGCTCGATGTAATAGCGAAGCATATCCTTTATACCCAGCACCATGGGCTGTCCATGTACCAGAGCCAGCATATTGATGCCGAAGGTGTCTTCCATCTGGGTGTGCTTTAACAGTTTATTGACTATCACATTTACATTTACATCCCGGCGCAGCTCAATTACTACTCTTATGCCCCGGCGGTCGGATTCATCCCGCAGATCTACGATGCCATCGATTTTCTTATCCCTGACCAGTTCAGCAATTTTCTCTACCAGCCGGGCTTTGTTTACCTGGTAAGGGATTTCGGTAATCACTATGGCACTTTTGCCATTGCGCTGCTCTTCTATAGTATAACGGGCTCGTACCTTTAAGGTGCCTCGCCCCGTCTCATAAGCCTTGCGGATCCCGTCGGTACCCATAATAATACCGGCGGTAGGAAAATCCGGTCCGGGCAGCACCTGCATGATATCATCCACACTGGCATCCGGGTTATCAATTACCAGGGTAATGGCATCCACCACTTCTGACAAATTATGGGGAGGGATATTGGTAGCCATACCCACGGCTATGCCCGATGAACCATTAATGAGCAGATTAGGTATGCGGGAAGGAAGCACCTGGGGCTCTACCCGGGTATCGTCATAATTGGGCCGCCAGTCCACGGTTTCCTTTTCTATATCTATCAGCATCTCCTCGGCTATCCGGGACATGCGGCTTTCGGTGTAACGCATGGCCGCAGCTCCGTCACCATCTATGGAGCCGAAGTTGCCATGCCCGTCCACCAGGGGATAACGCATCGCGAAATCCTGGGCCAGTTTAACCATGGCTTCATAAATAGCCGCATCTCCATGGGGATGATACTTACCCATAACTTCACCCACGATGTTGGCTGACTTTTTATGGGGTTTGTCATGGGTCATCCCCTGGTCGTAAAGGGCATAGAGAATGCGGCGATGCACTGGTTTCAAGCCATCCCGGACATCAGGAATAGCCCGGGAAACAATAACGCTCATGGAGTATTCCAGGAATGATTTTTTAACTTCTTTTTCAATATCAACGGTGGCTACGTTCTCAAACAGATTCGCTTCTGCCAAAGGTTATCAACTCCTGTTAAATGTCCAGATTGGTTACGAATCTGGCATTAGCCTGAATAAATTCCCGGCGGGGCTCCACATTGTCTCCCATAAGGGCGGAAAAAATTTCGTCTGCTCTCATGGCGTCTTCCACTGTTACCTGCAGGATCCGCCGGTTGGCCGGATTCATGGTAGTCTCCCACAGCTGTTCGGGATCCATTTCCCCCAGACCTTTGTAGCGCTGGATAGTCCATTTCTTCCCGGACTGGGCGATAAACTCGTTCATCTTTTCCTCGCTGTGGAAATAGTGAATCTCGTTGCCCCTCTTGATACCGTACAAGGGCGGTTGAGCTATATATACATATCCCTGCTCTACCAGGGGCCGCATAAAGCGATAGAAGAAGGTCAGCAACAGCACCCGGATGTGGGATCCGTCCACATCCGCATCGGTCATGATTAAAAGCTTGTGATACCGGGCTTTGCTGATATCGAAGTCCTCATCTATGCCGGTGCCCATAGCGGTAATCAGTGCCCGGATCTCTTCATTGGACAGCACCCGGTCCAGGCGGGCTTTTTCCACATTGAGTATTTTGCCCCTCAGGGGCAGAATAGCCTGGAAAGTGCGGTCTCTCCCCTGTTTGGCCGACCCGCCGGCAGAATCTCCCTCCACAATGAACAGTTCGGATACGGCTGGATCCTTGCTGCTGCAGTCCGCCAGCTTGCCGGGCAGGGTGGTAGTTTCCAGAGCATTTTTGCGCCGGGTCAGTTCCCGGGCTTTCTTGGCCGCTTCCCGGGCCCGGCGGGCGGCTATGGCCTTTTCTACAATACGGCGGGCAATAGCCGGGTTTTCATTGAGATAGTCTTCCAAATTTTCATACACTACCGACTCAACTATGCCCCGTATATAGGTATTGCCCAGTTTGGTCTTGGTTTGTCCTTCAAACTGGGGTTCTTTTACCAGCACCGACACTATAGCGGTCAGTCCTTCCCGGATGTCCTCCCCGGAAAGGTTACCGTCGTTTTCTTTTATGAAATTATTCTTCTTGGCATAATCGTTTATTAACCTGGTCAGGCCGTTTTTAAAGCCGACTTCATGGGTGCCGCCTTCCTGGGTATGGATATTATTGGCGAAGGAATAGATGTTCTCCGTGTAGCCGGTGTTGTACTGCAGGGCGATACGAACAATTACGTCTTCCTTTTTGGTTTCTATATAGAAAGGTTTCTCGCTCAGCAGTTCCTTATTCCGGTTCAGATAAGCCACGAAAGCCCGTAAGCCGTCCTGGTAGTGAAACTCTTTCTCTACCGGCTCTGCTTCCCTTTCATCCCGCAAGGTAATGCGCAGTCCCTGATTTAAAAAGGCCAACTCCCGCAGGCGCTGTTCTATTATCTCTCTTTCAAAGTTGGTTTCCTCAAAAATCTCCGGGTCGGGATGAAAATGGATGGTGGTTCCGGTTTTATCACTGTAGCCGTCGGTATACAGCGGGCCCAGGGGCACTCCCCTTTCATAGGCCTGTTTATGCACCTGCCCATCCCGGTAAATGGTCACATCCATATGTTCGGAGAGGGCATTTACTACCGACAAACCTACTCCATGGAGTCCTCCGGAAATAGTATAGCCGCTGCCTCCGAACTTTCCTCCGGAATGCAGGGTGGTCATAATCACTTCAATAGCCGGAATTCCCATGGCGGGATGAATATCTACCGGAATACCCCGACCGTTATCGGATACGGTTACCCAGTTATCCTTGTGAATGATAACCTCAACGGTATCGCAATAGCCGGCAACCGCTTCGTCAATACTGTTGTCCACTATTTCAAAAACCAGGTGATGCAGTCCGCGGGGACCGGTAGTTCCTATATACATTCCCGGGCGCTTGCGTACTGCCTCCAGCCCTTCCAATACCTGAATATCAGAAGCATTGTAACCATTGTGGTTGTTACCGTTCATGTCTACACCTCCCGGACATAAAGGGCTGCCCGTTTATAGAGGGTAGTAGATGAAATAGGTGATAGGTAAACCTTGTCATCACAAAGAACCAGAGATTTGTCCTTGCCTTTTTCACTTATCGGCACCAGCCTTTTTTCGGCGCGAGCCATCTCCACTATATCCTGAATGTCTTCGGACATGGGAGATTCAAGATTGAGAATGGCTATGATGTTTTGGGAAGAGATTATATAGTTGTTTCCTAGATGAATATACACAAAACTACTCCTTTCTAAATAATTGTCCGTTCGCCATGTGGCAGACATAAGCCTCATTGCCCTTAAAATATGGACTCTCCGCATGTACGGTAGTAAGAAAGCTTTGAAATGAAGCACCCTGTAGATAACGGAGCAGCCTTTTCTGTCTTTCGTTATCCAATTCGGACAAAACCTCGTCTAACAGGAATACCGGATATTCCCCTTTCGTCTTCTGCAATGCCGCCAGTTCCGCCAGTTTCAGGCTTACCGCAATACTGCGCTGCTGGCCCTGGGACGCGTACTGGCGGGCAGGCCGGTCGTTCAGGTATATATTGATATCGTCCCGGTGGGGACCAATTAAACTGCTTTTTCGGGCGCATTCCTGTTCATATATTTGTTTAAGCTGGTTTAGCATGGCAGATCTTAAAATATCAAAGTTTATTTTACCATTATCTAAGGGAAATGAAATAGCATAGCGAATCTTCAGGCCTCCTCCTTGCTCCTCGCTCATCTCTTCATAGATAGGGCCGGCCAGCTGATCCAGCAGGTTGACTATATTGATCCGCGCCAATATTATTTTCACCGCTTCCTCGGCAAAGACTTCGGTAGTCAGAGCAAAGGTTTTGGTGGCAGCTTGGTTATTTTTTAATAAGGCATTCCTTTTTCTTAAAATTTTAACATAGTTATCCAGTTGGTACCCATATTCAGTACTGGCCTGTTTCAAGAAGAAATCAAGAAAAAAGCGTCTCCGGCTGGGTGACCCTTTAACCAAATATAAATCGTCTGGTGTAAATACAACCACACGCAGACGATCCGGGTTATGGGGATTTGTTTTGCGTCCGTTCAGGGTTATTTTTTTTCCTTGATCGCGATCGTATTTGACCGTGGTTTCAAAACAACGTTCCTGATATTCGTAGCGCCCCCACACCTGGTAAGACTGCGCTTTTTCATTCACCATAACTCGGTCACTGGAAGTACGAAAGGATGTACCGGTGGCTAAAACGCAAATCGCCTCAAGAAGGTTGGTTTTTCCCTGGGCGTTTTCCCCTGCTATTACATTTAATGCGGGGGACGGCCGGTGTTCTACGTTGATTAAGTTTCTAAAGTTGTTAACCTGGTAATGAATAACCTTCAAGGAGGGGTTCACCAGTCTTTATTGACTGGTCCGCAGAGGAACCAGTACGTAGAGATAGTAATCCTTTTCCGGATTGGTTATCAGAGCTGGAGCCAGGGAACCGGACATCTGCACCGTTATTTTATCAGTCTCGGCAGCAAAAATTTTCATCACATCCAGGAAATAATTGGTATTAAAGGCGATGCGAAAGTCTATATCCCCTTGCATCTCAAAGTCCTCGATGACTTCTTTTATCTCTCCCATGGCTTCGGAGAAAGCATTGACGATAATCTCCTGCTCTCCCAGGGTAAACTGTACATGGTGAATTTTTAATTTTTCATCCGTCGGCATGGTCCGGGCTCTTTCCAAAGTGGTGGCCAGAACATGGGAGTCAATGGTCAGGGTAGTATTGAACTGCTTGGGTATTACCTGCTCGTAGTTAGGGTATTGTCCTTCTATTAATCTGGACATCAGCAGGGTACTGCCTTTGGAGAAAATCACGTTGTTGTCACTGAAACTTAAATCTATCTGATCTTCTTCATCATCCAGGAGCCGTGCCAGTTCATTAACCGTACGGGTAGGAATAATAAAGTTAAAGGGATTAAGATTCTTTTCTTCCAGATTATAGGTGTAATATGCCAGCCGGTGGGTATCGGAAGCCACTATCTTTAAGATTCCTCCCTCCAGGACATCAAACAATACCCCGGTGAAAACCTGGCGAAAATGGGTGACCGCTGCAGCGAAAGAGGTCTTGCGCAGAGCTTCTTTTAAAACCTTTTGAGGTAAGGAAAAACGGTACTCCATATGGTCTATGGGTAAACCCGGATACTCCTGGTCCCGGTAAGTATTTATGAAACCGGAGGAACGGCCGTATGTAATATCCAGGCGGGAAGTTTCCCGGTTTAGTTCCAGACGGATGGGAGATTCAGGAAGCAGCTTTATGAAATCAGCAAAATAATGAGCGTTAACCAGTACTGATCCTTCCTCCAGTATTTCTGCTTGGTCAGTGGATGCTCTTATGCCGATTTCCAAATCAGTAGCAGTCATGGTCAGCCCTTTTTCCTTGGAAGCTTCTATAAGAAGCCCGGAAAGTACGGGTATGGTGTTTTTGCTGGAAGCAGCTCTATGCACCAGAGAAGTAAGAGCTGACAGATCATTTTTTTCAATGGTAAGTTTCAATGGAGACCCTCCCAAGAATTTTTTTCGGCAGCCCTTTATATATTTCTTACTTATTAGACATTCGCAGTCATAGTAGTAGGGCGTCTTAATTATGTGGATAAGATTGGGACAAGCACTCCAGTCGGGCTTTTTCCCTCAGGAAAAACCTGTTTATAGCTTGTCCATTGGACTTAAGAATGATTAGGATCCAACCGTTTCGACAGTTCATCAATGGTAGCTGCCAGTTCAGGATCAGAGTCCAGTTCTTTTTCGACTTTTTCCGCAGCATGGATTACTGTGGTGTGATCTCGGCCGCCAAACTGGTCCCCAATCTGGGGATAAGAAGCATCAGTAAATTTGCGGCACAGGAACATGGCCACCTGGCGAGGCACCACCAGCTGTTTGTTACGTTTTTTGGACAGAAGTTCTGACATTTCTATATTGTAATAGGAACATACTTCTTTCTGGATCATTTCGATGGTTATCTTGCGAGGCCGCGGGGGCGGCAGTATATCCTTCAGGGCTTCGGTAGCCAGTTCCATATCCAGAGGTCGGCCGGTTACAGTGGCATAGGCTACTAAACGGATCAGAGCCCCTTCCAGTTCTCTTATGTTTGATTCAATGCTGTTGGCTATGTAATCAAGGATGTCATAAGGTACATTCAGATTTTCCATCTGGGCTTTTTTGCGCAGGATGGCGATGCGGGTTTCCAGATCCGGTGGCTGGATGTCACAGATCAGTCCCCATTCAAAACGGCTCCGCAAACGGTCCTCCAGGGTAGGAATATTGCGGGGAGGACGATCGCTGGATATGACTAATTGCTTGTTGGCCTCGTATAAACTGTTAAAAGTGTGGAAAAATTCCTCCTGAGTACGTTCTTTTCCGGCCAGAAACTGAATATCATCTATCAGCAGCACGTCTATGTTGCGATATTTATTGCGAAAGCCGGAGGTGTTGTCATCGCGGATGGAACTGATCAATTCATTGGTAAACTGTTCTGAAGAAACATAAGTAACAGTAACGGAGCGGTATTTCTGCAAAATATGGTGGCCAATAGCCTGCATCAAGTGAGTCTTGCCCAGCCCTACCCCTCCGTAAATGAAGAGAGGGTTATACGCCCGGGAGGGTGCTTCCCCTACCGCGTAGCAGGCGGCATGGGCAAAGCGGTTGCTGTTACCTACTACGAAGGTGTCAAAGGTGTATTTGGAGTTTAAAAAAGAACTGCTGCCTTCCGTATGGGGCTGGGACTCAGTAATAATCTCCAGGGAAGCATCCTGATCAGTTAAAGCCCGCAGATGGGTGAGCATGGTATTTAAATAGCGTGCTTCTATCCATTCTTTGGTCAGGGTATTGGGAACGGATATGTAAATGGTGTTGCCCCGTGCTTCAGTAAACTTGGCCATGGAAAACCATATTTCAAAACTGGTGGATCCTATTTCATCACGAAGGATATGCATAACTTTATTCCATGCCGAAGCATAGTCGTGTTGGTAGGCCATCATAATCCTCCCTGTTCATATGTGGAAAACCTGCTCTGTTGATAAGGACAACCATGTGGATAACTAATTGAAATGAAAGCACCTGGCAGTGACCAGGAACGTATTTCTTAATTATCTGCCAGATATAGTATAATGATAGCAGATAATAAACGGCTGTCAAAGAGCAGATGGGGATAACTTCTTGACATGCTGCAGGCTGAATTTCTATAATTATAGGGTGTTTATCAACGAAGGAGGATTACTGGCAATGAAAAGAACCTATCAGCCGAAAGCCCGGCAGAGAAAGAAAGTGCATGGATTCCGCAAACGGATGTCCACCAGTTCGGGACGCCGGGTACTGGCTAGCCGTAGAAGGAAAGGAAGAAAAGTTATTTCAGCTTAAGGTCGTAATCGGCGACCTTTTATTTTACTTGCCCGCAAGGAAGGGTTTCAATGCTGGGTAGAGAATTTAGAATAACTACTACTCAGGATTACAATAATATATACAGGGATGGGGAAAAATTTCCAGGTAAATATTTAATTCTTTATGTAGCTAAAAACCAACTGGGTCATAATCGCTATGGAATTGTAACCAGCCATAAAGTAGGCAAAGCGGTAGTCCGCAATCGTATCAAACGCCGGCTTAGAGCGCTGGTTCGCAAGATGGATCCCGCCATAAAACCGGGACATGATATGGTGCTGGTGGTAAGACACCATGCCGGTGCAGCTGATTATCAGCAACTGGAAAAAGATCTTAGTATGGTGATAAGGAAGGCTAAATTATAGATGAGAAAACTGTTCATCTTGCTGGTGAAATTGTATCAGGCATTTACCTGTTTTCGACCCCCGTCCTGCCGGTTTTATCCTTCCTGTTCCAATTATGCGATCCAGGCGGTGGATAAATACGGTGTTTTAAAAGGCGGATGGCTGGCAGTAAAGAGAATCTTAAGATGCCATCCCTTCCAACCGGGTGGATACGATCCTGTTCCGTGAATCACCGGCATTTACCCTTAATATTTAAACCGGCTTGAAACGAGGAGGTGGAACCTGCTGCCCCTAAAGGCAAGCAGGATTTGATTTGTGGCAATCGTTTGTACAGTGGTTTGCTGATGTAATCCAGTGGATGTATTTGCTGACAGGACAAATTGGCCTGCCCAACTATGGATTGGCTATAATCTTCATGACTATTGCCATTAAAGTGGTATTGTTTCCTTTGACCCAGAAGCAAATGCATTCCATGCGCGCTATGCAGCAACTGCAGCCTAAAATGCAGTACATACAGGAGAAGTACAAGGATAATCCTCAGCTTATGCAGACCAAGATGATGGAGCTGTATAAAGAACATGGAGTCAGTCCTTTCAGCTCCTGTCTGCCCTTGCTGATTCAAATGCCTATCTTTATAGCTTTTTACCAATCCTTATTAAACTTTCCCTTTAGCGTAGCTGAACATGCAAGTTTTTTGTGGATTCCCAATATAGGTGCCCGTGATCCATACTATATCCTGGCTTTGCTGGCAGCTTTGACTACCTACTACCAGTCTAAATTGTCTTCGGTTAATCCCCAGGATCCCACGCAGAAAACTATGCTTTATATTATGCCTTTGTTTATGGCCTGGATAGCTGCGACTTTGCCAGCTGGACTTCCTTTATACTGGGTAACGTTCAACATACTGGGTATTATTCAGCAGCTTTTTGTTAACCGTACCAGCAAATTAGCTGCCGACACTGGTACCGGCCTCCAGGTGGAAGCTGAAGACATCCCTAGGGAAAAACCCGCCCAGAAAAAAACTGCGACTGAAGAGATAAAGAAAGAGGTTAAAGCTCAGGAGCCAGCTGCTAGGAGGGACAAAGGAGGAAAGAAGAGCAGTGGAAGCACAAAGTATCGAAAAGAGGGGAAGAAGCGTAGATGAGGCTATAAAAGCCGCTTTGGAAGAGTTGGGATGTGATATTGAGGATGCCATTATCGAAGTTATTGAAGAGCCCTCTAAAGGACTGCTTGGTTTAGTTAAAAAACCCGCTGTGGTCAGAGTTACCCGCCGGGAAAAACCCGAAGAAGAAGTTCGCAGAGTTTTGGAAAACCTGCTCCAGAAGATGAAGATCGAATACCAGATCGGGGAAGCAGTGTGGGAAGACGGCCGGGTTCGCATTAATATCGTTGGCAAAGATGTAGGATTATTAATCGGACGTAAAGGGGAAACCTTGAATGCCCTGCAGTTTATGGTGGGATTAATCGTAAATCGCAAACGACAGGAGAAAATCAGAGTTGTATTAGACGTAGAAGATTATCGCAAGAAGAAAGAAGAGTCCTTGGAGGCTCTGGCGTTAAGATTGTCTGAACGAGTCAAGAAAACCAAAAAGAACGTGGTAATGAGGCCCATGAATTCTCAGGAAAGAAGAATTGTTCATACCACATTGCAGGGGGATCCACAGATAACCACTTATTCTTTAGGGGATGAGCCCAACCGCAAAGTAGTGATTTCCCTCAAAAAGTAATCCAGGTCAATAGGCCCCCAGGGGGCCTTTTTTTATGGAACCTGCGGGGATGTGTAGAGGCCGGAGGGTTTTGGTAGAATATAGAGAAAAAGTAGAGCGCCATTAGCGAATTATGATAGCCAGTAGGTTTACCCTGCGCACCTGTTAAGTCGTCGCGATATAGCAGCGGCTCTATGTGCTATTCAGGGGGTACCGGACTAAACAAACATCCTGTTTGATAGCCCTCTCGGGACATCCTGTCCCTCGCCCCCCTTCGTACGCCCATCTTCGCCGGCTATATCGGACTCCTCCACCAAGGTGCGCAAAGCAAACCTTAGTCACTATCGAGACTTCAGTAAATCATATAAGGTAAGGAGTGCCTAAGTTGCAGGATGCTATTGCAGCTATCTCAACTCCGCCCGGTGAAGGCGGAATAGCTATTGTTCGTTTGAGCGGCAATAAAGTAATAGAAACGGTGGATAAGCTGTTTAAACCCTTTCGCCGGGATGTAGAGTTGGTTAAACGTCCCAGTCATACGCTGACCTTGGGCTGGATCATAGACGAAGAGGGAAATCCCCTGGATGAAGTGCTGGTTAGCATAATGCGGGAACCCCACAGCTATACCGGTGAAGATGTGGTGGAGATTAACTGCCATGGGGGAACTCTGCCCGCCCGGCGCGTGCTGGAGCGAGTTTTGCAGATGGGTATACGGTTGGCTGAACCCGGCGAATTTACCCGCCGGGCTTTCTTAAATGGCCGTCTGGATGCCAGTCAGGCTGAGGCGGTTATCGATATAATCCGGGCCAAAACCGACAAAGCCATGCAGATCGCCATGCGCCGCCTGCAGGGCAGTACCAGTCGCCTGGTGCAGCAGATGGAAGATGAATTAGTTCTCATAAATGCTATGGTGGAAGCCAGCCTGGATTTTCCCGATGAGGTGGGAGAACCTGACTACGAAGAAATAAAGGAAAAGCTGGAAAAGATAATTGCTCAGCTGGAGCATATGCTGGAAGCTGCCAGGAGAGCTGATATTTACCGCCAGGGGATTACGGTAGCCATAGCCGGCAAACCCAACGTAGGCAAATCTAGCTTGCTTAATGCTCTCTTAAGGAAGGAAAGGGCCATAGTTACAAACATCCCGGGCACCACCCGGGATATCATCGAGGATTGGCTTAACATCCGGGGCATACCGGTAAAGATATTGGATACAGCAGGCATCCGGGATACCGAAGATATAGTGGAGCAAATAGGGGTGCAACGCTCCCGGGAAGTAATTCAGCAGGCGGATCTGATCATATTCTTGCTGGATGTTACCACCGGGATAACCCCGGAGGACCAGTACATTTATGAAAGCATAGCAGACGGCAAAGTGATCGTGCTGGTAAACAAAGAAGACCTGGAAGACAAAAAAGTCAGGGAAGAGGAATTGCAGCAAATGTTCCCTGATATTCCGGTTATTCGCGGATCAGTGAAAGAAGAAATAGGGCTGGAAGAGCTGGAGAGTTTAATTGAACAAATGGTTCTGGCCGGCGGTCTGAACAGTGATGACTTGGAAATGGTAGTTAACCTGAGACAAAAGCAATCCCTGGCTGCCGCCCGCCAGCATCTCCAGGATGTGCTGGATACCCTGCAGCAGGTGCCCCTGGATTGTCTGGGAGTGGACTTGCAGGGGGCCCTGGAGGCTCTGGGAGAAGTGACGGGGAAAAACCTGAAAGAAGAAGTAATCGACCGGATTTTCCATGAGTTTTGTATTGGCAAATAAACAGCAGGCTGGAGGTAAAAGCACCCATGAAAATATATACGGCAGGCAATTATCAGGTGGTAGTAATAGGAGCGGGACATGCTGGATGCGAAGCTGCCCTGGCTGCGGCACGGATAGGGTGTTCCACCCTTATGATTACCCTTAGTATGGAGAATATTGCTCTAATGCCCTGCAACCCTTCAATTGGAGGTCCAGCCAAGGCCCAGCTAGTGCGGGAAATAGATGCCCTGGGCGGGGAGATGGGAGTTAATATTGATAAGGCCAATATTCAAGTACGCATGATAAATACCGGCAAAGGCCCGGCAGTGCAGGCCCTGCGGGCTCAAGCAGACAAGTATGAGTATCACAAGGAAATGCTGCGCACCCTGCTGGACCAGCCCAATCTGGATATATTAATGGCAGAAGTTGTCCGCATAGACACCAAAGCTGGCCGGGTTACCGGAGTGCTTACCAAAACCGGAGCCTACTTTAACTGCCAGGCAGTGGTAGTAACTTCCGGCACTTATTTAAAGGGACGCATCATAATCGGAGATGTGATATTTGATGGAGGTCCCGGCAACCAATTCCCTGCCACCAAGCTATCGGACAGCTTAAGGGATCTGGGACTGACCCTGGGGCGGTTTAAGACCGGAACCCCGCCCCGTATCAGCAAGAAAACCGTGGACTTTTCCAAAATGGTAGAGCAGCCTGGAGATCCGCGGCCCCTGCGTTTTTCCTATATCAGCCCGCCGATAGACAGGCCGCAGCTATCCTGCTGGCTGACCCACAGTACGCCGGAAACTCACCGGATAGTAATGGATAACCTGGATCGGGCTCCCATGTTTACCGGAGTTATAAAAGGCCGGGGTCCCCGTTATTGCCCTTCTTTTGAGGATAAGGTAGTGCGCTTTGCCCATAAGGACAGTCATCAGCTGTTTATCGAGCCGGAGGGCCGGGCTACTGATGAGATGTATGTGCAGGGGATGAATACCAGCTTGCCGGAGGATGTGCAGATACAAGTTCTCCACAGCATCCCCGGATTGGAGAAAGTGCGCATGATCCGGACCGGATATGCCATAGAGTATGATTATGTGCTGCCGTCCCAGCTAAAACCTTCTTTGGAGACCCGGGCCGTAGAAGGATTGTTTACTGCCGGGCAAATTAACGGTACCTCCGGTTACGAAGAGGCTGCTGCCCAGGGGATAATCGCCGGCATAAATGCCGCTATGAAAGTGCTGGACAGGGAACCCCTTATATTGAAACGCAGTCAGGCTTATATCGGAGTAATGATCGATGATCTGACTACCAAGGAAATGGATGAACCATACCGGCTGCTTACATCCCGGGCAGAGTATCGCCTGCTGCTGCGCCAGGACAATGCAGATCTGCGCCTAACAGAGATAGGGCGGCAGATAGGATTGGTCAGCGATGAACGCTGGCGTATCTTTCAAGAGAAGAGGGAAATCCTGGAGCGGGAGATCAAGCGCATGAAAGATTACCAGGCGGTGCCTGCCGATGAGATCGTAGCCATGATTCTGGCCAAGAAGGGCAGCGCTCCCCTCAAGGATCGCTCCAACTTGTGGGATTTGCTGCGCCGTCCCCAGGTGGAGATTGAAGATTATGTGGAGGCAGGACTTATCCCCGAGCATGATCTGGATATCCTGGAACAGTTGGAAATACAGGCCAAGTATGAAGGTTATATCAATAAACAATATGAGCAGGTCAAGCGTTTTGAAAAAATGGAAAACAAATTAATTCCTGCGGGAATCGATTATGAAAAGGTGACTGGTTTATCCAACGAAGCCAAGCAAAAATTGACCCAGTTCCAGCCGATTTCCGTAGGGCAGGCTTCACGAATTGCCGGGGTGTCTCCCGCAGACATAAATGTCTTGTTAATATATTTGGAAAAAGAAAGAAGGAAATAAGAGGTTTTAATGGAATATATTAACAAATACCGGGCAATGCTTTTGTCTGCAAATCAAAACCAAAACCTGGTCAGCCGGCGAACACTGGAGGAAGAGTTTGACAAGCATGTTCAGGACAGCCTGGCGGTGTTGCAGTATACCCATTGGGAAAACCTTACCGTCATCGATATGGGAAGCGGGGCAGGTTTTCCCGGACTGGTTTTAGCCATGCACTGTCCTGCTGTTAAGTTTGTCCTGGTGGAATCTGACCAGAAGAAGTGCACATTTTTGGAATATGCTGCCTGCCAATTGGAATTGCCCAACGTAACCGTTCATAACCGTCGTCTGGAAGAGGTTGGCCGGGACAAAGCTTATCGGGAGCAATTTGACATAGTAACTGCTCGAGCTCTGGCTTCATTAAACGTACTGCTGGAATATGGCATTCCTCTGCTGAAGACTGGAGGAACCGGATGGTTTTGGAAGGGTACCAGGGCTGCCGAAGAGGTTGCTCAAGCGGAAAATGCTTTGCAGCTGCTGCAGGCCAGAGTAGAAAACATCTACTGGTACCGGCTTATTGAGGAGCGCGACCGAGCGTTGATCAAGGTGATAAAGCAAGGCCCGACTCCGGAAAAGTATCCCCGCAGGGTGGGAGTTCCATCCAAACGGCCTCTGTAAAAGGGGGAATCCAGCATGGTGCTCAGACAATTGGAAAGAGTGTTGGGACGAGGCCAGCAGGCTCATACTATAGAAATGATTGAAATGAGCCGTATTGATCCTAACCCATACCAGACTCGCCGTCAGTTTGCCGAAAGAGAGCTGTCTGATCTGGCTCAGTCCATAGAGAATTACGGAGTCATTCAGCCTATTGTTGTACGCCCGGTGGGCAAGAGGTACCAGATTGTAGCTGGGGAACGCCGCTTCCGGGCTTGTGTCTTGCTGGGGCATCGGGTTATACCTGCCCTGGTAAAGGAAATGAATGACGAAAAAGCTGCCACCATATCTCTGATTGATAACCTGCAGAAACGGGAGCTTAATTATCTGGAAGAAGCCAATGCCTACCGCAGGCTTATCGATGATTTCGGCATAACCCAGGAGGAATTGGCCAAACGGATCGGCAAAAGCCAGTCGGCCATAGGAAATAAGCTGCGCCTCCTCAAGCTTCCTGAACCAGTTCAGGAACTTATTTCACCGGAAATAATCTCGGAAAGACATGCCGGTTCTTTGCTTAAACTAACTTCACCGGAAATGCAGATGGAAGTGCTGCGGCAAATATATGAACGAGGCTTGAGTGTTAAAGAGACCGAGGCACTGGTGGAGGAATTAAGTCAGAACAATATTCCCCGGGAAAGTACCGGCCGGGAAAGCGGGCAGAATGTTTCCCTGATCATCAAGGACGTGCGTATATTTGTCAACACTATCAAGGAAACGGTAAAACGAGCCCGGCAGACGGGGGTAGATATATCCATAACTGAACGCAGCAGCGATGACGAATATGAGTTGGTTATCAAAGTACGGCAGCCAAAACGAACGGCCCTGCTGACTATGCCCCACTAGAAATTGGGAAAATTACTGGGCTGTGTTATCCCCCAACTCCGGGTGCCGTGGCGATATACTTGGCAATTCTTCTGTATCATCGCAAGTGCGCAGGGCAAAAAAAGCTGGTCTCGTTAATTTGAGACCAGCTTTTAATTTTAAGATGCCATATTAAGTTCCGGGCATTTTAGTAAATACTCCGCGGGGATCCACTATGGTGCGGAGGATGTGCAGAACCTCATCCGGGGGCGGCTCAACCATTTCTATTTTATCAGGAACCAGCAGTTCAAAGCCGGTACAAGCTTGGGCTATTTCCACGGTCATGCCCGGATTCAAAGCTTTAATACGCATTCTTTTGGTTACCGGTTCAAAATCATATACGCCTACCTGGGTTACCACTGCAATAGGCCCTCCCAGTAATCCGGCTTTCTCCCGGCTGTCCCCGCCGTCAAGATATCCAGGAGTGGTTAGGAAGTCCACCCTTTCCGGGAAACGGTCGGGGGTCTGTAAACCGACTAATACTGATTTTTCAGTAAGGGAACCGATATCATTGCCGCCGCCGCTGCCGGGAAGAATGGCTTTGGGATTATCATAACTGCCAATTACATTAGTGTTAACATTACCATACATATCTATCTGCGCGCCGCCCTGGAAAGCAATATCCACATAGCCCAGAGCGCATTGGCCAAAGGAGTTAGCCATTTCCATAGTCATAGGTGCCTTGCGGAAGGTGAAGGGATCACCTACTGACCAGGGCATGTCACAGCCTCTGGTGGGATCCTGTCCACCGCTTTCAAAAACCATGGTTATATTTTTAGCGTGGGTTTGGTGGGCCAGCATGGCTCCTACCATGGGAAGCCCCGTACCCACATATACGATTTGTCCGTCTTCTATCAGCAAAGACAGATTGTAGGCCAGCATTTCCAAAGGATTGGCGGGTGCTATTTTGCCCATTTATATCCCTCCTTACTTAATCCCATTTAGGGATTACTTCATCGTAATGGAAACTAATGGCTGTATCATCAGATCTGCCTTCGGCAGCCTCTACCAGGCGGCGGGCTTTGTCGATAGTGCGGAGGCCACCCAGTTTTTCAATGAAGTCATAAGGATCCTTGGTGTTGAAAATCCAGCGATCCGTGAACTCCAGCATATTTTCATGGGTAGCGGTACCTATGCGTATCAGCCATTCCCACCATTCACGATGCCAGTAGTAATGGCCAGGGCAGCAGCCCGGATAAGCACCGTAAGGCAGTTCAACCACAGCATCCACATACCAGAAGGGTATACAGGCATTGCCTTGGTCACGAATAGTCATTTCCGGAACGATTCTTTCAGCGGTAATAATGACTTTTCGGCTGGCGGCTGCCAGAGCTATATCATTGACTGCCGGACCATAAATAACTGCATTCCCATAACGATCAGCTTGCTGAACATGAATAATGCAGACATCCGGGAAAAGGGCGGGGATCATGCACACGGGGTCGTCTTCATCACCAACGGGATTATTGATAACCTTGACATAGGGGTTCTTTTTTATCATATCTGTGCCCAACAGTTGCTTGGAGGCAATGCAGGGAGCTCCCAACTGGGCGGCTTTAAATCCCTGAGCCATTGAACCGTGGCTCCAGATGGAATAGACTTCCGCATTTTTATTTTTGATCATGCGGGCAAAATTCTTGTCGTTACCGCGCATCTCTACACCTACATAGGAAAGGTGTATTCCGGTCATGCAGTCACGGGCTATGAAGTAAGAAGTATTGGACATAGGGGAACCAATACCAGTGAGATTCTTTTTTTGCTGGCGGACTACTTCAAAGTATGCCTGAATCGGAGTTCTTACATAAGAAAAACCGGATTCTGCGAAAATATCTCCGTCCCAAACAAATTCAGCTATAGCCTCGGACAAAGGCATACGCTTGTCCCTTTTACGGCGATCTTTTTTCAGATGGTATTCACGAGCGTCTTTATAGTCCACAAGACGTTTCAGATGGTCTGGATTAGAATACTTTTGGCTCATTAAAAATTAACCCCCCTTGTTTATTACGTGATGAGCAGAGCCAACAAGAACCGGCAGATCACCCCCCTAACTATCCGGTTTCTGGTTTGATGATTTTGCTTCAGGAGGAGACAAACGATGGGCATCAACCAAAAAGCCCAACCTTGAAAAATGTCCGCAAACAAAAAATTACTGAATGTAATAAATATATTATAAATTAATAAAAGTCTGCCAACAACAGACAAATACATAAAAGGGAAAAAATCGCAGAAATAAAGCAAAAAGAAACGTTAAACAACCTGAAAGGGAATACCACAAATGAAATTTTCAAATGGCTAATTATGACAAAACGTGAGGAAAGAAAAGGAAGTTTTTAATGTTCAGGACCAAAAAGTTTTCTGCAAAGAACAAGCCGAAATCAGGGAAACCATGATAAGATAGGTATGTTAGTTAAAGTTCGCCTGAAATAAAAGCTGCTTTTCAGAACATTAGCAGGATTTAAGAACGGAACAGGAGAAGTATTGTTCGATGGATGGAATCGGAAAGGACGAATAATCCATGTCTAAGGTGATAGCTATAGCCAATCAAAAAGGCGGAGTGGGCAAGACTACCACAGCGATCAACCTGGCCTCGTATATAGCTCAAGCCGGATATAAGGTGCTGCTGGTTGACATTGATCCTCAGGGCAATGCTACCAGCGGGCTGGGAGTACAGAGAAGACGGTTAAGGGCATGTATCTATGATATGCTCATTAATAGACTTCAGCCCCAGCAGGTTATCACCCAGACACGGGTTAATGGACTTCACCTGATACCAGCCACCATTCAGCTGGCCGGAGCGGAAGTTGAACTGGTTAACCAGGAGAATCGGGAAAGTGCTTTGAAAAAAGCCCTGGAACCAATTCGAGACAGTTATGATTATATAATTATAGATTGCCCGCCCTCATTAGGCTTGCTTACTCTGAATGCATTGGTTGCTGCTGATTCCGTAATGATCCCGCTTCAGTGTGAATATTATGCGTTGGAAGGCCTAAGCCAGCTAATGGATACTATTCAGCTAGTACGGAAAAGATTAAACCCCCGCTTAAAAGTAGAAGGCATAGTATTCACCATGTTTGATGGGCGTACTAATCTAGCCATTCAAGTAGTAGACGAAGTAAAAAAACATTTTCGCAAGGAGGTTTACCGCACGGTAATACCAAGAAATATCAGACTCAGTGAAGCCCCCAGTCATGGCAAGCCAATTATGCTATATGATCCACGTTCAAAAGGAGCAGAGGTTTATGCAGAGTTAGCCAGGGAGGTGTTGGAACGTGCCTAAGAAGGAGCGCGGCCTGGGAAGAGGATTAGATGCCCTGCTCTCAGGAACCTTGGAAGGCGATTATGAAACAGTTAGGGAATTACCTGCTGAAAAAATACATCCCCGCAAAGATCAGCCTCGCAAAAAATTCGATGAAGATACCATGCAGGAATTGGCCAGCTCTATTCGCGAGCATGGTATACTACAGCCAGTGCTGGTCAGACCCGTCGAAAATGGCTATGAAATCATAGCCGGGGAAAGAAGATGGCGGGCAGCCCAGTTGGCTGGTCTGACTCATGTGCCGGTGGTAGTGCGTGACATAGATGACCGGCAGGCGGCAGAGATCTCTTTGATTGAAAATATCCAGCGGGATGACCTGACCGTAGTAGAAGAAGCCAAAGCCTATCGAATGTTAGCAGAACAGTTCGGTTACACCCAGGAAACCATTGCCGAAAAAATCGGCAAGAGCAGAGCCTATGTAGCCAATACCCTGCGTATTCTCAACTTACCTGAAGAAATACTGCAAATGCTGGAAAAAGGAGAACTAAGTGCCGGTCATGTGCGTCCGTTGCTGGCACTTCCCACAGCCGAAGAGCAGTTAGCAGCAGCCAAAGAGATTGTGGCCAATAAGATGACAGTTCGGCAGGTGGAGAACAAGGTTAAAACAAAACGCATTAAATTTGATATACCTGCGGATAAACCGGTGGAACTGGTAGAAATACAAGAAAAGCTCCAGCAGCATTTTGCAACCCGGGCTGTAGTTACCAAGCACGGCAAAGGCGGGAAGATTGAAATAGCATTCTATAGTGATGAGGATCTGGAACGCATTCTGGAGATAATGGGTGTTTTTGAGTAGGATTTGCATAGAGGGAAGGCCAGAAATGTTTCACGTGAAACATTTCTGGCTATTTGTCTTTAGAGACAAAGATTTTAGAAATGATTGTTTAAGCTGAAAAAGGAAAATGCTAAATCAGTCTTTGGGGTATGTAGTTATCCATAAATCTTTACGGGAAAGCGCAGGCAGATTGAATCGGGTGCTTGTTAGATTATTAAGGAATGTTTCACGTGAAACATTTTGAGATCTCGCTTCTGATTCCACCAAAAGATAGTCGCTTCAGATGGAGCGGTGATTAATAAAGGTATTAATGGTTCTTACATATTCCCGGGGATGGCCTAAACTAAATTCCCCGTGTTTCAACCCAGGAGCCGTATATAGAGTGCTGCCAGGAATAGCGGAATTAAGAGTAAGGGCTGATTTCTTCATGATGGGCAGTTCCTTCTCGCCTACTATTACTAATACCTTAGATTTAGTTAGCCTAATAGTATCTTTTAATTGATATCTTCCATTGCTAAGCAGAATATTGGTTAAGGAAGGGAGGGACATTTTTAAGGAATCTTCATAGTACTGCTGGTAGAGACTGGCGGGGACAAACAGAGCTTTGGCCTGCAGCCGGGCAAACCACCTCTTTTGTATCAGCCTGTAGCTTAGCCGGCTAAAGGTTGTAAGGGCAGTCAGCCCCTTCAGGGGATGTACCAGAGCGCTTTCAACCACTGCAAAATCGGCCAGGTCCTCGCGCAAAGACAGCACTTCAAGAGCTATTTGGGCACCTAGAGACAACCCGCCCAGAATAAAGACCTTACCGCCTAATTCGCAATCTATATAGTGTATTAACTTATGAGCCGAATCCTCGATGCTGATAAATGTTTCATCCGCAGCTTCACCATGGCCATCGATTATTGGGGTTATAACATAAAAAAAAGGCCGCAGAAGATATACAATCCCTTGCAGAGACCACCAGGATAATCCGCCGCCGTGTAAAAGCACAAATGTAGGTAAATCCTTGTCTCCAAATGACTTAAACTTCATTATCAGCTTTCCACTCACTATGCCTGGTAGTATTATTATACATTTACTTTTACCTCAACAAGAAAAGCCCTTAATCTTTGTGATGCGAAGCTGCTATATAAAGGAACTATCTTTCTTAAGCAGAACTATAGCTTATAAATATCCGAAATACGTTGATATCTCTCTGGTTTCTACAGCCTAAAGTGCTTTTGCTCTGGAGTACGGTTATTACATGCTTGATCATCTGCTTGAGCATTCCAGCCATCGGACTTATATGGTTAAAATCAACAAGATCAAATATGAAGGTAAAAATTGTTCTTGGTATAGGAATTTTGGCTGCCTTTGCAATTTTAAGTATGCTTCTGGATAATTATATTGATAATCAGATAAATGCCAGCTTAGAAAGAACCGGTAAATAGCCATTATTTATGGCGCATTAACAACGAAACAGCCAGTCGGGGAGGGGGAGATTCTGTGGGGAAAAAGGATCTCAAAGCAATCATATATTTTATCATAGGTATGGTAATAGGCAAAACTCTGGTTACAACCTGGCAATACTTGGTGACCGGTAAATTTAATCTTGATAGCAGCGATTTAATAGAGGAAGCTGTGCTAATATTCGTAGGCTTTTTATTCTCATATTTTATAATTAAAAAAACACGCAGCCGCTGATAAAGTGATGCTTTAATATGACGTCCGTCAATAGTTGCTGCAGTGCAGTCATAACTTATTCGATCATTGCTGGAAATGATCCTTGTAATGCATACCACAAGCATAATTACAATTACTGTGGTAAACTCAATAGAACGGATGATGGAGTCGATATTATGGAACATACATTTTTATTCACCGAAGGCATCTGGGTCGCCAAAGGAGATTATTATGATGAAGCAAACAACCGTGTTCCCGTAGAAGGCAAAACGATTACAACTCATTTAGATAATCTCTGGATTAATGAAGGCTATATGGAATTACAGTTAGAACAGCCAGTGCGTTTTGAAAACCGGTATGAAATTATACCCTTCAGCAGTGACTTTACGATTTGGAAGTCATTCAACCCTGCTCTGGGGACCCTTCAGGGCAAATTTGCCATTATTGATGATACCATCGTGTCAACTTATATTTCAGAAGATGGGCAATATTCAGGTGTGGAGTGCGTAATCAAAATCAGCGATGCCCGGTATTCAAGTAAGGGGTTTGCATTTAACGGCAGCAAAAAGCTGTCTTCCTGGGCTGTTACTATGGAAAAAGTATGAGGCAGGTGGAAGATTAGTAATCATTGATGTCAAAATGGCCGGGGGCCGAACCGTGGAGCAGAAACAGGAACTAGCGGCAGATCTGACCCGAGAAGTGGTCAGAATCCTGGATGTAAAACCGGAATGGATTACGGTGATAATTGATGAACATCCCCGCAATAACCTTTTGGCAATCATTCCGGCTGCTGCTAATGGCTTTAATATTATTTAGTGATATTTTCAAATATCTCTTTGGACTGTTAGGGCTTTTAGGTTTTACGCAGTTATAACCTAATATAAAGTTTCTGTTAGTTTTTCCGGGCAACAGGCCATGGTTTTCAATTTCCACCAGCAAGGAAGCATATAATGGATCAGGCAGGTGAATCCTATATGCCCAACAACTTAAAACGCTTCTTGGCTCTGGTTGCCGGCGGTTTATTGGGAGTCGCACTATATGGAATTGGTCGATATTTGATCACCGGTTACATAGATATTGAACCTTTGCTTCGGTCTTCGGTTATGTGGGTAATTGGAGGGGCGATTGGTTTTTGGATAGCAATAAAGATGTTGGACCTTTAGCCAGGTGCACTCCAGCTGCTGTGGAATCGAAAGGCCCTTTGTGTCTAAATAGGGGCATCTTCTATTAAACGCTGTCGTTCTTCATTTAACTTCTCCATCTCCTGCTGGTTTTCCCTTTGCAGCCTGTGCAGTTCCTGCATCGCAGCATGGATCTCCCCCTGAAGCTGGCGGGTGCGATGCTGGGCATCACTTATCTGTGATTGGACAATCAAATCAAAGAGCAATCCGTCCAGCAGGAAGTCTGCCAAAGTCCAAATACTGCCCAGGTCCAGAGGGCTGTGGGTTTTTTGGATATCAACCAATTCGGTCTCAAACCGGCGTAACTGCTGCTGGGCTTCATTGATTTGCCGCCGGGCCTCACCAATATAAGAGTGTTTAATGGCTGTGGTCAGCAGGCCTCCTCCGATGATATCCACTACTCCCCAGCCCTGGGCACTGCCTAGACTATTTTCCACCTGGCTTAATCCTTGAGAAGCCTTTTGCCCGGCATCAATGGCTTCAGCAATTTCTTGGGCTTGGGCTTGAAGATAGCCTAACTGCTCGGATATTTCCCATAACCGCCTGGATTCAGGCTTACTATAGGCTAGCAATTGCTGTTCTTTTTCCCGGAGGGCGGTTTGGTATTCAGCCTGCGCATCTTTCAGGGAAGCTAAAGCACTATCTATGCGCCTTAGGTCATTCTGCAAATTCTCCAGCGCCGCATTGGCGCTATCAAACTTCATTTTGGCCGCCAGGTATTCTTCCTGCTCCTTGTGTTTGGCTGCATCTTTGGTACCTTTTAAACTGTGCCAGAAGTTTTGCAGGGTAAAACCCTCCAGCTGTTCTACATCCTTAAGTTCCTTGTCTAACTGCTTCTTTAGCTGCTGCAGCTGCAGTTTTTGCTGTTCAATCAGCTTACAGGTTGCCTCCCGGCGCTGCTGCAGAGCTTCTTGTTCTTTTATCTTCTGGGCGGCGGTAAGAAGCCGGTCCTGTATGTTCATAAAAAGTGTCCTCCTTGGTTATAAGTTACCCTCACATTTGAGCATACCTAACGGTATTCAAGGCCAAAATCCGCCAGGAATAATTTGTTTTTTGCTAATATATTTACAAGCATTGGGGAGGGAATGATTATGACCAATTATAAATTAAAGCGCATTACCGGTTATTTCATATATGTTGTTGTTTTTGCTCTGTTTGTTTTTCTGGAGAACTATTACGGAGCCATTTAACCAACTTGTTTGCCAGAACATATGACCCAACATATTACTGGACGTTCATATCGATATACCCTATCTTGTTAGGAGTTCTGCTGGCTTTACCCCAATTGGTTAAATCATTAGACAGAAAGGGGCCTGGAAAGTACCCGGTCTGCGCCCAACCAGGAGGAAGCAATTATTTCTTACGTTCTTTTCTGTTTAATTTTAGCAATATATCGCGCTTTCCGGCTGCAGCCTGAAAAGCTGAACGACAGCAGCTTTTTCTTTTGGGGACATCTCCGGTTTGATTTCTTCCGCTATTTGGGCCAGCACATCTTTAATATCCTGCAGATCCAGGAGATGACCGCCGTACAGAAAAAGCTCTTGCGCCGGCCATCGTTGTAGTTGTCGAGTATATAGTGAAGAATATCTATTTTCTCTTCCAGTTCCCTTTGATAGGCTTCCAGCCCAATAGTTTTAACCTTTTCAAAGTCCTTCGGCATTAAAAAGCAAAAGCAGCCCTTAATAAATATGCGTACCACATTATATCACTATATATCTGCAGGGATAAACGTGACTTATAATAAATCTTAAATAATAGGTGGAGTATTAAGAATGAAGTATTCCCTCAGAAATGTAAAAGAATCTGACTATGATAAAGTTATTTTAGTCGTAAATGAATGGTGGGGAGGCAGAAATATTGCTGACAGCTTGCCCCGCTTGTTTTTTATCCACTTTCAAAACACCAGCTTTGTTTTGATAGAGTTCTATTTGTAAAAACGCTGTAATCTTAACAGCGGAGTCAGCCCCGATGGATCCCATATCATACATAGCATGCCCCGCAACGATAATGGCAGGCAGCACAAGTGACTGAGGATAATATACGGTATTAAGCAGACCTATTTGGGAATCATTATGATTTCCCCTGACAGATATCAGCACTCATCACGCCTTTAGCCAGAAAGGCCTTTCAATTTGGCTTTATGAGAGTACATAGCTTGATCGGCTTGAGCGAAGGCATCATAAATATCTTGGCCTCCGTGACTATCGTGGAGAGCATAACCATAAGCAAGACTGATTTTGTGAGAGAGGCCCGCATTCAAGGTGGCCACCAGCTGCTCTAATTTACAGCAGACTCGCTTCACGATTTCCAGGGTGGTCTTGGGGCAGATAACACAAAACTCATCCCCGCCGATTCGGAAAACCTGCCCAATGGAGCTAAAACTCTGGTTAATGATTTGGGCTGCATAACTAATGGTTTCATCTCCCGCACCATGTCCGTAGAGGTCGTTGCAGAGCTTCAGGTTATTAATATCGATTACTATCACCACTGCATCACGGGCTTTTTTTGCATACTGGTGCATCTCTTTCTCGAAAGCACTCCGGGTTTTGACCCCGGTCTGTATATCATATTTGTAATGCAGTTCCCGCAAGAAGACATAATACAACAGCAAACATAAAGCAATACTGGCCCAGAGACAAATAATACTCGGAAAGACAATCTGTACCACCAATGCCGCCACAGGCAGCAGAATAAGGGGCATTAAGGACTTCTTGTCATTGAGATCCAAAGTATTACTGTTCCGGTATAGCGCTGCTACCATCAAAATAAAGTAAAACATACTGACCAGGGTGGGCAGCAGAAACCACTCGCCGCGCATGTACTGGTTTTGTTCATTTATGAAAAAAATCCAGCCCGTATCAAAACTTAAGATACATACCCCAGCGTTAATAATAAGTGGACAGATGACAAGAGCCAACTGGACTGAACGTCTGAATTGACGGCAGTGAAATAACAGCAGAAGAAACGGGAGAACCGGAGTCAAGGAAAAACCGATAACATTGGCTATCCGGTGAGGAATTACCAGGCTGGCATCACTGTATAGCGCCAACAAAATAGTGGCTATTTCCATAGCAATTACCACCATGGCGATAGCGGAAGCAGCTATGTACAAGGTGTTGTTATAACTGCTGGTAACTGTGTTCCGCTTGGCCATCATGGTGGTGAACCAAAGGGTTATAATTGCCACTATATCGATGGTGATAGTTGTTGCCATTCCAAGCTACTCTTTCCTTTTGGGTATATTTAGGAAGCCATACTCAGTAAGTTGATTATCTGTCGACAAATTACAACTGATAATTAGATAAATTTGTCAAGAATCCTGCAAAACGAGTCATAATATTGATAAAAAATTAGGACCATGCCAATAAAAAGATACTATTTATAGTTGGGACCATACTCATATAGCCAAGCATAATCACTTCCACCGGTATATCACAATTAATATGGGTTTACGGCCAAAAAACAAAGACGAACCCCCATAGAAAATGAGGATCCGCCTTTTGCAGGGCCTTAGAAGTATAAGCTAGCCGTCCAGGGAATATAAAGCAGCTTTTTGGGCATGTATCAAAGCTGTATCAAACAAAGGCAGGTCAGTATCCTGCTGTTGAACCAGAAGTCCTATTTCCGTACAACCCAGGACGATTCCCTGGGCACCCTGTTGGGCCAGTTTGTCAATAACTGCTAGAAGAGTCTGCCGGGAATTATCGTCTAGTACTCCCAGGCACAGTTCCTGAAAGATGATATAGTTCACCCTTTGGCGGTCCTCTTCTTCCGGGATTAGGACTTCTATGCCGGCTTCCTGCAGTTTGGCTTTGTAAAAATCCTGTTCCATAGTGTATATGGTCCCCAGCAGACCAACTTTATCGATATGACTCTTCTTTAATTCCTGGGCGGTGGCTTCCGCAATATGTAAAAGAGGGATGGAGACCGCATCCTGCACCTGAGGTGCTACCTTGTGCATGGTGTTGGTGCAGATAACGATAAAATCGGCTCCAGCCTGCTCCAGGCGCTGGGCGGCCTCAGCCAGGATATCCCCGCACTTCTCCCAGTCCCCGCTGGACTGGCAGGCTTCAATTTCATGAAAATCAACACTGTATAACAGGCAACGGGCAGAGTGGAACCCCCCCAGCTTATCTTTTACTACCCTGTTTATAATCTGGTAGTAGGTAACCGTACTTTCCCAGCTCATTCCGCCAATCAGACCTATGGTCTTCATCCGATAACCTCCCCTCATTAGGGCCGGGTTAACAGCAACCCTGCTCCTGTGACAGCTTCTCTCCCCCTGGACTAACAGCAATCACCCTGACAGCTGGCTATAGCCTGGCAGTAGACTTGGTGCAGGGGGATGTTATGCTGCTCGGCTATGCGAGCGCAGTCTTCATATTCAGGTTTGCAGCGACACGTACCGTCAGGCAGTACAGCCTTTTTACCGCGAATAGGGCCCCAGGGAGAAGGAATGGTAACTGCTGTTCGCGGCAGTATAAAGCGCTGCTGCTGGTACACTCTAACCCCCAGGGAGGTGGTGTTTGCCAGCAGCCAATCAGCTAAAAGACGGCTGTAGTTAGGTTCACACAGCAGGGTCAGAAGAAAACCAGGCCGGTTTTTCTTCATCTGCACACTGGTCACAAAAAAGTCCTTTACTTTATCATTGGTACCCAGAGTGGAGAAAAGGTGAGTAAACATCTCAGGATTCATATCGTCTATCTCGCACTCCAGAACCGTTATGGGTTCCAAATATGTATCACCCGGCATCTCTGCCAGTATCGCCCGAACCATATTGGGGATCTTGTCGCTGCGCTGCCGCCACCCCGCTCCATAGCCTATAGCCACCGGAGAGCAGGCGGGCAGGGGGCCAAAACCTTTAACCAGGGTTTTCAACAGGGCAGCACCGGTGGGGGTGACCAGTTCCATATCGATATCCACGCCATAACAGGGAATTCCACACAGAAGCCTGGCGGTGGCCGGAGCAGGCAGAGGTACTATACCATGGTCTATGGAGACAAATCCCTTGGACCAGGGAATGGGAGAAGCGTAAACAGCATCTATATTGAGCTGTTTCAGCCCAAAGAGAACTCCCACCACATCTACTATGGTATCCACAGCGCCAATCTCATGAAAATGAATAGAATGTATATCGGTACCGTGAACCTGGGCTTCGGCTTCGGCCAGACAGGCAAAAACTGCATTGGCCTGGCGGCGAAGGTCTTCATCCGGCAGCAGGTTCAATAACTGCTGTATATCGGACAAGTGACGCAAGGGCGGATGTCCAGGAGCCTGAACCCGGAAACGGTAAGCAGTTATACCCGAGACATGACAGCGCTCCTGCTGTAGTTCAGCACTCACACCCAGGCTGTTTATGTACTGGGACAGTTCCTCCAGGGCAAGGCCCAGGTCAAGTAATGAACTGATCCACATATCTCCGGAAATCCCGGAAAAACAATCAAGATATAAAACTTTCATAAGAAACAACACCTTTTTGAACTATTTCAGATTGTTTTACAAAAACATAAATCCTTGTTATGATTGCAGAAAAATGGTCAAATTAGTGAAAGCAGTTTCAATTTTAAAGCAATTATATTCCAACTATATCGGGGACAAGCATGAAAAGTCAAAAGAAAACCAGATCAAAAAAGGCTTCGTCACGCCTGACCATGATTATAATACCACAGAGTGTAGAGAAGCCGCTTCGATTTAGTATTTCCCGGACTGCCCTGCGGGTAATGGCCGTAATAGCAGTATTATTTGTGGTCAGTTCGGTGGGCGTGACCCTCTTATACGGAATTAAACAGGCAGATTTTAACCGGTTGGAGGCCATAAAGGAAGAAAGCCAGCGCAAGGATGAAACCATACAGCTATTGGAACAGCAGCTTCAAGCTATTGAGGAACAGCGGGAACGGCTGGCCAATAAGCAGGCGGAAATAAAAAAAATGATGGGTATTCAGCAGGATGAAGTGCCGGTAACCACGGAAAGCTCGGAAGGCGGAAAAGGCGGAAGCGGACCGGAACGGGAAGCCACGGCTGCCGGGGATAGTTTTACCCTGGCCCAGCAGCTAAAAAATCAATTGGACTTGCAGGAAAAAGAGCTGGATGACTTGCTGGCCAGAGTAAACAATGATACCAAGTACTTCAGAGCCCTTCCCAATCAATGGCCTTGTTCCGGAGAGATAAGTTCTCCTTATGGCTGGCGTGATTCTCCTTTTGGCGGCCGGACGGAGAGCTTCCATGATGGTATAGATATTGCCAATGATGTGGGTACCAAAATTGTGGCTGCTGCTGACGGCAAGGTGATTTTCGCTGGCTGGCAGCCGGTATACGGCCGCACGGTTATGATTGATCACGGTTATGGCTTGGTTACCAAGTATTCCCATAATTCAGCCCTGTTAGTGGAAGAAGGAGACATGGTTACCAAAGGGCAGGTAATTGCCCATATGGGCAGTACCGGCAGAAGTACCGGACCTCATTTACACTTTACCATCTTCAAAGGAGATGAAACTATAGATCCCTTAATTTATCTCCCCAATCCCCAGGCGAAAAAGTAAAGGAGTGTTGGTTTTGTTCAAACGTAAACAGGCTTTTGAAAACATAGAGAGTCTTCTGTCTCCGGGAGTAGAGATAACAGGAAGCATAAGTTCCCAGGGGTCGGTTAGAATTGATGGTAAAGTGGAAGGCAAGATAAATGTCAAAGGTGATTTGATTGTTGGGGAACAAGGCCGCATTAAAGGTGAGGTCAGGGCCTCTAATTTGCAGTTGGCTGGGCGCATAGAAGGCAATGCGATTATCAGCGGTCGCTTTGACTTAACTTCCACCGGAGTTATGTCTGGCGATGTACAATGCAGTATATTAACCATAGAAGAGGGCGGAAAACTGAACGGCAACACATCAATGGGCCAAACCGAGGAAAGGCTTGCCAGCAGCAGGCAGAAGTATTCCGAGTCTGTGGATAAACCCAAACCGGGCAGGTGAAATAGTTGTTTTTAAATCGTAAACAAGCTGGTTACCTGCTTGCCGAAGAACTGGAAAAACAAGGTCTGGAATTTGACATAGTCCTGGGCATCCCCCGGGGAGGAGTGGTGCCCGCTGGCATTATAGCCCGTTATTTCAATAAAGAGTTAGATATTATTTTATCCCGGCGAATCGGCTCACTGGGACTGGATGAACCCATGGTCGGGGCGGTAGCCCCTGATGGGGAAATAGTTATACCTGAGCAAGTTCAAGGGGCTTTCCCCATCGATACAGAAGCCTATCATCATTCTGCCCAGGAAATCAGAAAAGAACTAAACCGCCAAACCCGCTTGTACCGGGGCAATCGTCCTCCCCTGAATGTAAAGGGGCGGCGAGTGCTGCTGGTAGACGATGGCATTGCTACCGGATACACCATCGCTGCTTCAGTAGATTATCTTAAACGATCGGGAGCAGACAGCATCATTATAGCTACTCCTGTCTGCGGGCGGAGCGCCTATGAAACGCTCCTGAACCAAGTGGACCATATGATTGTCCTGGAAATTCCCACGGGATTTTTTGCAGTAAGCCAGTTCTACCAGGACTTCACCGCGGTGGAAGATGAGGATATCATCAGCATAATGGGCTGATATCAACTGTCTGGTAAAGCCATATGCTGGATGTTAATTGGGCATAGCTGCCTGTCGCCTGGATTCATGTTCAAAGCGACTGTAGGCCATATACAACCCCCGGGCAATGGTATCCGCCATTTGATAGACCAGGTACAGCCTGGTGTTTTGCAGTACCATGTGCTCCAAAAATCCCCCCACATTGACTACTCCCGAAATGTAAAAATCCCCTATTTCCGGCAGAGTCTTCTTTAAAGCCGTACCTGGCTTAAGGCTGCCCTTCTTTATGTTAATAAACCCCACCCGGTCCGAACTTCCCAAACAGGCATCCACAGCCACAATCAAGGGATGGCGATGGCTGCAGCGTATTAGTTCCATAACCTGTACCAGGTTGGTGGCGTGGGCGGGATCCTTCAGAGTTCCATATACATTCATGCTGCTGTTGAGACTGCGCAGGCGGGTACCTACCAGAGGTCCCAGGCAGTCCCCGGTAGCCCGGTCCGTACCGATACACACGAATACAATTTCCCGGGAATGATGGGGATTAAACTCCCAAAGGAGAGAGTAAACACTGCGTTCTATCTGTGAAAAGCAAAGGGGATCTTCATAATATACTGACAGGCCTTCATCCATGTTCAGCTGCTGGTTAAGTGCCAATTCTGTCCCTCCTAGGCTGCTTTATAACATTCTTCACGCCTGCCAATATTTTTATGCTGTATTTCCAAGAAAAAGAGAATATTTATTAGCATATGCCGGTTCTGATTCCAAGCAGGGAGAGATCCATGAAACACCTGAAAATCAGGCTGATGTTGGTGATGGGTTACCTGGGAGCCGTAGTGGGGGCAGGATTTGCTTCCGGCCAGGAAATAGTACAGTTTTTTGTTAACTATGGCAGCTACGGGCTTCCCGGTGCATTGTCCGCTACCATTCTGTTTGCTTTGATGGGCGGTTTGCTGCTCTATTTGGCTCACTGCTACCGGGTATCCAATTACCAGGACCTGCTGACCAAAATCGCGGGGGAAAGGTTTGGCCCGGTGATTGATCTGTTGCTGGCGGTATTTTTATTCCTGGGCATATCAACTATGTTTTCTGCCAGCGGAGCGGTATTCTATGAGCACCTGTACCTGCCCAAGAACTTGGGCATTTTCACTGCTTATCTCCTGGTGGTAGTTTCCTTGCTGGCCGGGCGACAGGGTTTGATTCTCTCTTATAACCTGCTGGTGCCGGTAAAGCTGGTTTTACTGCTGATTATCACCGGGTATGCGGCTCTGTTTGTAAAAGAAACCCCGGCAGCGACCACATACACGGCTTATATGAGCAGCCAGGCCAGCCAGCTGTGGGGCCTGTCCAGTTTGCTCTATGTAGCTTATAATTTCGCCCTGGCTATGGTTGTGCTAACGGAGTACCAGAGTGTAGGAGCCCGACGCGACGGCATTGCGGGAGCAGTATGGGGCGGCCTGGTGCTGGGACTGCTGGTGGTTTTGAACTACCTGGCTCTGTCCCGGTTTATGCCGGTAGTTACTCATTACCAGGTTCCCATGCTGTTTATAGCCGGGCAGATCTCCGGCACCACCAAATTGATTTACACCGTTGTCCTTTGGATAGGCATACTTACTACCGCCATCGCCAACACCTATGGTTTTTCCCAGCGCATGGCCAATTTCTCCGGTCTAAGCTACGGGTTATGCCTGGTTTTGTGCAGTACCCTGGCCTTACCTTTGTCCATGCAGAGTTTTTCCACATTAGTGGGTAAAATATATCCTATATTTGGAATACTGGGAATAGTGATATTAACAGCCGTCATCTGGCAGGCTGGAAAAGACATCCTGCAGCGAATGTATTATAATATAAGCCAGCTATACTGGGGGCTAAGGAGGTAACATGGTGAACAGTCTCAAAAACATACCTTCTGTTGATGATCTGCTGTCAGATCCGCGCATCCAGGAACACCTGGAAAACTACAACCGCTCCTTTGTGGTTGAGCTGGTGCGGGAGACCATTGAGGATATCCGGGCCAGATTGAAGCATACCCAACAGGAAGCCACCCGTGCTCAGATAACCGATTGGATCTGCAGCGGATTGAAGCACCGTCTGGAAACTCTGACCCAGGGCACTTTACAGAGAGTTATAAACGGAACCGGAGTGGTCTTACATACCAACCTGGGACGAGCCCCTTTAGCTAAAACCGCTTTGGATTACCTGTATCAAATGGGATCCTATTACAATAACCTGGAGATGGACCTGGATAAAGGAGAACGGGGTTCCCGCTATGTGCATGTGGAGGAATTGCTGCGCCGGCTTACCCGTGCCGAAGCCGCTTTAGTAGTCAACAACAACGCCGCCGCCGTATTACTGGGGCTGAATACCCTGGCCCGGGGCAAGGAAGTAATAGTGTCCCGGGGACAGTTGATAGAGATTGGCGGGGCCTTCCGCATTCCCGAAGTCATGAAATTAAGCGGAGCCATTTTAAAGGAAGTGGGGACCACCAACAAGACCTATATCAGCGATTATGAGCAGGCCATCAATGAGGAGACCGCCTTGCTGTTTGCCGCCCATACCTCCAATTACAAGATAGAAGGCTTTACTGCCGAGGTGGATCTGGCCGACCTGGTCCAGCTGGGAAGAGAGAAAAACCTGCCGGTGATGGTGGATTTGGGCAGCGGATTTCTCTTTGATCCCCTGCGCTTAGGCTTAGGACCGGAACCTACTGTCCAGCAATGCGTGCAGGCTGGCGCTGATGTAGTTACTTTCAGCGGGGATAAGCTGTTGGGCGGGCCCCAGGCGGGCATTATTGTAGGCCGCAGAGAATATATCGAAGCCATGAAGAAAAATCAGCTTACCAGGGCCCTGCGGGTGGACAAACTGACCATCTCCGCTTTGGAGGCTACCTTGATCGAATACCTGGCCGGATTTCCGGAGAAGAACCTGCCCATCATCAAGATGCTGAGCATGAGCCGGGCTGAGCTGCAGGAACGGGCAGAACAGCTGGCGGAAATGCTGAAAGCGGAGGCAAGTACCCATTCCCTGGGATACAATGTCACCATAGTAGAAGTGGATGATATGGTAGGAGGCGGAGCCTATCCCACCTACCGCCTGCCGGGATACGGGGTGGAAATTCACTTTCAGGATATAAAACTGGAAACCGTAGCAGCTAAGCTGCGCCAACAGAATCCGGCGGTAATAACCCGCCGGCAGGAAGATCGCATGTTGATCAGCGTACGTACACTGCTGGATGGAGAGGACGCTTTGTTGACATCCCTAATTAAGCAGGCATTGCTGTGAAAATGGCTTTCATGTCAGTAAAAAGGCAACCATTGTGTCATCGCGAGCGCGTAGCGCGTGGCGATC
>ENA-OWOZ01000410-OWOZ01000410.1-bioreactor-metagenome-genome-assembly--contig:-NODE-410-length-56763-cov-23.233162_pt1 | contig 56763 bp, 62 predicted proteins | sample MGYA00238140_ERZ651804 | MGnify/ENA primary metagenome ERZ651804 (study PRJEB26910, sample SAMN07631232) | bioreactor metagenome | isolation source: Switchgrass digestor | place: USA: Dartmouth...
CTTGTATCCTTTACCGCCGTAATGTATTTAGTTCTCAATGTGCCGTTTTTGTTTTATATTTTATTTAGTCATTACTTTTATGTCATTTCCCTTTTGCTAATTGTATTATAGCATTATAATGCTATAATATCAATATGGAATATTGAACAAATATTTATTTTATATTTTATGCATCTTGCATAAATGTTTTATATTTGACTTATCAACATATATTTGAGGATTATATGGATATTATGGATAAGTTTTGTAAATACTAATATAATACAATAGGTGTATATATATGATATATACATTATATACATTATGTACTGTAGCCACTACTACAAAAAATAGTCAAATCGAACTTTTTAATTAATAATAATATATATAATATATCAATTTACTATGTATTTAAAGATTGTATAATATATCTAGTACATTAATCTATATCATGTAGTTATAATTACTATATATATATTGGTAAAATTACATTTTACCAATATCAAGGCTAAAAAACCTTATTTTATCTATATTTCTTAGCCTGATCTAATAAGATAACATAGGGGGATAGTTTACATTTTTTATCTTTCTTTCGGCTATTAAAATCCCCTTATCTAATCATTCCACACGTCACAAATAAAATTTTCAATCAAATTTTACTAAAATTAACCTATTTTTCTTCGGTAACGACTTCGATAAAATGCCCAATTTTCAAGGCTTATCTAAATTCTACATCTTCAAAAAATCAATAAAAACACCCCATTTTATCCCACTCTACACCCCTCAAACCCTTGATTTTACTAACTTTCTCCGAACAAACCCCAATTTACTTAAAAAAAACCTATTTTCGGAGCATAAAAAATCCTCTATAAAAATCACATCAAACCTTTGAAAATACTATATTTCAATCAATTTTCCTCCATAATTCATCAATGTAAAAATTCCCTCAAAAATTAAGTATAAAATTATAAAATTCTGTACATACTAATAATAAAATAAAAACAAAAACAAAAAACCAACACAAACATATCAATTGTGTTGGTACAGGTAGGTTTTGTTTTAAATTTTTAAATTAATAATAATATATATAATATATAATAGCAATACAACAACAAAAACAACAATAAGGATGCAATTAAGAAAATTAAATTCATAATAAATCTATATTTTTCCAATCAAATCTTTCCAATCAGTTTGCATATCTATTTTACCCCTATTGGATACCTTATTGGAAATATAATTTAATAATATATCTTCATTTATTACACATCTATACTTAGGTACATTTTTATTACCCACAAACACAACAACATTATGCACATTATAACCTTTATACTTTTTCCTTACAGCATAACAATGTCTGTTATTCTGCAATATAGGATTATTTAAAAATCTTACTCTCCCATTTTTATATTGTATCCATTTTTTATCATTATACTTACCTATTATCTTACCACCCCATGTTTTTGTTTCAATAACAAAAATTGTTTTACTATCATGATGTATTACCAAATGATCTATTTGATTATATCCTAATCTCACATTGTTATAAACCATATAATCATTTGATAAATTTTTCAATTTATTTTTGACAATATTTTCACCTATTTCCCCTATGTTTTTTAAATTTTTATTTATTATATAGACAAATATATAAAAAGCTAATATAATGATTATAAGATCCATCAAAAACACCTCATTTCTAATTTAATAGTATTAATCAAAAAAGCCCTATCAATTCAGATAGGGCGAAACTTTTATTAATTCACATCGATAAATATTTAATGATGCTCCTGACCATCCTTTACAATATCCTTTAATAGTAATTTTATCACCACTTTTAATTCCAAGATCGGTATTGTCTTTAAAATAACAAATAATATAAATCCAACCATCAGATATTTTTTCATTTCTTTGCTGACGTATTGTAATCCAATAACCATCAATATAATCTCTATGTACTTTATGGATAATACCAGTAACTTTAATTTCTTTATTTTTAACTAAATTAGTTAATTTTTCTTGATTTTTTATATTCCAGAAATTATCACTAAAAGTACATAAATATTTTTCTGCATCAATATGAATTATTTTTTCAGCATAAATTTTTCTACCACCTAAAATACATAAACACAATACCACAATAACAAATATTTTCTTTATAATAATCCCTCCATATTAGTTTTTATTATTTTATAATTAACTTTCAATCCATCAGGTAATTTAACTTTATCTCCTACTATAAATACGATTGGCATAACTGGAAAATGATTTTTATAATTTTGTGTACTATAAAACCTTTCATATTTACCATAATCAAATCCTTTATTGCTTATTTCAATTTCCAATAATCCTAAATAATTTTTTTCTTTGTACTTATAAGCAAACATAGCATCTGGACGTATATCATCTAATAACGGTTCTTTTTTAAAGCTAATTATTTCAGCTTTTTTGTGTAATTCTCTATAAAAATCAGTAACTAATAAAGCGTGTTTTAATTGTTTAGGTAATCTTTTACTATAATATAGATATTCGTTATTTATGCTATCTCTTACTCGTTTTATAACTTTATTTTTAGTTAACACCTGTAATCTCTTATAACAAGCCCAAATACTAGGAAAAAACAATTCAGCAATTGTAGTTGTACTAGCTATTTTATATTCATTTAAAAAATCTACAATTTCCAAATCACGTGTAGTAAGCATCCAATACCACTCCAATGCATTACCAATTGCTTACTATGTTATTTAAATCATCATCAGATAAATCACCGTTATCAATAATATGTAATTTAGGTTTATCAACATAAGTATGTTTAATTAATTCTATTGTTTTTTCTGTAGGCAAATATGGTGCTTGAATTTCTATAATATCTCCACCACGTTTAAATAATCCATGACCTCTACCACGTAATTTTTCTAGTCCATTATCATCAATAATAATTTTACTATTAATTTCATTTAATGTTTTTAATCCTAAAACAGTACCAACATTTACTTTGATATTACCTGTTAATACTTTATGATCTGGTCTTTGTGTAGCTAAAATCATATGTATTCCACATGCTCTAGCCATACGACCTAACATATCTAATGCTTCCATACTTTCTTTATCATATTGTAATTCAGCAAATTCATCTATAATTAAAACTTCATAAGATAATTTATTTGATTTAAATTTTTTATTATAATCTTTTATATCTTTTACATCATGTCTAAAAAACAAATCATATCTTCTTTCAATTTCTTTAGTTATTTGATATAACGTATTTTTTGCTTCATAAATAGTTCTTGAAAAACTAATTACTTTATCTGATTTAGCAAATATATTAAATTCTGCACCCATTTTTAAATCAATTAAATGTAATTTAACTTTTGACATAAGTATAAAATTAGTAATTATATCTCTAAGTATTGTACTTTTACCACTACCAGTTTCACCAGCAATTAACATATGAGGTTCATCAGAAGCAAGATCACAAGTGATTAAATTACCACGTTTATCATAACCAATAATAACTGGTACATCTCCATGTATTTTAACAGGTTCATAATCATAATGTGTTTTTTTGTTTTCTTTAAATACTTCTATCTGTATTTCTCTATAAGTGTATTTAATATCTATTTCTCTTCCTAAATGTTGTTCTATAGCTTCTTTTTTATCTTCAAAATCTTTTAAACTTAATCCAGCAGGTAAAGTAAATTTATAAATAGTACTATATTCTGTTTTCTTTTTACCTTTGATTATTGGATATGCTAATCCAACATGAAGATCAAGATTTTTAAAAATAACATCAAATCTACTCCAAGTAAAAGCATAATACATTATACCTAAACCACCTATAAATTTAAGTAATGCTGTAAAAGGAGTTAAATTTAAACCGAGATTTAAATACTCAAGACCTATACCCATTGCAACTGAATAAATACTTGTTTGTACTATCTGTGTACGAGTATGTCTTAATTCATTCTTTTTCAATATTATTCCCACTCCTTAAATACAGGTGTATTCATTATTACAAAAGGATTTTCAATATCATTTTTTGTTTTATTATTATTTAAATGTTCTTTAATTATATCTTTTATCCAATTACTATAACCTGATTTTTGTTTTATAGTATTATATAATTCAATTTCGCTCTGCTTAAATGATAAAGGTATTATAAGCTGTTTATTTTTAGCCATTATAACCTCCTAACTTATTTTAGCTAAATATCTATAATATTTTTGTAATCCAATTTTATAAAAACCTAAAGCATTAGCGAATTGGTAATCTTCTATAAGTACCGCATGAGGATAGTACTTTTTAAATAATGGATACAATATTTTAGAACTACCACCATGCAAATATATATCTGTAGTTTGTATAGGATATATTTTATTTATTTCACTAAACAATTCTTCAAGGAAATGTTCAAATATTTTATTTATATAACTAATATCTACTTTTTCACCATTAATTTTTAAACCATTTAAAAGGATCTTTTCAACATTATCAATTTTTAAAATTAAATTATGATGCAAATTGATTTCTTCAATAATTTTTGAATACAAAGTAGATATTCCTTTAAACCAAGTATCATATCTTTTTATCATTGGTATTCCATTATTCATTTCAATCCATACTATATCAACAGTAAACCCACCAAAATCAAAGAGAATATAATCTCCATTCATACAATTTAACGTATATAATGCAGCAGCACCTTGAGGATATACAGTAACATCTTTAATTGATATATTCATTTTTTGATTATAATAATAAATTTCACATTTATTATATTTCATAATCATATCTATAAATTTATTTTTTTGTTGTTTAAATTGAGCAATAGGTAAACCAACAACAAGAAAATATTCATTATTACCAGTCATGGCTAAATTTGTTAATGTACAAACTTTATTTATTTCATGATCCGTTTTATCAGGAGTACTAACTGTATTTCCTACACCAACGTAATAATCAACACCATCAATGTTTATATGAGATGTTCCGTCAATAACTTTTGTACTATAAGCTGACTTAAATATTATTCTTTCGTTATATCCTATTGATTTTGTATATTCATAGCCATTATCCAATCCTTTAAGGTACATATATTCTCCTTTCATATATATTTTTATATATTTTTTTATATATCTATATGCTGTAAATTTTAAAATGATATATATTTTTATTGAAATTTATATAATTTCGTCATTATGCTAGTACCATTAAATAAAATATAAAACTATTACTTGACCAAAATTTTAAAATATGATATAATTAAAAATAGAACTGTATACCTTAATTGAGTTCAGAATTTTCTTTTATTAATTACTTTTATATTATTTATATATTACTTTTATATTTATTACGTTCTACTTTGTACCATCTGGTGACACCAAAATTAAAAATTTTAAAAAAGCTGGTGTCATTGCACGACACCAGAATTAAAAAAAAAATAAATTTTGGTGTCATCGGATGACACCAGCCCCTAGATAAATATAAAGGAGGTGAAATGAATATTTAGCAAAGATGCATATGTTGTGTATGATAAAGATTTTATTAGACAAAAAAACTTACCTGATAAATTATTACTTGTTATGGCTTATCTGCGTATATATTGTGCTAAAAATGGTACTATTAGTACAAGTATAAATTATATCTGTCATAAAATTGGGTATAAACCTAATCATAGAGAAAACAAAATAAATGATCAAATTATAAATTGTTTGAAATGGCTACAAAATTATAATTATATTCAATTAAAAACAAATATTGATAAGGCTTTAAGTAATGAATGTATTGCAATCAAAATAAATAATGATCCAAATATTTTTGATTGTAAAAATAATTATGTAATTTTAAATGAAATAGAATTTGATATTATAAGAAAATCAAAAATAGATAGACGAAATAAAGAAGATTTATTAAGAGTATTTTTGAATATAAAAAAATACATGAGTTTCGATAAAAATACTGATGCTTTATGTTATCCTTCTCACAGTACGTTATGTAAAGATTGTAATATATCAAGTAAAAGTGTTATAAACAATATTATAAAAGATATAGTTGATATTGGATTGCTATATACATATAATCCAGGTAAATTCATAGATAATAAAGGCAAGATTAAATTTGCTAATAATTTTTATGCTTTAGAAAAAGATGTGTTAAAACCTGAAATATGTAATGAAATAATGAAAAATTATTATTTAAGTCAAGGAATAATTATAAGTGAATTTATTAAATAAACTATAAAATAAATATATTTTATTGAAAGGATGATACATATGAGTTATGGTAATAATGAAAATTGCATAGAATGGATTAAAGATTCTGATAGAGCTACAGTAAGTTTATCTCAGCGTAGACTGATTACTAAAATTGAAAAATTAGCAAAAAGCCATCCAAATGAATGTAAAATTATAGCAAGAAATAAAGATGGTACTATTTGTGCTTCTATTCCTGTAAATTGGATTAAAATTAGTCCTAAGAAAAAAGTATCTGAAAAGCAACGGGAAAGGATGCGAAAAATTTCTCGTAAATCTTCAAGTGATCTTTAGTAATTTGGGGTAAATTTCAATTTTTATTAATCAAAGGATAATTATATGTCTAAACTATAAAACTTAAAATTTAGTTTATTGAATGTAAGGAGATTATTATGAAAAATCCAATAAGTAAACTACTTTCAAAGCCAATAATATGGTATTTAAGAATAAAAAATATTAAACATATTAATGTTATTGTAAATATTGATGGTGTACATTTAGAAAAAAGGGACTTTAAAAAAGAAAAAGAGATTTCAGAGCGACATAAACGCATTAAGGATATATTTACTAAGCAAAACGAAAAACTATAGAAAAGCAATATGATTATTACAAATATAGTTATACACGATAAGGAGATGATTAATTGGCATTAACTAATCAAATACATATTTACAGTTTAGATACAAGTGCATTTTTCTATAAAAAAGAAAGATTGTTATATAATAAGATTGGTCAATTAAATAGCGAAATAATTAAGCTACAAGAGGAATTAAAAGATATAAATAAAAAATTACTTCGCATTGGTGATATTAAAACGCTTGAAAATAAATATATCTTTGCCATTGCAAATGACTTGATAGCAAGAAAATTAGAAATAGAAAATAATTATATACGACATAAAAAGAATAAAATAAATAAAATAAAGCACAAATTAATTAAAATGTTGCAAAATAACTGCAAAAATAATGAATTATATTTTAAAAAATATAAATGTAATTATAGAACAAGAGTTTTAAATAAATCTTACTTAATAACCAAAAATATTATATCTGTTTTTGAATCTTCATTAACCAGAACATTGAATATTCGTACTAATCAATTAAGCGAAGATATAATGGTTATAAAAGTGTACTATTTTGATGTATTACGTGATCTTATATTGCATGGATATATGCATAACAATGAAAAATATAGGTTTTTTACTGCTTCTGCTGGACAGATAAGAACTAAAAAAACCGTTTTTATTAAAGAATCCTTATGGGACAAGTATCAAAAAATTTTTATGTGTGGTTTAACTATAGATTTAATAAATAAAAAGGGCGGTATAAATAAAAATAAATATCTTGCATATTTGGCACTCATAAATAGTGCTACTGATTTATGGATTGATTTTGATATAGATAAATGTATTGTTGTAGATGATTTTGAAACAAATGTTACTGGTGTTGTTGATTTTATTGATGATGAAACGTATAAAATTCATAGAAAAGAAATGCCCGTTCCTATAAATCACACTGATGGTTGCGGTATGATTTTACCTAAACTGAGCAAAAAAAATTTTATGATTAGATTGCCTTGGATAAAGGGATTACTTGCTTCGTTTGATTATGTAAAATTTATTAAAGAACATAACTGCTCTTCTATTGTTAAGGATATATACGGCAAAGAATGGGATATTATTAAAGACGATATACAAATAATTTTTACTAAGAGTCAATTTAAAATGTATAAGTATTATAAAGATTGGGATGAATATAAACGATATTTCAAAAAATATAAATGCCAAGCTGGCATATGCAATTATGAAGAGGATTATATAAAAAATGCAAGGATTAATTATCAAATGTTACAAACATTATCAGAAATGACGGATGATGAATTAAGAAAATTATGTGAGAAATCAAATGAAAGATTAGATAAACTCTCGTCTAATTTAGAAACAATGCTAGAAGTTTTTGGTGTGACTAAATATAATAAAAATAAAACTTATTTACAACAAGCATTAGAAATTTATCCAGAGTTATTGAGTGATGTTTATACAAAAGATGTATTAAAAGCTATAAAAAAGCGATTAATAAAAGAATATAGGGCTGGAAAATTAGAAATAATGGGTAAATTTACATTTATTGTTCCTGATTTATATGCTTTTTGTGAGTACTTATTCTGTGATAATAAAAATCCTAAAGGATTATTAAAAAATGGTGAAGTATATTGCAGATTATATAAAAACGTGGATAAATTGGATTGTCTTAGAAGTCCACATTTATATAGGGAACACGCAGTAAGAAATAACGTGATTGATGATATAAAAAGTGAATGGTTTACTACTGATGCTGTATATACCAGTTGTCATGATTTAATTAGTAAGATACTTCAATTTGATGTTGATGGTGATCGTTCTCTTGTAGTAGCTGATCCATTATTAGTTTCAGTAGCAGAAAGACATATGAATGATATAGTACCGTTATATTATAACATGAAAAAAGCTGAACCTGATATATTAACTAATCAAACAATATATAATGGTTTAATAGCTGCTTATATTGGAGGTAATATAGGAGCAAAAAGTAATGATATTACAAAAATATGGAATAGTGGTAAAATGACAGATGATAAATTGATGGCAATTAAGTTATTATGTATGGAAAATAATTTTACTATTGATTATGCTAAAACATTATATAAACCTGAGAGACCAAAAAATATTAAAACTATTATTACTAAATATACTAATGCAAAAGTACCATATTTCTTTATATACGCAAAAGATTATGAACGTAATAAAGTAGAAAAAATTAATGATAGTTTGGTTAATAGAATTGGTAAGATTGTGATAAATAAAAAGATGAATTTTTCTAATAACAAATTTGGTAAATTTGATTACGAAATGTTATTAAGTAAAAAATCCAATAATGTTTTAATTGATAAAAATTTAATTAATGTATACATAAAGTTAAATCAAAACTATCGCTATAAAATTAATATGGAAGATGAAAGGAAAAATAATATATCCTATATTGCAAAAGAAATCCGAATGGAATTAGGTTCATTTGGATATGATGATATGACTGTTACTGATATGCTAATTAAATATTTATATGGAATTAAAAATAGCAAACACAAGGAGTCATTATGGTTTTGCTATGGTGATGTAATTGTGGAAAATTTAAAGAAAAATATTGGTGATAAAATGGATGTATGTTTGAGATGTGGGAAACGGTATAAAAAGAAAGTTGCTGTACAGAAATATTGTGAAGAATGTTCTGGATATAAAACCAAAGATAAAAAAACTATAAAATGCATTGATTGTGGAGAAAGTATTATTGTTAGTTCAAAAAACACTAAAACTTGTAGATGTAAAAAATGTGCTAAAATACATAGAAATAATTATCAAAAAGAACTTATGCGGAAACGTAGACAGAAAAATTGTTAGCATAGCATTTAAAAATACAAAAATTACTGAAACCCTTGATTTACAAGGCTTTCCGCAATTTCTAAATCAAAACAAAATTTTATAGTAAAATCGCTGAAAGCCTTGATTTAAAAGGATTTGCACGATTTTTAATATAAAAATCATAATCGTCTACTATGGAAAGGCATAAACTATAAAACCAAAATGAAGCAGCGATATGTTGATGTTACGCTTACAGCAATTATACAAGATATTGTATACATAAAAGCGTAATGTATATGTTACCCTTACAGCAAAAATATATTTAAAAGAAAATGGAATTTTTATATTAAATATATTATACAAAAGTTTATGGGGTAATGTTTTATAAAGGAGGTATATATATTGAATTTTGTAGATTTATTAAAAGAAGATGGTAAATGGACTGTAACTGAAAATGGAGCTTATTGCAAAAATACAACCAATTCAGCATTGTTAGATTTATTTGCAACAATAGGTTCTTTGAGATTTCGTTCAGAAAATGAAATTCAGAAACTTTTTGCATTAGCATATGATGAAAACCCGTTATATGCAGTAAAAACCTTGTTTTATGCAAGGGATATCCGGGAAGGCTTAGGCGAAAGAAGAACTTTCCGGGTTATACTGCCCTATTTGTCCCAAAAAAATCCGGAAGCAGTTATAAAAAATCTAAAATACATTGGAGAATACGGTAGATTTGATGATTATTATTGTTTGATTGGAACTCCTGTAGAAAAAGAAATGTGGGCTACTGTCAAAGAACAACTCATGAAGGATTTGTCTGATATGGAAGCCGGCAAGCCTGTTTCGTTATTGGCTAAATGGCTAAAATCAGCAGATGCATCTTCTGAGAGGACAAGGAAACTTGGTATTTATACTGCACGATCTCTTGGTCTTTCTGTATATGTATATAAGAGATTAGTGAAATCTCTTAGAAAATACATTGACATTGTAGAAAGACGTATGTCTGCTAACGAGTGGAATACTATTAACTACTCTTCTGTTCCATCAAAGGCTATGATGAATTATCGGAATGCCTTTATGAGACACGATGAAGAGAGATTTTCGCAATATTTGAATGATGTGTCGGTTGGCAAAGAAAAAATAAATACCGGTACTTTGTATCCATATGACATTGTTGAAAAAGTTTTATACGGGCATGAAGATAATACTGTCCTTGAAGCTCAGTGGAATAATCTTCCCAATTACATAGATAATGAATGTAATGTTTTGGTTATGGCGGACGTATCTGGATCAATGAAAGGTAGACCTATGGCAACATCTATTGGTCTTGCCTTATATTTTGCTGAAAGAAATAAAGGTGCATATCATAATGTATTTATGACTTTTTCAAGTAAACCCGAGATAGTGGAAATTAAAGGAAACACTCTTTTTAATAAAATAAATTTTATTTCAAAAGCTAATTGGGAAATGAATACTAATTTAGAAGCTGCTTTGTTAAAAATACTTGAAATTGCTAAAGAAAATAATTGTTCTCAAGAAGAAATTCCAAAATCATTAATAATTATATCAGATATGGAAATTGATTACTGTGTATCTCAAAAACATAAAGAACAATTCTATGATTATATAGCTAGAATATATGATGAGAATGGTTATCAAATTCCTAATATAGTATTTTGGAATGTTAATAGTAGGCATAATGTATTTCATGTTGATAAAAATAGAAAGGGTGTTCAACTTGTGTCTGGACAATCAGCTAGTACATTCAAATATGTAATTAATGCTATTGATAAAACTCCAGAAGAGTTAATGTATCAAATACTTGATAGTGACAGATATAAACCAATAACAATTTAATAAAGTTAAACTATTTTGCGGGACTTAAGATTAAAATCTTTTTGTCCCGTATTGGGAAATCGTTCAATGGTAGGTAAACTCTGGCGATAGAGTTTCAAGTCCTCTTTTCTCAGTTCACTATTTTTAGGGAAGTTAATCCGTAGATAGTAGCGGGGCAGACTGTAAATCTGTTGTCGAAAGACTCGGATGGTACAACTCCATCACTTCCCACTAATGCCATGTTATCCTAATTGGTAAGGAGCTGGTCTTGAAAACCAGTGATGCGTAACTGCACTGTAGGTTCGAGTCCTACACATGGCGTTTCGGAGAATTGGTAGAATCAGGTTGAATGCAGCGGATTGCTAATCTGTACACCGAAAATAAAGTAGGTGCAGAGGTTCGAATCCTCTATTATCCGTTTGCTTCAAAGCCGGTGGATAATCCTACAGGCAGGCGAATGCCAGAGTAATTATTCGGGTGCAACTCTCGAATTCTCTACGGCGGAGAGCTTAAATATAAGCCGGGATCTAAAGTTGCGTGTGGCTTACATTGCGTGGGCGAAGTCGGGTGCAGGGAACGACTATAAAAACACTGTATAACGTCTAGGAACCATGACTACATGTTTAACTTACCTGATGTCGTGGCGAAAAACTTGGTGCAGAATTAAGCATTAAAACGGTATGGCAAGTGCTGCGTTTGCTTATCTGTGCTGTGGCTGGAAGTTTGTATGTACCTGCTTTTTTATAGCAGGAAAGGCGTTTATAAGGTCACAAACGACCGTTGAAGCATTGTCGAAGGTGTCGGGAAAGGCATTGCGGAGGTTCTGCACGAGGTTGAGTATGCATCCTCATACCGACTTACCGTAATTACGGGAAAAGAAAAATACTAGATAGCTGATGCACAAACGTGCAAACAGTTTCTTCAGTCGTTTATTATAAGTAGGCGATTGATGATATTAGCTTATCTACCATATCTACCATCGGCAGATGGATCATCCTGTTCTCCGATCGAGATTAGGTTTTTTAATTTTTGAGGCTATCATATGATAGCCTTTTCTATTGAATTTTTCTCCCATTTTGGGAGTTAAATATATATAGAAAGGGAGATCTAATATAAAAGCAATAAGTAAACTTGAAGGAAAAATTATGATTCAAATTTGTCCGCAGTATATAAAAAAGACAGTCAAGAAAAGGCATTATTATATGGTTGAGTGTAAACAAGCATATAGTATATTAAATCAAATTAAAAATTTAATACCATATAATAAGTGTTCTGATATTATAAGAATTTTAAAAAATAAAAAATAATAATGGAAAGATGGTGGATGTGTGCTTAAAAAGTTTTATGACACAAATGCACTTATTGAATTGCAAGATACTATCTTTAAAGAAAACTTTGTATGTAGTTTAAAATCAATTGAAGAATTAGAGAATATAAAAACCAGTGCAAATAAAGATCAAAATATAAAATATAAAGCTAGACAATTAGTAAAATTATTAGATAAAAATATTGATAAATATGAAGTTGTTATACCTGATAATAAAATATTTGATCTATTACAAGATATGGAGTTAGAGTATACTCCAGATAATATTATTTTAGCTTGTGCTTATCAATACAACAAACACTCTCCTATTGAGTTCATAACTGCTGATGTAGCATGTAAATTAATGGCGATTCATAGATTTGGATTAAAAGTTGGTAATATTAATTTAAAAGAAAAATTTGAATATAAAGGTTTTAAAGAAATTATGCCATCAGATAATGGGATGGCTTATTTTTATGAAAATAAAAAAGAGAATATATATAAGTTGTTAATTAATGAGTATTTAGTTATAAAAGATAATAACAATGAGATAATAGACTGTTATAGGTGGAACGGGCAAGAACATAAAGCTGTACATAATAAACCGATTGAAGTATTCAAAGAAAAAATAAAACCAAAAGATATTTATCAAAAAATGGTAATAGATTCCATATTAAATAATACTATTACTGCTATTTCAGGTAAAGCTGGTAGTGGTAAAACATATCTTGCTTTAATGACAGCTATGTATTTGATTGAAAAAGGTAATTACAATAGACTTGTTGTATTACATAATCCTACTCCTGTTCGTGGTTCACAACAAATGGGTTATTATTCTGGTAATGCATTAGAAAAAGCTATGCAATCTAATATAGGACATATATTAATCACTAAATTCGGCGATAGATATATCGTAGATGAATTTATACAACAAGATAAATTAAAACTTGTTGCTATGTGTGATTGTCGTGGTATGGAGGTAAAAGATTCTGAAATTTTATACATAACAGAATCACAAAATACTACAATTGATTTATTAAAATTGTGTTTGTCACGAGTTAGTGAAAATGCAAAAGTTATTATAGAAGGTGATCATACACAACAAGTTGATAATGTATTATTTGAAGGAAATAATAATGGCATGAAACGTGCTATTGATGTTTTAAAAGGAACTGATATTTTTGGTTATGTTGAACTTCAAAACATCTGGAGAAGTAAACTAGCCAATTTAGTTGACATGATGTAAAGGAAGTGATTTCCTATGTTATATGCATTATTTTTCTTTTTAGGTTTTACATCTGCTATTGTTTTTACTCCTATTTTAAGTAAAATTGAAGAAATAATATTATTATGGTTTGAAGCAAAAAAGATTAATTCTGCAAAACGTATAATAGATTATGAAAAAGAAGTTGTAATGTTAAAGGATTTTATTAACTCGCCAGTTAATCAATTGAATAATGATAATTGTGGCGGGATTTATTATACAAGTGATGATGATATAGAGGATTATTAATTTTTATTAGATATAATGTCTAAAATACCCCATTATAACATTATCATCAATCTTCTATTCTGTCAAGTAATTTTCAAGAAAGGTTGTGAATTATGGCTAAAGAAGCTATTCAACATAAAAGAAAAATAATTGAAACTTTAAAGTTTACAGGCGAGGTTAGTCTTGATGGTTTGTATATAAAATTAGATGAAGTACAAACTTCTATCGCTGATTTATTTAAAAAGTTTGCTGGGGAATACATAGAAGGAAAATTAGAGACGAAGTTAGAAGAAGAAATAGAATAATAAAATGAAAGGGTGAATTGATATACAAGATTTTTTGAAAAAATTAGATAATGAAACAGCATTTGAATATAAATTAAGACTTTGTAAAGCAAAAATCAATCGTGAAATTGATTTAGATTGGCAAGAAATTGTTGATTTACTTGAATTAGATATATCACCTGATCATTTAAGAAAAATGGCTTATGGATATATTGAATATGATAATTATATACATGGATTTGACGGTGTTGCTACCAGAATATTATCAATTTCTGATTTACATATACCATTTAATCTTCCATTAGAAACTTTTAAAGATTATTTTGGTAAAGTAGATATTCTTGTATTAAATGGAGATTTGCAAGATGCTCAATCAATTTCACGTTTTCGCAAAAATTATAGAATTCCTTTTGTTGAAGAAATGATTTTAACAAGACAATATATTATAGATTTAATAAGAATGATTAAACCAAAAAAAGTTATTATCGTAAAAGGTAATCATGAAGTTAGATTGGGTAAATATTTATCAGAACAATTAAATGAAGATTTGTTAAATATAATGCCTGATACTGCTATGGATTTACTTATAAATGATGGTTTTAAAAATCGTGATAGATTAAATAAAACTGAAACTTGGTACAGTCCATTAGTAGAATTTTTTAAAGATGAAGGCATTGAAATTTCATATACTGGCGATTGGTGGCGTAAAGTAGGAAGAACAATTTTTATACATCCACTTTCTTATTCAAATGGAATGCTAAAAACTACAGAAAAAGCCGTTGATTATTTTTTAAGGAAAGATAGAGATTTTGATACAATTGTACTTGGACATACTCATAGGTTGGGAAGTTATATTCAAGGAAATATATATATGTATGAACAAGGTTGTTGTTGTAGGACAGAATTACTTGATTATTATGATGGATTTATGACACTCCCTGCTCAAAAGGGATTTATTTATATATGTCAAGATAAAAATGGTAATATAATACCTAATAAAACTAGATTAATTGATTTGGATTAATCTTCTCTTCGATTACTTACCATGTGTAGGTTAAGAATCCAGTTTTCGCCTTGCGATTACCGGCTTTTTTAATAAAATTTTCTATTCTAATGGAGTTATGATAGTTTTGATTAAAATTCAAATAATAAATAATTTATCAAGAAAAAGATTGGCTGATTCTAATCTTGGTATGTCTTATTATGAATAATTAATTAAATCAAATGCAATTGATTTACGAGATAATTTAATACAAGTAAATTTTAATAATGGATATGTGAAATTAGAGCCAATAGATAAATCTAAGTTAGTAAAATAACGTAATATTTAGGGTGGCGACCGTACCGCTAAGGAGGAATGTAAAATGAAAAAGGAAAGTGTTATAGAATTACAAAAAAGTTTAGATAAATTGATTTCAGCACACAGTAAATTAATATCAGAAGGAAGAATTAATGAAGCTTTTAATGTAATGAAAAACGTTGAATCTATTACAAGGCAATTAAGAGAATTTGGAGTACCAATTACAATTGAAGAAGAATCGAATAATCAATTTTTAGATTGGTATAGTGTACTTAAATTCTTTATTGAAACAAAACAATCACAATTAATAGAATTAGATTATTCGAATAGAAAGAATGAAATGAAACATCGTGCTACTGGTAAAACTACTACCCTTCTTAAATTATCTAATAATTATGGCATTCCAATATTGGTTAAAAATTATCAAAGTGATGGTCATAATTTAGAAGAATATGCTAAAACCATGGGGCTACATGTCCGTATTGTAGATTTGAGAATGTTAGATATGCTACAGTTTCAAAATATAGATATTTTATTAGTTGATGAAGCAACTACTTTTTATATATTAAGTGATGATTTTAAAATAAATCATAGAGGTACAAATTTGCATAATAAAATACTTATAGGATTTAAACGTAAATCAAATGTGGATTTTATATAAGTTTTAGGGCTGTATCTGTCAAAGGATACAGTCCTATAGTTGTGATAGTAAGGAGGTAGTTGTGATGGCTAAAAAGAATAATGAAAAAGGAGAACTAAAAAAAAGAAAAACACAAGAAGCCATGAATGCTGCCCCTATTGTTGATATTAATGTTAATATTCAAATACCTAAATATCAAAATATTAAGGAAGATAAAAAATATAAATGTACATGTTGTGGTAATTCATGGGATTCTCAAAAAGGGCATTTTAGTGCATCTCAATCAGTAATTTATCAGAGTAATAATGGATATATAACAATTTGCAATGATTGTCGAGATGCATATTATTATCAATTAATTGACTTATATTCAGGAAGTGAGGAAAAAGCCATTGAACATATGTGTAGGCAATTTGGATGGATATTTGATTTAGATGCTTTAGCAGCATCCAGACAAATATCTAATGATAGAAGTAGAATTTCACATTATCTTGCTAAAAAGAATCTCCCACAGACAACACAATATGGTTACACAGATATAGATACAGTTAAAAACGAATATATAAGAAGAAAAGGTACAATTATCGAGTCGTCTGATCATTTGCAAAAATTAAAAGAAGATGGACAAGTAAATGTTTCTATGGCTTCTGCGGAACGATGGGGTTTTGGAATATTTAATGATGAAGAATATAAAATATTAGATGATCATTATAGAATGTTAAAGAAAGTAAATCCAAATTGCGATAGTAATCAGGAAATATTTATTAAAGATTTATGTTATACAAAATTACAACAAATGAAGGCATTAAAAAATAATGATTTTGAAAGTTTTGAAAAGGCAACAAAGCTATATAGGGATACTTTTAAACAAGCTGGATTAAAAACTGTACAAGAATCTGATAGTAGTAATGATGAAACTCTTGGTGTAACTTTAGCAGTAATTAGTCAATATACTCCTGAAGAATATTATAAAGACAAGAAACTTTATAAAGATTTTGATGGTCTTGAAGAATATATAAAACGATTTCTTTTAAGACCTTTAAAAAATTTAATATTAGGAACTAATGATAGAGATACAGAATATTGTGTAAAAGATGGTGACGATGATGAGTAAATATGCTGATGAGAATCAATTAAAGTTACATACAAAGTTTCCATCTACACATTTTTTAAGTAATCCAAAAAATGTAGATCATGTTTTATTGTGGAATACTTTTTTTAGGCGAAATTTACATAGATTAGCGATAGATTATTTAAGAATTAAACTACATTTGTATCAAGCTATACTTTTATACTTAATGGGTATAAGTCAATTTATAGTGATAATTGCATGTAGAGCCGCTGCAAAATCTTTTATCATTGGTTTATATGCTTGTTGCAGATGTATAACCCGTCCATATACTAAAATTGTAATATCGAGTGCTACGAAGAAGCAAAGTAAATTAATTGTGTCAGAAAAGATAAAAAATGAATTAATGAATATGTCACCTCCTTTAAGAAGAGAGATTAAGGATATTAAAGATAGTTTAAATGAAACAATTGTATATTTTCGTAATGGTAGTACTATTACTGTTGTTCCAGCATCAGAAAATGGTCGTGGTAATAGAAGCCATTGTTGTATTAGAGAAGAATTTAGGCAAATTGATAAAAGTATAGATGATAGTATTTTATCTCCTTTCCAAACTGTTAGACAAGCTCCTTATATGATAAATGAACCTTATAATACGATTAAAGAATTGAAAGAAGAACCTGTTGATATATATATAAGTTCTAGTTGGTTTGATAACGGACATTGGATGTGGAATATAGTAGATCAAGCATGTAAAGATATGCTAGATGATAAATTTTCATGTCTTTTAGCATTTGATGAAAGTATAACACTTAAACATAATATTAGAACATTACGTCAATTAAAACAAGAAAAGAAAAAATTAGATGCCTTATCATGGAGAATTGAATATCTTAATGAACGTGTTAAAGAAAATACTTCTGCTTTTTTTACATATTCAATGTTAACACAAAATCAGCGATTAAAACAAGTGTTTTATCCACGTTTATCTATTGATTATAAATCAAATAAAAAAAATAAATATTTTATACCTAAACTACCAGACGAAATTAGAATTATATCATGTGATATTGCGTTTGTAGCAGGAACACAAAATGATAATTCAGTTTATAGTTGTATAAGGGCAATTCCTGAATCAGTTGTATATGAAACGGGAGGAAGTAATAAAAACATTGAGATAAAAAATGGTTATAGACGAGAAGTTCCATATTTAGAATCAAATCAAATTGGTGATACTACGAAACAAGCTATTAGAATAAGACAATTATATGAAGATTTTGAAGCTGATTATATAGTATTAGATACAAGAAATGGTGGTATTCAAATTTTATATAGTTTACAAAAAGTTTTATATGACGAAGAAAGAGGCGTTGAATATCAACCATTAAAATGTATGAATAATTCTGAATATGCTAAAGTATGCCAAAATCCTAATGCTAAAGAATGTATTTTTGTAATAAATGCAACTTCGCAATTAAATAGCGATATAGCAATTAATTTTAGAAAAATTTTAGTTGAAAATAAAATTGACTTTTTAATAAATTATAGTACTGCTAAAGAAGAAATACTTTCACAATTTAAAGAATATGTTGAATCAAATGATCCGAATGAACAAGTTCGTTTTGAAATGCCATTTTTAAATACTCAATTAATGATTAATGAATGTGCTGAATTACAATATGAGAAATTGTCAACTGGTGTAATTCGGATTAAAAAACAAGGATTAAATAAAAAAGATAGATATACTTCTGTTTCATACGGTTCTTATTTTATAGATCAATTAGAGAAAGATTTAATTGGAAATTCTTTTAATTATGATTATTCAAATGCCCCTCGTTGTGTAAGTAGTATATCTTTCTAAAGAAAGGAGGGTGGGCATGGGTAATGAATCAATTGGAAATATTCAAGATTTTGAAATTGTGTTAATGTCAAAATCTAAAAATAATAGTGAACCTGTTATTTTAACATCTACTGAAATAGCGAAAAAATGGTTATTAGAAGCAATGCAAAATTTTGATGCTAGTAATCAGTTATATTCGGCTTATTTAAAAGATGATTCTTCAAAAGATGTTATTACTCCAGAATTATTAGATGAGTTAGCAGATTCACCTCAAACAGATCTTAATAAGATTTTAAGAATAAATCAAATAATTCGTAAAGAAATAAATAAAGATGATATTATTGGTAAAACAGTAGAGTCTATTGAAACAAATGTTAATACAGATATTAAATTGTCATATAATGCAGGAATTGAAGACAGAAATAAATTAAAAAAATTAGAAGAAGTAAAATCGTTTGTTGATAATTTTAACGAACAAATAAAATTAAAAAATCTTTTGCGTTCAGGAATCACCACAACATATGCTGAGGGAACATATATTATGTATTTACGACATAATAAAGATGGAAAGTATAAAGTTGATTATTATCCTCTAGGAGTTGCTGAAATATCTGATTATGAAGTTGATGGTGAACCAGTCGTTTTATTTAATATTAATGAATTAAGAAATAGGCTTTTTAAAATTTATAAAAAGACAAAAAAGAATAAAGCTTTATTTTTTGATAATATAGAAGAAGAAGTTAAAGCTAATTATCCAGATGAAGTCTATGAAGCTTTTAAAAATAAAGAACAGTATGCTAAATTGGATGTTAGATATACAGGTGTAGTAAGGATAGGTAATTTAAATCGTAAATATGGCTTATCTCCTATTTTTAGATCTTTAAAATCAATAATAATGTTAGATACTTTTGAAAATTCAGATAGAATTAATTCTAAAGCCAAAGCTAAAAAGATAATATTCCAAAAATTACGTAAAGAAACTATGGGGACAGATTATAATAAAAAAGGTTTTGAAGAAATGGCTTATGCACATGATACTTTTATGAAAGCTTGGAAACAGCCAACAGTAGTTGTTACTGCTCCGCCACAAGTTGAAAGTATTGAATATATAGAGCCTCAAGTTCAATTAACAGATATTAATACTGTTAATCATTATCGTGCTAAAGCTTTAAGTACATTAGGAATTGGTTTTTTAATGGACTCTTCTTCTCAAACTGTAAGTACTGCAAATATATCAGTTGATCAATTATTAAGAACAATAAATAAAATATCGGAACAATTTGAAAATGTTTTACATAAATGGTATCGTCAAGTATTTATTGATAATAATATTCCTTTAGAATTTTGTCCTAAAATTCAAATCATTGATTCAGAAGTATTAGATTTTAAATTAAGAAAGGAATTAGCTACAACTTTATTTACTATTTTTAATGGTTCTATGGAAACAAGTCTTGGTTTATTAGGTATTGATGTTAATGATGAAAAAGCAAAGCGTATGGCTGAAAATGAACAGAATTTTGATGAAATCTTTTATCCTAGAAATACTGCTTATACATTTTCAGGTAAAGGAACAATTATAAGAGATAATAAAGGTGGTAGACCCGAAGCTGATGAAGAAAACAATAAAACAATTTACGATGATGAATATAATAAAACAAGATCATAGGTGATTAAATGAAACAATATATACGATGTCCTTGTTGTGGAAATCAAATATGCATTTTATTTAAAGATGGTAATGAATTTACCATCTTTTTTGATACACAAAATCAAGTAGAATTACAAAAAAGACTTGCGGATAATGGAATTGAATTAGGTGTACCGATAGGGGGTGACACAGATGAATAAAGAAAATATTTGTTTATCAAGTAAAACTATAGAAATAGCTGAACATGAAGCTTATTTGGAATTAACAAATAGAGTTTGTTATTATGATGAGCCGAATGCTAATAATGTTCTTTTACCATCTGAAGATGCTGAGGAAAAAGCTAAGACTTTGATTAATATGCCTGTTGTAGCTAAATATAGAGTTAATTCAAAAGGAGAACCTACATTTGGTTCACATGAAATGTATGTTGATGAAGATGGCGAAATTGCGTTTGCTACTGAAAGTATCGGTACACATACGGATGTTTATATACAAGAAGATACTGTTGATGTTAATGGTGAATTAAAAACATTGCCTTGTTTATTTGCAAAATATAGAGTTTGGAAAAGAAATAAAAATGTAATTGCAGCTATTAGGCGATTATTTTCTGAAGATAAATTATATAGTTCGTGGGAAATAGCTACATCAGCTTATGAATATAAAGATGGGATTAAAAGAATTACTGATTACATCTTTTTATCAAATTGTCTATTAGGTTATGAATATGCATCTCCAGCTTATGGTAAAGACGCAAGAGCAATTTCATTGTCCGCACAAGATTGTCAATTACTAATAGCTGAAGCACTCTCACAAGATATAATTGAGAGTTCTAAGGTAAATTCAACAGAAAAGGAGGAAGTAGATTTGGCTAAAAAGAAAATCAATGATGTTTCCGAAGAAATAAAGGATAATGTAGATAATTCTATTGAAATAAATGATAATTCGGAAACTACTGAAACAACACAAATATCAACTGAAACTGAAAATTCTTCTCTTACAGATTATGATTTAAGAATTAAACTTACTCGTGCTTGTGAAGAAAAACTTAATACTTATGGCTGGATTGCATTCCATTTCCCTCTTGAAAAAACTGTTTGGTTTGAAGATTTTAATAGAGAAAGTGAATTAGATTATATTTTATTTACTTATGAAGTAAGTGAAAATGATGACATTATTTTATCAGAACCACAATATGTAAAACTTACAGTAAAGGTATCAGATATTAATAGTGTTCTTGACGAAAAGAATAATGCAATTATTAAAGCTAGTGAAGAAATACAATCGTTAAAAGCACAAATAGCTGAATTAACTCATTATAAAGAAAAATTTGAAGAAGCTGAACAAATTAGGATTCAGCAAGAATTAGCTGAACGTAAAAAGATATTAATAGAAAAATATAAGAAAACTGGTTTAATTACTGAAAAAGAATTTGAAGAATCAGAAGAAATTAAGGGTTATATTGATACTTTAAATGAACAAGCATTAAATAATATTATTGCTTCAAGATTTATAGCTTCGTTAGATAAAAACAATACTGAAGCAACACAAAGCAATAACGATAAAGAAAAAAGTAATATAAATATTTCAGCTAGTTTATTAAATGATGATGATATAACTGATTATAAATCAATCATTAAATCATATTTAAGGAAATAAGGAGGAAGATAATATGTTAAGAGAATTACAGACAAAAGTTGGTAAAGTTTATGATGCAACTTATAAGGCTGCTGTAAATATGGTTGTTGGTATGGGTGTTGTTAAAGATCGTGTTGCTCGTACTGTTAAATTTCCTGAGACAGCTACAGATACAGATGTTTTCTTTGTAACAAAGGAAAAGATTGCTGAAGGAATTTATGCTGGTCTTGGTGAGTTACCTGATTATGAAGATATTTTCATGAATATTAAATCCGCAGAATTTGTTAAATTAGTATCTCCTGAAAAGGCTGAAAGATATGCTACTGATCAAATTGATACTACAGATTTAAAACAAGGAGATTATCTTGCAGTAGGTACAAATGGCAAATGGGTAAAATCTGCTGAACCTACCAGATTTGTTTATGATGGGGTTAAAACTATTGATACTCATGCACTTCATGTAATTGAAGTAATTGCTTAATTATTAAAAATAAATAATAGGAGGTATAAAGTATGTTGAAAACAGAAATTGCTGAATTAATTAATAAAGATGGATTGATGTTTGATATAGCACAGAAAGTCACATATAATAGAAATTTAAATGCCGAAGAAAAAGAAATCTATGATATTTGTGATGCTTGGGTAAGAGAAATTGCTGAAACTGGTAATGATAGAGATTGTGATATTGCTGCATTTATTAGACGTACAATAACAGATGAAATTTATAATGCACCAGATGAATTACTTGATGAAATATTTGATAGAGGTACTGTTGATGAATTTGACGATTATCAGGTATTCAAGACTCCTAAGAATACATTACAGGCTTATGATGCTGCTATTGGCGGTAATGTAGATAAGTCCTACATTGATTTTGAATACTTGAAACCTACATGGAAACATGCACAGGTTGAATTTGAATTACCTTATATTGAAATGAGACGTAACGGATTTAAGTCTGTTGCTTTACTTACAAATTATGCTGTAGAAGCTTTAAGAAATAAACAGTTTTACGATATTTTTACTATAGTTGATAATGCTATTGTAGGTGACGAACAGGCTATAGTTGAAACTGGTACTACTCCTTCTCAGACTTCAATGGATAAATTATCTTTGTATTTACTTGACAGAAGCACTTCTCCTATTGCTGTATGTTTGTCTAAATATGCTCAGGCTATAGGAAGAATGACTGGATATGCACAGTATATGTCTGAAGAAATGAAGAATAATTTTAATAGATATGGTCTTGTTAATTTCTATGATGGAGTTAGAATTGCATCTATTTCTGGTGCTAAAAAGCTTGTTAGTGGTGAAAAGTTACTTCCTGATAAGAAGATTTTTGGTATAGCTGGTAAGATTGGTACACTTGATCAGAAAGGTAATATTCGTGTTTACCAAACCATGGATAATAATGTTGAAAAAGTACATGTAAAAGTTACTGGATTTCAGTATGGTTTTGCTATTACTGATATTGAAAAAGTTGCTAAGATTACTTTGGCATAATATAAACTATAAAATAATTTCTAGTGGGATGGTGTTATCCATCCCACTAAATATAAAATAGAAAAGGATGGTTGAATGAACGTTAGGGAATTAAAATCAATTAATGTTTTAAATTATAATGAATTTACTGTAGTAGTTACTACTAAAACAGATAGTTATGCTCTTCCACCTGCTTCAGATGGCAACCCTAGTCTTTTACCACTTACATTTGATGAAATTTCATATATAAATAGTAATTCAGAAGTATTTAAAACAGGTATATTAAGATTTCCAAAGGAATATGAAGAAGTAATATATACTGAACTTAAAATTTTGGATTGGAAAGAAATATTATCAAATGATGAAATTAAAGATATTATTTTAAATCCTACAGTAGAAGGATTGAGTAAAATCTTAAAAATCCAAAATATAGCTAACTTTGAAAGGGTAAAAGGGATATTTGTTAAATTAAAAAATGAAAACAAGTATGATATATCTATGAGAGTTGAAGATTTAATTAGAGAAAGGGATGCTGAATTAAGAGCAGGAATTAGAAATAGTAAAATAATTATACGAAAATCTGATACTATGAAAATGGTTTCTACAGATGAAGTTAATTCGTTAAAAGAACAGAATAAATTGCTTCAAGAACAATTAAATCAAATGCAAAAAATGATTGAACAGATGATGAAAACGCAAGTTGTATCTCAGGAATTAACACAAGAAAACGAGAATGAAACAAAAACTGAACGTAAAAAAGTAGGAAGACCTTCTAATAAAAATAATAATTAAGGAGGTGGGTTAATGCCAACTCCTTTTGAATCAATTCGTCAAAAATTTTATCGTAGAATTGAAAAAGATAAGGATTTCTTTTCATATTATAATGTTTCACCTGAAGAAGCTATTGAATTAGCTGAAAAACAAGCTACTGGTTATTTATATGAAGCTATAGATAAATTAACAAGCCTATGTACTCCTGATGTAGATTTTTATGATTATGATGAAAGTCTGCAAGAATTTAATTTTGATTTAACTAATAAAGAACAGAATTTATTAGCTGATTTAATGCGTGAAGTATATTTTGAAAGAGATTTAGTTTTACTTAAAGCTTTTAAAATTGCAATGTCACCATCAGATTTAAATCAATTTTCACCTGCTAGTGAACGAAAAACCTTTATGGAAATGGTAGAAAAAATAAAACAAGAAAATATTATAAAAATTGATCATTATGCTTCAGTTGATAGATTAACAGGCAAACCTAAGATTATTGATCATAGTAAATATGATTATTAAAGGAGGTATTGAAAATGGATTTTTCATACTTCCAAAAAATAAATAATATGTATAATGCTAAAAGTAAAAAAGAAGTTCAATTATATCATTTGAAGAAACATATTAATGAAAGGTTTACCGATACTATTGATTTTTATTCTGTAATAGTTAATGATCATCCACAAGATTTATTAATTATACGAACAAATGATGAATATATAAAAACTATAAAATCAAGACCATATGAGGATTTTAATGCAGGTGATTATATTATTTTTGATAATAATACATGGATAGTTATTTCTAAAGATGTATGTAATCAAGCATATACTTCTGGTAAAATGCAACTTTGTACTTATACATTAAAATTTCAACATCCTCAAACGGGTAAGATACTCTCTTACCCTTGCATTACTTCTAATCGTATTCAAGGATACGGGGATAAGGAAACTGATGTTGGTATATTACCAAGTGGTAATAAAGTTGTATTATTACCTTTAGATCAAAACACGATTTTATTGCAAAATAGTGATAAAAAAACATGGAGATTTTTTTTAGATAATCATCCTACTCGTCCAAGACCATATAGGTTAACATTTACAGATTCAACAAGTCGATTAGGATTAATTGAATTATATTGTACTGAGGATAAAATAAATCTTAAGACTGATAATATAGAATTAGGTATATGTGATTATTTTGAACCTATTACTACCCCGCCCTCTTCTGATAAATATATATCTATAGAATCAGATGGGAAATTGGTTGTTGGGGGTATTCAAAGAACATTTACAGCTAATTTGATAGTAAATGGTGTAATACAATCGTTTAATCCTATATGGACAATAGATTATAATAATATGCCAGAAAAATGTTTTATTGTTATGTATGATGGTAATAAATGTATGATTAAAGTAAAGGATGATTATGATATTTATAAACATATTGGTGAATATATAACAATTATGTGTTCTACAGATGATGGAATGATAAAAAATGAATTGAAAGTTACAATTGCCGCTTAGTAAAAAGGGGGCGGATTAATGGTTAATAAAAGTAAAAATCAAATAGAGGGTTATCCTTTAGGAAAAGCAAAAGATATAATAATTAAGATGTTTGAAGATGATGAAAATATTAGATTATTATTATTGGGTAGTAATAATATAAATCAAGATTTAAAAGATAAACGTATTTTTGATTCATTAGTTATTAATTTAACTGATGATATGGTTAAAACTTATATTACAATGGACACTTATATTGTTGATGCGGATACAAAAATAAATTGTATTGCTATTGTAATTCAGGTAATTTCGCATTTAGAAAATATACCTCTTTTAATAAATGAAAAGCAAAAATTTTATTCTGAAGGATTTTACGGTAATAGAATTGATGTGTTAATGGATTTAATTATGAGAAAATTGCGTGGTAATAAAGAATTTGGTATTGGGAATTTAGAATTAAAACCTAGAAGTACTATGCGAATTATACAACCTACTGTTAATCATTATGGTAAAGAAATTATTTTTTATATGTATGACTTTAAATAGGTGGTGATATGAAATTACGATATATTGATTTGTTAAGCAACGATCCTATCCCGCTTGAAGGAGTTGGTACTTTAAAACCACCTACATTAAGAGATATAAAAAAAATATATGATTTGTATAATGTATATACTTCTTTTCTAGTTGTTGATGTAGAGAAATATTTAGAAATCATGAATTTAAAAGATAAATATAGTAATGAAGAAATTGAAACATTACATATTTACGATTTAATAAAACAAGATGATAAAATATTGCAATTATATATAGATATGTTTTCATTCTTTTTTATCGAAAATGTGTTTTTTGATAAAAAGAATGAAATTTTTGTTTTATGGAAGGAAGTTATACAGGAAGGTAAAGACGAATCTAAAAAAGTTGTTGTAGGTTATATAAATAAAGATAATTTTGATGAAGTACGTGATTGCATAGCACAATTAAATCATTTAAAAGTTGATACAGAGCTTGATGAATTAGCTAAAAGTAAAAATAAAAGGGTTAAAAAAATATTAGATAAAATTAAAAAAGGTCAAGCAAGTTTAAATAAAAATCAGCCTAAATTAAATATAGATTTATCTAAAATGATATCAAAATATTGTGCTGATAATAAATGTGGAATTAATTTGTTAAATGTTTTTGATATGACTGTTTATCAATTTTATGATCAATTTATACAACATAGACATATTAGAGAAGCAGATTTATATGATGCTATTTATTCTAATACTGTTAGTTATAACGATATTAAATCTTATGATATAAACTTTTGGCTTAAATAAACTATAAAATATAAAGGAGGAATATATAATGGATATTAATAGAGCTAATAGACAATGTGCCGATCTTGATATAAGAGAATATGGCACAAATGAACCTTTCTTATATGCTGATTTTTGTAATACTACTACTACAGGATTTAGTGGCGATACAGTTTATGCAATGAAGAAAGGTAATCGGGCAATTGCTTTCCAGAATCCTATTCAGGGTACAATGGAAATTACATTCCAAGTTCATCCATTTAAGATATATTCATTATTGAGTGATGGAACAATTGAAACAAATGCTGTTATACCTGTAAGAGAAGTTGTTAAAGCTACTGAAGATGGCAAATTAACAACAAAAGATACACCTGTGCCTGGAACAGTATTTGTATATAATAATGGTGATATTGGTGGTGTTGCAATAAAGGGTACGTTTGCAAACAAGACATTTACAGCTACTAATCCTGAAGATATTGTTGCAGATAAAGAATATGTTGTATGTTATTTATTTGAGAAAACTACTGGTGTTAAAAGAGTTGCGTTTAATGACAAGAAAATACCTAAATATTACAGAATTACTATGGAAACTCTTGATAAGAACGAAAGAGGTAAATGGGTACCTTGTTTAATTACAGCTTATAAAGCCACTCCTCAGAGAAATCTCAATTTATCATTATCTAGTGAAGGTGATCCTGCTACTATTACTATTACGTTTGATTGTATGGTTGATGAAAATAATAATGTTTTAGATATTGTAGAAATTGAAGATGAAGATGCTGAATAAATTGAGGTGTGTTAATGATTAAAAAGTGTAAAATAATTTTACATAATGAAAAAAATATAGTTATTGATTATGATGGTATTTTGGTGCAATTACCAAATACTATTGGTAAAAATATTGCTGAAGTATATGTAAAACATCATAATGACAAGTATTATATTGTAACAAAAGAAGAATATGAAAAATTTCATAATAAAAAAAATAAAATAAAAACTGAATTTAATAAAGAAGAAAGTGACGTATTGTAGTTCGTGTTCTTAGGGTAAGGATACTAACACAATACGTGTTTTTATTCTTACCCTTTTTTTTACCAACTTTGAGAAAGGATGTGTTGTTATTATTAAGTTTTCAAATTTGGATGAAGCTAAAAAATGTTATGGTGAAGATAATTTAGTTCCTATTACTAATATAAAACAAATAATATTTTATGCTAAACATGGATGTCAGCCCAAGTTTATTTGGGAAAGCGAAAAAGAAGAAAATAAAATTGTTGCTTGGTTTTTTAAACCAGAAACAGAATATATTTATAAACGCTGGATAGCTAATCGACCAAAGAGTGATTTAAATGAAAAATAAAAATATTAAATTAATTATTGATAAAGAAACAATTTCAGAATATACAAAATATTATTTTTCAATACATAGAAATGCCAAAAAAAAGCCAATTGATCAACCATATCACCCTTCTATAAATAGATGGATGATAATGAAACGTCCTATGATGAATGCTTTGAAACAAAAATGGAAAGATTTCATTATTTGGTTTATTAGAAATCAAGGTTATTCTAACCTACACATTGATAAATGTGAAATGAAATTTTCCGTTTATTATAGTACTAATCACAGGCATGATATTGATAATACAGTACCAAAATTTATTTTGGATGGATTTGTAGAATCTGGATTTATTATTGATGATGATTGTAATCATTTAACTTCTCTTACTTTACAGTGTGGATATGATAAAAAGAATCCTAGAACTGAAATTGAAGTTTATAATATAAAATATAAAACAAAGGGGTAATAAAAAGATTATAAAATATAAAAGTATCTTTCAAAGTTTATTATTACTCTTCTGTCGGTCATGTTACATACTTTATTAAATATAAATCTGTTTAAAATATAAAATGTAAAGGAGTAATGAGTATGATTAAGAAAATTAAGGAATATAGAGAATATCGTCAGTTAAAGAAATTTGTAAAAAAGGCAAAATTAATTATAGAATTTAAAATATTGCATACTCTTTTAAATATAATAAATTCATATGAAGACATTATTAAAGTTGCTGATAAATTAAAAGATTTAAAATCAGAGGATATTGCTAAAGAATTAGTTAAAACTATAAAATCTCATGAAAATAATGAGGTGAAATAATGTCTAAAATAATAACAGATTTAGCTAAATTTTTAGATGAAGAATGTAAAAAAGCTGCAAAAAAAATGGCAGAAGAAGTAAAAGATTTAATAACTGATTTTATAATGGTTTATTATGATGAATACAATCCTAAATATTATGATCGTACATATCAGTTTCTAAAATCAGTTACTACTACAGATGTTGTACGTGATGGCAACGGTTACAAAGTTGCTATTTATCTTGATGATACTAATATTAACTATGATGATATAGATCCTATAGTTGTTTGGGATTATGCTAATAGAGGTTTACATGGTGGTTATCCTCCTTTTAATGGTAGACCTTCTGATGTGCATTTTTGGGACGATGCAATGGAATTGTTAGATAAAGGTTATTTAATAAAGAAGTTTGGAGAATATTTGAAGGATAGAGGTTTTACAGTAGTGATTGGACATTAAAATTTTACATAAAATCAGTGTTTTTTGATTTAAGGGTAGTAGATGTCAAAGTCTACTACCCTTCTCTTCTACTTGGATTAGGAAGGAAGTGATAACAATGGCTAAATCCAAAATAGTAAAAGTGAGATATTTTACTAAAGATAAATTAAATAAAATATCTCCTAAAAATTTAAAGTATTATGAAAAGTATCTTCAATCAAATATAATTAAAAATAGAGAAGTTAAAGATACTACATATAAAACTTATAAAAACTTTTTTATGCATTGGTTAGCTTTTCTTGCTGAAAGATATGATAATATAGATTTATATTCTGATGAATTTATGGAAAATGCAGTTGATATTATGGAAGATTATATAGCATTTTGCCAAGATGTTTTACATAATAATAAAAAAGTTATAAATACTAAATTATCAGCCGTTAGTTCGTTTTATATCTGGTCTATGAAACGTGGATTTATAAAGGCTCATCCTTTTGATAACAAATTAGATAGAATGAAAAACGCTCAAGATGAACATATAATAAATTCTTACTTTCTTACTCCTGAACAAGTACAAAAAATTAGATTAGAATTATCTACTAATGATGAGTATGATATACAAGATCAAATTATATTTGAAGTAGCTTATGATTCTGCAAATAGACTTGGAGCATTAGAAAGATTAACACTTTCATCTTTGGATTTAGATGAAATGGTATTTCGTGATATAAGAGAAAAACGTGCTCAATATGTTGAAGTTGTTTTTGAGGAACGTGCTAAAGAATTAATAGCAGAATGGCTAGAAATGCGAAAAGATGGTTATGATAAATTAGAATGTGATGCATTATTTATAACAAAATATAAGGGCGAATATCGCCCTATGTCAAGAGAAACTATTTACAATAGAGTCCGTAAAATTGGAAAAATTGTAGGTATAGATGATTTTAGACCACATTGTATACGGAAAAGTCGTTTAAATAATATTTATGAAGAAACTGGTGATTTAACTTTAGCTGCTGAATTAGCAAATCACCAATCTACTGAAACTACTAGGTCAGCATATATTAAACCTATGAGTAAAACTGAAATTCGTGATAAAATAAATGCTTTACGTAATAAAAAAGAAAATTAAGAAAAGTAAATAGTGTTCATTTTTAATTAAAATCTATGTTTACAATGCATACATACTCTTTCGTTTTTTCCACTACCTATAAATCCTGTAGTAAATCTCCAGCCACGTTTCATCATAGTTATTTGAGTTGAATTACATTTTGGACACATAATCAGACCATTTTTATTAATTTTAGGTTTATTTTGTTCTTTTATTTTATTACGAAATTCTAATGCTTTATCTTTATTAGTAATATTATAATATACATACCATATTAAAAATATAAAACTAATTATACCAGCGATTATATAACCCATATTAAATCCTCCTAAATTTATTTATATGTATATATTATAAAATATTTTATAAATTATGTCAATTCAACACTCCTTTTTAGGAGTGTTTTTTATTATAAAAAATACTCCTAAAAAGAAAGGAAGTGAATGTGGATGTCTATCGATTATAAAGTTTTATTAGATATAGCTTTTGATTTAAAACAAGCACAAAATGAATTAAATAGACAAATAAAATCTTTACAAAAAGCTAGTAAACTTGCATTAAATATAGAATTATCAGATAAAGAGGCAAGAAAAGTTATAGAAACTTCTACTAAAATGTGGACACAGTTGCGTAAAGAAGCTGTAGAAGCTTTTAATGCTCCAAATATTGAATTAAAAAAAATGGGGCAATATTATAAGGAATTAGAAAAATTAAGTGATAGTTTTTTGAAGAAAAATATAAATGCTATAGACTTAGAAATTCAAAAGCGTGAAGAACAAGCTAAAAAATATAGTAATTTATTAAAAGCCCAAATACAAGAACGTATTGAAACTGAAAGATTGAATATAGATAAAACTATATTAGATAATAATATTACTAAGTTTTTAAATGAGAACAAAAAACTTAGTGATGGTTTAAAAAATAAAATAATAGAAATACAAAACCAAATAAAAAATGCTGATGCACTTACTTTAAAAAATCTACAAAGAGAATTTAGATCAGCGACTAAAGAAGCTGAAGCACTTGGAATGACAGGACGTACAGCGTTAGGTGAGTTAGCAAATAATACTAAAAAATTCTTTTCATGGTATAGTATAGCTGGAGTAGTGACTGGTGCTGTACGTACTATTAAAGGCATGATAAATGTTATAATAGAACTTGATGATAGTCTTATTGAACTTCAAAAAGTAACTGATTTAACAGGACAAGAATTAGATAAATTTATTGATAAAGCGTATGATCTTGGTTCTCAAATTGCTAGAACTGGCAAAGAAGTTATAGATGCTACTACTGTTTTTAGACGTGCGGGATATTCACTAGAGGATAGTTTAAATTTAGCTGAAGCAGCTTTAGTAATGGTTAATGTAGGGGATGGTATAAAAACTGTAGAAAATGCTGCTTCATCATTAATAGCAACGTTAAAAGGTTTTAATTTATCTGAGACAGACGCAATGCGTGTTGTCGATATGATAAATGAAGTTTCAAATACTGCCCCTATAGATTTTGATAATATAACTGAAGGTTTAAGAAGGATTTCTGGTACTTTATCGCAGACTGGTACGAGCATTGAAGAAACAATTGGTTTATTAACTGCTGGTTTCGCAAGACTTAGGGATATTGAAATGGTATCCAGTGGACTTTTAATGGTGTCGCAACGTTTACGAGGTATTACTGAAGATGGCGAAGAAATTGATGGGTTAATGCCTAAATTACAAAAAGCTTTTAAAGAAATAGCAAATATAGATATACAAAATACCAATGGACAACTTCGTAGCACATATGAAATATTATCAGATATGGCTAAAGTATTTCCTACTCTTACTGATGAACAACGTCAGTATTTAGGAGAGCTAGCTGCTGGTAATAGACAAGTTAAAGTTCTTAATGCTATATTAGCTGGTTGGGAAGATGTAGAAAAAGCTGTAATAAGTGCTAGCAACTCACAAGGATCAGCTATAAAAGAAAATGAAAAAGTATTAGAATCTATTCAAGGTAAAATTAATGCTGTTCGTTCATCTTTTGAGCAATTATCGCAACACACTATAGAGAGTGATTGGATAAAATATTTTTTAGATTTGTCAAATGTGTTAATTAAAACTATAGATAAAGTAGGTTTATTTAATATTGCATTAATTACATTGGTTGGGGTTTTAGGATCTAAAACTTCTTTAGGATTAAATACATTTGCAAATCAGTTAACAATATTAGCTACAAAAGTAGGAATTACTAGTAGTGCTGTAACATCATTAAGTATGGCGTTAAGTACTATTCTTCCTGTTGTTGCGGGCTTATTAATTATAAAAGGTATAACTATAGCTTATGACCATTTTAATCAGACATTAGAAGAAACTCAAGAATTATTATCACAACAGGTAGAAGCATATAATCAAATTACGTCTGAAATAGAAAGACTTGAAGAACAATTAAATACAACTAAATCAAGACTTGAAGAATTAAATTCTGTTGGTGGAGTAAAACTTACTAAAGATGGAGAAAAAGAAAAACTTGAAGCTCAAACAGCAGAATTAGAAAGACAGTTAAGTATTTTAAAGGAAAAACAACGAATTGCCGCTTTAGAAGCTGAAGAAACAGCTATTAGAACATTAACAACTCCAATAAAAAGTAGATATGGTGGAACAACGTTTAATAGTGATTTAATAGGAACTTATACTAAGCCAGATGAAATTACAAGAGATTTTGAATTACAAAGAACAATGAATAAATATGACCAATTAGCAAGGTCATACAAAAGACTTCAGCAAGAGCAAGAGGAACTTATTAAATCTGGTGAATCAACTCCCAAATTACTTAGTAAATATGATACTGAATTAAAAAATATAAGCGATCAAATGGAAGAAACTCGGCAGTATGCGAATGAATTAGCAACTGCATTACAAAAAGATGCCGAGGGTTTAACTGGTGTAACTGAAGAAGGTAAAAAGCATAAAGAAATCATAAATAATGTTTTACAATTATATGATGATTGGTTAAAGGATCTTGATGCTACAGAAAATGCAAGTTTGAGATTATTTTCCGCCAATGATGATTTAATTAAAGAAAATCAAGAATCATATTTATCTATTGAAGAACAAAATGAAATAATTGACGAATATCAAAAACAAATTTCTGCTATTGAAAAAGCTCTTCAAAATCTTAATAATCTATCTCCTACTGAAATAATGGACTTATTACAAGAGTTTCCTCAGCTTAAAGATTATGGGTATACTGGTTCAGAAGGAATAGATGTATTAAGAACAGCTTTAGAAAAAACGCTTAAATCATTATATTATAATCTTGATTCTAGTATAGAGTATAAAAATGTTTTACGTCAAATTCGTGATCATGCTTTAAATACTGCAAATGCTATTGATGATGTTTCTGATAGTTTAGCTAAAGTGAATAAATCGGGTAAGCTATTACAAGATGTCAAAGATGAAGTTAAAGAATTAGGATATATTTCTTCTGAAACATTGCACAATATAGGATCTCAGTCTACTGAATTAAAAGATGCTGTAACAAGATTTAATGCTGGTTTAATTGATACAAATGAATTAATAAATGAATTGTCTAAAGCTTATGAAACTGATGTAGAAAATTATAAAAATGCAGTTATAAATAAATTATCTGAAAACGAAAATTTTTTTAATAATGTTAAAGAAAAGTTACCTGATTGGGTAAAAACTTTAGCTGAAACCTATAATATAGATTATCAGAATTGGATTACATTACACAAAGCCAAATTAGAATTATTGAAAAAATTGTATAATGAACAACATACATATGATGAACTACGTGAAAAATCTTGGGAAGGTAGACTTGGTGTTCATGATTTAGTTGATCTTGAAGCAAGTAGACAAGCTGTAAAAGATATCCAAAGTATAATTGATGAATTAGACAAAGCAGTAAATATAACTTTAAATTTTAAAGGTTATTCATCTTCTAAAACTAGTACTGGTAAAGAAAAAGATTTAATAAAAGAAGCATTTGATCGAGAAAAAAGTTATATAGATTATTTACTTGGTACTGAACAAATTGACGAAACGGAATATTATGATCGTTTAGAAAAAATAAATGAAAAATATTTTGGTGCTAATAAGAAGAAATATCTTGAAGAATATCGTAAATATGTTGTTGATATTTATCAAGGTAGAAAGAAAATTGAAGATGATGTCATAAAAGGTAAATTTACTGATTTAAAATTTAAACTTGACATGGATGAAATTGACGAAGAAAAATATTATGCTGAATTAAGAAAACTAAATGATAAATATTACAAAGATGTAAAAAAATATCAGGATGAATATCGTGATAATTTAATTAAGTTGCATGAGTGGGAAATAAAAGAATATGAAAGAAAACTGGCTGTTATAGAAGCTGAAATTACTAGAAATGCAAATAATATTCAAGATATCTTGAATGAAATTGAAGTTGCTAATGGTAAAGGTACTGAAGAACAATATCAAAAACTTATTGATTTATCTAATAAAGAAATTGAGCTTTATACACAAAGAAAACAACTGGCTGAAGAACAATTAAAGAATATTAAATATGATACTGATGAATATCGTAATTTAGAAAAAGTAATTCAGGATTGTGAAAATGCTATAGCTGATGCTTATGTATCACAAAATAAGTGGAATAAAGCAATTCTTGAATTGCCAATACAACAATTAGAAAGATTTAATGATACTTTAAAAGACACTTTAGATGAATTAAATGAAATAAAAAATACATATGATAGAATAATTAGTGCTGTAGTTGATGTAATAGATGATGAAATAGATGGTATAAATAAACAAAAAGAAAATACTGAAAACTATTATGATAATTTAATAAATAAGGCAAAAGATGAATTAGATTTATTAAAAAAGATCAATGAAGAACGTGAAAGGCAATATAAATGGCAACAAGCACTTTATGAATTAGAACGTGCTAGGAATCAAAAGGTTGATAAAATTTATCGTGAAGGTCAAGGTTTTGTATATGAAGCTGATACGGATGCTATTCGTAAAGCTCAGGAAACGCTTGATCAATTAACATATGACAAAATAATTTATACAAAAGAAAATGAAATTGAAGCTTTAGAGAAGGCTAAAAAATCCGCATTAGAATCATATGATGTACAAATAAAAAGATTAAATGATATTAAAAAATTATGGAATGATATTGCTGATTCAATTCAAAGAATGGCTGATTTAGATTTAGCCGAAAAATTATTTGGTGAGGATTGGCAAAGAAAAATATTAAGTGGCGATAATTCTTTATTAGAATTAATGAAAACTTTATACGGAAATTTAGACGAAAATATTCAAAAGATAGAAAAACAAATTAAAGCTAATGATAAAATGATTAAGTCTATAAATAAATATGTAGCAGCTTGGGAAGATGGAGCAGTTGATGTTGAAAAAGCTCAAGATATGATTCAGGAAGCTTTAGAAAATGCAAAAAATTATGAAAAATTAATTTTAGAAGATCGTTTGGAAAATGTAAAAAATTTTGCTGAAGAATATATAAAATGGGCTGACAAATGTGTAAAAGCAATTGCAAAGATTGAAGAAAATTTTATGACTTTACAGTTTAAATATCAAGAAGTTCAAGATTATTTAAGTACATTAAAGAATAATGCTCCTATACTTAAAATAGGTAAATCTCATAAAGGTATGGAGCTAGGCTATATAGGGAATACTATCCAATCACAAGATGCTTTTCGTATTATTGCATTAGATACATTAAAACCTGATGAAATAATACGTGTTTTAAAAATTAATGAAGCTGTATTAACAGAGATGCAACAAAGTAATATACTTAATAATGTATTAAATTCTTATAAAGCTGGCATTAATACTGCTATGTCTGCCGTAACGTCAAAACAATCTAGTTCTCCTGTATTCCAGTTTACAGGGGATATACATTTACATGAAGTGCAACATGTAGATGAATTAGCTAATGAAATAGTTACTAATTTTATACCTTTAGTAAATCAGGAATTACACAAAAGATAAAATTGAGGGTGGTTATACCGCCCTCTTTTATTATGTGATAAGTAGAAAGTTGGTGGTAATATTATGATTAATTCTAAATTGGCATTAAAAAAATTAATAGATGGATTATTGTTAGTTGTAAATAAAGAACTAAAAAATGCTCCATTTGATAAAACTGTACAAGGTATAATTATTGAAGAAATTGTACCTGCAAATAAATATAAAGTTTTAATTAATGATGATCAGTATATAGTAAAATCAAAATCTAATCATTCTGTAGGTGATATTGTTTATATCCTTATTCCACAGAATAATTATAATAATATGATTATTTTGTTTTAAATAAAGAAAGGATGAAATTTAAAATGAAACCATTAGTTTATAATATAAATGCCTTTGATGCTCGTTATGAAAAAACTATAGAATTTGAATGGCAAGGAAATCAAGCTTTTAAAAATAAATGTATTATAAGAAATAATGCTACAAATACAATAGTATATCAATCTATACAGGAAACCTTTCAGTTGAAACATGTTATTCCTGCTCATATATTAACTAATGGTATTTTATATAATATAACAATAAGTGTTTATGATATTAATGGTACTGAATCAGAAACATCAGATCCAGTCTTATTTTATTGTTATACCAAGCCTACTTTTGAATTTACAAATTTAATCGATAATCAAGTTATAAGAAATTCGTCTTATAATGTAATATTGAATTATTATCAACCTGAAGGCGAAGAATTACAATCTTATCAATTACATTTGTATAATACTAATAAAAATTTAATTTGGAGTTCTGGTGTTAGGTATGATACATCTAACTTGTCAATTTCAATGTATGATTTAGATGATAATGGTACGTATTATGTTCGTGCCACAGGTATAACTGTAAATGGTATGGAATTGGATACTGGATATGTTTTTATTTCTGTTAATTATGAAATGCCTAGTGTTTATGCTCTTTTAACACTTGAAAATATTAAAAAAGAAGGTAGTGTTAAAATCCAGTCTAATATTATTAGTTTAGAGGGTAAATATGTTGGAAGTGGTGATCCTGTTTATATAGATAATGAATATATTGATTTGACTGATAATAAAGTTTATGTATATTTTGATGAAGGTTTTCTTATTGATAAAGATTTTACTTTGAATATTATTGGATATAATATGAGTTTTAGTACTATATTAATTTTATCAAATGGGGAAAAAACAATTATATTATCAAAAGAAAAATGTACATTTGCTAGCGATGATGGTTCGGAAAGAGTTTATTTCAAATTAAAAGTTCCTAGTGCATTTACAGATTATATTATACATAGTCAATATATTATCCCACCTTTAGATACGGATTTACTATCTATTTGGATTAAAAGGAAAAATAATATATACAGTGTCTATATAAAAAATTTATCATCCTAGAAAGGGGTGATTTTATTTATGCCGTTATTAATGAATTTATTTTGTGGTAAAAATTTTAGTTTTAGTTTAACTCCTACAAATGTTTCTAATATAAATTATATTCGATTAAGTGCAGGTATTTTTGATAGTTTATTTGTTAGTAAAAATTCAAATATAGAATATGATGAAAGTAAAAGACAATGGGATTTTGATACAAAAATATTTGCACATTTTCGTAATAATTTATTTGGAGGAAATGTTGATTATACATCGGATATAGTGTCTGCAATTCGTGTTAAAAGAAGAAAAAAGGGGATATATAAATGGGATACCATTTATGAGATACCTATTAAGACAAATGAAGATTTTAAATTTGAAAGATTTGATAGAACTGTACGTAGTAAAACAGATTACCAATATTCTTTAGTGCCTGTTATAAATAATATCGAAGGCAATTTAAATACTAATGAAATTAAAACTGATTTTGAAGGATTTTATTTTATAGAGAAAGAAACCGTTATACGTGCTATTTTAAATGCTGCGATTTCATCTACTAATAGAAATTTTAGTGGTAATATAATTGAAACAAAAGGAAGGGAAAAACCATTTTTTATAACTAATTCAAAATTAAATTATGAAAGTGGTACAATACAAGCTACTTTTATTGATCAAGATTTAAATAATGAATGGGATATTGAAAATGCTTGGAAATACAGGCAACAAGTAGATGATTTTTTGAGTAACGGTAAACCTAAAATTTTAAAATGTGATGATGGTAGAATGTGGCTTGTAGCTATTGTGCCAAATTCAGTAAAAAATGTTGTTAGTCATCATGATAATGTTATTACTACAATTAATTGGGTTGAGATTGGTGATGCCGAAAATGTTGCTGATTTAATAGATAACGGTTTTCTTGACCTTGATCCAAGGTTGGTGAGATCATAATGAATTATATTATTCAACAAAAAGATATAGACATACTTTTTCAAGGAGTAAAAAATTTATCATATAAAATTGAGTTACTTAATCGTAATTTAAAAGTTATAGATGTTATTACAGGAAATTTAATAGATGATTCATTTAGTATTTCTGCTGAAAGTGCTATTAGAAGAACATATAATTGCACATTATATGTTTCTGATAGCACTTTTGATATAGGTGCAGATAAAAAAGTATGGATAGATAGATATATACGTCCATATATAGGCATTGAACATATAAGAAGTGGAGAAGTTTTATGGTATTTAATGGGTACATATATAATTAATGAACCTGATTATAACTATGATAAAGAAAATAAAACATTATCTCTTACTTGTAGCGATTTAATGTGTATTTTAAATGGTGATATAGATGGTAAAATACAAGATTATTCTTTAAAAATTCCTGCTGGATCTTATATAAGAAATGTAATAGTGAGTTTATTAAATGAAATTGGAATAAAAAAATATTATGTACAAGATATAGGTAAAGAGATTCCTTATGATTTAGAGTATAGTGTTGATGCTACATATTATGATGTATTAAAAGATATAGTTGATTTATATGCAGGATATGAAATGTTTTTTGATATTGATGGTACATTTATAATACAGAAAATACCTACAACAAAAAATGAAATATCCATTTTAGATGAATCTATAATTAATCCATTAGTTATTAAAGAAAATAAACAAAATACTTTTAATAAAATATATAATGTAACAAAAATATGGGGAAAGTTCTTGGAACCTGATTACTATACTCAAACTGCAAATTATTCTAATAACATATATTCTGCTACATTTTCAGGAATTAGTGAATTAGAAAATTTTGCTAAGTATGCTATAAAAATACCTTCTAATAATCAAAATAATGTTAGATTAAATATTAATGGAATTGGTGCTAAATTAATACTAGATGATTATAATAACCCCATTTCTAGTAATAGATTAAAAGCTAATATGGATTATGTTTTTAAATATCGTCGGGCAACTGATGATTTTTTATTGCTTGGACAATATCAAGCATATGGTGAATACAAGTGTTATGATGAAGATTGTCCATTTTCTATTACTAATTTAGGGAAAGAGATTATTAATACAATGCAGTTAGATGAATTAGAATCTGATGATTTATGTCAACAGAGGGCTAAGTACGAAACATGGTTATCAACAAGATTTTTAGATCAAATTTCATTAGAAATGGTCAATATTCCATTTCTTGATGTAAATAAGAAAATCACATATACAAATGAAGCTGGTGAAACAAAAGATTATATTATTAAATCCATAAGTGGATCAAATAGTAATTTTATTATAAATGTGTCAATGATGAAGTATAGTGAACTTTATCCTGACATTGTTTAGAAGGGAGTGATTTTATGTCAATAACATATCCTCAATTTCCAGATACAAAATTTCCAGATGAGCTTGATAATTTCCAAAGATTTATAGATATAACATTAGATACATATGCACTTGCAAAGGAATTTGAATCTAAGTTTCAATCTGGTGATATTGCAGGTGCATATGCTTTATTAGAAGAAAATCCTCAATTAAAACGTTCATATATAGGTGCAGCTACATTAAATCCTATTATAGATGCTATAAATGCATTACAATTATTGTTTACAGAAAGTATTCAAGAATATTTGATGAACATTGTTAAACCACAAGGTGGTTATTCTCCTACTGTTAAATATAAAAAATATGATGTAGTTCTTTATGCTAATAATTCTGCATTAGAAACATATATGTGTTTTAGAAATGATACTCCTATAGGTACTTTACCTACAAATACTAATTATTGGTGGCCGCTAACTTTACGTGGTGAACGTGGACTTCCTGGTACTGGATTAGTACCATATGGAATTTGGAGTCCTTATATTACTTATCCAAAAGATGCATTGGTTACATATAATAATATTTTATGGGCATCTTCAGAAGAAAATACTAATGTTATTCCGTCAATTAATTCAAGTGTTTGGTATAAAATTCTTGAGATAAATGTAAACGATTTAACTTATATTGATTCAACCACTAATATACCATATAGATATATTATTGATGATGGAAGAGTTTATTTTGAAAATATTATTGATAATACAAGATTTGAAATAGCAAAAATTATAGATATACCTGAAGTCATACCTATTGAAAGAGGTGGAACTGGTGCGTCAAACGCTGCACAAGCGTTAAAAAATTTGGGAATAGAAGCTACTGCTACTGAAATTAATAAATTAAAAGGTACAACAGTTTCTTCACAAGAAATAAATTATTTAAATGGAGTAACGGGTAATATTCAATCACAATTAAATAATAAAGCACAAAAATCAACTGTTACTAATGTTACTTTATCAGCTTCGCAATGGAGTGGTTCATCTGCACCATATACTTATACATTGTCTATCAATGGTGTAACATCTAACAATGTTATAGAAATAATACCTCAAAATAATCTCGATGTAAATCAAGTAAAAAATTTAGCAGATGCAATGATTGTTACTGGAACTCAATCTACTAATTCTATTACTTTAAAAGCTTACGGTAATAAACCTACTGTTAATATACCAATTACTATAATTATTAGAGGTGATTTATAATGCCAGTGATTTGCAGACTACCGTATGGTGGTGGAGGAATAAAAGAAATATATGATTTTCCTCTTACTATATCTAATACACAACCTACTGCTGTTAGAAACGGTCATATTTGGGTTAAGGCAGATATAGCTTCTCAAATATCTACTGTAAAGATAGTGGAAGCTGTCAATGCAGGAGAATCAAATGGTACACTCATGCTAGTAGTAGGGGATTTAGTTTACAGAAACTTTAATACTAGCCACTCAAAAACTTTAACAAATGGTGGTACTAAGAATTTCAGTATTGCTGATAGCAACACAACAAATGACTGGCTTGTGCAGTCAATAAGTGGAGATATTACTTCCAATACTTATTTACGCCGACCCTTAGTATATTCCAAAATAGGCGGGGTATTAGACATGGAAACTGCATATATGTGGAATGGAAGTAGCTGGGTGTTGTTGAGTCAAAAAGGCAGTTATATTGCTTATACTTCTCAATGGGCTGGCGGCGGTAGCAGTTCATATTATGATAGTAATTTTGATATATATAATTTCAATACTTCAAACAACGAATTAACTCTTAATGCCAGATTTCCTTTACGAGCTACGACAAGTAGTGGTGATATGTTGCTTTATTTAAACACTAAATTCACAAGAGATGGTAATTATTTATTACATGGTGATAAAATTTATAAAAGACAGGGAGATGTTTTCACATTATATTTTACTGCACCTTCTACAAAGGGAACGTTAACAGAAGATGGTCAAATATTAGTAACACCTTATTATAGCGGTTCTAGTGCTGGATTTAGAGTTTATAGAAATGATGGTAGTACATTTGTTTTCGAAAAAACGTATTATGTATCGTCAAATAGCAGAAGTTCAAATACATTGGCTTGTGTAAGTGCTAATGGTAAAGCTGTTTTATTAATATATCCAATTACAGTATACGATAACCTAAACAATATACAAGTTGACTTATATATTGCCAATGATGATGGCACGTTTCCTTCATCTGGTATAAAACTGTTTTCGTCATCTACCAGCACTGGTGATTATAAAGCATCTGTGCGAGTAAATCCTTTTACGGATGCCTTTGCATTATCTACTATATCACCAGTTGTTCCAAGATATTGTAATGTTATATCTATTGCTAATAAAACGTATAAAAATAATAATTTAGGTATTTCTAATAGTATCGTTAATGAAATTATGGGGTGGCTTGATACCAATACTGTCTTATATGCTTATAATCCTTATAGTGGAGACCGCACTTACATAGCTTATGATATATCTACTAATACATTTTATGATGTTGTATTTCCATCAACTATTTTAAATGATGACCCCTCTGTTAGATTTTTAGCGGTAAATTCAGGTGGTAATAAAGTATTTATAAGTACTTATGAATGTAAATATCATCTACTCAGCTATACTAAATCATCAAATACAATAACATTTTCTTTAATAAAAACACTTCCATCTTCAATTAGTACCAATCTTGCGAATGAAGGCACTGCGATTGCAGCTTTATAAAGGAGGTTTATTATATGTTTTATTACAGACATGACGGAAATTATATGTTGATAGAGAAAAGCACTACTCCTCTTACAGGGGAGAATGTGCTGACCTGTTTTGAAGATTTTGATTTAAATCTATATGATGTTATTGTAGGTTATGTTAATGATAAGAATGAAATATTAAAACATACAAAATTAATAAGAAATAATGAATTATTATTAAGAGAAATTGAAAATTTGCGTAAAATAGTAAATCCACAAATAAATTATGATACTTGTACGTTAGAAGAATTAAAAGAATGGTATATTAATTTAAGTAAGCAAAAATTAAAAGAATATTTAGAAAATAATCCTATTTTCTCTACTTGTCATGATCCAAATGGTGCATATTATTCAATAACCGAAGAAAAACAACAATATTTATCGCAAATGATAATAATTACACAATTAGCCTTGCAAAATGGAATTGATTTTCAACCTTCATGGAATGCGACAGGTGAGCCATGTACATATGATTGGACGTTAGAACAATTACAACAGTTAGCTTTTGAAATTGAAAGAACAGTTAGACCTTTAGTAACAAAACAACAAGAAATAGAAAGTAAAATACAAAAAGCTAATAGTAAAGAAGAAGTTTTACGTATTACTATAGAATATTGATGGTGATAATATGAAGCAATTTAGTAAATATATATTTTTATGGTTAGTAGGCGGAGTAGCTTATTTTTTTATTGAAATAATTTATCGTGGATATTCTCATTGGACTATGTTATGTCTAGGTGGATTTTGCTTCGTTTTCATGGGTTTATTTAATGAAATATGGTCATGGAAAATGCCTTTATGGAAACAAATGATTTTAGGTGGATTTACTACTACAGTATTGGAATTTATAACTGGATGTATTGTAAATCTTTTATTAAATTGGAATATATGGGATTATTCTCATCTTCCATTTAATATATTAGGTCAAATATCATTACCGTTTATGCTAATATGGTGCTTATTAAGTTTATTAGGAATTATATTAGATGATTATATTAGGTATTTATTTTTTAATGAAGAAAAACCAAGATATAAAATATTTTAATATTAATTGATTTTATATTAAGTGGTACAAAATATTAATTTGTACCACTTATTTTTATAAAAAAGGTGAGATTTATGATAACAATTGTTATGCAAGAAAAAAATTTAAAATTAACATCTTCTACTCCAATATATCAATTTGAGAGCAATGTAGATACAATTAAATGTTTGATTCCGATAAAATATAACAATATTGATTTAACTAATGCAACTGTTTATATGTTTTATTCTAATGATAATGACCATGGTGGTTATCAAGAACTAAAGTTAGATAACCAATATAATAATAATTATTTACAGTTTAACGGTATTGTTGATAGTAATATGACAGCTTATGATGGTAATCTTAATGTTTGGCTAAAAATGTATGATTATAATAATGAAATTGCTTTAGAAACTAATTCAGTTGTTTTGCCTATTTTACCTAGTAAAGAATTACCTAAAGAAACTATAAAGTCAATAAAACCATGTTTTGATTCATGGTTAATCAAGATGAATCAAATAGAAAATAAGTGTATAAAAACATTGCAAGATTGTATTAATTATGTAAATCTAGTTCATAAAGAGCTAGAAAATTTAAAAGCCGCTAATGGAGGTGGTGATTATGTCGATAGTTGACTTTGAAATAATAAATCGTGATATAAATCCAAAAATAGAATTAAAAGATATAGTTGTTGAGGGAGATTCTAATTCAAAAAAATTTTATTTTGAAATAAATCGTTATTTTGATGGTGTTGATTTGTCTCAATGTAATATAGAAATTGGTTATAAGAATGCTGATGGTAAAACTGATTATAGTCAAGGTTATTTGTATGAATTTGACACGTCTGGTAATAAATTTACTTTTTATTGGATAGTTCCTAGCAGTGTCACTGTACAAAGTGGTATAGTTAGTATATTTATTGAATTTTCATTAAAGGATAATAGTAATAAAAAAATATATGTTTGGAAAACAAAAATGATAACATTTCCTATTGAAAAATCTTTTCAAATATTAGGAGATGCTACACCATTAGATTATGAAGATCAAAAAAGATACTATGAATCTTTCAGTGGGTATCCTATTGTAAATATTTCTGATACTGATGAACCTATTTATATAGTTGGCAGAAAAATATTAATGCCAAATTTAGAAGATGTTGCAGTAGTAGGTGATAATAGATCACAAATAATTTCTTTTGTCATGCAAAGATATTATGATAATGTTGATAGATCAAAAAAAGTTATAGCTATATGTTTTAAAAATGCTGAAGGTAAAGGTGATAGAATTCCACCTGTCAATGTTGTTGTTTCTGATGATACTATAACATTTGGTTGGTTACTTGACAGTAAAGTAACTGTTAAAAGTGGTTATGTTGATTTTAAGTTTGAAGTTTTAGGATATGATGAATTTGGAGAATTTTATGCATGGTCTACTCTTTCATCACAAATTTATGTGTCTGAAGGTTTGGATGTAGATCCCTTTATAGAAAAACCAGAGCCTTCATGGCTACAAGAATGGTTAATACAAGAAGCTCAAATTATAACCAATGAAGAAGAACGCAAACAAGCTGAAATAGAAAGAAATAATAAATTTAACTTATTAATTAGTACTATTAATACAGTCAATAATACAGCTAATACAGCTATACAAAATGCCAATCAAGCATTGCAAAACGCCAATGTAGCGTATGAAATGGCTAGCAATTTGGTAGCTGAAAAAATTGGTATTAATGATAATAGCATTTCTAAATCCGAAACATATAGTAGTGAGAAAATTGAAGACAAAATTAAAATAAAAGCACAGTTTGATGATGTTGATGTTCAAAGTGGATCATTTATACACTCTAGTAAATCAGAAGAAGCAGAAATTTTTTATAAAATTGAAGGTGCAACATATCAAAAACAAACTATCCAAAGTAAAAATATATTTAATATGTACGGAGATTATATTCAAAATTCTGATATTGTTTCAGTGTCTAGGGTAGATAAAACTATAACTATTGTTAGTAATAATACTATTGCTTATTCCAATATAAGATTTAAATTACCAAAACATTTATATGCAAACAAAACTGTAACATTATCTTATGAATCATTTACTTCTACTGTTCCCGATATTGGATCAAGAGTACAACTTATGTATATAGTAAATGGTATAGCACAATATCGTGATTTTAGTGTTAATGGTACTACACTGACAATACCTGAAAATATAACAGATATATATATTCGTATAATGTGTAATAATGTGCCTACTGCTCCTAATATACAATCAACTGTTACGGTAACGGGGATTCAAGTAGAATATGGATCAGTAAAAACTCAATATGAAACATTTACCCCTGATAGTCCTAGCGTAGATTACCCATCTGTTATCGAAAGTTTGCAAAATTTTAATATTATAGCAACAGGTAAAAACATATTACCTCGTTTTTCTAATAATTTTATAAATGGCGTTACCTTAAATGTTTTAGAAGATGGAACAATTATTTTAAATGGTACTGCTTCTTCAGCAGCTTACTTTACCGTACCGATTAATTTAGTTTTAAATGGGACATATACTTTTTGTGCCAATAATAATTTTGTTCATAATAGTATTGCTATAAAAATTAAAAGTAATGACACTGTTATATTTGATTTAAATTTAGGAAGTGGTATAGGACATAAAGTTACTAAAACTGTAAATAATATAATGCTTAAAGAAATTACTTTATCTGTATCTTCAGGATCGATATGCAATAATTTGCAATTAAAACCCCAGTTGGAATATGGAAATGTTGCTTCCAATTATGTTTCCCCTAAATATAATAAAATAACTATACCATATGAATTAAATAAATTACCCAATGGTGTTGCTGATACTTTAGAATATATAGGCAACGGTAAAGCTAAATATACTGAACGTCTTATTAAAACTACAATTAATGGAACAGGATTAACGATATATGTTGATGATGTAGGTACTAATACTGTTGTTTTTAGATTTACACCTCCTATTAAAGCAAATCCTACGCTAAACTATAATGACAGACCTTATACAATAATTTGCGATCGTTTTAAAGCTCGTGCAGATACGTACACAGGTGACAATGAAGGAATTATGATAAATCAGGAAGGATTAATATTTGTTAGGGTAAAACGTTCAAGACTCACTGAAATTTCATCTAATGGATGTAAGATGTTTTTGCAAAATAATCCAATTACTGTGGTATATGAAAGATTAGATCCTGTTGAAACAATAATTGATCTTCCTAGTTTATTATCATATTCTGATTCTACAAATGTATATACTAATTCTCAATTACAACCGACAATTACAGCTTGTTTTAGAAGCAAATTAAGTTATATAGTAGACATATTTTCTAATGAAATAGAAAAATTAAAAAATGCTATTTTAGCATTAGGAGGTAATGTATGATATTTAATTTATCAGAATGGTTACGGGATAATTTAATACAAACATATAAAGAACGAAGTTTTACAGTAGCACAAATAAATTTAATGTCTTTTAATTATTTTAATAAAGGACAACTTACTGAAGATGATTTTAATATAGTTATAAATGCTATCGATGAAAATACAGAAGAAAATAATGATGAAATAATTGAAGAAGATGAAGATTTAGAAGATGAAGAAAATCAAACAGATCCTGAAGGATAGATGGTTGTTAAATCAATCTATCCTTTTTATATTGACCTAGAAAGGATTGGTGCATATTAATGGAAATTATAAGTAAAATATCATTAATTTTAGGTTTAGGATTAACTATTATTAATGTAATTAATTGGTTAGTTAAATATTTTAATGGTGTGTATAATTTAAAAAAAGAAAAACAGGAATTAATAGATAAAGTAAATAAACATGAAAAAGAATTTATAGAAATGAAAAATATAACAAATAAGTTAGATGATTTAGTTGAAATAAATAAAATTATAATTAGATATCTTATTGTGTCAGCGTGTATGAATGCAATAGAGAAAGGTTACATAGAAGAATATGAATTACAATCGTTAGAAGATTTATATACGGTATATTCAGAAATACTTCGTTCAAATAGTTATGTTACTGGTTTAGTTAAAAGAGTTAGACATTTAGAAGTACGTAATGGTGATTAAGAGGGTGGTTATATGAAATTAAAAAAAAATGATAAAAATATTTTAACGTTTACTAAAAAATGGGTGAATAGATTAATGTGGTTTGGCTGTATTTGGATTACATGGTCTTATTTATTAGCCACATTTAATAAAGTTTCTATTGCTGAAGCATTAAGTGAAACTGTTGCTACAGTCATTATAGCAACTATGCTTGGTTATATGTGTAAAGCATTTTTTGAAACATACAGTGAAAAGAAAAATGAACTTAAAGAAAAAGAAATGAGTGTTAATGAAAATCAAATAACAGAAAATGATTATTATGAATTATAAATTATGAATAAGGAGGATGTAGTATGAATTGGATTGTAGATAATTGGTATATTGTTTTAGGTATTAGTGCTGTAGTCGTGGTTTTAGGCATTTCTATTTGTAAGTTTTTAGGATTACCTACTAAAAATCAAATTGCTAAAATAAAAGAATGGCTATTATACGCTGTTACTGAAGCTGAAATTGAACTAGGAAATGGTACGGGACAATTAAAACTTAGACTTGTATATTCGTGGTTTGTAGATAAATTCCCTGTTGTTGCTAAAATTGTGTCCTTTTCAACTTTTAGTAAATGGGTAGATGATGCATTAGATGAATTAAGGAATTTGTTAATAACAAATGAAGCTATTAAAAATTATGTTTACGATCAAATGACAATTAATACATATGACGAATATAAAGCAGTTCATAATGGGGATTATGTTATTTAAATAAAAGAATAATTTTATTTAAATTTATAAACTACATATTGTATTAAAATTGAATATATAAACTATATATTGTATATACGGAGAGTGCTTTAATTCACTCTCCTTTTCTTTTGTTAGAAAGGAGGATATAATGGCAAGAGATGTTTCTCAATTACATCCTAGATTACAAATATTAATAACTAAATTAAAAGAAGAATGTGAAAAACAAGGTTTGAAAATTGGTATTGGTGAATGTTTTCGCACTGTAAAAGAACAAGATGAATTATATGCACAAGGAAGAACTAAACCTGGTAATATTGTGACAAATGCAAAAGGTTCAAGTTATAGTTCAATGCATCAATGGGGTGTAGCTTTTGATTTTTATAGAAATGATGGTAAGGGTGCATATTACGATAATGATAATTTCTTTACTAAAGTAGGTAAAATTGGAATGAAGTTAGGACTTGAATGGGGTGGAAATTGGAAATCTATTGTTGATAAACCCCATTTTCAATTACCCGATTGGGGCTCTACACCTACTCTTTTGAAACAGTTATATAAAACACCCGATGAATTTATTAAAACATGGAAACGAAAAGATGTAACAAAACCGACTAAAGATTGGGTTCTTAGATTACAGAAAGCTTTAAATACAAATGGATATAGAGATAAAGATGGAAATAAACTTAAAGAAGATGGTATCGCTGGCGAAAAAACTAAATCTGCTTGTCCTTCATTAAAGGTTGGTATGAAGGGTGATATTGTTATATTAGCACAGGAACGACTTTGGGAGCTTGGTTTTGATCCAAAAGGTATTGATGGTTCATATGGAAATAATACTGGAAATGCTGTTATTGTAATGAAGAAAAAAGTTATGGGTGCTAAAAATCCAACGAATATTTTAGGCAATCAGTCATGGAATGTTCTTCTTGGATTATATAAAAAATAATAATATAAGGGTGGTTGATTATTAATCTTCCACCCTTATTTTTACAAATCCTTATTTTATCATATGCCTTATTTTATTATTCCCCCAGGGGAATATTATATTTCGGCACTATATTTTTTAATTAATTCTCCTATTTCATTATCACAAGTTAACGTTATAGCTATTTCTTTTTCTTTAGTTTCATTGTTTTCAAATACTTGTATATTTTCGATGCAATCAACCATTATTTCTCTAGTTAATTCAGTTATATTTTTGTATTTGATATATTTTTTTGCTTCTTTATCAGGTTCATTATTTTTCATTGCTTCTTCTAATGTTTTTATTTTATTGTTATAAAATTGCTCTTCTTTTTCGTAATCTTGTTTAAAACTAAAATATTCATCTTTTGTTAATATTCCCATTTTATAATCTTCATATATTCCCTTTTTTAAATTATAAATTTTATTTAAAGCAGCTTTTGTTTTTTCTATTTCATTTTTTATACTATTAGTTTGTTGGTCAATAAGTTCTTGTTTTATTCTGTATTCATTCATTTTTGATTCATAAATGATTGCTGCAATTTTAATTAAATTTAACACTCTTTTTTCTAACATATCATGTCGTATAGTGTGAGGAGAACATATTGTTCCACCATATCTTTTATATGAGCCACATACATAATAAATAACATTTCCTCTTATATTTTTTGCTAAAGATCTACCACAATCTCCACATTTTAAAAAGCCTGCAAAAATACTTACGTTATTATCTACATTTAATTCTCTACTTCTTTTATTTAATAAGGCTTGTACTTTATTCCATGTTTCTCTATCAATTATTGGCGGATGAGTATTTTCAACAATTTTCCATTTATCTTTTGGAAGTATTTCTGGATTACTTTTCATTATTCTTTTAGTTTTTCCTTGAACCATATTACCAATATACATTTCATTTATAAGAATCCGATGTACTGTTGAATATGTCCAATAAGTTGTACTACCAATTTTTTGTCCATTATAATATCTCATTCCAAGTTGATTTTTATATTCACTTGGGCATAAAACTCCTTCTTTATTTAAGATTTTTGCTATTTTAATTTTACCATATCCATCTAAATACATTTTAAATATTCGTCTTACTATTTGAGCAGCATATTCATCAATAATAAGTTTATTATGATTTTTGGGATCTTTAAAATAACCATAAGAAGGAAATGCACCAATAAATAACCCTTCTGATTGCTTAGATTCTATAGCTGTACGCACTTTGCTACCTATATCAATTGCATATTGTTGATTTAAAATATTTTTTACAGGCAATAATAAATCATAAGATTGTTTGTAGCTGTCAATATTATCATTTATAGCTATAAATCTTATTTTGTATTTAGGAAATTCTTTTTCCAGATAGTGTCCAGCTTCTATATAATCTCGTCCAAATCTGGATAAATCTTTACATATTACACAGTTTATTAATCCATTTTTTATATCTTCCAACATTCTTTGGAAAGCTGGTCTATTAAAATTAAGTCCAGTATAATTTTCATCAACATATTCATTTATAAATTCAAATTCATTTTCATGAGTTGTTATATATTGTTTTAATAAAATACGTTGATTAGTGATACTATTTGATTCTTTATCATCGCCATCTTCACGTGATATACGTAAATAAAAAGCGGTTTTAAATTTTTCCATTGTAATCCCCTTTCATTGGTATCTTCATTAAATATTATAATATATAATTAAGGCATTATCAACAGTAAAAGAAAAAGCTTGTTTTCACAAGCTTTTTAATAATATGTATTTATTTATATGACATGGCAACTTTCATCATCATTTCTTCTGTTGTATATTTATATGTAAAATCAAGTTTGGTTTTTATTTTATCTCTTTCATCATCTTCTTTCATTTTTTTTATAATTTGCTTAATTTCTTTGATTTGTTCATATGTCAAATCATTAATAATATGCATCACCTCTTGTTGTTTGCTGTTTCATTATATGACTATTAATATACTTTTATTCCTATAAATAAAATTCATCTATGTATTTAACTGCATCTTCTAAATTATCTTCTATTCTGTTAATACATTCTTTGATCCAAGGATGTAATTCAAAATTATCACTAAATGCAACTACAGGTATTTTATTTTTTTTTGCTTCGTATAATTCGATAATAGTTCCTGGACTATCATGGATATGATCTAAATTAACGAGTATTAAATCACTATGAGTAACATGCCATAAATCATATTCCATGATTTCTTTTTCAGATTTATGACGGATAATATCAAAAGTAAAATATTCAGTTGGATTAATGATTTCTAATTTGATATCTTTATTTTTAGCACATAGGTTAAGTAATTTTGTTGCTTTATATCGCCATTTTGTCATTAATTCAGGTGTGTCTTTAAAACATCCCATTGCTCCTGCAAGGTATATACTTTTTACTTTCATCTTTTCACCTCTATGCATTTTATTAATTTAACAATTTCATCTGCTAATTCTTCTGGTGTTTTTTTATATCCTTCGTTATGTATTACATAATTAACTTCATCTTCAATTCCATCAAATTGTCCTACATCAGATAAATTTCGCCTATAACATTCTTCAATATCATCGCCACGTTGTAAAATTTTTATAAGCCTATCTCTACGAGGGACATTAATGTAAAAACTAATTATTTGTAATTTATCATTTCTTTTTATTTGTCTAAGTCCATGTGGTGTTAATACAGCAATCATATTATCTTTTTTATAATCATTAATTGGAGTACCATAATACCAATTTCGATATTTAGCTACTTCAGCAAAAAAATTTTTATTCATTAAATCTTTAAATTCATCTTCAGTTATAAAGTGATAATCTATTCCATTAATTTCATTATTTCTTGGCGGTCTAGTAGTATATGATATAATTTTATGATAACCATATTTTTTTGCTAAGACATTTTCTATTGATGATTTACCTGATCCTGATTCACCTACTAAAACAATAGTTTGGTATAACATATTTTCACCTACTTTCTATCATTATTAATTCTTTTGCATAGGGTAATGTTTTGATCCAATTTACAAAATCAATTGACCATTCTGTTAATTTATGATTTCTACGTTGAAAATACATATTTCTTAAATTTTCATAATTCATAGTTACGGTACGAGTTTGTAACCAAGATTCAGGTAACCATCTAATCAATTCTTTCCAATATCTTTTATCGTTTGTTTCAAGATACAATTGTCGTAAATTTTCTAAGAACGGTATTAAATTATATTCAATTGATAAATCATAAAGCTTACCTGCATTATTTGCGATTTCTTTGTTATAATCAGTTATTTCAAAACATTCTATCGTAATAGGTTTAGATGCTAATTTATGCATAGTAGATGTTGAATTAGTTACTGTGCCAATTTTGTAAGTGTCAAATTCTTTCCACCAATATAAAGGTGCTGTAATATCAACGCTTACAAAAATCTGTCGCATAAATTTCCTATGTTCGTTACCAGCTAAAATAAGTTTTTGAGCTAGTTTTAAATCGTTTTGACCGATATAAAATTTTTTATGTTCATCATCCCATTCGCTGTCTGACTTATGCCAGCTTTCCAATGGGTTCCTCATCCCTCTGATTAATGCATCAAAATTATAAACATTTGTATTCTTAAAATTCATATAATTATCACCTTCCATTCGTTTTATATTATATTTAATCAAACAGTGATTTTATTGTTTTCTTTTCCAATAATTCTTCATTTTATAAAAATCATTATACGTTATATCTTTTAATAAAATTGGAATTGATTTAATATTAAATTGATTAGCTAAATTTTCATTTTTAAATTCAATTTCTGCATACATAAATTCATTATCAACTAAATTACATTCAAGTATTAATCCATTGTTTAATTTATACTTTTTTATAATTTTATGAATTGGTGTTTTATTAATAAATGAAAGTAAATCATTATAAACTATTTCTGATATATTAATCTCATATTCTTGTCTTGATAGTTTTCCTTTACTTTTAAAAGTCATTTTATAATTTGTTAAATTATCAGAATTAATTTTTCTTAATCGCACTTCTATTGGATCAGTTATTAAATAATATTGATAAACTTCTAACTCTTGTTCTATAGGTAAATCAGGAAATGTATTAATTAAAAATTTTCTTTCGATTTCTATTTGAATCACCTTCTTTTATATGTTATATGTATTACATTTTTTATCCGCAATTTGGACAATACCAAACTGGTGTATAAATATCTTTTCCAAGAAACTCATAATGTTCTCTTCCTTCCACTAATTTCATTCCACAATATAAACATCTTTTTACACTATAAAAATCTTCATATAAATCTTGTGGACTTTCATCATACTCGTCATAATAATTATTTTTTATATATACCATCTCCTTTATTTATAAAAGTTATGTACATCGTCTGAAAAACAATAGTTCAATTGATCAAACCATTTTTTTTGCTTGCTTGAAATGGTATTGTAATTGCAAAAATATAAGGCATCATGCGTAACTCCATTTTTTATTACATTATCTACTGCTTGTTTCGTTTCTTCTGTAATTTCAACTTTCCAATATCGTTTATCTGCTACAGGAGAAAACTGATAATTCCCATCTACTTTTTGAAATATAACTTCTTTTATTGTGTCTGGAAAATCAGCACTATACACTCTGTTAATAATACAACTAACTACATTTTCTTTTGCTGTAATTGACTTTCCTGTAGCTTCAGCTTCAGTAATTCTATACAACATTTCTTTTTCTTTATTTGTAAATTCAAGTATAGGTTCTTCTGTGTCTCTTAAATATTTAGTACAAATCCATCCTGTTTTACTATCGAATATTACCATTGACCAATCTTCTTTTTGAGAAATGATTTGTACTTTAGTTCTTGTTTTTAGTGTTGTTATGATTTCGGCATTAGTATTAGGTTTATTTCGTAAATTTACATTTGTAGTAGTCCATTTTTCTGTGTAGTTTATATGATTTATTGTTGCACTAATTCCTGCTACACCTTCTTCTGCCTTAACATGTGAACAATTATTCGGTAATAAAATTACAAGGCATAAGAAGATAATATATTTTTTCATATTGCCTCCTTAATAATTTTATAGTTTATTTATCATGCTGTATTTTTGATTATATTCATCCTTTGTCATAGTTGTTATAGGGGTTGTCCGTTTTGTATATTTACTACATTCGTAACATTCGGTCGATATGTATCTGTCAGTTTCTTGATTATAACCACCATATGCACCAAATGGACATTGACATCCTATTGTTCCATCATCGTATATTATATTAATTGGATATTGACATGTAGAAAATTTTTCATCATATGCTTTTATTTCATCAAATGAAAATACTCCATATTTTTTACATTTATCATGTGGTAAAATTCCTAATTGATAATCAATCCAGTCTTGCGGAGACATAAATAATGGTTTTGCGTAAGTTCCTTCAACAAATTCATTCCAAACAAATTGTCTACTTTGTATAGGTAAAGATTCTAAATATTCATACATTTCTTTTTCATACATATATTCTACTGTAGTTAAATCTTCTTCTTTTGTTTCTTTAATTTTCATGTCCCATAAATGAGGATTATCTTTTATACTTTCTTCATAACAAGTTTTACATAATTGTAATTTTGTTCCTTCACCATCAAATATACTTCCATAGCCCAACTCAGGAATTGTTATGTTAATTATTTCTGATTTATTAAAAGATTGTAAGCATTTCCAGCAAAGACCTTCATGATTTGAAATGGCTAATACTTTATTCATAAAAACCTCCTTATTAAAAGGGTTTTTGTTTTATATTTTATTTAATAAAATAGATTTTTAATTTAAATTTTAGTTCTGCAAATGTCTTGTTGAGTTTTTCATTTGTTCTCTTATCTTATCAATTTTTTCAGGTGTATAATTTCCATCATTTACAATGTTTATTTTCTTTATTCTATTACATACTTTACATTTGAAGTTGTATTGGTTATCATAATGACCGCAATAAATCCATTTGTGTTGG